>Ga0210406_10005027_pt1 | contig 13971 bp, 10 predicted proteins | sample IncBWC30MmetaG_FD_155454 | JGI IMG/M metagenome (GOLD analysis project Ga0210406, IMG submission 155454) | Forest soil microbial communities from Barre Woods Harvard Forest LTER site, Petersham, Massachusetts, United States - Inc-BW-C-30-M | ecosystem: Environmental > Terrestrial > Soil >... | reverse complement strand
TTGTTGTTGTAGGGAGCTGCGAAAGTTGCACTGTGTCTTCCCAGGGTGGTCGGACTGAGACGAACCAGCGTTTCGCAGCCCGCGTTCGGTTGCAAGAGCACGAAGCTGCAACCGTCGAAAATGATGGAAATATCCGGATCGCCGGTAACCGTTACGGAGCCCAGAAGCAAGGTGGCATTCCCGGTATTGGTGATAACTTCCGGCAGCACTCCATCGACCGTGAACAGGGGCTGATTCCCCAAGTCAAGGGGAGCGCTTGAGAGACTGCCGAACGGAGCGTAGTTGTTATAGGTCGCCGCGATCTGGGTGGCCCACGTATCCAAAGATGCTACGTTCTCGCCAGAAATCCAAACTCCCAATCCGTCCGGATCTGCCGACGCCGTGAAATAGTCGCCCCAACGATTCTTATTGTTGAAGACCCTGCTGTAAGTGTCCTGGCCTGAAGCGAGTGAAGTCTCCGGGCCGGAAAAGCACAGTGTACAAACTCCGCTATTCGGGATGCCGACGTATTTAGAGCCGGCGAATTCGGTCGTGCTGGAGCGTGTGTATACCATGGTTTTGTCCGCGGCTGAATTCTGATCGACGGCGGGATAGTAGTAGTCCACGCCGCTGGCCTGAAACGCCCAGTCGTTCACCACGCTCAAGGAAGGGTAGTTCGAAACATCGATTTCATAAAACGCGGCACAAGAGTTCGAGCCGCAGTTCGAGTTTTGTCCCGCCGATAAGTGTCCGGCCTCGTATGTGGCATACAGGAGCCGGGCGTCACCCGTGTCGAGTCCAGTCACGCCCGATGGTTGCTGCGCGCTGGGCGCGGGCGAATAACTAGTAGTATTGATGCTGCTCTTGTCGAGTTCCGCCGGATTGTTCACCGGATCCGGGATGTGGTACACCTCCAGCGTACTTCCCGATCCGCCTTCCCCCTGTGCGTCGATCAGGAACTCGCCGCTATTTCCCGCTGCCTGACGCATCATGGCAGGCTGAATGGTGAATGCAAGGCCGTTGTTGGACCCTTCATGAATGTTCCAGTGATCAAACCACTGGCAGCACGTGTTATTGAGGAACTGAGCCTTGAGCATCATGCGGATTTTCGTGTATTGGAATACGTCGGAAAAATTGAACTGGTTACAGGTCATGTAAATGGCATTTGTATCCAGCCCAAGATGTGGATAGTCGCACCAGTTGCTACTCGGATTGCTTCCGTCTTGGGTAGCATCCACGAACCACATCGACCAGCCAAAGCGCAAATCCGAATCCTGCGACATCGCAATCAGCAGGTCAGCCTGACCGGTGCTGTCGTTTCTGGCGGTCAGCACGAACCAGAACCGTCCAATATAGGGGTCATACTGCACGACAGGATCGAACAGGAACCAGGTCGACGGATTTCCCAAAGGCGAAAAGAAGGACTCGAAATCCTGCGAGCTCTGCAGGTTCCCGTTCTTGTCGAAGGTGTTGAGGATGAAGTTAGAGCTAGCCACAATTTGCAAAGGTCCCGCCGCGCTCGCAACGTCGGGAGGCTCGGTACCAGTGTCACTGATACCGCTAAAATTGTTGCCCAAGAAGGGTGCGTCGGGAACTTGCGTCTCGCGCGCCGATTCGCCGATCTTAAACGAGTTTCCGCGCTTTGCCGGACCGGCCACGCCCTGCGGCAACCGTTGCAGGAAATCGGATTTGCCGGGTGCCACACGACGCGGGAGCGGCTTGGAGATCTTGCTGAATTCTCCACGCTCAGCCCGAGCTTTGTCTTCTAGACCCTTTTGGGTCAGACCCGGCCCTTCCTCTATCCCTTCGAATCTCTCGGTATTGGGATGTGCGGGAATTACTTTGCCATCCTTATCGCGCAGGCCCGGATTGAACGGAACTTTGACGGCCTGAAGCGAATGTTTTCCTGCACCTTTCTCGGATATGGCTTGATGAGACGGAGTCTGCGAGGGTAGTTGGTTTGCAGAACCCGGTTCGGTCTGGGCAGCGCTCGAGATAGCGAGAGCCCAGCAGAGCGTGAGCGTCACGATGGCATGCTTCAGCATTGCTACTCCTGTGAACCTTTTGAATTCGAGAGGGAATCGGCCACTATCGAAGGCTTGGGGGAACTTCTACTACCGCCGATAGTGACCCTCTGCTCTAGATATCGAAAACCAGGCGAGAATCATGACAGGTAAGAAAGAAGAATTTATCAGCGCCCCGATCATTGGCGGTTGACGGCACAGACTTGCCCCGAACCGTTCTACGAGCTCCAGTATTGCCCGCCTGACTCAAAAGGCCATCGACTCTCTAACTCCGCAATCCGGATCCACATTTTTTCCTCGACGGCGGCGATGTTGATTCCTTCGCGACGACCGTGGGGCGCTCCTTGGTTCCTTTCGCAATTCGCTAATAGGCGATGGATAGATGCAAGCGTGGCGCCGCACCGCTATCTGTCCCTGCGATGGCGTTGTCGTTTTTGCCGCTCCCTTTTCGATATCTCAAGTGGGCGGTTTGCTACAGGGGCTAGTCCACAACTTGGAGAAAAAATCAAATGACCCGTCTGAGACTTTGCCTATTTATCTACCTCTCGTTGATATTCTGCTGGCTGCCGCTACTTGCGCAGAACACAACGAGCACGGATAGCGTCGTTCCCGGCATGGTGAAGTTCGCCGGCACGCTCACCGAAAATCACAAGCCAGTCACAGGAGCGATCGGCGTAACTTTCTCGCTGTACAAAGACGAGAGCGGCGGCGTACCTCTTTGGACGGAAACGCAGAACGTTGAGGCCGACAAGAATGGACACTACGCGATCCTATTGGGCTCGACCAGCGCATATGGGATTCCTGCCGGCGCGTTCGTGGGTGGAGAAGCGCGCTGGCTTGGCGTTCAACCCAGCGGCCAGTCCGAACTACCGCGTGTAATGTTGGCGAGCGTTCCCTATGCCGTGAAGGCCCATGATGCGGAGACGATCAACGGCCTTCCCGCGTCTGCCTTTGTGTTGGCATCCCCTGCAGCCGGCGGAGCTTCGAGCAGCACGGCGACCAACGTCTCTGGGCCTGCAGCGACGGCGGGGGGAAGCGTTGGCTCTGGCACGCCGGGATTTTTGCCAGACTTTATCACTGCAACAACGATCGGTAACTCAGCAGTATTCCAGAGCGGGTCATCCCCCACTGCCAAAATCGGCATTAATACGAACACCCCGGCGTCGGCGCTCGACGTAGTTGGCGGTACTAACCTTCGCGGCTTGCTGACCTTATCGCCGATCGCAACGGCTACTCAGAGCGCAGGCAAGAAATCTCAAGCAATGGATCTCAAGGCGTCTGCGTTCAACACCGCTGCTAAAAGCGCCGTGCCGCAGACGTTCCAACTTCAGGCCGAGCCCGTCAATAACAATACCGGACAAGCTAGTGCTACGTTGAACCTCCTGTTCGGCACGGGCTCAAATGCGCCAGCCGAGACCGGGTTCAAGATTGACAAGGCTGGCGTTGTCAGCTTTGCTCAAGGCCAGACCTTCCCTGGTACGGTGAAGAGTGTGGCCCTGACGGCCCCGAGTTCCGATTTAACAGTGAGCGGTTCTCCGGTGACGGGCAGTGGAACTTTGGCGTTGCAATGGGCCACTCCACCCACGCCCAGCGACGAGCCGGGTGCGATCGTGAAGAGGGACGCCAGCGGTAATTTCAGCACAAGTGGGCTGTTCGCCAGTAACATAAACGCGACCGGTAGCGTAACCGCGACCGGGATCGTCATCGGAAATAACGGCGCCAGCGTTACATCAAGTGGCACCGGCCTCACTGTATTCAGCTCTGATAATCTCACCTTCACGCCAACGATCTTGGGCCGAACCACAGCGACGGGAGATGGCACAACTCGTGGCGTGGAAGGCATTTCGTCAACCAACCAAGGGTCGGGTGTCCTGGGCCTTGCCCAGGGTACGTCGGGCGCTGGTGTGTTTGGCGTAAGCAATAACGGTGGCTTCGGCGTTCTCGGTCATTCCGAGGGCTCCAGCGGGAACGGTGTATGGGGTGAGAATTTCGGCACGTCCGGCAGCGGCGTTGTTGGTATCGCACACAGCGGCGGAGATGGCATGTTCGCCTTCAATGATTCCACCGGCGACGCTTTATTTGCCCTCAATCAAACTAGCGGAGCATTTGCTGCATTCTTCAATGGGAATGTCGATGTGGACGGCAACCTGTCCAAGGCGGCTGGTTCCTTCAAGATCGATCATCCGCTTGATCCTGCCAACAAGTACCTCTATCACTCGTTCGTTGAATCTCCTGACATGATGAATGTTTACAATGGCAATGTAACAACCGATGTAGCCGGTCGGGCGGTGGTACAAATGCCCGATTGGTTCGAAGCGTTGAATCGTGACTTCCGTTACCAGCTAACCGTCATCGGCCAGTTTGCCCAGGCAATGGTCGCGAGCGAGATAGCCAACCACAAATTCACAATCGAAACTGACAAACCGAATGTCAAAGTCTCGTGGCAGCTAACCGGCATCCGGCATGATGCGTGGGCGAACGCGCACCGCATTCCCCTCGAGGAGTCAAAGCCGGAGAAGGAACGCGGGTTTTATCTGCATCCTGAGCTTTTTGGCGCTCCAGTGGATCAATCTATCGCGGCAGTACGTCATCCGGACGCCATGAAGATCGTCAAGGCCAGTAAAGCGAAAGTGATCCGCTCCAACCATGAATAGAAGGTCAGCTCGCTGATGCCATGTCTCGCCTTGGGCCAAGAGCGCTTCCGCCAGCAGGAGCGCTCGACGCCCAGATAATCTAGCAGGCGCTGGCGCGTACCTGCGGCACCTCAGAGATTTGCGGGTTTGAGAGCCAACTTTTTATGTGTCTCGTGCACTCTGCTCGCGATCGCACACCTCAAAGCAACCCGATGCGTGACACTCTCCACAGCCTGGCAAGATTGGATGTGTGCGCCGGGCCGAAGCGAGACTAGGTCGATGGCCCTGACCTGATCGTCCACAGTGTTTCTTCGTGATCGTCTTGTCTAACTGGGGGCCAGTTCCCACCGTCTCCTAGCGCGGATGTTGGTTGCGCCTGGGCTACAGATTCTGACGGACTTTGCTTGATTCTGCCGCGCTACGTGCTCTATCTTCTTTCCCCTCAATAGCTCTGGATCAGCATATCGGGGTTCGAATCCCTGGGGGGCAGCCACATTCCTCGTTTCGAGCCTCCCAGTGCGGTCTACTCCTGCACCATAAGTTGACCCCTGTCGATCTCACTGCTTGGCGCTGTGCTCCAGGAATGTTGTGTTCGCCACGCTCACATCCCGTTCGCCCTCACGCAGAATGGCGTGTGTTGCCATCACGGCTGTGAGCGTGCCCTGCTGCCCGGCGATCTCAAGCTGCTTGCCGACCTCAAGAAACTTACGAACGTAAAAGCCTGCGACTAAATTGCGAACGATATCGCGAGTGCCCAAGCCGAACGCGATGCCGAAGGCAAGCGCCGCCACACCCAGGATGAAGCTGGTGACGATGCGCACCATTCCTGTGTCGATCTTCAGTTGAGAAATAGCCATCATCGTCACGACGAAAAGAATCAGACCGGAGACGAGTTTGCCCAGCGCTGGCGCGAAGTCCACGCCCGAACCTTGCGCGGACTGAGTGACGATGTCGCCCGCGAACTGCCCGACCGTGCTGCCGAGTACGACCAGCAACAATGCCGCCACGATATTCGGGAGATAGGAAAAGAACGCTGCAAAAGCATTGGAAACAGCCGTTAGTCCGAACGCGTCGGCCGCCGTCTGAGCGAGGAGAAACAGAATCAGAAAATAGACCAGGCGAGGAAGAAAGACGTTGAGCTGCTGGCGAAGCCCGATTCGCTGCAGTGCACGGTCGACCCCGACGCGTTCAACGAGGCTGTCGAAGCGAAGGCGGGTCAGAAGCACTCGCAGAACGACCTCAGCGGCTTTTGCAAGGATCAGAGCTCCGACAATCAGGACAATGCCGATCGCTACTTTCGGCGCCGCCGATGCGATCTCATCGAATAAATGCTGAAAAGAGTCGAGGAGTCGCTCTCTCATGGTTCCTCCTTCATTTACGCCCGCGTGTTTCCCTTGAAGAGTTCAACGGCCATGGCCAACATCTCCCGAAGTACGATCGCCGGCACGTTCCACGTGAAGTTCACGAACTGAGACGCCGCAGTCCGCCGGTAAATCTTCCGGCGCAGGATCGGTACAAAATTGGCCGACGGCTCTTGCTCCAATTCCACAAGTTCGTGGGCCGGGCGGCCGAGGTCTCCCTCGTCGCTCTCAGGAAGCTTTGGGGTTTCAGGGTTTGGGCTCATAGCTGGATCTGTATCGGGCGATTCATTTGAACCTCGAGTTCGTAGCGTTCCCGGAATTCTTGCCGCGCCCGCTTAATTCGCATTTTCACGGCTGACAATCCGATGTCCAGCATGTTCGCGATCTCGTCATACGAGAGATCATCCATGTCACGGAGAATCAGCGGAATGCGGAGGGTCGTTGACATTGAATCCAGCACCCGCTCGATGATCTGGCGCTCGGCCAACGTTTCCAAACCGTTCGCCGCCGGCCGGGGCACAGCGGCCGCGGGTGTCCATGACTCTTCTTCGTCAAGATCGACCAGGGTCGCCCGTTGCTGCTTCTTCAAGTGATTCAGGCAATGATTCACTTTGATGGTCTGCAACCAATGTCGGACCGACGATCGCCCTTCGAAGCCGCGCAAGCCAAAGAAGGCTTTCACAAAAACTTCTTGCGCCAGATCTTCCGCGTTGTTTGGATCGCGCGTGATGTGCCGGCAGTTGGCGACGATCCGACGCTGATACTTTCGAACCAACTCTTCGAACGCTCGCAGGTCGCCTTCCGGGCTTTGCTGAGCCCGTTGTATGAGTTCTTCGTCTTGATCGGCCATCGAGCCTTACGGTCCCCGAAAACTAAATCGATCCGATCGAGCATCTCACAGGAACCCACATTTTCCCAATGGATGGACCGTTTCCAAGCCAGAAAAGTCACACGTGTTTCAAACTTCACACACAGACCGACAGGCCAGTGTTTTTCGATCCCGCGTTTCGAGTGACGTGACTTTTGGCACCGGGATGGTGTCTTCCCACCCGAAAGGCAGTCATCCTGGGAGGGCCGGTAGCGTAAGCGATAACACGGCAGAGTAGCGCAGTTGTAAGTTCGAATCTTGCCCGGCCCACCATCGGCCATCTCAAAGCCTTGGCGGTGAGCGAGGTGCAAGTGAGTAACGCGGTTGGGCTCCGAAACTAGATCAGCAATTCAAAGCGGACGTCTACGAGGGAAAGGAAAATACCGTGGCAGCGAAATTCGATCTCAAGCGTGGCAGCAACGAGCAGTACATGTTCAATCTGAAAGCGGCGAATGGGGAGGTAATCCTTACCAGCGAACTGTACAATGAGAAACCCAGTGCGGTGCACGGCATTGAATCTGTTAAGACGCATGCCGTGGAAGATGTTCGTTTTGAGCGTAAGCGGGCAAAGAGCGGGCAGCCGTTTTTTGTTCTTAAGGCCGCCAATGGCGAGATCATTGGCAAGAGCGAAATGTACTCATCCAGCTGGGCGATGGAGCGCGGGATCCGTTCGGTAAAACGAAATGCCCCGTCAGCTCGCGTCGATGACCAATCCATCTAGGCCAGGCTGTTGCTGCAAGGTCATTCCAAAACGAAATCTTGAAGGAGCGAGAATGAAGGTACAATCCTCAAAACTCTTTGTTATGGGTCTCGTGCTGGCAGGCGGCCTCACCCTGTCCGTCGCCGGTTTGGCCCAGATGGCCCAACCTGCGCAAGGCGGCTCGACCTCCGGGGCGCCGGCTAAGAAAGCCAAGCAGCAGCCCATCGATCCCTCGACCATTCCGCAGGCGCCGGGCGGCGGAGGCGGTAAAGTCTGGGTCAATACCTCTACCAAGGTTTTCCACAAAGAAGGCGACCCCTGGTACGGCAAGACCAAACTCGGGCAATACATGACCGAAGCCGACGCCGTCAAAGCTGGATATCACGAAGCCAAGGAAGAAAAGCCGTCGGCGGGCCAGAAAAGCGATATGAAGAAGTAGGCTGGGCTGTGGCTGGTCGTCGATCCTGACTATCGTGGGGACGCGGGCATGTTGCCCCGTCCCCATTCCCCTTTTTGCTCTTACGCAGGCATTTCGTTCACGATCTCTTCCCGGCTCGCGTCCCAATACACTTTCCGTCCGGACCAGTAAGACTCGGCCGCCATGATGCAGGCCACGGATTGACCGAATCCGTCATGAACGGTGCTGTGCGGCTGCTGGCGCGTCCGGACGCAGTCGAGCCAGTTGGCCATATGCTCTGTGCTCAGGTCGTCGATGCCCATCGGCGGGACCTGTTTCTCGCCGGGAAGCAGAACATATTTCTCACTCCGCTTTCGATCGATGTCTGCATTGTCTTCGTGGTTGCCGACCTCCTCTACCAACTTGTATTGCGGGCTACCTTCGCCGCCGACATTGATGAGCGTAGCTTTCTTGCCCATGTAGCGCGTGAAGCCCGGGGCGTCATTGCCAAAACTGGTCGAGTAGCTCACCAGAAAACCTTTCGGGTATTCGAGAAGTGTTTGGAACGTGTCGGCATTTTCCCGTCCGTCATGCCAGGCGAATACACCACCGTTGGAGACTACAGATTTGGGGATGCGATCGTCCATGAACCAGTGCACCAGGTCGATCGCGTGGCTCATCCACTGATCCGGGATGCCACTGGAGAATTCCCGATAAAGGCGAAACTCAAAATAGAGCCGGGGATCGAACGGACGATCTGGCTTGGTGAGCAGCCAGCGGCGCCAGTCGGTATCCTGTTCGCGAATCTTGCTCACTTCTTCGCGGCCTCGCCAGCGGGGTCCGTGATAATTCCATACGATCTCGATCTTGCTCACGTCGCCCAGTGTGCCTTTGTGGATTAGGTCCCAGGCGGCTGCGGGATGTGGTTCGCTCCGGTGCTGCGTACCCACTTGAACGATGCGCTTGTGTTGCTCGACTGCGTCCCGTGCCGCTTTAGCCTCCGCCAGCACATTGCCCATCGGCTTCTCAACATAAGCGTCTTTGCCCGCCTCTGCGGCCATCTTCAGCAGTGGGGAATGCGAGTGATCGGGAGTCGAAATGATGACGGCATCGATCTCCTCTGTGGCTAGCACCTCCTCTGTGTTCCGAAAAGCTCTGGGATTACGGCCGAAGGACTTGGCATAGGTCGCAACGCCCTTGTCCCGATGGACAGTCCAGAGATCGCAAACGCCTGCCATCTCAATCATCTGGGTGCCTTTCAACTTCCCAATGACTTCGGCCAGATCATTCCCGCGGCTGCCGATTCCGATATGCGCAAGACGAATCCGATCGTTGGCCCCAAGGATCCGGCCGTAAGACAGCGCAGAACTGGCCAGCGCTGCACCTCCAGTTACTAGAGTTGCTTCCAGAAACTCTCTGCGATCCATTCTCGGCTCCAGGGGTGAAATCGGAAAACCTCGCCCGCCATTCTACCCTCCCCGAAATCGATAGTCTCTGTTCCGATTTTCTCTAGCGAGGCAAAGCATCCGGCGGGAAATTGGAGTACACTTCGGTCGCGACACGAAGGCACCGTGTACATCGCCGCTGTGCTCGCCTCCTCGTTCCTTGCATCAGCATTGCTCTTTCAAAAAAGAGTCTGGAATGAACCCTCCACCGCATTGTCTGCCGCCGCAGCGGCCAGGAGTTCGCCATGCCGGAAAAACTCAACGCAGAGCAAGTTCGCCTTGTCGATGCACGCAATCAAAAGCAGCCGTGGAAAAAGTGGGGGGCCTACTTGAGTGAACGCCAGTGGGGAACGGTGGCGAGGATTACAGCGATACGGGCGCCGCCTGGGACTATTTTTCGCATGACCAGGCTCGCTCGCGCGCTTACCGTTGGGGTGAAGATGGGTTGGGTGGATTCTCCGACGAGAAGCAGCGTCTATGCTTCGCCCTCGGCCTGTGGAATGGAAAAGACGCGATATTAAAGGAACGCCTCTTTGGTCTAACGAATAGCGAAGGCAATCACGGGGAGGATGTAAAAGAATACTACTTCTATCTCGACAGCACGCCGACGCACTCGTACATGAAGTACTTGTACAAATACCCGCAGGCTGCCTATCCCTATGAGAAGATCGTGCGCACCAATCGGGAGCGCTCACGGGCGGAGCGTGAGTATGAATTAATCGATACGGGAGTGTTCGACGACGACGGGTACTTCGACGTCTTTCTTGAAATAGCCAAGAACTCTCCGGAGGACATCCTTTTTCAGATCACGATCTGCAATCGTGGTTCCCAGCCTGCGGAACTGCACGTACTGCCGCAGCTTTGGTTTCGCAACACTTGGTCGTGGACGCAGAATGCGGTGAAGCCAATCTTGCGGGCGCTCGACCAGCCGCGCGAGATCGCCTCGGCGTCCGCGGAACATGGCGAACTTGGTCGACTGCAGTTCTATTGCGATCAACAAGTGCCGTTGCTCTTCACCGAAAATGAAACCAACACTGAACGCCTTTTCAAAGAACCGAACCGAACTCCCTACGTGAAGGACGCTTTTCACAACTTCATGATCCAGGGCCGCAAGGACGCGGTCAATCCCGAGCAGACCGGTACGAAGATGGCTGCCCACTATCAGGTGACGGTTCCCGCAAAAGGTGAGTCGGTCATCCGGCTGCGGCTCAGGCCGTCAGCGCAGTCCATTCCGGGTGTCGCAGTCGATGACAAATTCGTCCCGTTCGGTAGGGACTTTGACCTCGTCATGGATACTCGCCGCAAGGAAGCGGACGAGTTCTATGCCGGCCTGATGCCGGAGACCACCTCCGAGGATGAACAACGTGTCATCCGCCAGGCCCTAGCCGGAATGATGTGGACCAAACAGTACTATTACTTCGATCTCGATCAATGGCTGGCCGATCACGGCCACGCGCCCTTCAAGGGCAAGAGCAAGCCGGGGACCCGCAACGCCAGTTCGTTCCACATGATCAACGACGACATCATCTCCATGCCCGACAAGTGGGAATACCCGTGGTATGCCGCGTGGGATCTCGCTTTCCACACGATTGCGCTCGATGCCGTCGATCCGGACTTCGCGAAAGAACAACTGGAACTGGTTCTGAAGGAGGTGTATCTCCACCCCAACGGACAACTGCCCGCGTACGAGTGGAACTTTGGTGATGTAAATCCTCCGGTGCACGCCTTTGCGGCCCTCTACACGTACAACACCGACAAATTCGCGCGGGGGAAGGGCGACTTGACCTTCCTGAAGAACATTTTCCAGAAGCTGCTTCTGAATTTTTCGTGGTGGGCGAATCGCAAAGACCCGCAGGGGCGCAACGTGTTCGAGGGAGGATTTTTGGGCCTCGACAATATCGGAGTGTTCGACCGCAGCGCACCGCTGCCGACAGGCGGCTTCATGGAGCAGGCGGACGGCACGGCATGGATGGCGCTCTTCTGCCAGAACATGCTCGAAATCGCTCTCGAGCTCGCCCAGGAAGAACCAGCCTACGAAGAACTGGCCATGAAGTTCGTCGAGCATTTTTTCTGGATTGCCGGGTCGATGGACAGAATCGGAAAGAACCAGGATGAACTGTGGGACGAGGAAGATGGGTTCTTCTACGACGTACTCCATCTGCCGGACGGCTCGGCTATGCGGCTCAAGGTGCGGTCAATGGTGGGGTTACTGCCGCTCTGCGCTGCAACCGTAATCCCGGAAGAATATTTGACGCGGTTTCCAAAGCTCGCACAACGCGCGAGCGAATTCTTACGCCGCAGACCTGAGCTTTCGACTAATATTCATCCGCCCGGAAAGCCAGGATTCGCAGGCCGCCGCTTGCTGTCTGTTTGTAACGAGACAAAGCTCCGTCGAATGCTGACTCGCATGCTCGATGAAGAACGCTTCTTTGGGCCGCATGGTATCCGTTCGCTTTCGCGCTGGCATCTCGATCACCCATTCGAACTCTCCGTCCATGGCGATGTGCACACCGTCCAGTACCAGCCAGCGGAGTCGCAATCGGGACTGTTCGGAGGCAATTCCAATTGGCGTGGCCCGGTCTGGTTTCCGGTGAATGTGTTGATCATTCGCGCGCTGATGCAGTACTGGTCCTACTACGGCGACTCGTTTCAGATCGAGTGTCCAACTGGCTCTGGGAAGAAGATGAATCTCTGGCAGGTTACCCAGGAACTGTGCCGGCGCCTGAATAGCACATTCCTCCGAGACGCCTCTGGCCGACGACCCGTGTACGGCGACACGGCCAAGTTTCAGAATGATCCCTACTGGCGCGACCACCTGCTGTTCTATGAATATTTTCATGGAGACAATGGAGCCGGCATCGGAGCGAGCCATCAGACTGGATGGACCGGAGTCGTGGCCCGACTGGTTCAGCTCTACCACATGGACGGCAACGCGCTGCTGAAGGGCATGCGTGCCGCCATACACGATTCCGAGGCCTACACTGGAGTTGAGAGCTAATCAGCGGGTGTGAGCATCACACGGCCAGAGATGGCCGGTATCTGGACGGAGGCGTCAACCACAATGAGACTACTCGCAGTGCTGGTCTGTCTTGTGCTTGTGAATCTCCTGGAAGCGCACGCCCAGGAGGCAAAGCCGGCCGCTCACTGGTCCTATTCTGGTGCTGAGGGTCCCAAAAAATGGGGATCGATCGAGCCGGAATATCAGACCTGCAAACTCGGGCATGAGCAATCGCCCATCGACATCCGTGGCGCGAAGAAAGAGGCCCTACCGCCAATTCAATTCGAATATAAGCCCGCGATCCTGAAAATCATCAACAACGGACATAGCATCCAGGTGAACTATCCGCCTGGAAGCTTCATCACCATCGGCGATAAGAAGTACGAGTTGAAGCAATTTCACTTTCACCACCCGAGCGAGGAGCACGTCAACGGCAAAGGATATGACATGGTGGTTCACCTCGTTCATGCCGGCCCGGATGGCAAGCTCGCGGTTGTGGCCATTCTGTTGCACAAGGGAAGTGCCAACGCTTTGATTGCCAAGATCTGGGAGAATCTGCCGAAGAGCGAAGGTCCTCAGGTTGAAGTCCCAGGAGTGGAAATTGATCCGTCCGCGTTGCTCCCCTCGAACCAGGGTTATTACACATTCCTCGGTTCGCTGACCACACCGCCGTGCAGTGAGGCGGTGACCTGGTTTGTTCTCAAGACGCCCAACGAAGTCTCCGCTGACCAAATCGCCGCGTTTGCCAAGATCTATCCGCATGACGCGCGCCCGATCCAGCCTACGAATGGGCGCACCATTGCTGAGAGCCAGTAGCGACGCGGGGCTGCCCCTCGTCCTTCTGGGGCTCCTCATCTTGTAACGATTGGTTCGCTTCAGCAGATCGATTCTCGTTCCGCCTCCCGTGACGTGCTAATCTAAATCGCAACTGAGGGATGAGCCTGCATGTCGAGTGATTCCACCGCCAACCCCATCTACCACTGTCCTCCACACAGCTTGCTAATCAAGAAGTCAGGCATTCACGGATCAGGCTGTTACACGCTCTCAGCGATCCCGGAGGGCGCCTACATCACCGAGTACACCGGCAGGGTCCTCTCCAAAGAGGAAGCGGACGATCTTTACTATGATCGTCCGGACACTTATCTGTTCTGCCTCGGCGAAGGTGATTTTGTTATCGACGGGGACACGGTGGCTGCTTTTGTGAACCACTGTTGTGATCCCAATTGTGAGACAGATGAGATTGAAGGCAAAGTGTGGGTCACTGCCCTGCGCGCCATTGCGGAGGGAGAAGAGTTGACCTATGACTACAACCTCTACGACGGCGACGATGACGATGAGGCGCCCTGCCGTTGCGGTGCGAAGAGTTGCCGAGGCACCATGTACGGCGATGAAGAGTTGGAGCGGCGTGCCAAAGCCAAGGCTGCCGAGGCCGCGTCAGGGGCCCCTTCGCCGGATCTCGCGAAACCTGCGGAGCCTGCTCCCAGTCCCACCGCATGCGATTGAAAATCGTTCAGGCCGGCGATCCGGTTCTTCGGCAGATGGCTCGCCCGCTCACGCGCGAAGAAA
>Ga0210406_10005024_pt1 | contig 13975 bp, 15 predicted proteins | sample IncBWC30MmetaG_FD_155454 | JGI IMG/M metagenome (GOLD analysis project Ga0210406, IMG submission 155454) | Forest soil microbial communities from Barre Woods Harvard Forest LTER site, Petersham, Massachusetts, United States - Inc-BW-C-30-M | ecosystem: Environmental > Terrestrial > Soil >... | reverse complement strand
CCCAGACCTGTTATGTGGAGCTCGCGATTATGCCGAGTAGAGTAGCATGCCATTGCGGCGCTTGAGTAAGTTCGCACCTTTGCCTTGCTGGCCATTCAGGATTTACTCGGCATAATATTGATCCTTTCAGTCTCAACCTGCCGAAGGGATCAGCATGATCACCAGTTCTTCGCCTTCATTGAATGGACCGCTACAGCACCGCCAGAAGGTCCAAGCCGATACGCTCCTGGCCAACTATCTCGACGCCCAGCGCGGTTGCCGTAGTTTTAGGAGGCGCGCCAGCGCCGCGCGTCACTTCCTCCATTGGCTGCGGCTGCGCCGCGTTCCCTTAAGTCAGGTGGATGTCTCAGTTGTAGAGCGCTTCAAACGCCATCGGTGCCAGTGCTCGAGCTATAGCCCACGACAGCCTCATCAGCCGGAGTACATCACGGATGTCCGCCGGTTCGTTGGCTTTCTTGAAGATCACGGCGCCATTCCCTTTCCCAAAGATCTTGGCCCAGCGGTGGCGGTACTGCCGGCCTATTGCGATCGCCTCGTCGTCCTTCGCTACAGCCGAGGATGCCGAAGCATGCTGATCTCAGCCGCTGAGCACTTTGTCCATTGGCTCCGCCTGTCCCGGATTGGGGCGCAGGATGTGGATGACTCCGACGTCGAACGTTTCGCGCGGCACGATTGCCAGTGCTTTCTTTGTCGCAAGCGTGGAACCCTGACCGCCTCGGGTGTGGTTCGGCGGCGACGTGGTGCGGCTGTATTTCTTCAGTTCCTGCGCGACCGTGGACTGGTACCCAAGCGCAGCGTCCCTGAGGAAGAACCGCGCATTGGCGCTTTCCGGACTTGGCTTGTCCATCGATGCGGCGCCACCAACCAGACAGTAATTCGCTATCTCGCCGAGTCGGCGCGTTGGCTGCGGTCGCTTGGCGAGGACCCAAGCAGGTACGACGCCGTTACGATCCGCAATATCGTGTTGGACCAGCCGACGAACCGGTCCCATAGGTCGGTGGGGCTGACGGCGACGGTGCTACGTGCGTATCTCAGGTTTCTCGCGGCCAGCGGTGCGTGCCGCCCCGAGCTTGTCAACGCCGTGCCCAAAGCGCCGCGGCGGCGGAATGCCGGCCTGCCGCGTTTCATCAGCCCGGCGGCCATTGAGCGTATCGTCACATCCTGTCCCGTCGCGACGCCAGCAGGCGTTCGCGATCGGGCCGTCATCCTTCTCCTGGCCCGCCTCGGGCTTCGCGCCGGAGACGTGTGCCAGCTCCGGCTCACCGACATTGATTGGTTCAATGCGCTATTGCGCGTGGAAGGCAAGAGTCGAAGACCGGCGCAGCTGCCGCTCCCGCAGGACGCTGGCGACGCGCTGTTGGCCTACATCGAGCAGGTTCGCCCGGCCGTTCAGGAAGACCGCGTGTTCCTGCGCATTCATGCGCCGTTCAGGCCTTTGGCCTCCTCGGCGGAGATCGCGCGCATCGTTGCTAAGGCGCGCGGCCGGGCCGGTGTCGAAGGAGGGCCGACTGGCGCCCATGTGTTTCGCCATTCACTCGCCACCGCAATGGTCAGGACCGGCTCCAGCCTGGAGTCGATCGGAGCCGTTCTTCGGCACCGATCTCCTGTGACGACCGCCATCTACGCCAAGGTCGATGTCGCCATGCTGGCACGCGTTGCCCAACCCTGGCCCGGAGACGCGTCATGCTGAGCAATGAAGTAGCACGCTACGTCGCCCTGCAGCGCACGCTCGGGCTAAAATTCGACAATGAGGACCGTATCTTGCGGGGGTTCGCAACGTACGCTGAAGCATACGGCGATCAGCACACGCGCACCGACAGGATCTTTGATTGGTGCCGCTCGGCGTCGACGCCAACACGGGCGAGGACCTTTTATGCTGCCATCAGGCGCTTTTGCGTTTTCCTTCACGCGGAGAACTCAGAGCACGAGATCCCACCCACGGGGGCGTTTGGACGGGGGCGTTGCCCTCGCCCAGCGCCGCACCTGCTGGACTCCCACCATGTGCGGGCTCTCATGCTGGTCGCACTCGAGCTTCCGCCTAAGGGATCGATCAGTCCACATACCTACCATCATCTGTTCGGACTGCTCGCCGCAACTGGCTTACGCGTCTCCGAAGCGTTGGCGCTAAAGCGCGAGGATCTCACCGATGACGGTCTCATCGTTCGGAGAGGCAAGTTCGGTAAGAGCCGCCTCCTGCCAATCCACCCGACCACACTACAGGCGCTGAACCGCTATCTCGCTATCCGAGATAGGCTAAATGCGGGTGGAGATGACCTGTTTGTGGTCACGACGGGACGGGCCCCGCATAAGGCAACGGTCTATCAGATCTTCCGCAAGCTTGCCCACCAGTTGGGAGTACGCGACCGGCACCGCACGCCTGGACCGCGCGTGCACGACCTGCGCCACAGCTTCGCCGTTCGATCACTAGAAGCCTGCGCGCCCGATCGCTCGGCGATAGCCGCCCATATGCTCGCCCTCAGCACTTATCTCGGCCACACCGAGGTCGCCCATACCTACTGGTATCTCGAAGCAACGCCAGTTCTGTTACGCGGAATTGCCGAAGCCGGCGAGCAGCTGTTCAACGGGAGGGCGGCATGACGGCTCTCGCTCCATACCTCACCGCCTTCCTGCGCGAGCATCTGCCACGGGAACGCACCGCCAGTCCGCACACTGTGGCAACCTACGCCCACTGTTTCGCGCTACTAGTCCGGTTCGCGTCCGGGCAACTCGACCGGCGACCTAGCGATCTTAGGATCGAGGATTTTGATCCGGATCTGGTGCTCAGATTTCTTGACGAGATTGAGATAGGCCGCGGCAACAGCGCCCGCACACGCAACGCCCGGCTCATCGCGATCCGGACTTTCTTCCGTTACTTGGAGTACCAAGCCCCGACCTGCCTGGATCAGGCGCTACGCATCCGAGCGCTACCAAAGAAACGGACGGATGGCGCACTGATCGATTACCTCACACGTGAGGAGATCCAGGTAATACTCAGCGCCCCGGACCCGCGCACAGTGAGCGGCACGCGCGATCGTGCGATGTTGCATCTGACCTACGCTGCGGGTTTGCGCGCCGCCGAACTTCTATCGCTGCGCCTGGAAGATTTTCCGGAACGCTCACTCGCGACGGTTCGGATCAAAGGTAAAGGCAGGCGCGAGCGCGTTTTACCCTTGTGGCGTGAGACCCAAGCCATGTTGCGGGCCTGGCTGGCGGTTCGCCCGCAAGCCAGAACACCTGAGCTGTTTCTTAACCGGAACGGTGAGCCGATGACACGAGACGGCTTCGCTCATCGTCTTGCTCAGCATGTGGCAATCGCTGCCCGGAAGCAGCCGTCGCTCCTCCAGAAGCGGGTGACTCCGCATGTTCTGCGGCATAGCTGCGCGATGCACATTTTGGCCGCCACCGGCGACATTCGCAAAGTCGCGCTATGGCTTGGCCACGCCAGCATCCGAAGCACGGAAGCCTACCTGCGGGTCGATCCAGCCGAAAAGCTGGCGGTTCTAGCCGCCCACACTCCGCCGCCGGTTAAGCCTGGCCGGTTCAAGCCACCATCGGACAAGCTCGTGACCATGCTCGCCGAGGCGCGTAACACAACCGCCTGAGGACGCTAGATTATGCCGAGAAGTTTGCGCAATTTTGCAGTCCAATCTGCGCGTTGTGGACTCTGCTCGGCATAATCGCGAGCTCCACATAACAGGTGTTATGCTGATATCGGCATAAGACCTGCTCCTGGCGGCCATGGTCGCCAGTGACCGTGAAGGCCATGAGTTGCTCGAGCGTCATGCCATCATCGGCATAGACCTCGCAGAGCTTTGGCGAGACCGAAGCGAGGCGCAGGCGCTGCTTGACGACCTGGACCGTGGTGAAGAAGGCAACCGCGATCTCCTCGTCGCTCATGCGCTTTTCGCGCATGTCCAGAAAGGCTCGGAACTGATCGAGCGGATGAAGAGCGACGCGATGGACGTTTTCGGCAAGCGAGTCGTCCTCCGCGAGGATCTTTGTGGACGGATCGCGCACGATGCAGGGAACGAGCCCGTCCTTGGGGAAGCGCTTTGCTTTGACGAGACGTTCGATGGCGCGGTAGCGGCGCCCGCCGGCCGGCACCTCGAATGTGCCGGTCTCGTTACCGTCCGCATCCAGCACGGGACGGACGTTGAGGCCCTGCACGAGATCCTCGCGCCGGGCGATGTCCTCGGCCAGTTCGTCGATATTTTGATCCGGCCGGATGCGGCGGACATTGGACGCACTGAGCACGAGCTTGTTGAAGGGAATGTCGCGCGAGCGCGAGAACACTATTTTCTTGGCAGCTTTGGCCATGGCAGTTGACTCCACGACGGGCGGCCGAAAGCCCTTCTCTCGGCCTCCAACCCGTCGTGGCGCTCCGCGCCGCCCTCTTCCTCTCTCGATGGCGCCAAGAGACGGCGATCACGCCGCCTCCTGATCAGAGCCTCCAGACTCCGTCGAGCCGGCTTGAGCCGTTTCGGGCAAGAATCCGAGCAGATAGTCCGCGGCCTTGGTCGCCTGCGAGGCGGCCCGCACGATCGCGCGATTGTCTTCGCGCAGCACCTCCAGCCACGCGCCGATATAATCGGCGTGGCGTACGGTAGGCACGATGCCAAGCGACGCGCAGGAAAACGCAGCGCCGAGTTCGGCGATCAGTTCCTCGAAGGCATATTTTTTGGTGCCATAAGAGCCGCTGAGATCGCGATTGAGGCGCAACTTATGACCGCTGGCGTGGGAAAGTTCATGCAGCGCGGTGCGGTGCCAATTGATCGGTTCGAAATAGGCCGCCGGCGGCGGCACCTGCACGTAATCCTCCGTCGGCGCATAGAAGGCGCGATTGCCGCCGATGCGGAAGTCGACGCCCGTCGCCTTGATCAGGGTCTCGACCGTCGGCTCGATCATGCCGGGAAGCGGTGGCGGTGCGGTGGTCGCGATGTCGGCAGGCAAGCCGTCACATTGATCGGTGTTAAAGACGGTAAACCGCTTGAGGAATGGAACGGCTTGCGCTTCCTCGCCGGTCTCGCGTGCGCGGCGCTTTTCCTCCGCCGGAACGAAGCGATCGGCGTAGACGACCGAGGTGCCACGCTCGCCCTTGCGGACATGGCCGCCAAGAGTGAGAGCCTGGCGGAAGGTAAGCCAGCTTTGGCCGGCGAATTCGTGTTCGATGACCGAGCCCCAAAGGATCAGGATATTGATTCCGCCGTATTGGCGACTCGTGGCCGCATTTTTCGGCATCGCCAACGTCGCCTTTACAGCAGCGGTGCCCCACGGCTGGACCCATGGCACGCGGCCGGCCTCCAGCTCGGCGATGATCTTGTCGGTGATTTCGTCATAGAGGCTCGCCCGGCCCTCACCGGTGCGAGCGCGAGCATGATGTCTGGACATCGCGCGCATCTCCGCGACGGGCGCCGCGAGCCTCTCTCGCAGCCTGCAACCCGTCAGCGCGTCAGGCGCGCCCTCTCACTCTCGGTCGAAAGGAGGATTCGGATTGAAATGCACGGCGAGCTCTGGAGAGCACGGATCCGAACGAGCGCCGACGAAGCCGGAACGCGGCAACGATCGTCACTCGAAGGGCGGAAACGCATCGCGGCTCCGCTCGCGGGGCCCGCGAGTAGAGCGTGACCGACCGAAGGTCGGGCCGCCCGACTGATTTACGGGATTGTGAATAGCAGCCGGAAAGTCGCGCCAAGCGACTGCTCACGCCCGCAAGCGGTGCGGCTCGCCCTTGGCGACACGGGAATGGATCAACGGAAGGCTAAGCTTGAGAAAGCTCGACCTCTTCGCGAGTCTTCGTCTGGGCATCGTAAATTCTGACACAGAGCATGGGAAAGCGCTTCTTCAGCTCTTGTCCGCCTGACCAAGCGCCGTCCCTGGTCGCAAACTCGGTCTTAAGTCTGCCGTCCACTTCGAGTGCGTAACCCGACGTGGGCAATATGGGCACGGTCGCGACCATTCCATTCCTCTTCTAGCGCAAGATGATCTGATGACGTTTGCTTAGCCTGAGTCGTCCTGATCGCACCAGCGCGTGCCCATCGCGACCCGACGTGCAAGCCGCAACGCTGCCGATTCGCGACGAAGCGATGCGCCTGCTTCGAGACAGTGATCTGCCGGGGTCGATCCAGTCGGCTTGCCGCGACTCACGGATGCGCGTTCGCGTCGTCTGAGCAGGCAGACGGCTTTCCGTCTGCGCGGACGCAGGCGCGATACAGCCATGGCTCGACATAGCTGCCCTTCCAGATCCCCTTACCGGCGCGTTCGGCGTCGCGCTGAGCCGCACCATACTTGCCTTTCGAGTATTGAGGCCAATCCAGCGCAAGACCATTGCGCACGAGCCATTCGCCGAGATCAGCGCCCCCGACCGAACATGTTGCGACCGTTCGCCCATATGGGTCGAGCTTGAGCACGCAGCTGCCGGGATCATGACCGACGCGCTCAGCTGGGCCGGCACCTTCCACGGTATCAGAGCCACGCTGCTTCGTGAATATGCCGACCAGATCGGCCTCAATCCCGCTTTTACCATTCACGATCGCGAAGACTCGGCAGACCTGATGAACCTTGTCAGGCACGAGCGCGGACTCTCGAAGACCGAAAGCCGTTTTCCCGCCAATCCGCGCGATCGCGTCGCGGGCTTCCGCGTGTTGCACCTGTTGCCGGGCATCGGCCCAGCTTCCGCGCAGCGCATCCTCGACCGCATGGCGGAGGCAACCGATCCACTCGAGGCCCTTTCCACCCTTCCCGCCCCGCCGCGCGCCGGCGGGGACTGGACCACCTTCGTTGAGACGATCGGAAATCTTCGATACTCGGAGTGGCCTGCCGATCTCGAGCGTGCCCGCCTTTGGTACGAACCACATCTCGACCGCATCCGCGAAGACGCCGAGATTCGGCGTGCCGATCTCATTCAACTCGAACAGATCGCTGGGGGCTATGTCTCGCGAGCGCTTCCTGACGGAACTCACCCTGGATCCGCCGGATGCGACCAGCGATCAGGCGGGCGTGCCGCTCCTGGATGAGGACTACCTCATTCTGTCGACGATCCATACGGCAAAAGGCCAGGAGTGGAAGCCAGTCTACGTCCTCAATGTGGTCGATGGTTGCATGCCATCAGACCTTGGAGCCGGGACGTCCGCTGAGCTCGAGGAGGAGCGCCGCCTGCTTTACGTCGCGATGACGCGGGCAAAGGATGACCTTCATCTCGTGGTGCCACAGCGCTTCTTTACTCACGGTCAGCATTCCCAGGGTGACCGACATGTTTATGCATCGAGAAGCCGCTTTATACCCGAGAAGCTGCTCGCCCTGTTTGAGCGCACGAATTGGCCGGTCGCGGCTCCGGACTTCGCGCGCGGCCCAAGCCAAGGCCCACGAGTCGACATTGGTGCTCGTGTGCGAGGGATGTGGCGCTAATCGGTTCGAAGGTCCGCCACATCCTTTCGACCCACCTATTGAGCAATGGCGCTCACGAAATACGGGATCACGTATTTTAGCGCGATACCGGTGTTATGCGAGGAAGGAAACTCCTGAGCATAGATGCTCTGTGCTTCATCAGGAAAGTGGCAAAGCCGGTTGGGTATAGCCGTGACGTAAATGAACGGCTTATCCCACATGGAGCGTATGACCCCGTGCGTCGTTTCAACAGAGGTTATATTTGTGGCGCCAGCCTGCTTCGCTTTCATGATGGAGTTCGCGTCCGCGTCGCAGTACGGAGGAGGTTCGTTAACTGAGCTGATCCCAACGGCATCGGCGGCAATAATAAGCTGAAGAACGCTCGCAGGACGGTTTTGCGGCGCGATCATTTCGGAACTGATGGCCACCAAGGTCTTCTGATCGGCGGAAACGTTAGAAAAGAACGAAACGGGAGTTTTGCTCGGAATAAGCGAGTCCATATAGCCGGGCCAAGACCAGCTGCCAGGGGCACCATTTGAAGCATCATGGATGAAGATCGTGCCGCCAATCGTGGCACACCCGTTGTTAGAGACAAGGCCAGGATATGCGGCAGTGCCAAATGCAATCACTCCATCCGGTGCGCTCGCCGGATTCGTATAATTCGTGATTTGCTGCATGGCGGTTACCTTCTTGTCGCTCTTACCGCCCGTGACGGCAAGGTCGTCAATGCACCAAATCTCCATTGTTGCTATTGTTGGAGCCGTTTCATGGGATGCAAATACGTCGATTAAACAGCGCGACACTCCGGGATCTCTGGTTGGGGCGGGTGGATCGGATTGAACGCGCGCCCAGCGTGGCCAATCAACATTATATGGAGCGCTAAGAACGAGACTATGAGCCATTTGATTGCACAAGGCGGCCATAAGGCCGTCGGCCTCGTGATTGCGATTGGCAATGACAACAATGCGAAGCTTCTTGCTGGGTGTCGTTTGGGCGCGTAAGACCGTTGGAGCGTTGATCAGCGTTGCGCCAGCGCTCATCAGAAAAGCTCTTCGATTGAGCATAGCTCCCTCCCGCGAGAAATCGCTGGCGAGTTTGCACGGTCAACCCGCAACTGTCGAGGTAGTACAACTTAACCGACACAACTCTCAGCGACTTCCTGTTGTTGGGCAACCGATAGAATTGTGGTATCTGAGACCGTGACTGCGGCCACGCAATGATCGCAAACCGCCGCTAAAGCTGCCAAAAGACATTTGATTGGCAGGCACGACAGAAAGCGAAGCCCCACATTCCGGCTTCGTATTCCGCTTCTTCACCTTCACTCATGTCCTGATCGGTCTCGATCGCCGTCAGCTTTCCCGCTGCGCCGCATTCCGGGCACCGGCTGGGCATATGATGTCCAGGACCAACATCGAAATAGTCGTCACGATCGGAATGGCGCTCGGCCCAAACTACGCGAGCCGCCTTCGCTTCCTCCACGAGAGGAGCAAACTCGCCCCAATCGATCTTCCATCGTTTCTTAGATCGCGCCTCCCAAACTCGGATACTTTGCAGAAAGTGATTGTCAAAAACTTCCTGGCGACAGCCGTTAACAGCGCGAAAGTGCTTTCTAAGATGCCTATATCGCTCTGGCGTGATCTTGCCAGCCTCGAATAACTTCGTCGTCGTCCCCAATGATGGACGTCATGGCAATCGATACAAACGATCTCGACCCGCAGAAGCACTGCGAGCCCTATTGTCTTCTTCTCTCGATAGCCCCATACCTCGTGACCATGAAGCCGCTTCCCGATCACTCCGCAAATGGCGCAGCACGGGCCACGTTTTTTGATGAGCCCGCGACGCAGCTTGCCCCACCACGGTTTGCCGAGACCTTCGTTTGACCGGAGGGTATGCTCCCAGAGTGGCTTCGGAACCAACTCGATGCCCAGCTTGAGTGGTCGGCGCGTGGATCTCTTGGTGTATCGCGTTTCCTTAAGATTCATTTGGAGCCCCAGATTCGAGAACGCCTCAATGATCGCGAGCGGTCATGGTCCCGCCCGCCAATCAGCTGCTCTCACCTTTCCGGGTGATGAACCTAAAGTCCGTTTTTTCCAGCCTTGATCGCGAGCTCAAACAGGTTTGAGTGGAAGTCGGGCAGCTCGGCGTGTCGAACAGCCGCTGCTGCTAGTGCTTCGCAATAGGCTATTCCCACGTGCACAGTGTTTCCTAGGAAGTTCAGGAACCGGGTCAGGTCGGGCGGATAGCCTAGGTCCGTGTCGCTTTCGAATATCCGATGGTGGTCTCCATCAACGAACGTGTTTATGGCGGTCTCGATGATGGCATAGCTCAGAAACACGTCGCCCTCGGCCCTCGGGGTGGCGAGCACCGCATTCAACTCTGGTCGCCATTCGATCGCCTTTCGACACAGAGCGGGGTTCACGTGTCCGACGGCGATATTCCGGATGTATTTCGCAAATTCGAAATTGCGCCTGTGCGGCGTGATAATTTCGCCGATCTCCGGATGCTCGCGGTACAGTCCTCGGCTGATCAGTTCAAGATCGGCCACATTCGCGCACGACAAGAGAAGATGCTTGACCAATATTAGACGGACGCCCTGGTCGCTAGGATCCGCTTCTAAAGCCGCATCGGCCGAAACGAGGTCTCCATGCGCGAGGCGCGCCGATATCGCGATCTGCACGAAATCCAAAATCGAGTCTACCTCACTTCTAGAGCCGTGGCGCAAACAGACAAACAATCTTGCACATATTCACGGCGCATCGGAAGTTCCACGCTGCATCCACTGGGTCGCCAATGTCACGAGGGGCCATCAACAACGTGATCTTTTTTGCCGAGCTTCTGTTCGGCCACGACCGTCTGGGCATCATCAAACCAAGCATCGACTGCTCCAAGCAGATCACGCTGGAGCGCGCGCGACAATTCAGCCTTCGTAACCTTCAACGCTTCGCGATTGGCTTGCTCAAATTCGGCTCGCCCGAGACGTTCGCGCTGCCAGTTGAAGGCGTAATCGAAGACTAGCGCGCCGCCGGCGCCAACAAGTAACCCGCCCAAGCTGCCCGCACCAGGCTCCACAACGGAGCCTGCAAAAAAGCCGTAGATTTCAGGCTGCAGGCTCGCGACGACTCGGCCGGCAGCCGCCACGAAGGTTTGAGCGATCGCGCGCTCGATCGTGGGCCCTATCTGACGGTCAAGCTCGTCGAGTTGGTCCACGATCTTGGGCGCGATGCCGACCAGAGAAAGCTGGGCGTCGATTTCCGTAAGGCTCGACGCAGCTTGTTCGAGCGAAGCCAAGCGTTGAACTGCTTCGTCTTTGCCCAGCGACCGGACCAGGGCCGTCGCGAGTCGATCGAGCTGCTGCTCCTTGGCGGCCAGTTCCTTGGCTTCGCTCCCGGTCGCCGCCAGCTGCGCGTCGGTGCGCGCGAGTCCCGCTCTGGCCTCTTCCTCCCTCGCGATAAATTCAGGAAGGCTCCGTTCTAGATCGGCCTCCCGAGAGCGATTGCGGTCAATGCGCTGGGCAACTTCCCGAGCTTCGCGAAGACGCTGTGCTGCCGCCTCGAACGAACGTTGAGCGGCCAGCCTTTCGGCCTCCAGACTTCGGATCTCGAGGGCTGCTGCTTGAGCTTCGCGTAGACTGCTCCGGGCTCCGGCGAGTTCCTGTGTCATCTGCGCCAGCACAGCCGGATCGGTGATCTCGCGATGCCGCCTTCGAAGCTGGGTGATCTCTGCGAACTGCTTCTCCAGCGCATTGACCTTTGCCAAGGTGTCGGCTTCCAGCTTGCGCCACTGTTCGAGTTGGTCGCGCGCACGAGCCAGCGGGCCGTCGCTGCGCGGACCGCGCTCACTGTCCGTCAGATTACGTCGGAGCTCGCGGTTAATTTCGTCGACGGCGATCGTCGACTTTATGCTACGCTCTACTTCCTGCTGCTTCCACGGCGCTTCCACGTCCTCAAGGGCTTGAAGTTTGGTTGCGGGGATAGGATTTGAACTATGACCTTCAGGTTATGAGCCAAGCGATTGCCGAATGCTAACGTTGGCCCGCGCGCCAGCCCATCTCCCAGAAGTCTGCCTCGAGTCGGGTGGCTTCCTTGAAGACCGCAATCAGCTCTGCCTCGCGGGCCGGTGTGGCATAGAGATCCGCGAGATGCTCCAGGTGCGCCCGCGCTTTCGCCGCGACCTCCTGGTATGGCACGCCGGCGTACTCGTCGATCCAAACGCGATAGGGGTTAGGCGCAGCGTCCGCATCGGGTAGCGAGGCGAGCCGCGTTGCGATCTCTGCGTACCCGATCACGCAGGGGGCAAGCGCCACCTTGAGTGCCAGCGGATCGCCACGCATTCCGGCGTCCAGCACGTAGCGTGTGTAGGCCAGCGTTTCACTTGCCGGAGGGGTTTGTTCAAGGTCGCTCGGACATAGGCCCCAACCGGCACAGAGCTTCACATGAAGGTTCATCTCGACATCAAGGATGGCCGCGAGGCCGGCCGCTGCTTCACGCATGTCGGCAAGCTTGGGCGACTTGTAGACCGAGAGCGCGTAGGCGCGCGCAAACTCGATGAGGAACAGGTAGTCCTGAGCGAGGTAGTGACGAAACGCCGCTTCGGCGAGCGATCCGTCTGCCAATCCGTTCGTAAATGGATGTTCGGTATAGGCCCGCCACTCAGCGGATGCTTCTGACTTTAGACGCTCGAAGAAACTCACGATCTATTTCGCCTGGCTTGCTTTCCCATGAACCTCTTTGCTCGCTAACGCGGACCGAGACGCTGACCTTGACAGGCCGCGCCGATCAGCCGGCATGATGGCGTAAGGAATTCGCCTGCCATCGGTCTGGGATTGACTTACCTTCTCCCGAACAGAACGCAACGCCCTAAGTCCAAGTTTCGATTGTACGAACCGCACCAGAACGAACTCGGCAAACCACAACGAACGCGGCCGAAATCAACCGAAATGACAGTGAAATCAACGAAGCTAATCGCTATTCTGCCATTCATAACGGTCTGGTTGCAGGTTCTTGCATCGGGAGGAGCAGCATATTCTTGACCTGGTTGCAGGTAGAACAAGACTCCGCCCCAGATATTATCGTCTGAAGATCTGTCCGTTTCGTGTCCTATCGTATCCAATTCTACGATCGAGCGAAAACGCTCTGCCCTTTCTTAAATGAGCACTGCATCCTGCTGGGATGAAGCGCGCGAGAATGAGGGGAGTGTTTGATCGTGTATCACGGTCCACAACCTCAGGCGAAATAGATCCCGCTCTATTCAAATTTGTAGAAGCACTTGCAATTGCGGACGCTAGACGCGATCATCTTTTTGAGAGCGAGCGTCTGATGAAGAATCATCTTGATGCCGCCAGCGAGAAGCGCATCAGTAGTGGTACTCGAGATGAAACCCGCGGCGATCTATGCTCGGTTCTCGACCGAGCTTCAAAACGAAAAGTCGACTGAAGATCAGATTGCTCTGTGCCGGACCTACGCGGCGCGTCATCAACTTAATATCATTGCGACTTTTGAGGACAAGGCTCGTTCTGGCGCCTCAGTATTCGGCCGCGATGGCTTGATGCAGCTTATGGATGCGGCGCGCCAGAACCTTTTCTCAGTTGTCATCGTGGAGGCGTTGGATCGGCTCTCGCGTGACATGGAAGATCTAGCCGGCATTCACAAGCGGTTGTCTTTCCAGGGGATCGAAATTCAGGCAGTCCACGACGGCACCGCCGACTCAATCTTGATTGGAATTCGGGGCCTCGTCGGACAGATGCAGCGTGAGGACGGAGCGAAGAAGGTCCGCCGTGGTATGGCTGGCGTGATCCGCGACGGTGGACATGCCGGAGGGCGTGCCTACGGATATCGAGCGGTTCCCGGCAAGCCCGGCGAACTTGAAATCGTCGAAGACGAGGCTGCTATCGTCCGACGGATTTTTGAGGCATATGCCGCGGGACGAACACCCCGGGAGATCGCGCACGATCTCAATCGGGAAAGCATCCGTCCACCTCGGGGCCGACGATGGAACGCTTCGACGATCAACGGTAACGCCAAGCGCGGGGCTGGGCTCATCTTCAATGAGCTCTATTCCGGCCGTATCGTCTGGAACAAGGTTCGGATGGTCAAGGACCCCGACACGGGCAAACGACTGTCTCGCTCAAACTCTCGTGAGGAGTGGCAGAGCATCGACATGCCTCAACTACGGATCGTCGAACAGTCCACTTGGGAGCAGGCCCACGCTTTGAAGACTGAAAAGAGTCATTTGGCCAGCCACGTGAAACGACGGGCACCACATCTTCTGTCTGGCCTCATTCGATGCGGTCGTTGCGGGTCCGGCATGTCGGTTCACGACCGCGATAAAACCGGAAAGACCAGAATTCGCTGCTCGGCGGTTCGCGAAAGCGGCAGTTGCTCAAATCGCAGGATCATTTACCTGCGCGATATCGAGAGGCTTGTGCTCAGCGGGATGGCCGAGGAGTTAAAGGACCCGCGGCTGATCGAGACGTACGTGCGCAGCTATAATAGCAAGCGAGAGCGGCTTGCGGGGAATGCGTCCGCAGTGCGTACGCGGCTAGAGGCAAAACGTGATCGGATCGAAAGCGAGCGACAGCTCAATATTGATCTCG
>Ga0210406_10005022_pt1 | contig 13978 bp, 17 predicted proteins | sample IncBWC30MmetaG_FD_155454 | JGI IMG/M metagenome (GOLD analysis project Ga0210406, IMG submission 155454) | Forest soil microbial communities from Barre Woods Harvard Forest LTER site, Petersham, Massachusetts, United States - Inc-BW-C-30-M | ecosystem: Environmental > Terrestrial > Soil >... | reverse complement strand
AGCATTTTGCCGACAGCCTCTTCCACAGTGGCGAGCACGGAGACAGTGGCTGGACCTTCATCACACCATTCCAGGAGGCTCATGACAGGTCGAACTCCCTTTCTCTGAGACTGCGAGGTTATGTTTCCTGGCGGTGCGAGTCAAGGGGAATGCGCGGAAATTTGTGGGCCGGCCGCGCAAGTAAAGACAGACATCCCGACCGTGTCTAAGGGATCACTGGGATGTCGAAATACATCAGCTCGTTTCCACCGGCGTCGCGGACGCCTGACAGAAAAACATGCGCCCCCTGGGTTGGGTTGCGCACATCCTGAATATCGAAGAAGAGAAAGCCCGATTGGGTGGAGTGCGGTTCGACCGCAAAAGCGCCGAACCGGGCGCGATTGATTTCCTCGAGTTGCTGCTGGGCCTTCTTGTTCTTGTTGCCAAAGGGAATGGGAATGGTGCCGGCGTGTCCGGGATTGGTGCTGCTGGCATTGACATGCGCGACCCGGCGGACGACGTCGTCGGCACTCAGCGCTTCCAGCTTGGTGCGCGTCGCCGTGACCAACTCGGCGCTCATTTTCGTGACTGAGATCGGCTTGTCGCCATCGTTGGTGATCACGAGAAACACCGGCAGGATTCCCTCCTGCACGTAGTGCGTATTGAAGATGTCGTCCTTGGGCGCGGTGTTGTAGAGATCGACCGCCACCGTGATTTTCTGGTTGGGCTGCGAGTCTTTGCTGGGATAGGTGCTGGCGGGTTCGGCCTTGGGCATGACGAAGTCTTTGAATGCCCAGAGCGGCGCGACGCAAGTTAGCAAACCGAGGACCGCGACCGAAAGCACCCACTGCTTGCGAAAAGCCATGATGCGATTATCGCCTGCCGCGCCGCGAGCTACAACTGAGCATTGGTTCATCTGCGACGCGCAAGTACAATCGCAGGGTGTATTTCACCTATAGTTTGCTGTTGCTGCTGGCCGTGGTGCTGGCCGCGCCGTGGTGGCTGCTGGAGATGGCGCGCCACGGTAAGTACCGCACGGGCTGGCGCGAACGGCTGGGTATAGTTCCGGGCAGGCTGGTTGCGCGGGTCGCGCCGGATACGATATGGATCCATGCCGTGTCAGTGGGTGAAGTGCTGGCGGTTTCGCGCATGGTGGACGAGCTGAAAGCGCGACTTCCGGGCTGGCGCGTCGTGATTTCGACCACCACCGATACGGGGCAGAAGCTGGCACGACAGCGATTTGGCGACGGCGATGTTTTCTACTTCCCGCTGGACTGGGCGTTCGCCGTACGGGCCTATCTGCGGGCATTGCGGCCGAGGCTGGTAGTGCTCGGCGAGAGTGAATTCTGGCCAAACCTGCTGCAGGAGGCGCGACTCTCTGGGGCGGCGGTTGCCGTGGTCAACGCGCGAGTATCGGACAGGTCGCTGCCGCGGTATCTGCACTTTCGCAGGTTGCTCGGTCGCGTGATGCAGAACGTGGATGTCTTCCTGGCACAGAGCGAAGAAGATGCGCGGCGGCTGGTGCAGATTGGAGCGCCGGAAGAGCGAGTTTCTGTTGGCGGAAACCTGAAGTTCGAAGTCAAGCCACCGGCGAAACCGGACATCCTCGATCCGTTTGCGGCAGCCGTCGAACGGGAGAAGATCGGTCCGGTGCTGGTGGCGGGCAGCACGCTCGAAGGCGAAGAAACGAAGCTGGCCGGATGCTTCCGCCAGGTGGTGGCTCGGTATCCCAATGCCCTGCTGCTGTTGGCGCCGCGGCATCCGGAGCGCTTTGAGGCGGCGGCTGCGATGCTTGCAGCCTCGGGACTCCGCTGGCAGCGGCGCTCCCAATGGGACGGGCAACAGCCACTCGCCCGTGGTGTCTTCCTGCTGGACAGCATTGGCGAGCTCGCGAGTCTTTACCAGTTTGCTGACCTCGCGTTTGTCGGCGGCAGCCTGGTCCCGAAGGGCGGACACAACGTGCTTGAGGCCGCGCAATTCGGGGTCGCGATCGTGGTAGGACCACACACCGAGAACTTCCGAGACATGATCAGCGTGTTCCAGAGGGCTGACGCGTTGCTCGTCGTGACGCCGGAATCGCTGACATCGGTTGCTTTGGGGCTGCTGCAGAACGACGCTGAACGGACCGCGCTGGGGCGACGCGCGCTCGAGGTGATGCAGCGGCAGCAAGGCGCTACCGCGCGAACGGTTGCAGCTCTTCTCCAACTTCTGCCGCCAGACCCGGATACCGACGCCGCGGTAGTGACTTCGGAGCGGCGCGCTTGAACCCGCTGAGTACGTTCTATGGCGCCGGGATCGGAATTCGCAACCGCCTCTATGATCGCGGCCGTTTTCGCGTGCGGAGTTTGCAGGCACCTGTCGTCAGTATTGGTAGCATCTCCGCTGGCGGCGCGGGAAAGACGCCGTTTCTCATTATGCTGGGTGAGCTGCTGCAGGAGTGCGGAGTCGCCTTTAACGTGCTCTCGCGGGGCTACGGGCGACGCACGAACGGCGTTGCCCTCGTCGACCCAGCCGGATCGCCAGAGGAGTTCGGCGATGAGCCGCTGCTGATTGCGCGCAAGGTCGGGGTGCCAGTCGTCGTTGGCGAAGACCGTTACGCCGCCGGTCAATTAGCAGAGGAGAAGTTCGGACTGCCGGTGCACCTGCTCGATGATGGCTTCCAGCATCGTGGGCTGGCGCGGGACTTCGACATCGTCCTGATCACCGAGCGCGACTTGCGCGACTCGTTGCTGCCCGGCGGGCGGTTGCGTGAACCGTTGTCGTCATTGTCACGGGCCTCGGCAATCGTTTTGATCGGCGATGTGCGTTGCGACGAGATCCCCCGGCGTGATGGCCAAAATGTCTGGCGAGTGTCGCGTAGCATCGTTCCGCCACCGACGAGCGAGTCGTGTTTCGCATTTTGCGGCATTGCCCGCCCGCAGAATTTCTTCGCGGAACTCGGCGCGGCAGGAGATTGTCTTACGGGTACTCGCGAGTTTCGCGATCACCACGCATACACCTCGGCTGACGTTGAATCGCTACTGCGGTCGCGGCAACAATCGGGAGCCGCCGCGTTCGTCACTACGGAGAAAGATGCCGTGAATCTCGGCGCGTACTTGTCAAAGCTAGAGCCGATTCACGTGGTGCCGGTCCGCATGCGGTTCGAGGATGCGACAGCGGGCCCAGTTGCTCCAAGCGGTATTGTCGAGTCGCCAATCGGTCAACTCTGCGACCTCTTGGAGCGCCTGAACCTGGCTCGCGTGAGAGAATGAGAGGTTTTACTGCATCCAGCGAAGAAGTCCAAGCGGATGCCTGTTCGCTTTCATGACAAAACACTTCAAAGATACCCGGCGCTGGAAGAAGATCGTCCGGTCGTTTCCTGACATAACCGTTACCGTCCTGGCCGACCTTGTCGCCGACGAATTCGTGTTTGGCGAAATCGCGCGCGTCTCGCGTGAAGCGCCGGTGCTTATCCTGAAGCACCGCGACCGCACCGTGGTTCCCGGCGGCGGCGGCAACGCCGTCATGAACCTCGCATCGCTGGGAGTGAATGTACTGCCTGTTGGCATCGTGGGTGACGACGAGCCCGGCGCTCTGCTGCTCGAAAAGCTCCGGGAAATGAGAGTTTCGACCAGCGGAATCGCGCGACTTGAGCGCCGTGTCACACCGACGAAGACGCGGATTCTTGCCGGGATGTCGCATACCAGCCGTCAGCAGGTAGTGCGCGTCGACCGCGAGCCGCCACCTCTCACCGAGGACGACCCGGCCTGGCCGAAACTGGTGAAGGTGGCGCGGAAGTATGGGGAGGCGTCGGACGGCTTCCTGACGTCCGACTACGGATACGGGGCGGCGACTCCGCAACTGCTGAAGCAAATCATGTCGGATGGCTGTCTGGAGAACAAGCCCGTCACGCTGGATTCGCGCTACCGAATGCTGGAATATTCAGGCGTCACAGCAGCTACCCCCAATGAACCTGAGGTAGAGGAGGCGCTGCACACGACGATCGGCGACGACGATCGGCGGCTCTTTTCCGCCGGCGAGCAGGTGATGAAACAGATGGGGTTGGAGTCTCTGGTGATCACGCGCGGCCGCCACGGCATGGTGGCATTCGAGAAGAATGCCGGGCCGCTGCCGATTCCCATCTTCGGCTCTGACCAGGTGGTTGACGTAACCGGTGCGGGCGACACCGTCATCGCGACATTCACGGCCGCGCTGGCAGCCGGGGCTGATACTGCCACCTCCGCACGGCTGGCGAACTTCGCCGGCGGGATCGTGGTGATGAAGCGCGGGACTGCCACGGTCTCGAATGTGGAGTTGCAGGCAGCGATCGACCAGTACGCGGCAGCCAGATAACTGTGAGCGAGAGTCAAGCCAAAATATTTTCTCGCCCCGACTTGCAGGCACGGGTCGCCGAATGGCGGCGCAACGGCGAGCAGATCGTGCTGGCCAACGGCTGCTTCGACCTGCTGCACATCGGGCATGTGCGCTATATCCGCGGCGCAAAGGCGCTGGGCGGAAGGCTGGTTGTGGGCATGAACTCTGACGCCGGCGTGCGAGCACTCAAAGGTGAAGGACGGCCGCTGATGCCCGCCGACGAGCGCGCCGAAATCATTGCGGCCCTGGCGGACGTCGATGCGGTCGTGATCTTCGACGAGCCCGATGTGCGTGCGTTGATCCGCGAACTCCATCCTGACGTTCAGGCCAAGGGAACCGACTACACACGCGACACGGTTCCAGAGCGCGACGAAGTGCTGGCCTACGGCGGACGCGTCGAGATCGTGGGTGATCCCAAGGACCATTCCACCACTGGCTTCCTCGGCCAGATACGGACCTCCGGTGGAGGTCGTCGGTCAACGTGAAGCAGCCTCTCGCGCAGACGGACCAGCACACCCTGGCGCAGGAAGCGCTCGCGAGCACGGCCCCGGCGACTCTCCGGCTCCTTGTCGTGCGGTTAGGCGCGATGGGTGATGTGATTCACGGGATCCCTGCGATCGCCGCATTACGCCGGGCAATGCCGGGCTTGCAGGTAGGGTGGCTGATTGAGGACCGCTGGTCGGAGTTGCTTTGCGCTCATCCCCTGGAGCGCCTGCAGCCGCGCTCCGAATCGAAGCCGCTGGTTGACTGGGTGCATGTCTCGAATTTCAAAGACTGGCGCAAGGACCTGACCTCTAATTTGACCTGGCATGACATGCGGAACTGCCTGCGCGAGGTGCGCGCCATGAAGTACGACATCGCTCTCGATTTGCAGGGTGCGATTCGGTCGGCAACGGCGGCGCGACTTTCCGGAGCGAAGACGCGCATCGGTCCGGCGGAACCGCGCGAGGCGCCGGCGCGCATGCTTTACACGCGCACGGTCGACGCGCGGGGTGCGCACGTCATTGAACAAGCGATATCGTTGGCCTCGGTGGTCGCTGGCGAAGATCTCACCTACGAGCCGCCCGCGTTTCCGCAGGACCCGGCGACGGAGTCGTGGGCTGACCGTTTCCACTCATCGATCGGGTCGAAGCCGCTAGCCATCGTCAATCCCGGTGCGGGCTGGGGAGCCAAGTGTTGGCCGGTAGAATCGTATGGCGCCGTGACAAAGGCACTGGCGGAGCGGGGCATGCGGGTGGTCGTCAACCACGGCCCGCAAGAGGAGCAGCTTGCCGAGGGCGTTCGTGATTCAAGTGGAGGCACGGGGCTCCCCATGAAGTGTTCGGTGGGCGAGCTGATCGCGCTGACCCGGCGCGCCAGTCTCTTCGTGGGAGGAGACACCGGGCCCATGCACCTGGCAGCCGCGTTGGAAGTGCCGGTTGTGGCCTTGTTTGGTCCGACACGGCCGGAGCGCAATGGCCCCTATGCCACGCGCTCAACTGTGCTTCGAAGCCCTGACAGTCTCGATAACAGTTCGCACACGCACGTCCCTGATGGGGGCCTGCAATCGATCGACCCGCTGAGCGTGATCACCGCCGCCGGCGAACTGCTGAAGGAACACGATGGTTGAGGCGACGCCAGTGGCTTCCGGGATATCGTGGAGCCGCGTCGCGCGCCGAACGCGCGTGCCGTTGGGCTTCCTGTTTGCCGTCTTCTATTTCTGGCGCGCGCGTCCTGACCGGCTTTCCCTGGCTCTGGGCGGAGCGGTTGTAGCTTTAGGAGTTTTCGTGAGAGCAATGGCCTCGGGACACGTCAAAAAGAATGAGCAGTTAGCGACCACTGGACCTTATGCCTACTGTCGCAATCCGCTATATCTGGGGTCAATCATCATCGCGATCGGGTTCGCGATTGCATCGCGCGATGTGTGGGTCGCGGTTGGGATTGTGGTGCTGTTCGTTGTGATCTACGTGCCCGTGATTCGTTCGGAAGAAACGTTCCTACGTCGGCAGTTCGCCAAATATGAAGACTACGCTCGCCGTGTGCCGCGGATTCTCCCTAATGCAGTTTGGTTCGCGGGCCTGACCTCGGGATTCTCGCGCGAGCTTTATTTGCAGCATCGCGAGTACAATGCATTGATCGGGGCCGCCGCAATGCTGGCGGCTCTTGTTGTGAAGATGCTCTGGTTACCCGGTCCATGGTGAATTCGCTGACTCGCTTCCTCTCACTCATCACAATTCTCGCGGCTGCTGCATTGACGCCCGGCACAAGCGGGCAGGCGCCGGCGCCACGCCCCACTGCCTCTGACAGCCAGCAACGACTCTCAATCGATTCCGGCCCGCATATTCAACCGCTGCGGCCGGGATTCGACTTTCCCCGCCAGACGCTGCGTTATGAAGCGGAATACCGCTTCTGGACGGCAGGCGTGGCCACGTTACGCGTCGAACGCAACGGCAATCAGGAACATGTGTCGGCCACCGCCGACTCAACCAGCGTAGTGGCACTGCTCTTCCGCGTGCAGGACCGGTTCAATTCCTACTTCGATGCCCAAAGCCTGTGCTCCTCCAGGGTGGTGAAGCACACCGAAGAGGGATCGCGCTGGCGCGATACCGCGATCACCTTTGACTACGCGCGCGGCAAAGCCATCCTCGAAGAGAAGAACCTGAAGGACAACCAGTCGAAGCATACCGAAAACGACATCCCGGGATGCGTGACTGACGTGTTGTCGGGCATTTTGTACGCCGCCAGCCTCCCCCTGCAGCAGGGCGCTTCCTACAGTTTCCCTTTTAACGACGGAGGGAAGACTGTCACCATTCACGCGCACGTCGAAGGCAAGGAGCAAGTCAAAACTCCAGCAGGAACCTTCCAGACGATTCGCGTCGGCCCGGAAGGCGACTACAGTGTGCTGAAGAACCGGGGACGCATCTGGATCTGGTACAGCGACGACGAGCGGCACCTGCCGGTTCAGATTCGCGCGAAACTGTTCTGGGGGACGCTGACCGTGTACCTTGCAGCGATCGACAAATAGCCCAGACTATTGCAAGTGGAAGCGCTCGGCCATCAGGCGCTGCAAGCGGGGCTTGTAAAGAATATCGTAGGCGAACTCCTTGTCGGGAAACATGGCGAGGGCTGCGCGCTTGGCATTGGCCGCCAATTCCGAAGCTTCTTCTACCGACATGCCGGGATCCTGGCTGATGACCGACATGACCATGCTCATCATGATCTGCAACCGGCGCAATTTGCGGCGTTCGTCTTCGAGCTCCTGTAATTCGTTCGCGTTGGCTTGCGGGTCGGTCAATTCCTTGCGCTCAGGTTGCCCCATATCGTCCCTCTGTGGAACAAATGCTCTGCGACGCCCCGTCCCTGCGAGTGCGGGGCCGTAACTTCGCTACAATTTGGATGTCGGTTGCCATCCCGCCGATGCGGCGTGATCTGTGGCGGCATGATACAACGAAACGGCAAGTTCGCCGACACAAACTGTGATCGAACGCACCATGTTGTGCAAATGTTGAAACAGTGCGAGCACTGGAGGACATATGGCGGAGAAGCCGGAACCGGCTGAGGAACTCGTAAAGGTTTTCGATACCGAGCAGGAAACTGAGGCCATGGTCGTTCGGGGCCTACTGCAATCAGCTGGGATAGACGCTTACGTTCAAAGCCTGGACGCGACGCAGAACATCTATCCCGGAGTTGGCGGCGTCATCGTCGTGGTGCGTGAGGATCAGGCGAAAGAAGCCTCCGCGATCATCGACGAGTTCAGCAAGCATCCCGCGACCGATGCCGACGAGGCGGTCAGTGAGGAGCAGTCTGAGCCGTAACCTTCTCGCCATCGAGATAAGACCTCACCTCTCCCGCCAAAGCCGTGCGGTAGGTGCGAATTCCCCAATCGGCGCAGCGCTTCATGATATTGCGCTGCTGGTGGCGGAACGTGTTGTAATACCCAGCGGATACCACCGCGAACTGCGACGCAACCGCCTGCAGGAAGTCGGGTGAACTGGATGTCGCTCTGCCCTGGTGCCCGATTTTTAGCGGGTCCGCGCGCGGATTTTCGCCTTCCAGCAGACTTCCGGTTCGCCTGTGCGCATCGCCCACCAGCAGCGCCGAGGTTTCGCGAAACTGGAAGCGCAGCAGCATGGACTCGTCGTCCTGTGCCGGATTCGCGGCTGACTCGCCTACCCGCGGATTCAGCACGCTAGCCTGTACGCTGCCAAAATCGAAGGCTTCGCCTGCGACCCGTGGCCTGAAGGCGACGCCGAAGTTTCGCGCTGTCGCCGCCAGCTCCACAGATTCCGGAGTCGGAGATTCCAGCCTGTACCAGAGTTCCTGCGGCCTGAAGTTCTCAATGATGCTGCGCATTCCGACGTGATCGGAGAGAAGGTGGGAGATCGCGACTCCGTGGAGTCGCCGAGTGCCGCGGCTCCAGAAATAGGGAGACACAACTTCCTCGCCGACATCGAAGTCGGAATGTGCCTGCCCCGGGATCCGCCTGCATCCAACAGAACGGTCTTGCCCTCGGGGGTGACGATCAGCACCGAGTCACTCTGTCTCAAGTCGATCGCTGTGACTCCCGGCACGCCCGGACGCCACTGCATCTTCGGCGGCGTGAAGACGAGGTAGAGCGCGGAAGCCGATCGCCCCACTACGTCCAACCACGCCAGCAGCAAACGGCGGCGCGCCAGCGGAAACGTGCGCTTGATTCGAAGAAAGGGAGGGTGTCAGCAAGTCCGCTTACAAGCGGTCGAGTTCCTCGGCGCCAATCGTCGGGGCCAGGGCCACACTTCATATTGCGCGAGCCCGAACCGCGTGAACGGATCGTTGTCACGGATACCGTCGAGAGCCCCTGGGCTTCGTCGTCGGGAACCCGCAGCAGCAGCATGCCGCCGTTTCGCGGAACCATGGGGCCAGACGCGATGAGCAACCCCTCCTGCTCTTCGGCGGGCTTGCGAAAACGAAGTGTGGCGATCGCGTACACAACTCGCTCCGGGGCCAATCAGCGTATCAACTTCAGGATTGTTTCCATGTGGGCAGTCTGGGGAAACAAGTCAAACAGGTGCGCCTGCTCCACCCTAAAGCCCGATTCTAGCAGCACATGCAAGTCGCGCGAGAGGGTTGCCGGGTCGCATGAGACGTACGTCACACAAGAGGCGGACGTGCGACACAGGGCCCTGGTTGCCTTCTCGCCCAGCCCCGCCCGTGGAGGATCCAGAAGCACGAACTGAACCGCCAGCTTCTCGCCCCGCTTCTGCAGGAACTCTTCGGTGTTGGCGCGTGTGGGCTTCACGTTGCGCGGCGCGTTGTGCTTCAGGTCAGCAAAGGCGTGCGGCGAAGACTCGACCGCGATCACTTCCTCGAAGCTGCCGGCAAGGGCCAGGGTGAACAAGCCGACCCCAGCGTAAAGGTCGAGCGCCGCCTCGCCCGCAGCACCTCCGGTAGTCGTCTTTACAAGCTCTTCCACAAGAAATCGGTTCGTCTGGAAGAACGACCCTCCGCTCACTCTGTAGTCGTGTCCCGCTGCGTCGTAGCCAAGGGAACCTTCTCCGATCGCGAGGGATTCCTCGTTATGCACGGAGCTCATCGGTGCCCGCTGACGGGTCTCGTCCTCAACGGGCGAGGTAGCGAATACGACCATGCCCACAGCCGGGCTCAATCGCGACGAGAGCGCTGCAAAGAAAGGCTTGCAGGAGTCGGCTGCGTCCTGATCGCGAACATAGCTCTCGACCAGCAGCCGGGTGTCATCGTGATTGGTGAAGAACTGCATGCCGTGCACCACGGTTGGCACCTTGGCGGCGCGGCCCAACGCCCAGACGGCGCCGATCGCCTGGTTAATGAGCGGCGAGCTGATGGGACATTTCTCGACAACCAGCAGCCTGTGCGAGCCGGTCTCGAAGTAGCCCAGCGCAAATGACGGATCATGCTGCAGCCGGACGCGAGTGCGATTACGGTAATTCCACGGTTCCGACGCATGCACCACGATTTCTTGATCGAGTTCCAGCTTGGCAGTACGCCGCAGGGTCTCGCGCAATATCTCCGACTTGAAGCGAAGCTGGGCCGGATAGTCGATGTGCTGGTACTGGCAGCCGCCGCACTTCCCGAAGTAAGGGCACTGCGGCACAACCCGGTCGGGCGACGGCCTAATGACGCTGTCGAGTCGGGCGCGAGCGAACCCGGAACGGCTTTCCATCACGCTTGCCTCGACCTTTTCGCCTGGAATCACAAACGGGAGGAGCACCGTCTTGCCGCGGCCCTTGGCGTCGGCCGGGAGCCTCGCCAATCCATCGCCGCCATAAACCAGCTTTTCGATCTGTAATTCCACAATCCGCTCCTCAGTACCACATTGTCAGACTCACTGCATATAGAACAAGCTCAAGCGCGGCAAGCGATACTGATCCAGCAACCGCTTCTGCATGTACTGTCTCTGGAGCTGCTCGATTTGCGGCGCGCTCATGCGGCCGCGGTACGGCGCGAGGTCGCGGTCAGCCTCGGTGCGCACCGCCAACAACGCATCTTCTGGAGTAGCCGCCAGCAGCGCCGCAAACAGCTTCTCTTCCATCACGGTCAGGCGGCGCTCCACGTCTTCCATCGGGGGCGGACTGCCTGCCGCGAACGAGTCAGTGAGGGAACGCAGCCCCGCCGCAGTTGCGTCCGCGATGGGGCGGACAACTTCGGGCAGAGTCGCGCCCTCCAACCCCGCCGCGTTGGCCGCTAGAAAATCGGCTACCGTCGTCGCCTCAAGTCCCGGAGCGGCTCTTGCCGATCGGTCGACGCCCACGGCCGCTTCTTTCATCTCTTCGGCGGTGGCCAGCACCTCCTGGGCGCAATACGCCAGGCCGTTGATCTTGCGAGTGCGCCTTGGGCGGCGTTCCCACTTGTCGAACGCCGCGTCCATGCCTCGCAGCACGGCTTCCAGGGGAATGCCCGCGTCCTTCCAGATTTCCATCAGCGCCCAGTCGAGCGGAGACAGCAGCGTGAGAGCGCCCCGGCGGCGCTGAAAGTGGTCTTCGATCTCGGTGAAATAGTTGAAGTAGTTTTCCACGCTGGCTGGGCAACGCAGTTCGCGCCAATGCGGCGCGCGCATGCACCAACAGTGTAGCGTCAATTCCGCTTGGGAACGGCCGCCGCTGTCGCATCCGATGCGCTGGTTTGGCCATGGTCGTTGCGACGGCGCAAGCTGGCGAGATGGCGCTCGTAGATGATCCGCAGGCCCTCAAGTGTCAGCAATTCGTCGACGTTGCGGATGTACTTCGAACCGCCGCCCATCAGCGAAGCCAGCCCGCCCGTGGCGACCACTTGCACGTCGCCGCCGAGTTCCGCCATCAGCCGCTCGAGAATTCCGTCGATCAACCCGAGATAGCCGTAGTAGAGCCCCGACTGCAGGCTATTCACCGTGTTAGTGGCCAGCACCCGCGGTGGCTTGCGAATGTCCACCCGCGGCAGTCGCGCTGTGCGCTCGAACAGCGCATCGGCGGAGATGCCGATCCCCGGCGTGATCACGCCCCCGAGATATTCGCCCTTCGCCGAGACTGCGTCGAAAGTGGTGGCGGTGCCGAAATCCACGATGATGCAGGGCCCGCCATACTTCTCGAAAGCCGCAACGCTGTTGACGATGCGATCGGCGCCGACTTCCGCCGGGTTGTCGTAATGTACCGGCATCCCGGTCTTCACCCCGGGCTCGATAAACAGCGGCTTGATCTGGAAGTAGCGCTCGCAAACTTCGCGCAGCGTGGTATCGAGCGGCGGCACCACCGACGAAATCACAATGCCCTGCACCGCGCTCACTTCGATTCTGTTCATTGCAAAGAGATTGCGGAACAGGACGCCGTATTCGTCCACCGTCTGCGATTTGTTGGTCGTAGCTCGCCAGTGCGAAACCAGGCGCCTCGGTTCCGTTGCGTCCGATCCATTGTCACGGGCCTCGAAGACCCCGAGCACCGTGTTCGTATTGCCTACATCGAGAACCAGCAGCATGCGCTATCTTCCCTGGACATTGGCGGCACGAACTCCTCCGGAGAGAACAGTGCGAAGGCTGCGATCGGTCCGCACCACCAGAAACCCTCGGTTGTCGAGCCCCTCAGTGACGCCCTCGTACCCGCCTTCTTCATCGACGCGGACGAAACGGGAGCGGACGAAGGACGAATGTTCCTCGAACTTTCGGAAGATGGCAGTGCGTGAATCGACAGTGCCATCGGTGAGCTTGCGATACCAGGCGTCGAGCGATTTTAGCAGAGCGGCCGCCACCTGGACCCGCGACCATTCGTGCCCGCCACCGAGCCGCAACGAGGTCGCGACGGGCTCCAACTCTGCGGAAAAAGACAGCTGATTGACGTTGACGCCGATACCCACAGCCACATAGCGGACGCGCGTCGCCTCGGCATTCATCTCGGTCAGAACGCCGCAAAACTTGCGCTCTTCGATCAAAACGTCATTAGGCCAGCGCAAGTCGGGATGCAACCCCGTCGTCCGCTCTACGGCCTCGACAACCGCTATGCCGGCAATCAACGACAGAAGCAGGGCGTCGGCGGGAGAGAGTTGCGGGCGCAGGATGACGGAGCAATAGATTCCAACCGAGGGAGCAGACTCCCACGAGTTCCCGCCGCGTCCGCGCCCGGCGGTCTGCTGCTCGGCGAAAAATACGCTGCCCTCGGGATCTCCGGCGGCCGCCGCATCCATGGCAGCAGCGTTGGTCGACCCGATGCGGAAGTAATGCCGAATGCGAGACGCGAAGATCGTTCCTTTCACCAAGGGGCCGACGATATCGGGCAAAAGCAAATCGGCAACCGATTCGAGTTGATATCCCTCGGCCGGGTGTCCAGTGATGCGGACGCCCAGTTCTCGCAGATGCTGCACCGCGCGCCACACTTCGGATCGCGAAGTGCCCAGTTCTTCGGCGATGCGTGTGCCGCTGATGACCAGCGTCGCGTTGTCGCTGAGCAGGCGGACGATATGCCCGAGGCGAGCGTCAGTCAGCCCTTCCGCAGCGGGTTGCGTCCGATTTGTCCCGGCGTTGTTGATACAGGAATTATGCGCGTACGAGTCGCAATTGAACAGGGAGACAGCGCGCCGTAGTCACTTCGCGCGAGTTAAACCGGAGGCATACAGGTCAATCCAGGAGCGTTGTTCGGAAGTTTCAGGAACGGCCGTACCGCGCGCTCTTGCCATCTCTACGACGGCCCTACCCGGATCCTTCCCTCGCGTCACCAAGAGGCATGCTGCCATCATTCCCGATCGCCCGACACCCTGGCGGCAATGTATGACGGCATTCTTTTCCGAAGCCAGCTCTGCATCGAGCTCGTCAAGAACAGGTGCAACCTGCGATGGGGAAGGCGGGACTTGCCGGTCGGGAATCGGCAACGACAGAAACCTTAATCCCTCACGCTTCGCCTCGCGGGACTCCGCCACGAGATCAAGGTCTTGCTCTTCATCCGCCGTGAGCAAAGACAACACGGTGTTTATGCCGGTGTACTTCCAGTCGCGCATTTCGTCTTCCAGCCATTCTCCTCCGCGTGGGCGGGCTGCTATCGCCAGTTTCCCTGGCCATGGTCCATCGATCCAGTAGAGTGTGGTAGACATTACAATTCCGTCTTTGCCACGATGTCGCGAGGCAATTTGTCGACATCCACACCTCGCATTCGCAGGACATGGATGCGATGGTTTCCCTCGAGGATGAGTTTGC
>Ga0210406_10005021_pt1 | contig 13981 bp, 10 predicted proteins | sample IncBWC30MmetaG_FD_155454 | JGI IMG/M metagenome (GOLD analysis project Ga0210406, IMG submission 155454) | Forest soil microbial communities from Barre Woods Harvard Forest LTER site, Petersham, Massachusetts, United States - Inc-BW-C-30-M | ecosystem: Environmental > Terrestrial > Soil >... | reverse complement strand
CGGCTGGATGGAAGGCGTCGACAAGACCTCGACCGAGGAAACCACCGTCAACGGCTTCCCGGCGGCGTCGACGACCGCGCAAGGCGATCAGTGGCAGTTCAAGGTCTATGCGCTGCGCTTCAACGGTGACGTCTATCGCTTCATTTTCGCTGCGCGGCAGAAGACGACCGAAAGCGACCGCAACGTGCGCGAGACCGTCAACTCGTTCCGCCGCCTGACGCTGGATGAAATCCAGGCGGCAAGGCCGCTGCGTATCAAGGTCATCACCGTGCAGCCCGGCGACACCGTGGAATCGCTGTCGCATCGCATGGCCGGCATCGATCATCCGACCGAACGCTTCCGCGTGCTCAACGGCCTCGACGCCCACGCCCAGGTCAAGGTGCGCGACCGCGTCAAGGTCGTGGTGGAATGACGCGCGGGAAGCGCTAGAGCCTTTTCCGTTCCGATTGAATCGGAACGGAAAAGGCTCTAGTCCCTTGTTTTGACGCGTTTTCTTCACGCGAACCGGTACCCACCCCGCATCCAGTGCGGGGCAGGCTTTCGCTCGAAAACGCTCTAGCAGAATAGAACGGCGCGCGAACTCATCCCCGGGGACGCGCAGCGAATCCGGGATCGTGATCGACCGAGCGAGATCACTCCCTCTCCCCGCTTGCGGTCCGCTTGCGGGGAGAGGGCCGGGGTGAGGGGCTCTCTCCGCAAACCGGCGCTCGCGGATGGCCCTCACCACGTCCGCATCTTTGATGCGATCCCCTCCCGCATCCCTCCTCGTTTCAACGAGACAAGCATCGATCAACAACAAAAAGCCCGGTCACGAGACCGGGCTTTTGATTGTCTGACCTTGTGAGAGGCTGCTTACGCGGCTTCGTCCGCGACGGCGGTGTCGTCGCCATCGGCGTCATCGGCCTCGTCGAGGTCACCCTCGACATCGCCATCAGCACCGGCTTCGGCCTTGGCACCGCGACGCGGGCTCTTGGCAAGCTGGGCCTCGATCTCCTTCACGGCCTCGGTCTCAGTCGAGTGCTGCACGACGGCGATTTCGCGCGACAGCCGGTCGAGCGCGGCCTCGTAGAGCTGGCGTTCGCTGTAGGACTGCTCGGGCTGCGATTCCGAACGGTAGAGGTCGCGCACCACTTCGGCGATCGCGACGATGTCGCCCGAATTGATCTTGGCCTCGTATTCCTGGGCGCGGCGCGACCACATCGTGCGCTTGACGCGCGCGCGGCCCTTCAGCGTCTCGAGCGCCCTCTTGACCAGGGCCGGCTCGGACAGCTTGCGCATGCCGACATTGGCGACCTTGGCAGTGGGCACGCGCAACGTCATCTTGTCCTTGATGAAGTTGATGACGAACAACTCGAGCTTCGCGCCCGCGATCTCCTGCTCTTCGATGGCCAGGATCTGGCCAACGCCATGCGCAGGATAGACCACGAACTCATTGGTCTTGAAACCCTGACGCTGGGTCAGGACCTTCTTCTCCTCGACCTTGGCAGTAGCCACCACGGGCTTGGCGGCGACCACAGGCTTGGGAGCGACCGGCTTGGCCGACGCCTTCGGCGCAGGGGCAGGCGTCTTGGGAGCTGTCTTGACCACGACCTTCGCGGCTGTGGCTTTGGAGCCCGTCGCTTTCGCGGCAGTTTTTGCAGTCTTGTTGGGCATTGCGCTTCTTTTCTTAGAGGACTTTGAAGCCGAGGCCTTACCGGCGGACCGAGTGTCCCTAATTGACACACGGGCACGGCTCTTTGATGCGCCACGGCGAGCCGCGGCGGCTTTTTTTGAAAGCTTCGAGGTACTCTTTTTACGCGTTTTTTGTGACACAGCCTGCGCGCGGAACTGCCACGCCCCTGTTCGATGTTTCACGGGAACCCAGAGGGACCTAAAAGCGGGCTGACGGGGTTCGGGCTATAATTTCGCCAATATAGCACATTTCCCGCAAAAATCAATGATTTAGAGGTTTTGAGGCCCAGTTCGGCCGTATCCGTGAAATTAGGGTTAAGGGTAAAGCTTGCTGACTCAGTCCCCTGTACCGGGCTTCGGCGAAAAATATTTCTCGAATTTACCCTCGACACCTTCGAATTCTTTCGCATCGGCCGGCGACTCCTTCTTTTGGGTAATATTCGGCCAGCTCTTTGCGTACTCAGTGTTGACTTCCAGCCACTTCTCCAGCCCAGGCTCGGTATCCGGCTTGATGGCATCCGCGGGGCACTCAGGCTCGCAAACGCCGCAATCGATGCATTCGTCCGGATGGATCACCAGCATGTTCTCGCCCTCGTAGAAGCAGTCCACCGGGCAGACCTCAACGCAATCGGTATATTTGCATTTGATGCAGGCTTCAGTGACGACGTAAGTCATCCATCTCTCCGGGACGGGTCAGGCACAGGATTGGGGCGTTTGCTAGCGCAGTCGGTGCGGTGCCGCAAGTGAAGCAAGGACACGTACCGAGCGGGATCGAGATTAGGTAGTTATTCCTTCCGCTCCTGCAAATCGTCGTACAGCACGCGCGCCGACGCGGCATCGCCTCGCCGCTCGGAAAACCCTGTGATCTTCAGCACACGCACACAGCGGTCCAGGCCGATGGTCAGCACATCACCAGTCTTCACCGCGTGGCCCGGCGAGGTTTCCCGCACGCCATTGATGCGGACATGACCGGCTTCGACCAGGGCTGCGGCGCTGGCGCGGGCTTTGACAACCCGCGCATGCCACAGCCATTTGTCGAGGCGCTGGCGATCCAAGCTTACGAAGCTTCCTGTCTGCGCAAGATCTCCGCGCAAACGCCTTCCGCGTTTGTCGCGAGAGAAAACCGGTACCGGATCATGCGCTAATCCTTCCGGTTGGCCGTGAGTTGCTCTTTCAGCGCCGCGAGTTTCGCAAATGGTGAATTGGGATCGGCCGGACGATCGCGGTCGCGCGGCGAGGCGCTCGACGCATAGGGCCGGTGCGAGGGGCCGCTCTCACGCTTGTCGCGCCCGCTTTTGTCACGGCCATGATCGCGTCCGCTACGCTCGCGGTCATTGCGATCGCCCTTGCGCTCGCCGCCGAACTTGTCGCGGCGGCGTTCGTTATCACGGTCCCTGCCCTTGCCCTCGAAACCCTTGCCCTCGAAGCTCTTGCCCTCGAAGCTCTTGCCCTCGAAACGCTCGCGCGGGCGATCGCGCTCCTCGCGATGCTCGCGCGGCGGCGCTCCCTCCGCGGGCGCGGCCGCCTCGACCGGCGTGCCTTCGCGGGGCTTGCGGAAGTCCTTGTTGCGGTCGTGCCGGCGATGCCGGTGACGGTCGCGCTTGTCGCCTTCGCCCGCTTCGCCCGGCGCTGCCGCGGAGGCTTGCGCGCCGTCCTGCGCCGCTTGCGGATGGCGATGGCGGTGCCGATCATGATGACGCGGCCTGCGGTCATCCGGCCGGCCGCCGGGACGCCAGACCTCGACGAGCTGCGGCTCCGGTTCCGGAGCGGGCGCGGCGTTCGCGGATGTCGTCTCCACCTTGGCGCTGTCAGTCACGCCGGCTTCAGTCGATGCGGCCTCACCCGCAGCGATTGTTTCCGCCAGCGCCTCCGTCGCGACGCTCGCCGCTGGCGGCTCTTGCGTCGCATGCGCGGGAGCTTCCGGCGGAGCTTCGACCGCGGCGGACGCTGCTTCGCTCGGCGCGGCGGATGGCTTGAAATCGGGCAGCACGGCCGCCGAAGGCGCGGGATCGCCGGAGAGTTGCTGCGCCGCGATTTCGGGCGCAGGCTCGCTCATTGCCCCCGTTGCGGTGTCGGCCGGCGCTTCGACCGGCGCTTCGGCCTGCGCGGTGTCCGATGCCTGAGCAACCGAAGCGTCGGCAGACGTGGCCTCGGCAGGCGCAGCCTCAACCTGTGCCGCTTCAGCGGCGGGCGTCTCCACCGGCGCAGGCTTGAGGAGCGCAGGCTCAAGCAGCGCAGGCTTGGGCGGCGGCGGACGGTGCTCCATCCGGTAGCCGAGCGCACGCAGGATCGAGGCGAAATCCTCGCCCGCCGAGCCGGTCAGCGACGTCATCGCCTGCGTCACGACGAAGCCGCGGCCATCGAATGCGCCAGGCGGCTTCTCGCCGGGCGAGGTCTCGCGCCAAGCCAGCGCCGGGCGGATCAAGTCCGCAAGCCGCTCCAGAATATCGACGCGCACCGCGCGTTCACCGGATTGCCGGTAGCCGAGCACGCGATAGGCATCGCGGGAGAGCTGCTTGTCGACCGGGAACGACGTCCGTCCGCTGGACGCCATGTGCTGCGCGCCCGACAAGGCCTGCATGTCGACATTGTCCTGCTTCTCGGCCCAGAGCAGCGAGGCGAGCGCGCGTGCCGCGGGCTTCAGCAGCGCCGGGACATAGATGTGATAGGCGCCGAACCGCACGCCATATTTGCGCAGCGCCGCGCGCGAGGTCTGGTCGAGATCCTTCATCTCGGCGGCGATTTTCGTGCGCTCCAGCACGCCCAGCGCCTCGACGAGCTGGAACGCGATGCCGCGCGCGATGCCTGTGATGTCCTCGGCCTTGCCGAGCTCGAACAACGGGCCGAGCAGCTTCTCGATATGCGTCTTCAGCCACAGGTCGAGCCGCGCCTGCACCTTTTCGCGCGAGGGGCCTGTCAGCCGCTCATCGGCGACGATGCGAACGCGCGGATGTAGCGCGTCGTCGGCCGCCACAAGTTTGGCCACAGCATCCCCCGTCCAGCGGATGGTGCCGTCGGAGGCGAGCACGAAATTTTCGTCGGGTGCGACGGCTAATTTTTCAGCACGCGCGTCGATCTCGCCGGCGAGCGCTTTTTGCGCGGCAGCCTGCAACGCCTTGGCATCGGAGCCGGCTTCAGCGGCATCGGGGGCGAAGGTAAATCCGTCGAGGCGGCCGATCGCATGCCCCTCGACGATGACCTCGCCGGTCTTCCCTATTTCGGTATTCAAACTCACATTCTCCCGCAGGCGTCGCATCAATACACTGGTCCGGCGATCAACGAAACGCTCCGTGAGACGTTCATGCAGCGCGTCGGATAATTTATTTTCGACCTCGCGCGTGATCGCCTGCCAGTGCTCGGGATCGGCCAGCCAGTCCGGGCGGTTGGCGACGAAGGTCCAGGTGCGGATCTGCGCGATCCGCCCCGACAGCGTGTCGATGTCGCCGTCGACGCGATCGGCCTGGTCGACCTGGGTGGCAAACCAGGCATCCGGGATCTTTCCCTTCCGCATCAGGAAACCGAACAAAGTCGTCACCAATTCGGCATGCGCCGCGGGCGCGATCTTGCGGTAGTCCGGAATCTGGCAGGCGTCCCACAGCCGCTCGACGGCGGCGGCGCCATGGGCCATGTCGCGCACCTCGGCATCGCGCGCCGCATGATCGAGCACGCGCAGATCTTCCGCGATCGGCGCGCGGGTCAAGGCCTCATGCCCCGGCGGCTGCGCCAGCGACACCTGCAGCGCGCCGAGCGAGGAGAAATCCAGCTTCGAATTGCGCCATTGCAGCACTTTCACGCTGTCGAAGGTGTGGTTCTGCAACGCGTTGACCAGTTCGGGCTCGAACGGCGCGCAACGGCCAGTGGTGCCGAACGTGCCGTCGCGGGTGGCCCGGCCGGCGCGGCCGGCGATCTGCGCGAACTCGGCCGGCGTCAGGCGGCGGAACTGGTAGCCGTCATATTTGCGGTCGGAAGCGAACGCGACATGATCGACGTCGAGATTGAGCCCCATGCCGACCGCGTCGGTCGCCACGAGATAATCGACATCGCCGTTCTGGAACATCGCGACCTGCGCATTGCGTGTGCGCGGCGACAGCGAGCCGAGCACGACGGCCGCGCCGCCATGCTGGCGGCGGACCAGCTCGGCAATCGCGTAGACCTCGTCCGCCGAGAAGGCGACGATCGCGGTGCGGCGCGGCTGTCGCGTGATCTTGCGGTCACCGGCGAACTGAAGCTGCGACAGCCTTGGCCGCGTGACGATGGAGGCACCCGGCAGGAGCCGCTCGATGATCGGGCGCATGGTCGCCGCACCCAACAGCAGCGTCTCGTCGCGGCCGCGGCGATTGAGGATGCGGTCGGTGAAGACATGGCCGCGTTCGAGATCGCCCGCGATCTGGATTTCATCGACCGCGAGAAAGGATACATCGAGATTGCGCGGCATCGCCTCGACGGTGGAGACCCAGAAGCGCGGGTTCTTCGGCTTGATCTTCTCTTCGCCCGTGATCAGCGCGACCGCCTCGGTGCCGGCGCGATCGGCGATCTTGTTATAGACCTCGCGCGCCAGCAGCCGCAGGGGCAGGCCGATCACGCCGCTCGAATGCGCCAGCATCCGCTCGATCGCTAGATGCGTCTTGCCGGTGTTGGTGGGCCCAAGCACCGCGGTGACGCCCGCGCCAGGAAGGCGATCGTGAACCCGATCTTGAGCCCGATCTTGGGTGAAGACAGCCGAAGGAGAGAAAGCCATATTTTGTGGATGTTTCTATAAGCGCACGGATGGCGCGGACATCAGAACTGTCTCACATTGCAACGCATATGGGGCAGCAATGTAAGCTTCGGAACGGGTTGAGAACGAACCGCGCCCGAATCGCTGACTCGTTTCGATTTCCGGCTTCGTTCACGCCACATCTCGCGTCGTTCATCGGGAGTTCGCACTAGATCAAGTTAAATTGGGTCCGGCAAGCCACCGTTCCATGGCCCGAATCCTTAAATTTTCAACCACCGCGAGTCGAATCAGAATCGAGCAAGAGTCAACACGATTCAAGGCAGACGGCTGATCACCATCACGCGCGCGGGCGTGCAGTCCCTTGCCCCGATATTGCCGCCCATTGTTACGGCCGCCTCTTGCTCGTCATTCCGGGGCGATGCGCATCCAAGTCGGCTGTTGCCGACTTGGACAACCATATTTGCCGAACTCGGGTGAACCCGAGTTCGGGTATCGAACCCGGAATCTCGACGTTGCGGGGCGCAGTGGTGCCACAAACATCGAGGTTCCGGGTTCGCACTTCGTGCGCCCCGGAACGACGGGAACGTGGAGACACTTACTGCGTCTTGGCGACGCGCGGCGGGGCGGCCTGGCTGATGAATTGGGTGGCTTCCAGCATGGCCATGCCGAGCGGGGTCGGGATGCGGAAGCGGAACGGCACCAGGATGCGGGTTCCCGCCACGGGGGCGAAGGTGATCTCGATATTGCGCTGGGCGGTGAGATATTTGATCACCGGCCGGTCAGGGATATAGCCCGCGACCGGCGTGAAATAGGCGGCGCAGACCACCGCAGGTCCGTAATAGCCCTTCTCCGCCCGCACCGTCTCCATGCGCTTGAAATCGAGCTTGATTTCGTAGCGCATGCGGCCGTCGAAGATCGCGGCCCCCGCGCGGCAGGCTTCGGGGCTGACGATATCCCCATTGCCGGGCACGCGGAGCAGCGAGGCCGTCATCGGGTCAAACACGCCCTTGCGATGCGCATCGGTGACGGGGATGCGGTCGGGATCGGCCGGCGGCTGCGGCTCGATGGTCGATTCCTTCACATTGCCATTGGCGAGCGTGATGTGAATGGTTTCGGATTTCTTGGATGTCGTGGTTGACGCTGTGTAGCTGTTGGCGACCAGCGCGCCATTAACGACGCGGCCTTGGGACGCGCCGTTGCCCGCGCCGGAGGAGAACGTCTTCAAGAGGCCCGCGGTGCCGCCGAAGGCGGTGGCGGAGAACTGGTCCTCGCCGATGTCGACGGTCCAGGCGCCCTTGCCGACGGGGATGCCGGAGAGCGTGGCTTCATACTGCGCCTCAAGCCGGCCTTGCGCGCCCGCGCCGCGCGGCGCGGCCAGCATCGAAAGGCTGACACCGAGGATCACACAGGTCCGCAGCGGGATCGTGGCTGGTATGGTCAATGCAGAAAAGTCCCGCTGTCGTCGCGATGCCGGTTTGATCTGACGCGAAGTTATCTCAGCAAAAAGTTCCGGCAAACCATCCGCTTCCCTGCAACTGCGACGCTTCCCAGCACGCGAGCACACGTGACGTCCAGGGACCGGCTTCTTTTTCAGGGCCGAATACGCCCTTTATATGGTCGCTAAAGCGCGGAAATGGCTTTCAAAACAGCGCTCGCCAAACAGCGCTCGCCGGGGCGTGATCGGGCGTTAGAACCTTGACGGGACGGCCATTGCCCCCTATACGTCCGCCGCTCCCGGTCAGAAGCGTTTTCAAGCGAATTGGATACCGGTTCGCGGCGAGAAGACGCGTCAGAACAAGAAGCTGTGGAAGCTGTCTTGTTCCGGTCCGACCGGTACATGATAGCTCCAGAGCATGATCCGGAAAAGTGTGTAGCGGTTTTCCGGAAAGATCATGCTCGAGCAGAGAGCTAGAGCGCGATGATCATCGTGCTCTAGGATGATGATTTTTGACCCCCGCGGCGCCCGTTCGAGGGCCAGCCGAGAAGCGGGGATGGAAGAGGATTTTCGACAATGTCGCGGCGCTGTGAACTGACGGCCAAGTCCCCCCAGGTGGGCCACAAGGTGAGCCACTCCAACATCAAGACCAAGCGGCGCTTTCTGCCGAACCTCTGCAACGTCACCTTCATGTCGGACGTGCTCGGCCGCAACATCCGCCTGCGCGTCTCGACAAACGCCATCAAGAGCGTCGACCACAATGGCGGCCTCGATGCGTTCCTGCTGAAAGCCCACGCGGACAATCTTTCGCCGCGCGCACTGGACTTGAAGCGGCAGATTGAGAAGAAGCGGGCGGCGAGCGCGCCGGAGAAGAAGGCGAGCTGAACTATTGATTGGGCTGCCGAAGCGACGTTAGCCGCGAGCACTTCAAGCATCGGAGTTGTCGGAAGGCTGGGTCATTTGACCCAGCCTTTTTTATTTCGCAGGTACAAAAAACACTCGCGATCGAAGGCTGCCTGACTTTGAGTTTCCTTTTACTAGATGTCGGAACGAGCCACACGCATCCAGACTCCTCCCACGGAACCGACACTACGGACTCGAATCAGCTCACCCACAGGTTTTTCTTGTTCATTAGATTACTGTTTAGTTGTACTTCTTCTTCAATGCTAGGAAATACCTGCGCAACTGAATCGGCCGGCGCGAGGGAAGTCTTGGTATGGGAATTTCTTTAGGGGAAGCCGTCGAACTCCTCTTGGGCGGCCGAAAGCTAGCCTGGAACAAGTACAAGGATCACAAGTCCGGCTCAATTACGCTCGATAGACCTGAGCAACGCCGCTTGTTTGAATTCTTGCTTGCTGCTGAGCCCGATAAAGTCGCCAACGGCGATGAGACCTTGTTTGCTGGTCTAGTCGCAGCGTGGGAAAATCAGGACCACGATCCTGCTAAGATCAAAGCTGAGATCACCAATAATATAAGTAAGCAGTCGTGGCGCTTGGTCCGGATCGAAGCATTCGGCTTCGGCGGCCTGACTATCTTTGGCGGCAAACCATTTGACCTCTACATTGGCGGTACGAACTGGTGCCTTGAGGGTCAAAACGGCTCCGGAAAAACATCACTCGTGAGTGCCATCCTGTGGGCGCTGACGGGTAAGCGCATTCGCGAGCATGAAGGGCCCATAGACGAGCGTGGCGAGCGCGAGAATGTACTAAGCGATGATGGAACGAAAATCGGGAGCTGGCCGCCGCTGGCCGCGTATCCGACGACGAGTGCAGATCTTGCAAAGCCGGCGGAAGTGTGGGCGCGGCTTACGTTCAGGTCGGCAGACGGTGACACATCAGTAGCCTACCGCCGAATGGTTAGCTCGCCATTTGGTGATGCCCAACTCGAAGAGAAAATCGACGGCTGCCTTGCAGCTGCGCGGCGTCTCGCTGAGATCGGGATCTTGATGCCGGCGCGCCTAACCAAGATTGGTTTCGGAAAGAGTAGTCTAACACTCTATGAGGCAGTTAAACAGCTGACGGACTCGATCAGCTGTCAAGCATTGCGGACGGCTGCAGCGCATTCGGCGCCGGCAACCGCAAGTTCATGAAATATGCTAAGGACAACGGCATCGAGACTTACGAGCGTAGGTTTATGGATAACGTCGCAAGTGCAAAACAACTCGCGGAAGAATTCGATTTCAAGTTGCCCACGCCTATCGACGTCAGCGTCAGAGGAATGGACGAGGAGCTTAGAGCGGCAGCCAAATTGGCATCCGATGGCGCGGGCAAGCATCTCGAAGTTCTAAAGAGCGAAATCTCAACGAGCATAGATACGAACACGTCTGAAGGCCGCGCCACCATGAAAACGGCAGTATCCGTCGCGCGGGGGCTGCTCACACAGGGAGCCAAAGGCATCCCGCTATTTCAAATCTGGAAAGCCTTGACCGATGCAGCTAACGACACCAATTTTGTTAATCTGCCGATGCTCTTATCAACGGCCACGACAAACCTAAACCACGCATTGGATTGGCACGACCGCCAAATAGCCGACGGTAAGCTTCGCCTTAAGGCGCTCGCTGCCCAGACTTTCTTACCCGTAAGAGATAAAGACGCCAATTGTCCGCTCTGTTTGTCGTTGCTTAACGACAACGACAAACGAGCGCTTGCGCTTGAACTCGAAGAATTGAAGACCAATTCTGACGCTGCTGAACGCAAGATTGACGACGCGTGCCTTAGTATCCAACAATCAATAATTGCTGCAGTTCCCACGACTCTTCGTATATGGCGAACGACGATAGATCTGATGAAGCCAGCAGAAGCGTATGCTGCGGCCATGCGAGAAAAGTTCGTCTTGGACGAACCATTTTCGAACGTTCTGATCGGCCTTGCCGCTTCGGCAAATGAAGCAATCGAAGTTCAGAAGGGTATGCTTCCAAATTTCAGCTATCCCGAGTTCAAGCCCTCAGAAGGTGAGCCTGAAGCGGCAACGAAGCTGCGGCATGAAATCCACGCATTGGAACGCTTGATCGCGCTGGTAGATTGGTGGAAACGCGCGCGCCCAATCTTCGGCGACGCGTGGAGCGCGCTCATTGGCAAGAAGCTGGACAACGGTATTTTCCCGATCGAGAGCGTGGAGGTTAAATTGTCGGTGCTTGAGCAGGCGCTAGACCACGCTCGGCCACTTGATGATCTGTCCAAATATTTGGCGAATGCTGCAGCGGCAGCGACGACGTGGGCCCAAATCGATGCAGTACAAAAAACCCGTGAAGCTATAAAAGATGCGCTAGAACAGCTCAAACAGTTGCGGACGTTGGTCACGACGGAAACAGCCAGCTCTATTGCCGCGCTGTCCGATAAAATTAATGCAATCGGCGAACGCATCTCCTTGAAGGAGCGGCTTACCTACCAAGAAGCGACTATTGGCAGGAAAGAGGTCAGCGTTGCTGGCAGTTTCAGCCCTGGTATGCGCATTGATGCGGCGCTCGTTGCAAACACATCGTGGTTGCGCGCAATTCTTTGGTCGTTTGTCTTTGCTCTACGTGAAGAAACGCTCAACGCGATCGGGTTTAATCCCCTGCCACTTGTCGTACTCGATGATCCGCAAACAACTTTCGATCCACGTAACAAGCGCAAATGGGCACAAGAGCTGGTACGCAGCGCAAATCTGCCCTCAACCGATTTGCTTAGTTCGCAGTTGATTGTAACTACACACGAACGCAGCTTCTACCAAATGATGGTGGACCACGAGAAACTCGTGGCGCAACAGGGTCTCATAGGCGGCGTGAACAAAATTTCGGGAGTTGCGACCGTCGCCAATGGCGGCGAACTCCGCCGGATCTATGATGAAGCGAGAAAATCTAACGATGACGCCAAGGCTCGTGAATACATTCGCAAGGTGCGCATCTATTGCGAAGACCTTATGAAGTTTATGCTCCGAAGCATAAGCCGACAGATTCCAGATATGACATTAGGCCAGCTAAAGGAGGAACTAAAACGGCTTGGCAAAGATCACGTGGCACCATTCGATCGCAGGCCATTCGACGCCCTTGTGAACGCGCTTAGTGAGAGCCAGAAGGCTATTCAATATCTCAATGATCCTCATCATAAAGATGACGAAAGCTTCGGCGTTGCTGAGGCCGACGTGGTTAATGGTTACTGGGATAAGACATTGCTAGACAAGATTCATGTAGCGTTCAGCGCTTTCGATACTTTCGAACTGTACACTGGTGAACCTCGAACTTTTCCCTGGGCGAAGAACGTTGTCAAATTTCCGTTTGGATATAGAACCAATGTCAAAGAATCCGAAATGCGGCAGACCGGCGTTGCGGCTGCAGCAAAAACCGACGGTCGCGCCGGCGATGGTATCTTAACGGTCAAAGAGTGGGACGCGGGCGATAAGATCGTACTTCCGAACCATGACGTGTTCCAACTCGCAGCAGGCACGCTTGATCCCGTCGCCGGGATTGGAGACTTAATCATCGTAAGCAATTACGCGAAAATAAATCCCCGCAATCTTGTGGTGGCCGTATCGGGAAACGCCTTATTGGCGCGCCGATTGAACCGGCCGGAGAACCATTCAGAGATTTTTGTGCTTACGGGACAAGCTATTGATCCTACCGCAATTCCGGAACCGATAATTGTCGCGCCAGATACCGACTTTCGTAAAATTGTGGGCACGCTATTCACTGCTCATCTGCTGCCAATACCAGCAATAAATCAGGAGCGCGAGTTTGTCGCGATCCCCGATCCAAGCATCCTCGATAAAACGCTGAAGGGCGCTCGTCTGTTCAAGGTCGAGGGGCGCAGTGCCGAGCCCATCGCCCTCGATGGACAATTTCTTATCACCCGTGACAAGTCGGTGAAGGTGGATGCCATTTCATCCCTTAACGGACGGCTGATAGTTGCTATCGACGAAGATGGCGCTCGGTATTTTAAACGGCTTCGATGCCACGACAAACTCGTTGTGCTAGAAAGCTTGAATCCGGAGGCACTAATAGCATCGGAAGTCTTGAGTTTGGACGGATCGCAATCACTGCCGAGAATTACAGAAGCACTTGAAGTCATCGGAGTTCTGTTTGAGTTGCCAGATTCTTCCGGGAGCAGCAAATGATTGGCGGAACGCTGCCCCGATAACAACCTCGCAGGTAAAGGTAAAGGGTTCACCTCGGCCCTACCTGCATCGCCAGCGGCAAACTCGTCGGCAACTTCCCCGCCCCCTGCAGCGCGGCCTGCATCGCGACGATGTAGCCATACGGCCCGAGGCCGGCGATGACGGCCTTCACCGCGGCGGAGAGTTTGGAGTGGCGGTGCAGTTCGTCTCTGGCGTGAATGTTGGAGATGTGGACCTCGTAGATCGGGCCTTCGAAAATCTTCAGGGCGTCGAACATCGCGATCGAGGTGAAGGAATAGGCGGCGGGGTTGATGATCAACGCGTCGGCCTCCTTCCGCGCCGACTGGATGAGATCGACCAGCACGCCCTCATGGTTCGACTGGTGGAAGGCGAGTTGCGCGCCCGCGAAGGCGGCGAACTCCTCGCATGAAGCGCGGATCGCCTCAAGCGTGGTCGAGCCATAGATGTGCGGCTCGCGCACGCCGAGCAGATTGAGGTTGGGTCCGTTGATGATCATGATCCGCATGTCGTTCTCCCGCGATGTTGGCTGGCTTTAAGTGGCGCCCAAGCTTAAGCGGCGGCGCGGCCCCTCACCGGATTGATCTTCTTAAGCTCTTTTGCAATCCGGCTTCGCGCCGTCCGCATATCGAAGTCGTTCTGCAGGTTCAGCCAAAGCTCGGCCGATGTGCCCAGCGCCTTGCCGAGCCGCAGCGCGGTATCGGCCGTGATCGCGGTCTCTTCATTGGCAATTCTTTCGACGCGGGTGCGCGGAACGCCACACGCCTTTGCAAGCGCACCCGCCGACAGGCCGAGCGGAACGAGAAATTCCTCCCGCAGCACTTCGCCGGGATGCATCGGTGCAAGTTTCCTGGCCATATAAATTCTCCTTCAGTTCTGTCTGGAGGCGCGGTTAGTGATAGTCCACGAATTCTACATCCCTCGGACCCTCTACAGTCCAGACAAAGCAAATCCGCCACTGATCGTTCACACGGATCGAGTATTGGCCCTCTCGATCGCCTTTGAGAGCCTCCAATCGATTGCCGGGGGGGAGCCCTCGGGTCGTTCAA
>Ga0210406_10005020_pt1 | contig 13984 bp, 14 predicted proteins | sample IncBWC30MmetaG_FD_155454 | JGI IMG/M metagenome (GOLD analysis project Ga0210406, IMG submission 155454) | Forest soil microbial communities from Barre Woods Harvard Forest LTER site, Petersham, Massachusetts, United States - Inc-BW-C-30-M | ecosystem: Environmental > Terrestrial > Soil >... | reverse complement strand
GATTCGTCGTGCGGCACTGATAATCTGTGCCCGGCGGGCCTGCTTGTCACGCAGTTTTCGTTCCGCAATTCGGTTAGCTGCCAGCGTCGTTGCCATCGATAGGAAGTATAGCATCGCTAGGATCAACGCTTGGCGGACGGTGAAACTTTTCCGAATGCTGCGCATCAAATATAGCGTTGCTAGATTTTATAAGGAGAAAACATTTTATGCACAACGCTATCCCGCTTTCTATAGCTGCTCTCATAGCTGTGGGAATCATTGTTATCGGTTGTTTCTACCTTGTGTCTCCTGAACGAATCTCAGGATCATTTGGCCTAAAGCCGCCTGCATCCGATGCTGACACTCGCGCCTGGCTACGTCTTAAAGGAATTCGGGACGTCGCAGCTGGATTGGTCGTGCTGACAATGATGCTGACCGCGGACTCGCGGTCGGTAGGCACAGTTCTACTCGTTGAGGCCATCATCCCTCTTGGCGACATGTCAATCATTCTGGGTTCGGGCGGGTCGAAGTCGAAAGCGTTCTCCATTCATGGCGTAACCTGCGCGGTGATGCTTGTCGTCGCCCTCTTGTTGATCCATGCCATTTGAGCGGCGACGGTTAGATTAGAAAGGAGGAGGGACAATGAACCATTGGATGTGGCCGGTATCTGTCGTTGGCATTTTAAGCACCGCCATGGTGTGTGGTACGGACATGTTCTTTTTGACCATCGGCCGTCCCGCGCTCAGATTGGCTTCACCATCTGCCGGAACCGAGGTCATGGGATTTCTCCACATGTTCGCCGATGCGCGGATGCCGATATGGGGCGTCTCGGCGATCTTGTCCAACTTCTTGCTGGTCGTGTTAAGCAGGAGCGGACAGCGCTGGTTCTATTTCGCATCGCTGTTAATGCTGATTCTGTTCGTCGTTATCTATGCTCGCGTGTCAAAACCTATTAATCGGCTGCAAACCCAAGCGGCAAGAACCGGAGAAAACCTCAACAAAGGTCGAGAACTACAGGCGTCGTGGGATAGATCGGTAATGATCCGTGTTCCGCTGCTCGTTGTGTCCCTGCTTGCCCAGTGCCTCGTGTTGTTAGTCGCTTAGGCGTAAATGTGGCTGGTGGCTCCCCTTTGAAGGGTCAGGAGCTTGTCGGCGATGGATCTCGACCAGTCGTCATGGAGTTATGAACTACGGGGCTCAGGATGAGCCCAGATCCAGGCCAATGTGATCGTTCAACTCCCGCGAGACCGGTATTGGACGCCGCGTGTCTGACAATGGACCAGATCACTTTGGGTGTGAAGCCCGTACCCCAAACACGGCCCGCCTTGTTGATCGATCGAAATAACGTTCCCGAGAGAATGGAGGCAGGAACGGTCCACTGATCAATTGCCCTCTTGACCCGGTCCGGCATCGGAACGGTTCGCATGGGAACGCCTTTGCCGTTCAGACCGGCGATCACCCGCTACGTGATCGGGCGCGAACCAGTGATGAGAATATCGACGAGACGTCTGGCGCTTTGCTGCCAGTCGGGGCTGGATGCTACGTTGGCGACGCCGACGAGTGCCCGAAGCAGATCCATTGGGTCGAGGTCCTTCCGTATGTCCCCGCTCTCGATCGCGCGTTTCACCAGGGCACGAAGCGCCTCATGGGTCTGAGCGTGGGAAGCTGCGAACACTTTCTTGGGATCTCCAATCAGAGTATTCAGCACAGGGGCGATGAGGTGCTTCGTCTCGATGGCATCAATGAACAACAATAGCCAGGCTCGCAACGCTTCAATCGGCGGCATGCTTTGAGCGAACTTCCGCTCGGCTGCGGCCAGCTTTTCGATCTCAGACCGATAAACCGCCTGCAGAAGTACCTCGCGCGTAGGAAAGTGGCGATACAAAGTCCCCGGTCCGACACCTGCCTCTTTGGCGATGTCATCCAGGCTGGCGCTTGCGCCAGATTGAGTGAAAGCTTGCTTGGCCGTCTCCAAGATTCTCTCGCGATTCCGCTGCGCATCGACCCGCGGCTTTCGGCCGGCAGATTTCGAACGATTCATGGCATCCTCAAAAGAAACTTGCAACCGGAGGCAGTCTCCGCTAGCCGAAATATTCGGAGACAGTCTCCATTTTAGCAAAAATGGGTGCACCTTTAGAAAGAAAAACAAGGCTATAAAGATGCGCGGTTGTTGCCGGAGACAGAACAGCGGTAAGATTATCTTACGATGGAAACCAAGATTTCAACGAAAGGTCAGGTCGTTCTTCCCGGTCCGATTCGCCGCAAACTTGGCCTCCGGGCGGGAGACCCTCTCGACGCAAAGGTGGAGGGTGGGCGCATTGTGTTGACGCCACGAAACGCGCGCTCACGAAAAGTAAGCATTGTCGTTGACCCTATTACTGGACTTCCGGTTCTGAGTGCGGGTCCAGACGCTCAACTCTTGAGCAGCAAACAGGTCTATGAGATTTTATCCGACTTCCCATGAAGTATCTCCTCGACGTGAATGTTCTTGTTGCATTGGGTTTCCTGCAGCACGAATTCCACGAGCGCGTCGCTAGCTGGGTGCATACTCTGGCCTCAAGGGAAATTCCGGAACTGGCAACCTGTTCGATCACGGAACTTGGCTTCGTGCGGGTCCTCGCACAGGCACCGCAGTATGGATTCACCGTCGCCCACGCACGCACCCTATTACTCCGCCTCAAGACAGGAAATTCCCTGAAGTTCACTTTCATCCCAGACCATCATGATGTCTCGCACATTCCAACTTGGGTCAAGGCTGCAAGGCAAACTACCGACGGTCATCTCGTGCAACTCGCCAAAGCGAAGAGCGCAATTCTTGCGACGTTGGATGAAAGAATACGCGGAGCATTCCTAATCCCGACCCAAAGGTGAAGTAGCCCCAGCGAAGGGCTCAGACTACGAAGCCATTTTTTCCGATGATGGCGTCGGGAAGATTTCTGGCCTTGGCCGTCGCAACTTCTGAGTTGCTTGGGCAAACATGCCGTGCCCGGACGGGAACATCTCAGCCTGCCCATACCTAGGGTTAATATTCCCGTACGGCAACGCCCATCGATGGGATGCGTCTATTAAATACCCAAGACATCGGCAAGCTGATCCGCGAGACCCGGAAAGGGCTTGCCGTGACGCAAAAGGCGCTCGTCCTGACCGCCGGCACGGGCCTGCGATTCATCATAGAACTCGAAAGGGGCAAAGAGACAGCCGCAATCGGCAAGGTCTTGACGATCCTGCAGACGCTTGGCATGCAATGAATACTGACGCCGCCGGCAACGGAAACGCACGGCGAGAAAAAAAATCTCCGGGACGGCTGAGATAGTTGCGCCCCCGCGGAAGGCAAGAAACCGGAATGAACTTCGCTCGGCTGCCAAACCCAGGTTAATGGGCTGGAGCGGATGACGGTGGCGGCGTTGGGGGAGGTGGCACGAATTTTGCGTCGTCCACCGAGACGTTTTGTTGGAGCTGTTCCACTTGGATGGTGAAGCGATTGCCAGGACGCGCAATGCTCCAGCGATAGGGAATTTTGACGCCGTCGGCCGGACGATAATCCGCGTAATCAATTTGCGTGGGATTATAGCCGAGCGGTGAATCCGTATATCGGACCAGCCGCAACAGCAGGTTGGACTTCTGATCGAGATAGAGTTTCAGCGGCGGTTCGCCTTCTTTACGGCCAACCACTAGCCAAGTGTCGTGACCGTCGATTTTTTCGCCGGGCAGAGTCTCCCATTTTGTGTAAAGCGATTTCACGTCCGCCGCGAACGCGAGGTCCGCGTCCATGCGCGCGCCAAACGATTCCTGGGAGTTCATCATGTGCACTCGGCCGGGAACGCTCAGCCAACCGACTTTGCCGTTATACGCGGTGACACTTTCTCCTTCTTTCATGTGCATCACGGAAACGCGCATGTCCGGCGCCTTGGCGTAAATATCAACCGCCATGCGCTGATCGCCAAGGGCCATGACCGTTCCTTTTGCCACCCGGGTATTGACTCTTCTCAACGCGTCCGCTCCCCCAACAGCAGCCAGATATTGATCGAGCAACGAATCTGGCGCGGGATTGCCGCTCGCAGAAATCGTGCTCGACTCCGTATCAGACTTTTTCTCGCGCTCGGCAATCACCGGAATACTCACCGGATGGGCGCCACCTTGATGGCAGGTGTAACAGGTGACCAGGCGATGGCTTTCGAAATTTTCGCTATTGATGGTGAGCATCATTTCCATCATTTTGCGCGCTGTGACCTTGGGCTTCTTGTCGTCTTTATCGAACGCATGTTCGACGTGGCAGTATTCGCATTCGACACCGAGCGATGCCGCGATGAATTGCATCGCCGGTATCAGCTGGTCTGCCGGAACATCTTTGAGCACCTGAATATTCTTGAATTGTTGCGAGGCGGTTTTGGCAGCCGCCGGAGGAGCGCTCGCCTGTGGCGGATTCTGCGCGCGCGAAACAAGAACAGCGGCGGCAAACCCAGCGATAAGTGCGCAGCAAACGAAAAGCGGTTTGCGAACCATGTAATTCATCGGGTCCTCTCACGGATACGGCAGTGAAGAGTGTAGCAAAGGATACAAGAAATCGAAGGTTGCTACTCGAGACAAGCCTTACGGATCCGTGCAAACCGGAAGAACTCGCGGTGCTCGCCCACGTCAGTTGTTGCTGAGGGGAATTAATGCAGGATGGTCGAGCCAGCCAAAAAATGATCGAACCCGCCCGATCGAGAGAGGAATCCAAAAAACTCAACCGAAAAACTGTAGCTTCACTTTCTTACCGTATTCAGGATAACAGGGCCTCAAAGAACAGCGGCTCGACGACCTAAATGGCACCTCTTGCCAGGGCCTGCGATCCCTTCTGATTCTGCGCCCGCTGCTTCCTTCCGCCGATTTCTCTTGACTCTCAAGTCACGGCACGCGTCTTCACTCTTCTCCACTCTTAAACCCGTAATTCCTGTATTTGCCATTCAACCCCTCCCACAATTATCTTTGCTTGGCCTAACAACGCATGGCTTGGAGTACCAAAATGGAGCTTGGCCAGCCTCGAACAGCGCGAGGCTGCAGCTACAAAAGCGCAAGCACGCTCTAGGCGAGTTCCCCCCGTTTGGCGAGGGCCATGATGCGGTCGGCGGCACGGAATGCCAGCGCCATGATGGTCATGGTGGGTTGGCCGCGCCCGGAGGTGACCAGGCTGCTGCCGTCGCAGAGGAAAAGATTTTTTACGTCGTGGGTCTGGTGATCGGAATTGATGACCGAAGTTTTGGGATCATCGCCCATGCGGCAGGTGCCGAGCAGGTGCACGCCGAATTGTTGTTCGTCGATCGGGAAAGTCCATTTTTCTTTGGCATTGGCGGCGTCCAGCAGTTCCATCGAGCGATCCGCGAGCCAGTGGGCGAGCTTCAGATCGTCAGGATGATCCTTGTAGGTCAGACGGAGTGCGGGGAGACCCCAGGCGTCTTTCACGTCGGGATCGACGGAAAAACTGTTGTTCTCGACCGGCAGCGAAGTGCCGTGGCCGAAAATTTCGAAGGTGCGCGTCCAGTTGTGCGCGAGAGCTGCCTTGAAATCAGTTCCCCAGCGCGGCGAGCCCGGGGGAAGTCCCCCGATGCCGAATCCGATCGGCGTCATGTCGAAACGGGCGTCCATTCCGCCGCCGCCGTAGAAGCCGACTTTTTGTGCGTCGAGTTCGTAGAAATCGTGCAGGACGCGGCTGACCGCGTAGCCCTTGTAGTCATTGGTCTGCTCCCGGAAAACACCGACCGAGACCGCAGCGGTGTTAAACATCAGATTTTTTCCGACATAACCGCTGGAATTGGCAAGACCGTCGGGAAATCTACGGGAAGCGGAAAGCAGGAGCAAGCGCGGAGTTTCCGCTCCGTTGGCGGAGAGGATTACGGCCTTGGCTTTCTGGAGGTGCACATTTTTCTTTTCGTCGAAATACACCGCGCCGGTAGCGCGGCCGCGCTCGTCAACCTCGATCTTGTGTACGTAACTGTTGGGACGGATTTCGCACTTGCCGGAGCGTTCCGCCAGCGGAATCATGCTGGCGAGTGAACTGGATTTGGCGCCCACTTCGCAACCGAACCCCAGGCAGAATCCGCAATTGACGCATGCGCTGCGCCCGGCGCGTGGCTGCGAAAGGATGGCCATCGGCGCGGGAAAGGGATTCCAGCCGAGCTTGCGGGCAGCGCGTTCAAAGATGATGCCACTGGCTTTTACGGGGAGCGGGGGCATGGGATAGGGCTTGGAGCGCGGCGGATCGAAGGGACTGGCGCCGGCCAGTCCGGAAACGCCGACTTGCCATTCGACTTTGGTGTAGTACGGTTCGAGGTCGGCGTAAGTGATAGGCCAGTCGGTGAGAGTTGAGCCAGCAACCGCGCCAATTTTGCTGCGCTCTTTGAAATCGATTTCGTGGAAGCGCCAGAAATTTGCGGTGAAGTGATTGCTGGTGCCGCCCACGGCGCGGCCATAAACCAGAGCGCGCTGTGGCTTGGCTCTATCCTGTGGTGTTTTGCGGAAAGTGTTGGGTTGCAGTTTGGGATGATTGGTGAGCTGATCTTCCTGCAAAACTTTTATTTCGTCGTGCGAGAAATCGCTTTGGTGGATATAGGGCCCCTGCTCGAGGACCACGACGCTGAAACCGTTAGTGGAAAGTTCCTTGGCCAGAGTGCCGCCGGCAGCACCCGAGCCGACAATGACGAAATCGACGGCGTCGGAAGCTTTATATTTTGGTTGATCGATTTTCATTTCTGGTCCGCGTCTTTCGCCGCGGCGACGGAAGCGGCGGGCTGCCAGCCGGGATAAACTTTGTCGATTGCGCTGAACGGCGGCTGAAAGCTATGGACCGGTTCGCGGCCGATTAGGGCCCAGCCAACGCCGCCGCGATTGCCTTTGCGGTCGGCCTCGGGATCGATCAGGAAACCGGCGATGGTGTGGATACGAAGAACCTCGAAAAGCGGCTGGGCAGCGGGATTTGGCCGGAAGTTTCCACGCGGACGACGCGGTGCGTTCTTTGCCTCTTTTTCGTCGAGCGATGCAAGAACGGTTTCCTGTTGCTCGGACGTTGCGGCGGAAAACAAGGAGGCTTCCGGAAAAAGTTCATGCAGCCGTTTTTGAATTTCCGGCAGGCCCTGGCGATACGTTTTTTGATCATCCACAGCAAAAGTGAGCAAAGCGCGGTCAATGAAATAGACCACGCCGGCTTCGCGCGCGCCAGGCGAACCGTCGCTCGGAATGATGCATGAGGCGAGCGCTTCGACTTCCTTGGCTTCCTCCGGTGTGAAAAATTCCCACTTCTGATTTTCCGGGAAGAGCGCGGCATGGTGTGCATGTTCCGCGGCCAGGACCACAGCGGGCCAGTGCGTGGCGGTCCAGGTTGCGCCGAGCGCGGCAATGCTATGAGACAGAAATTTTCTGCGATCGAGTTCTGTGATCAAGAGTGTTTGCCTATCTTTCTTTTTTGGACTGTAGTTCTTGCGCGCGCGAACGTCAATGCAAAAAGAAGCGATCGAGCAAAACCGCCACGCGGATTAGGACTTCCAAATTGGACTGTGAAATCGCGGGTTTGCGGATGGCTGCGCGGCTGCGCTAGGATAACACCTGCGCGTGTTCAGAAGTACACGCCGTATCCCACAAAAAATGGCGACTCTCACTGGAGCAATCGGCACCGGCAGCAAGTGGCTGCTGGACAAAATCGTGGGCGCAATCGCGGCTACTGGAATCAATCCCAATTTCCTGACATTTCTTGGCCTGGTGGTGAATTTCGGCGCAGCGGCGTGCTTTGCGGTGGGCAAATTTTTTTACGGCGCCCTGATTATTTTTTTCGCTGGATTTTTGGACATGCTGGATGGACAGGTGGCGCGGCGTCAGAATCGCGTGACGGCGTTCGGGGCGTTTTACGATTCGACGCTGGACCGCTATGCGGATATGGCGCTGTACATGGGCCTGCTGGTGTATTACTCGGTAAGCGGAAGAACGCCGTATGTGGTGCTGGCGGCGGTAGCGACGGCAGGATCGGTGATGGTGAGTTACGCGCGCGCGCGCGCGGAATCTCTGATTCCGTTGTGCAAAGTGGGATTCATGGAACGGCCCGAGCGGCTGGTGCTGCTGATTATTGGCGGGGTTTTTAATCGCATGGCGCCGGTGTTGTGGGTGATTGCCGTGGTTTCGACGGTCACCGTGATTCACCGGATTATTTTCACCTGGCAAGAAACGCGCGCGGGACGTACGCTGCCCGGAATCAGACTCAGCTTGTAGTTTTTATTTTTCGGAGCTGGCTTTTTCTCCTGCCTGATTTTTCAGACTTTCTTCGACGGATTCTTTCACTAAATCCCTGACTCGTTTGCGCAATTCCGGAACTTCTTCTTTGGACATGCCGGCAGTGTCGATGGTGCCGTGCAGGTGCACGGTGATGGTTGCGGGCCAGAACATCCAGTGGCCGGTACGGTGATGCTGGAAGGAACCGACGATGCTGACGGGCACGATGGGAATTTCCAGTTGCTGGGCGACGCGGAACGCGCCCTCCTGGAATAGGTCCACATGGCCGTCGCGAGTGCGCTTGCCTTCGGGAAAAACAATCAGGCTGGTGCCGCCGTTGACAGCGTCGCGAGTGAGCCGCCACATGCGCCTCAAATCGGAGGGGCGGCGAACATCCGGGACAGGGACATTTCCGAATCTTTTCATCAGCCAGCCATAAATCGGAATGTCGAAATGGGATTCGAGTTCCCAACCGCGAACGAATTGCGGTATCGCGCAGTACAGCGCGAAGGGATCAAAAAGATTCACGTGATTGGAGATGAAGAAACTGGTTTTCTGCGGGTCGAACCCCGGAGCGTGGATGACTTTAATTCTTGCGCCGGCGAAAGAAATAATGCGGCGGCAAAAAGTGCGCTGCAGCCAGTCATGCTTTTTGGGATCGAGAAAAACGGCGAGCACGATCAGGATCGGAACGGCAACCGCAAAATGCAAAAGGCTGAATACCCAGAGAAATGCGCTGCGCAGGACGTACCAGGTGCGCTTCATATGTAAACGTCCACGGCGGACCGGAGAATGTTCAGCGATTTGCACTCCAGCGAAAAGATCTCTCCATCGATCAAAACATCAACCGGTACGGGAATTTTGAATTCAACGTGTTTCACTGCTTTTCGCGAAGCAAGCGGATGTCCAATGTGAGTGCCGTCGTAGAGTTTCGGCAGCATGCGGAGAAGGCCGAAGCGTCCGATGGGTCCCCAGCGGACGAATTCGATGAGGCCGTCGGAGGGATCTGCGTCCGGCGCGATGAGCATGGTGCCGCCGGTGTATTTGCTGTTGTTGAAACTGAGAAAGAGGCTGCGCCGCGTGTCCCATTCTGTTTCGTCATCGGAGCGCAGGACGAAAGCGCGACGTTTGAGTTGAACCACACCGACCAGTACACCGAGCAAATAACCGAGGTGGCCGAGCGGTTTGAAAACACGATTGGTCAGAGCGCCGACGTCAGCGGTGAAACCTACGCTAAGAATGTTGAACGAATACATTTCGCCGGAGGCATGCGTGAGGCGGATCAGATCCACGGGACGAGTGCGATTGGCGAGAAGCGCGTCCAGTGAGGCTTCCTCGCCCTGGTCGGTGAAATCGCGCAAGAAGGAATTGCCGGTCCCCAGCGGGAGGAAACCGAGAGAAATTCGTTCGGCTGCAGGTTTGTTCGCGAAGGCACCGTTGAGAATTTCGTGCGCGGTGCCGTCGCCGCCGACGGCGAGAAATTTTCTGTAGCCTTGCGCGTAAGACTCGCGCGCAAGCTGCACGGCATGTCCCCGGCCGGTGGAAGCGATAACGTCAATGTGCAGGCCTTTCTCGCGCAAGCGTGCGAGCGCGGGGCCGGCAAGTCTGGCAGATTTGCCGCCGCCTGCAGCGGGATTGACGATGGCGAAGAAACGGTCTTTTCGTTCTTTTGCCGGGGACATGGACACTAGAGCGGGAGTATAACGCGGTCGCGGTCAAGTTTGCTGAGGCGTTCGGCGAGTTCGTTACGTTTGATTTTCAAAGAGGCAGTGCGGGGGAAATCTTCGTCGTAGAGAACGAGGCCGTGGATGCGCTTGTAGTTGAGCAGACGATTATTGCGTTGCGTGATTTCTTGCTTGAGCTGGCCGGTGAGTGATTGATTATTTTCCAGGTGGATGACGATGATGAGTTGTTCGCCGATCATGGAACGCTTCGGCCAGATGTAGTTTGCGGCGAATACGCAGAATTCCTTCACTTCTTTTGCCGGCAGGCTTTCGAATGCGGCTTCGATGTCTTCGGGGTAGATGTTCTTGCCTTCTTCGGTGACGATCATGTTTTTCTTGCGGCCGCTGAGGTGCAAATGGCCCTGCTCGTCGAATTTGCCGAGGTCGCCGGTGCGGAGCCAGCCGTCGACGATGGTTTCGGCGGTGAGTTCGGGTTCATTGAGGTAGCCGGACATTACGGTTTTGCTGCGAACGTAGACTTCTCCGACTCCGTCGGAACCGGGGTCGACAATTTTCACTTCCATGCCGGGGAGCGGCTTGCCGACGGTATCGGCGCGAAATGGTTTTAGATCGTTGACGGTGATGGCCGTGCCGGCTTCGGTGAGGCCGTAGCCGTTGGCGACAGGGATGCCAAGGTCGTAGAAAAATTGCAGCGTTTCGGGTTCGGTAAATGCGCCACCGACGATGATGGCTTGCAATTCGCCGCCCAACGCGGCGTGGACTTGTTTTAGCAAACGACGGCTGAGCCAGAGACGCGGGTGCGGTTTTGTCAGAGCCTTGTTGATGGCGACGAGCTGGTCGAACATTTTTCGCTTGCCCGGCGGTAGCTCGGCGAATCTTGTTTCCAGACCTTTTTGCAGATTCTTCAACACCAGCGGGACGAGGCTGACGTAAGTGATTTTGTATTTGGTGAAGGCTTCGCGGACGAATTCAGGGCGCAGCGTGCGGAGGTGGACAACACAGGCTCCGCAGGTGAACGGACCGAAGAAGCCGACCATGAAATCGATGGCGTGATTGGTAGGCAAAATACTGAGGTAGCGGACACCGGGCCAGAACGGATAAAGCGCAGTGAGCGCGACGCACTGTTCGAGATAGTTTTGGTGGGTCATCATGCAGCCCTTGGGGCGACCGCCGGTTCCGGAGGAATAGACGATGGAGGCGATGTCCTTGCGTTCGCGCGGGACCAACGCTGGTGTTACGTCGTTGCGAAATTCTTCCCAGCGGTGAGCGCCGGCCAGATCGGCGTTCGGCGGGGCTTCAGTGACAAGGACGGTTTGGAGATTTGTCGCAATAGCGCGACCAGGAGAAATGCTCAGTTGACGCCAAATGGGATATTCGGTGATGAGAATTTTTGCGTTGCAGTGTTGCAGTAACTGCCATTGTTCGGCGGGCGTGAGTTTGTAATCGAGTGGAACGAGGATGCCGCCGGAATAAAAAATGGCGAAGGCGGAAATCAGCCACTTGGACTGATTGGTCATGATGATGCTGGCGCGGTCGGCGGGGGAAAAGCCGGCGTCTTGCATGGCTCTTGCCAGGGGCAGAGCGCGTGCATTGAATTCGGCATAGGTGAGGCGGTCTTTTTCGCGTTCGCGATCTGCTTCGATCAAGCAGACCTCTTTGGCGAAGTGCTGCATAGCGTCTTTTAGTGCTGCGCCGATGGACGAATAGTTTGCTAGATCGAGCATTACAGGCGGGATTGGATGCGTTCGGCGAGGGTTTTGAAGTCGGAGACGCCTTGGACTTCGTAGTCGGGGAGTTCGATGTTGAAGTGATTTTCGATGCGGGAAAGGAGTTCGAGGGTTTGCAGGGAGTCGATGCCAAGCTTTTTGAAGAAGTCGTCGTCGGGTGATAGTGCACCCGGTGCGAGTTTGAAGTGCTGCTCGGCCAGGGTCAGGACTTCCCGGGTAGTGTTTTCGAGAGTGGGCATGGCTATAAGTAATTTAGCATGGTCAAAGTTGCAGAGAAAACTTTGAAGCAGAAAAGCTACCATTCAAACCATGGAGAGCCGAACCAAACTGCCGGACTTCGGAATGTATTTTGCTGAAAAAAAACGCGAGACCGATCGATTTCGCATGGAGAAACGGCGACCCACTTTTACCCCGGCGCAAACTTCCATCAGGAGATTGGCGTCCCTGGCTTCATGGCTGGTAGGGCATGGGGCCCGTGTTTTCTACGAACTTTTTTAGGGCGGCCAGGACGGCGGGGCGGGCGAAGAGTTCGCAGAAGATGGCGATTTCCTGGCGGAGCTCTTCGTGGGGAATGGGCTTGATGAATTTTTTTGCGGCGATGCGGGTGGCAGCGTCGAATTTTGTGATTTGGGCTGCGGTGGATTTGGCTGCTTTTAGGGATTCGCCTTCGGCGGCTAGTTGCGCTACCAAGCCCACGGACTGCGCGCGGGTGGCGTTTACGCTGCGGCCGGTGAGGAGCAGATCGCGGACGAAGCCGTTGCCCAGGTCGCGTTTCAGGCGGGGGATGCCGCCGAAGCCGGGGATTAAGCCCAGACGCAATTCCGGAAATGCGAAGCGGGCCATCTTGTCGGCGATGATCACGTCGCAAACTAAGGCGAGTTCAAGGCCGCCGCCGAAGCACACCCCGTGTACGGCCGCGATGGTAACGAACGGGGCTTCATCGAGCCAATTCAAAACGGAGTGAATGCCTTCGAGGAAATCGCGGACTCCGGCGCGGCGGTCTTTTTCATTCAGGGCGACGGCACCGTGGTAGAGCTCGCGCAAATCGGCGCCGGCGGAGAAACCGGATTTTTGTGCGCTGGAAATGATGCAGGCAGAAGTTTCGGGCGCGAGGTTTTTTGCGGCTGCGACGAACTTTTCGAGTTCGCCGAGCATGACCGTGCCAATTTCGTTGGCGGGAAGGCGGTCGAGCGTCAATTCCAGCACGCCTTCGCGCCATTCCCAGCGCAGCGCTTCACCTTTGAAGGACTTCATGCGGAGGCCTTTCGCTCGTACATGGAATTGATCTCGGCATCATAGCGTCTTGCGATGGCTTCGCGCTTGATTTTGCCCATTGCGGTGAGCAGGCCGGACTCGAAAGTGAAGGCGTCGGACAGAATTGTGAAATTGCGAATTTGGCGGTAGTGCGGGAGTTCGGGATTGACGGCATCGATTGCGGATTGCACGGCGCTGGGCTCGACTTTTCCTGTGACCAGCATGCAAACGTAGCTGCGCGTATTGCCAACGAGAACAATCTGCTGAGCCGCGGGGAGCAGCCGCGCGAGTTTGTCCTCGATGGGTTCGGGAGCGAATTTGTGGCCGGTGTTCAGAACCACAAGATTTTTTATGCGACCGATGATGCGCCAATTGCCGCGGGCGTTGACTTCGCCTTGATCTCCGGTGTGAAACCAGCCGTCACGCAGCACTTTTGCGGTTTCTTCGGGGCGATTCCAGTAGCCGGAGAAAATATTCGGACCGCGCACGACGATTTCGTCGTCGGCGGCGAGTTGCATTTCGATTCCGGAGATTGCGGGACCGACGTAGCCGGTTTCGACGGGAACCCGTGGATCGTCGAGGGTGCAGAGCGCAGTGGTTTCGGTGAGGCCGTAGGCTTGCAGAACCGGAATGCCAAGCATCAGAAAAAATTGCTGGGTTTCGACAGCGAGTGGAGCAGAGCCGCAAATAAGAGCGCGGAGATTGGGGCCGAAGCGGCTTTTCACTTTTGCGAAGATGAGTTTGCGTCCGAGCGCTAGCCAAACATTATCGAGCGATTTGCCGAGGCCGACGTGCTGGCGCTGCCAGGCTTCGCGAGCGCGAGCGTAGAGAGAGCGAATCGGCGCGGCCTGCTTGGCGATATTGTCTTCCACGCTGCGCTTGACGCGCTCAAGGAGCGTGGGGACGTTCAGGAAATAGTGCGGCGCGGCGAAGCGGATTTCGTCGGCGAGTTTGCTGAGGTCGGTGGACAGAGTGAGTACGGATTCACGGGAGAAGGCCGAGAGCATGAGCATCCAGGAGGCGGCGAAATTCATTGGGGCGTAGAGGAAGATGCGGTCGGGCTGGTTGGGTGTTTTGGTGAGCTGGCCCATGAGTTGGTTGAGA
>Ga0210406_10005019_pt1 | contig 13985 bp, 12 predicted proteins | sample IncBWC30MmetaG_FD_155454 | JGI IMG/M metagenome (GOLD analysis project Ga0210406, IMG submission 155454) | Forest soil microbial communities from Barre Woods Harvard Forest LTER site, Petersham, Massachusetts, United States - Inc-BW-C-30-M | ecosystem: Environmental > Terrestrial > Soil >... | reverse complement strand
TATTATGTTGCGGGGTGCCGAAAAAGCGTCTAGTTGCCTGCCCACTCTGCGAAGGTCGGCAGGTCGAAAACGGCCCAGTTCCCGGTGAACTTCCACGCCCCGCACTTGAGGCAATGTCTCGGTAAATGCCGGACACCATACGTGAACTTTGTCGCCGGCGCTTGCTAAGGCTGACACCAGCAGATGACTGTAATCACTAACTCCGCCTATCTGCGGAGGATACTCGGGAGTGAGCACGTGCCACTCGCTCAAACGGCTTTCTCCTTCACGACAGGGCCCAAGATCCCGTAATCGTTAAGCACTTTCCGAACATAAGAGCGAACCCGGTCCGTCCTCGATTCGGTTAGCCAGTAGACGCCGTAGGCATAGGCCAGCAGGGCGAGAGCAATCGTGGCTCCATAAGCAAGATGCAAGCCGTCAGGTTGCCACCGCGGTTGCGACGCCAAACTTGCACGTATGAAGAACAGCAAAGGCATGTGAGTTAGGTAGAGCGTGTAAGAAAAGCCGGCGAGTAGACCGGACAGCGAAGCATAGGCGCCCGGACGAGCTTGGCCATCTATTCTCACGATAGCCTCGAGAACGGGTACAAACAAAAATGCAATAACAAACAGGTGAAGGTCTCCGAAGTGACTTAGGCCATCAAATCTGCTGATTGCCAGGGCGACGCCGAAAGCTGCTACGCTCACCAAGCCAAGAAGGCCGAAGCCTTTTCTGGACCTACGCCAGCTGGCTAATTGAGGAAGAGCAACTACAGCCCCTGCCAACCACATAATGAAGTAAAGAATAATTCTGGAACCTACCATCAGAGAGATCAGCGAGGCCAGAGCAAAATAGCCGATCCGCGAACGCCAGCTGCTGGCGCGAGAACCGGCCAGGACCAGGAGCGGGAACAACATGTAATACCAAAACTCGTAACTGAGACTCCACAAAGGGCTATTTGAACCGAAGGGCTGAAAAAAGACACTCTGCAGAAAAGTCAAGTTCCCAAGGAATGTTGAGAAGCCCATTCCGTCAAGCGCCCGCCAATCACCTAGATCAGGAACGGCGTGAGCATAAAATGTTTGCGCTCCATTCAATCCCAATCCCAGATGGTCCCAAAACGCGCAAAGCAGCATGCCTGGAAACAAAACAACGTACAGGCGCACGCCCCGATTAATGAGATACGCCTTCCAGGACCAGGTTCCGTCACGAACCGGATACAAAACGCTTTTTGAGATCAACAATCCGCTCAGCACGAAGAAGATGATGACTGACTGGTGCGCAAAGCCTGTTGCTATATAAATCAAATTGACGAGTACATTCTTATCTTGGACGGCAGAATGATCCAAGAAAAATAAACTTCGTAAATGGCTGCACATTACGGCGAGTGCGGCAACTCCGCGGCAGAAGTCCAGATGAACGGATGCCTGGGGCGAAATTATCGGCCGCCTCGTGGCTTCGGCCGGGCCGGTTTGTAAAGCTGTACTCAGGGCTGTACTCGACACGAGTCTTTAAACTTAGCGGGATTGGCGCGCTGTATGAAGAACGGCTTTGTAAACGCTGGCCGTTTGCCGCGCCGTTTCGGCCCAGGAAAAGCGGTTGGCATGTGCGATAGCTTGCTTGCGGCGAAGGTTCCAGGCAACGCTTTGCTGCGCCCTTTCGTTCAACAGGCGGACTACAGCAGCTTTCCAGGCGCCGATTTCGGCTACTGGACAGTACGCCGTCGCTTGTCCTCCGACTTCGCGCAGAACGTGCAAGTCGCTGGCTATGACTGGGCAGCCGCAAGCCATAGCTTCGATCAGTGGCAGGCCAAATCCTTCCGCCTCGGCCGTGTGCAGGAGCAGATCTGCTCGTCGATAGACTGCAGCCAGAACGTCCCGTGATAGTGCAGGCAACTCGATCATCGCATCCTCAATTTTGAGTTCTCGAGCCAAGTCCAGCTGCGCTCGTGTCATCCGGGCTCCAGCGCGAATGAGGCGAACATCGGGGAATTCACGGTGGACTGCGGCAAAAACCCGTAGCAGCACATCCATACGTTTCCGTGGGATGGTGCTGCCCACGTTCAATAGGCAACGCGCCCCATTGAAATCGCGCGGTAGAAGAACAAGTGCCGCTGAGTCAGCGGCCACGTCAGGCGCCGGCGAGCAGGATGGGTGTACTCCATTGTGGACGACGCTCACCTGTTCGGGTGGAAAAAGCCGGTGTCGTAACACCTCATCACGAGTGGCGGAACTCACGGTGATGACATGCGCCGCTTGGCGGAAGCCATCCAGTACTCTTCTCGTTATCGCGCGAAACCAACGAGGTCTTTTTTCCCGCTCCGGCTCGAGCACACAACGAAACGTGTCCAGGTCGTGACAAGTCACGATCGTTCGCCTGCGAGGAAGATGATGAACCAGTTGCGAATAGCTGTGGTCCACAATATGAAACAGATCGAACTCCGCTACCCGTCGCCGAAGCCAAAAGGGATAGTCGACAAAGCGGTTCGCCAACCGGTCCACATTTTCGAGGGACACTTCTGTACCTGGAATTACAATGCGCCGGAAGCGGTGCCGCATAGGTGGTCGCAACTTCATCACCACCAGGTCAGCAGCACTCTGTGGCATGAGATGGTCAAACAGCATGTCTCCCACAAGGTCCATGCTCGGCCAGTTCTCCTCCGCGAAGTCACAGATCAAGGCTATCCTCAATCGCTGTGCGGGCACGGATGCCAGGTCTGCTGTCTCCGCCGCTGTTCCGGAGAGAAGGGAGCTCATTATTACGGTTTTACCGGTTTCTCGCCAATGGTCAACGAGTGGAAAGCAATCCAACGCATCAGTGGCCTGGGGTTGTTCAAAACAGGAACTTCGATTGGCGGCCGACCTGGAAATGGTAGATAATGGCCAATTCCATCTATCACTTTGATCTTCAAGCCCGCGCCCGCGATCATACTCCGCGTCCGCGGTAAAAGCATGAGGTTATTGATCGGCTGGCCCTCTTCTGAGAACGGGCGTCCGCAGAGATAAAGATACATGCGGTAGAGCCCCATGATGCCCATGTAGTTGGGCGTAGTCAGTAGAAGCCTTCCGCCGGGCTTGAGGACACGGCCTAATTCCTGCACTGCTTTTTGCGGCTTCGGGACATGTTCAATCGTCTCGCACGAGATGATAGTATCGAAACTCTCGTCGGCGTGAGCAATTGCTTCGATGTCCATTACTTCCCATTGGATCTGAGAAAGGGCCCGCTGAGAAGCGAACTGACGTCCCTTTTGGACCGCCGTTGAAGAAAAGTCAGCAGCCACAATTTTCATTGGCGAAGGACGTTGGCTGGCCAGCCAGCAGGCGAATCCGCCTCTGCCACAACCGATTTCAAGCACTCTCTTTTCGGCCAGATCTGCAGAACCGGACAAGTGCGCTTTGACTAAGCGATGCCATGGAGTGGACGATTCGGCATCCACCTCATAGCGAGAATGCCAATCCTCATAGGACTGCTTTGCGATCGGGTCGGCGGTCTGACTCATGCTGGTCTCCGGCGGATAGACGCTACGGAACCGTTTAGGCGCATTGAATGCGGTTATTTACGACGTAGCATTGTCAACGAGTCTACTTCATCAACGACTTCAAAACGAGGATCTTGTAAGATCACATCCCGGGTGAACCTGACGCTCCCAGCATTTTCGATTCGGCGGGTAGCTGTGGGACGGCTGTCGTGCAGACCGACAACGCCGCATGCGGCCACCAGGCCACTCCAACCCAGCCAGTCTCCTTTCAAGCCCTCGTAACTGTGGTCACCATCAATGAAAACGAAATCGAACTGCTCCGACCCGGCGCATACGAGATGATTCGCAGCCTCAGCGCCTGTCTTGCGGACCCAGCGTACCGAGCCGCTGGGAATCTTGGAGACTTCCCTACGCGCGATGACGCGCTGAGCGCTGAAGTGAAGACGTCCGGTGGGGTATGGGTCAATTGCCACCAGAGTGCCATCGGGCGACATTGCGCTCCGCAAGCGGCAAGTAGTGACCCCATGCCAGACGCCAATTTCCGCGAGATGTTTCTTGCCAGACGCATGACGGGCAAGGCTTTCACGTTCAGCTTCGGTCGTTTGCGTTTCCGCGGACGCCAGACCTAAGTTCCATAGTAGAAAATGAGTGAATACTTTCATGACGCGCTGCCCTCAGCCTCCGCCGTCTTAAGGCTCCTCCCCTGACTTAATACCGATTCTGCCCGTATAATCTAAGCGATGGAGAATTAATTTGAGTTTCCTGGAGGCGATATATTCATCGACTGCCTCGCGAGCTCCCTTCCAATGTCCGTAATCATCAATAATCAGCACTCCGTTAGGGGAGATACGCGGAAACAAATGCACCAATTCATGATAGGTAGACGAAAACCAATCTGTATCAAGTCGCAAGAGGGCTATTTTCTCGGGAATAGTCTCCGGAATAGTATCTTCCACTTTACCCTTCACAAACACACACCGATCCACGGGGTACTCCGTAGACAATAAGTTCCGGCGAACTTCGTCGAGGGATGCGTAGCACCATGTGTTGTGCGAAGTGCTTTGGGATTGACTCCAAATTTCTCGGGCTCGCGAACCGTCTAGGCTGATATCCTTTTCGCTCGGTTCAGCCATTCCGGAGAAGGTATCGTACAAATAAATCCAACGATCGGTCACGCCTAGCTTCTGAAGCGTCAGCGCCGCAGCCATAGTACTGCCTCCTCGCCAAACGCCGCACTCCACCACTGCGCCCTTCACATCCGATCTGACAATATACTCAGTCGCCTTGTACATGCCGTACATGCGCTCGATTGAGGTGCTCGTATATTCTCTGCAGCGTTTGTAAATAACATGAAAATCGTCTTCCATGTCCGCTGGTAGCCGCGACTTGTTGACGATCTCATATCCCATCGCTGCCATTCGCGACGCAACGAATTCTTTCATGCTTCGAACTACCGTCATGATTGTTTAAAGGATCGCGGCGTGTTAAATGCTATTAAGCTTGGTCCTGACACAGCCGTTCGTACAGTTCCTGAATCGGCTGGGCTACCTTACTCCAAGTGTAGCTATGACGCGCTTGCGCATGGGCAGCGCGGCCTAACCTGGCGCGCAAGTCACTATCGATGAGGAGCTCTTCCGCCGCAGCTACCACGGCTTCCGGGGAACGAATGGGAACCAGCAACCCCGTGCTTCGGTTGTTGATCACGTCGGCCATGCCACATGTCGCAGTGGTAACAATGGGCAGTCCGCTCCACATCGCTTCCATCAAGGTGAGCGGAGTCCCCTCGAAGAGACTAGGCAGTAAGTAGATATCCGCTGCGGCCAAAGCAGCGGCGGTACCCGCTTCCGGTTCGGCTTGGATACAGAGTACACGCCGGCGCAGAGGTTCAGGGAAACAGGAGCGGACTGCCAATTCCGGAACCCCTCCATTTAGAATGACTAACATCAGTTGCGGATGGCGCAGCGCCAGGCTGGAAAAACTCTGTACAACGTCATCCGTTCCTTTTCTTCTGATCCATGAGCCGGCAAACACGATGGTCTTCGCCTGAGAATAATCGCGGCGAGAAGCGGTTTCGCCATACAATTGATCTGCGGCGGGGTAAATTCTGGTAATTTTGTCTTCCCTTACGCTCAGCCTGGACATCAAGTACTCTCGGTCCTCCATATTGAGGCAAAACACATGGTCGGCATGGAGCAAAGCTAATCGCGCCTGCCAAAGAACGGTGGTTGGGTATGCAAACCGTGACTGTGCGGACGGCCCACCGCGTCCCAGTCGGCCTTCTTCCAACAAGAGGTCCCATGCTCGTTGCTCAAGCCCATGACTAGTCACGACAACGCGGCGACACCCAGCTGCTCGTTTCCAAAGCGCAATAGCTGCGCCGATGGGCTCGTGGACATTAACCACGTCGTAAGGGCGGCCCTGTCGTGCGCTATTGACAGCATGGCGAAGGACCAGGGCTGGGAAGGAAAATCGCGCGAGCTTGCCGTTGAACCGATTCGGTAGGGCGTCTGAACAAAGGTAATCGACCGAGTGACCCGCTCGAACCAAATTGTCATGAATGAGCCCCATAATACGGCTCATGCCACCTGTACGTTGGGCAGGCGCATTGTGAGTTACCAAAATGCGGAGAGGGCGGCTCACGGGTTCACCTGATGTTCAGCGGCAGTCACAACGCATTGTTGAGGATTACTTGCCACAGAATCGAGACACAGCTCCAATTTGGAAAGGTGGGCATCCATGGTGAGCCGTTTGGAATGTTGCCAGGCGCCTCGGCAGAGATCGGCGTAATGCTTGGTGTCGCCAAACGCCCGGACGATTGCGTCCGCCATACCCTCGACGGTTGGTGGATCGCCGGGAGCGAGTTCACCTGTTTCGCCCGGAATGAGCCAGTCCGGGATCCCGCCGACAGCATAGCCGATTGCTGGCACACCGATGCAGGCCGCTTCCAGGCCGACGAGTCCGAAAGGCTCGGGCCAGAGGCTTGGCACAGCCAAGACATCCGTTGCTCGCAGGAGGCCCATTATTTCCCTGGTATTAACCCAGCCGGTGAACTCCACGCCAACATGTAGTCTGCTGGCGAGGCCCTCGATGCTATGACGTTCTGGCCCATCCCCGGCGATTGTCAGAGTGAGAGCCCGTCCGAGCCTCATGGAGGCCTTAGAAATTGCCTGTACAAGATAGTGGCCGCCTTTAATTGCGGTGAGCCTGGCGATCAGCAAAATGCGTCCCTGCGGAATTCTTGGTTCAGGCGGCTCAGCGTGCGGATCTTGGTTCGCGGCATGGGGTACAAGGTGCAGCTGTTCGGAGCGCACACCGTGGCGCAGAAACTCATGATACATGTGAGTGCTGGCTACTAAGACGGCCGGGTAGTCTGGGAGCCGGGAGCCTTGTTTAACCTGGCGCCGATAGGTTCGCCACATTGTTAATGGACTCAGTCCTCCGCAACGGCGGGGATAATGCAAAAGCAGGCACGCTGGTCCGAAGCGTCGTTTGCAAGGCCGGAGTTGTGGGAAGGCGTGGCTCTTGCTTCCAGTGGCGCAAGTCCCGTAGTAGGCGTGGGCGAACAATGCGGTCGGATAATTGTCCAGCAGTGCATCATCCAATTCGGCGTCCCCAAGGCCTTGCGAGTAAACGATATCAGGCTTCCACTGTGCCACGGCGCGCATTAACGCTTCTAAGCCGAGCTCCTCTAGGCACCAGGTAACCAAGGCCGAATCGGACAGATCAATTGTTTCTAATGTGTGATCGACCGGCACCTCATGGATCAGGCTCACCTCATGTCCACGATTTACTAATGCGGGCAAAAGCGAATGCACATATTTCTCCGTGCCTCCGACCAAATTGCGATGCCATGTAGCTATCAGAATTCGCATTTGCAGAATATGAAGTTCAGGTCGCGTAGATTTCCAGGCATCGGCGCACGACAGCCGGCCATGTGAACCTCTCCATCACATGGCATCGGGCCGCGCTGCCCATCTCGTCAGTTTCTCGCGGGTGATCCAACAGCCAGAGGATCTTCTCCCTCAACGCTTCCGGGCTGTTGGGTTGCACGACAAATCCGGTCACCTGATCTCTTACGACCTCCGGCATGCTAGCCACGTTGGTGCAGATCGCGGGCGTGCCACATGCCATTCCTTCAAGAAGTGTTTGTCCGAGTAACTCCGGGATAGAAGTTTCTTGACCATACATAGTCCGATAGACGCTGGGCAGGACGATGCAGAGAGCGCGGCGATAAGCCTCGACCAGTGCCTGGTCGTCACACTGGTAGCGGAATCTGACTCTCTTACCGTCGGCCAACTTCAACAAATCTTGCTGGTAATGAGCATCATAAGGACGGCCGATGATCTCCAGATTTACCTCCGGTGGCATAGCCTTGACCAGATCGTCAATTCCTTTGTGAGGTAGCAACCGCCCTACGAACAGAACTGTTCCATCCTTTGGCGTGGCAGTGTCCGGAGAGAATTTGGCTGTATCCACACCTCCATAAATGACGTGGGCCCAGGGTTTATCGCTATGACCGACGATAGTCCGACTATATTCACTAATATGCAGGTGAGCGTTGTACCACCGGTCCGTCGAAATATAAGAGGATATGTCCGACCCGCCTCCACCCAAATCGCTCACGTAAGCCTTGCGGCCAGTCAACCGGCAGGCCAGAGACGCCACACTGCTAGCCACAACATGTTGCTGATGGCAATGTACGATGTTGGCCCGTTGAATCTCACGCAACAGGGACGGAGAAAAGGGATTGTTCTGCTGTCCCCGTACATGATATGTTCGCCCTAGGATCCGAACCTGAAGCTGACCCAGTGTGCGCTCTTCATCTTTGTCACCAAAGGCCACAAATGTCGTTGGCGCCTCCTCAGCCATGTGCCTGGCTAATTCCAGCGCGTACCGCTCTGCCCCTCCCACCACACCTCCCTCGCCAAAAATCGTCGGTACGATGTGGAGAATGCGCATGAGCTTTCGTTCTTTACGCCACAGCATGGAGAGGCATGTCTCTACCGACGGTGTTGTCGAGCGATGTCCGCGCCCACAACTCGAGTACGAACAGCGTCCAGAGCTGCTCGCTCCAGTTCCGCTGTTGCGAGGAATGCTCGGCGATCATGCGTTTGACCGAGTCCGGCCGGATCCAGTTGCGATCCACGAAAGACTTACTTTCGAGAACCGTTCGCATGCTCCCACCAAGTTCTCCACGCAGCCAGCTCGATATGGGCATAACGAATCCGCGCTTTTTTCGATACACAATCTCAGGTGGCACGTGGCGAGCAGCCAATTTCTTAAGCAAGTACTTGGTCGTGAACCCTCGCAGCCGCAGGGAGGTAGGGATGGTAGCCGCGAACTCAATCAATTGCTTGTCGAGTAATGGCGACCGGGCTTCAACGCTATGTGCCATGGTCGAGACGTCCATCTTCGTTAGCAACTGATCCGGCAGATAGGTCTTAAAATCCAAGCACAATACCTTATCGACGTCGTCGCATCCATCCGCCTTTTCCCACACGGCCTGGTAATGTTCGGCGGGGTCCACTCCCGAGGTCTTGCGTCGGAAGCTATCCGTATACATAAGGTCACGGAAATCCTGGAAGCCTCGCTCATAGGGAAACGCGCGATGGCCATCGTACCGCCCGGCCTTGGCCAACAAACTGATTTTCCGCAAAGCCTTGTTTTCGTTGCCGGAGAACCAATCTCCAATCGAGCGGCGGATCTTTGCCGGAAGCATCCGCCGGTAAGGCGCCGCAGCGCGTGCGACCACCGGCCGCGCATAACCGCCAAATAGTTCGTCGCCGCCGTCGCCGTTCAGTACAACGGTCACGTGCTGGCGCGCATATTTCGACACGAAGTAAGTGGGCACCATAGAAACGTCGGCGAAAGGCTGGCCGTAGTGCCAGATAATCTCAGGTAGCGCATCCACCGCGTCGGCCGGAAGCTCATGCTCATGTAAATGAACGTTGAGGTTCGCTGCTGCCTTGCGCGCGTGTGGACGTTCGTCAAACGTCGGATCGGCAAATCCGATGACCACAGCTTCGACCGGTGCGCGCAACTCCTTGGCCATCAGTGCAACTACCAAACTGGAATCCACTCCACCGGAAAGGAACGCACCTAAACGCACATCGCTCATCAATCGCTGCCGCACCGCGCGCCGAACCAGCACATCCAATTGCTCGAGCAACTCCGGCTCCGAAATCTTGAGTTTGGGTGTATAGTGAACGTCCCAGTATCGTTCGACGGTTAGCTTCTGATTGTCGAGATCAAAGATCAAGTTGTGCGCAGGAGGGAGTTGCCGGATTCCCTGGAAAACGGTGAGCGGCGCGGGCACCGCCTGATAGTTAAGGTAGGCGTCGATTGCGAGCGGATCTAGGTCCGGCTTCGATCGATGAAGCTCCAGAACGGCGTTTAACGTGGAAGCAAAAACAAAGCCCCGGGAAGTCCGCGCATAAAACAAAGGCTTCTTTCCGGCGCGGTCGCGCGCGATATGCAACCGGCGTTGGCGCACGTCCCAAATCGCAAAAGCGAACATGCCGTCGATGCGTTGCAACAGTTTTTCCCAACCCCAAGTTAGGAAACCGTTCAACAATACTTCCGAATCGGTCTGGGAACGGAATAGACAGTGGGACTCGAGCTCTTTGCGCAAATCCCGATAGTTGTAAATCTCGCCATTAAAGACCAGAACCGCGCTGCCGTCGTGGCTCACCATCGGCTGATGCCCAGCCATCGACAAGTCAATGATGGACAGCCTGCGGAATCCGAACTTGCCGTGCTCGTCCGAGTGAACTCCCGAATCGTCGGGGCCGCGATGAACCATGAGATTCGAAGCTCGCACAAGACGGTCCGAGATTTGCGGATCATTTACGCCGATCGCACCGAGGATGCCACACATGATGTTTATCTTGACTTCCGAGGTAGAAGCGCAGCTCAGCGCGAAGCCGCCAATTGCGTGCCTGTCGTCACTGTTGTCTGCGCCACAACGCGTTCATAGATCGGGATCAATTCCGAAGCCAACCTGCTCAACTTGAAGCGCCGTTCAGCCGTCGCCCTTCCGGCGCGCCCCAGACGCGCTCGAAGTTCCGGATTGCTCGCTAATTCCGCAATTCGCTCGCTCAGACATTCGTGGTCGCCGGGCTGGTGCGTGAGCGCGTCGTGACCGTCCGTGATCAGTTCTACGGCGCCACCGGCAGCACTACAAATTAACGCGCGCCTGCAGGCCATGCCTTCGGCAATTACTCTGCCGAACGGTTCGGGCTGAGTGCTGGCGTGGACAATGATATCGAGGGCGCGCATCGCGAGGGCAGGCCTCGCGACGAACCCTGTGAAACCGACTTGGTTGCCAAGGTTTAAATCCGCTGCCAGCACCCTGAGGTCTTCGATTGCATGCTGGCTGTTGTCGGTTTGATAAATCGCGCCGCCAACTATGTACGCACGATACGGCAGATTGGCGGGCAACCCCGCCAAGGCGCGCAAGAACACTTCGTGTCCCTTCCATCGGGCCAGCGTGGCGATCAGACCGATGCGTACCACTCCGGGTTCCACGGGTGGGAGTCCCGACATCCTGTCTAGGTCCGCTTTCTCGCCTTCGGGCGAATATTCCGTTAAGTCCACCGCGTTGTACACGCAGTGTGTCTCGATTCCTGGACCGCACACGTTTTGGACGTCACGGGCGACGCTCTGGGAGTTGGCGATCACCGCCGCGCAACGCGATCCAGACAATCCCAGCATCCTCTTCATCAAAGTACGCGAGCTGACGTAATCGCGAATGTGCCAAACCACCGGCGTATTACCCGGCCTCGTCCATAACCCAAGCAGATGCATCTTGAATCCGTTGGTGTGAATGATATGCGGCTCGATGTTCGACAATCGTCGCCGCAGGCTCCGCGCGTACGATACGATCCCAGCACTCGCCTTCAAACTGTGCCAAAGCGTTTGAATGAGGTTGTTCCCCGCATCCCCCAGACGAGCGAGCCCGCGCGGGAAATGCTCGATAATAGTTTGAACCCCTAGTTCTCGCGCTCTGTCGGCCAATGGACCGTCCTCGCCGAGCACGAGCGATAACTCCCAGTCTGGTTCAGCGGTGCGCATACTTCGAAGCAAGTCCAAAAGACTGATCTCGGCACCGCCCATCTGGCCGGAGGGGTTAAGGTATACAATTCGCACGATGCTCAGTTGATGCTCGCAAATCGTTCGGCGAGGGAGGGGAACATAGACCTGGTAAATTCCAGAAGACCGGTTTCGCTATTATCAGCCTTTGCTGTCTTTAAAGCCATGATCAGTCTAACTAGGCTAATGTCCGAGCGGTGGCTCCTCACGAGGTCCAGAAACTGACGCTGCTTAGAGTCAAAATCGTCAGCCCATGCGCTTCGGCCATTCTGGTACCAGTAGAGAACGAGGAGATGTTGATCCGCTTTTTCGAGTATGTATTCATTCGCGGGGATGCCCTTGCTTTGGCCGGGAACATCAATAGTCAATATCTTAGAGGATCTCACTTGCCATCCTGCTCCTGGTAGACAAACGCTGGGCGAGTGCGGCCCCCACGAGTTCTGCATGGTTTTGAAATACGCCAGGAAGAGATTGATGGGGATACCCGTCGATTTGTCCACATAGTCGCGCAGCACGTATTCGTCGGGTCTCAAGTATTCTGTTACGGCCCGATCTAGTGTTTCGTCGCCACGAGCTTGCCATTTCCCAAACTCGTATGGCAAACTGTTGAGCGAAGGAAGCGGGAAATCAGCCTCGTGAATCGAAATAAACCGCGGGGCCACCGTTTGCACTGCTAAAATCAGGGCGACAGGGATAAAGAAACCACCCGCGATCAATCTGACCGTTTTAGGCATGCTGTGTTCCCCGTACTTTTTGGATCCATAGAATGATCATGTGTAGTGCGACACACCCGATGCCTGCCACAACGACGCTGATATATCCGAACATCTCATGCGAAACGCCTTGGATCAATTCGCGGTTGTATTGACTGGCCATGCCGGTCGCAACTATTCTGCCAGCGTTTCCAAGGATGGCAATTGGCACCGCCATCACCAAAATTAGGGCCTTCACGTATCTTTCGCGTACGAAGAAGAAGTTGTAGAGAGTGCACATGAATAGAATCGAGAACAGCGATCGAATACCGCTGCAAGCCTCTTCCACCGAAAGTTTTATCCCCACCAGTTCGAGAATGTTACCTTCGCGCATCACTGAGTATCCCAGGATTTCCAGAACACTTTCGCCCAAGCGGCTGGCCAGCAATTGAAGAGAACCAGTCAATCGGTCATAAACAAAAACTGGCGGCGCGATCATGAGCATCAAGGTACAAAGCGGATACGTCAATTCCACGACCATACGACGTCCGTAAAGGGCCAAAATACATCCTACGAGCGACACAAGGAACGCCGCTCGTCCAAGAAAGGCCCAACTAGTAACTACGCTGAGAGTTGCCTGCACAGCGCCCCACGCCATCAAACCGAGTCCCCAGGCTGACGGCTGCAGCGGGACTTGAGACAGCTTCTGCCGTTTCGTCCATGCCATGTAGGCGGCGGCAGGAACCACCAAGATCCCGTGTTCCATGTAGGTACGGTCGTCGAACCAACTCCCGTACAACCCTGTAAAGATTGGCCAAAAGGCGACGAACAGCAATGGCATTACTGCAGCCGCCCGAATGGCATCAGCCCTGGAAAACGCCGAGGTCGGCGCAAATTCCGCGATTGTCTCTACGCGGTTATGCTCGACTCTGCTCGCCATAATTGTAATAGTATTGCCGCTTGTGGTCTGCACTGAGGTTGTAATCCGTCAGAACTATTCCGAGCAGTGACAAGCCATCTTCCTCGATGCGCCGGTGGGCTTCCAGTGCGGTCTCCCGGCTGGTGACGCAACACCAGGATCAAAGCATCGGTCAGGGGCGCGATTATCCGCGTATCGGCCACGTGCAGGATGGGCGGTGCATCCACCAAAATAGTGTCATATCGCTGCGCTAAGGTTTCAAAAATTGCTCGTAATCGCGGCGAGTAAAGAGCTTTCGAAACATTGTCTTGAGTTGGGCGGTTGGGAAGTATTGAGAGTCCCGCAAATCCTGTCGGTACACCGAAGCGATCGGGCGGGTACTGATCGAGGGCAGTAGTCTCTGAAATCAGATCAATCAAGCCGAACTCATTGGGCAGTCCAAACTTGTGGTGCAGGTGAGACCGGCGGAAATCAGCGTCAATCAGCAACACCTTCGCACCAGTTTCAGCCAACGCGATCCCCAGATTCTGAATGACAGTTGTCTTGCCTTCGGCAGGTCCGGCGCTAGTGATAAGAATCGTTTTCTGTTTCTTTCCGGCTTGATTTCTTAGAATCGAAGCCAGTGTGCCTCGAAAGGACTCGGCGACAAACGCCGGGCCTTCTTGCCAACCTAACAGAGCTTCGGCTGGATCTTCTGCCGCGCCTTCGATGGACCTGCCCTTGCCATTGCGGGGTGCGCGCCGAACTGTTCCATTTCCGTTGACACGCAGGTTCGGAATCACACCCAGCTCCGGGGTGTTGAAGAGCTGTCGGCTCATGCTAGGCG
>Ga0210406_10005018_pt1 | contig 13985 bp, 11 predicted proteins | sample IncBWC30MmetaG_FD_155454 | JGI IMG/M metagenome (GOLD analysis project Ga0210406, IMG submission 155454) | Forest soil microbial communities from Barre Woods Harvard Forest LTER site, Petersham, Massachusetts, United States - Inc-BW-C-30-M | ecosystem: Environmental > Terrestrial > Soil >... | reverse complement strand
ACTCCTCGTTGATCCCAAAACTCTGCCGGAGTTAATCTGACCGCCTGACCCAACCAGTCAAAATCACTGTGCTGAGCTACTAGTAGCCAGTTTTCCTGACCGTCGACAGCACAATGCTGGTGGTCCTTATTGTTTAATCCCAGCTCATCGCGCATTTTCGTCCGCACGGCTCGATCGAGCTGCGGCATAGATGCGCCTTCCGCCTGACTAAGAACGCTTGGTACGAAGTGACAATGTCGAAAGAACCACGCCCTAGAAAGAGATCACCCCGTCGTAGACCAAAAAACCCATCGCAGGTTCGGCTCCGAATTTCGAAGACCCGAACGCGTCCTTCACGGCCTGGCTACTCCAACGATTTGCGCTTGACGAGCTCATGACGGATGGGCAGCACAGAGCAACAGCCCGGTGGTGGTCTGATCTGCTCACCTCCGAGGACCATTGAGATTTGAGTCACCCTCGGCTGAATTCTCCTGCCCGCAGGAAACCCACCGGGCGGGTTTGATCGCTTTTTGAGCAGGTCTCGATCGATAGCCAAATTCGTTTAACCGCCGAGCCCGTGGCGAAATTCGCGCCTCCTCGATCGCCTGCTCTGCGATTCAGCCAATAAATTCTATAAGTATAGGGACGGCGGTTCGCACCGGTCCCGATGTCAACGAAGCTTCTGCCGGCAACGAAGCAATTCGCGGCCGCGGGACTGCCTTTGATTCAGAGAACACGAACATGGCCACAGCCTTCGAAAGCCCTCCCCAGTCAAGACGCCAAAGTAGGCTTAACAGCCGCCTTCCTAGCGTCACGTGCGAGTGCAGCACAGACATAGAACGCGCGAGGAAGAGATGGTGTTGAAAAAAAAGAACTCCCTGGTTCTTTTAAGTAGGAATTTTCCAAAGCTTCAAATTGAGGAAGTACCGATTTCAAGCTTGAAGTGGAACGCACGGAATCCGCGCGTGCATCCGGAGAAGCAAATTGAGATGCTCGCACGGAACATCGATACATTTGGATTTCTGCATCCCTGCCTAATTAGCGATCAGAATCGACTGCTCTGTGGGAATGCTCGTGTCCGTGCCGCAAGCCGGCTTGGCATGGAGAATGTTCCGGCAGTTCGCGTAAGTCATTTGAGTGATGACGACCAGCGCGCCATCATTCTGGCCGATGCGAAGCTATCGGAGCTTGCCGAGTGGCACCCAGAGATTCTACGAGAGGAGCTTCAATTCTTTACGGACTTGGACATCGGCTTTGATTCTTCAATCCTTGGATTCGAAACGGCCGAAGTAGATATCATTCTCGAAGATTCGCAAAGGCAAATCGAAGATGATCCGGCAGAGAGCCTTCGGCAACTAGCCGCTTCTCGTTCAGGGGATATCTGGCAGGCCGGAGAGCATCGCATCTATTGCGGCGACGCCCTATCCGCGCGGTCATACGACGCTGTACTCGGTAGCAGCACGGCCGGATTGGTCGTTACCGATCCTCCCTACAATGTACGCATCAGCGGTCATGTCGGTGGATCTGGTGAAATCCAGCACCGAGAATTCGCGATGGCGTCCGGCGAAATGACGCCCGATCAGTTTGTTTCGTTTCTGACGGTTTCGCTCGGGCACCTGGCTGCGCACTCTGGCGACGGGTCCCTCCACTATATCTTTATGGACTGGCGGCATTGTTCCGAGATTCTCGGCGCTGGTCATGCTGCCTATAGTGAGCTCAAGAACATATGTGTGTGGCGGAAGGCCAATGCCGGCATGGGCTCGCTTTATCGCTCCCAACATGAATTCGTATTCGTCTTCAAGAACGGCACCGCCGCCCACGTCAACAATATCAACCTCGGAGCTCATGGCCGCAACCGATCCAACGTCTGGGACTATGCCGGCATTAACGGATTCGGAAGGCACCGCGACGAACTCCTCGCGATGCATCCTACAGTCAAGCCTGTCGCGATGTTGGCCGATATCATCAAGGATGCCTCACATCGAGGAGACGTGGTTCTGGACGCGTTTGGCGGATCAGGCAGCACCCTCTTGGCAGCTGAGAGGACTGGACGGCGGGCGGCGATTATCGAGATCGATCCGCTTTACGTAGATGGCACCATTCGGCGGTGGCAGGCACTCACCGGCGGAATCGCCCGCTGCGAAGCCACTGGGGAGACATTCGCTGAACGGGACGACGCTGCAATCATGGACTCAAACGGATTAACCCATGACAGAAAGTGACGATCAGGCTGGTTTCAAGCGACCGCCCAAAGGAACGCGCTTCAAGCCAGGCCGGTCCGGCAATCCAAAAGGACGCCCGAAGGGTCGGCGGAACCTCACGAGCGATCTCGCTGCCCTCTTGAAGAAGCGCATTCCAATACGCAAGGACGGAGAACTGCGCCATGTAAGCGGTCAAGAAGCGTTACTGCTGAGACTTTTCGAAAAGGCCGTTGGTGGAGACCTTAAGGCATCAGCGCAAATCTTCGCCATGGTGATGAAGACGGATAACCGAGAATCGGCTGAACCAGATCCTCAAGCCGTTAGCGACAAAGATCGCGAAATTGTCGAAGCCTTTCTACGCCGCAACGCCACCTCTCTCGAACAGGATCACGAGCAATGATTCCAATTACACCAGCCCAGCGCGATGCCATTTTTCGCAGTAACTTTCCTGCCTTTTTTCAAGCAAGCTTTCACGAACTGGAGCCGAACAAGAGATTTGAACCAAACTGGCATCATGAGGCGATCAGCGAACTCCTGGTAAAGTCGCAAGGAAAGCTAACTCACGCATTCATAAGCGCTCCTCCGCGATCGCTCAAATCGCTTCAAGTATCAGTTGTATGGGTTGCCTTCAAACTCGGCCACGATCCGACCCACAAATTCATTTGTGCAAGCTACTCGCGCGATCTCGCTAACCATCTCGGGGCACAGTGCCGCAAACTGATGCAATCAGATCTATACTGTCGTTTGTTCAGGACACGACTGCAGAAAATTACCGAAGACGAGTTGATGACCACCGAGGGCGGTTTCCGACTGTCAACATCGGTCGGCTCAACGCTGACCGGACTTGGCGGCGATACCTTGATCGTAGATGATCCGCTTAACGCGAGCGATGCGTATTCGGAGACCCAACGAAAGACTGTAAACACTTGGTTCACGGATACGCTTTCCTCGCGATCAAATGACAAAAGAACTGCTGCCATTTTTGTTGTTGGCCAGCGACTGCATCAGAACGACTTGATAGGAACGCTGATCGCGAAGGATTGGAGCGGTCTTGTCTTTCCAGCGATAGCACCACGCGACACTTTAATTGAGGTTGGACGGTTCAAGCACTTTTGGAAGGAAGGAGAGCCGCTGCAAGCCCGCGAGTCGCTGGAAGTTCTCGCAGATCTGAAGCGGCAATTGTCGCCGGCTGCTTTTGCAGCGCAATACATGCAGGACCCTGTGCCCGAAGCCGGAAACCTGCTCAAACGCGAGTGGTTAAAATGGTTTGAGATTTCCCCGTCGCGTCAGCCGGGCGATCAAATCGTGCTTTCTGTTGACACGGCGATAAAGGTCACGGCCACTAGCGACTACTCAGTCTGTCTTGTATTCCTCGTACGCAACGGAAACGAGTACTACCTGATCGATATATGGCGACGGAAAGTTGACTTCCCCGAACTTTGCGCTGCGATCCGATCACTTTTTGCAAGGCACAGCCCGAACGCGATTTTGATCGAAGAGCAGGCGAATGGTTCGCCGCTGATTGATCAATGCAAACGCAATGGGTTGACAGGAATTATCGGAAGACGCGCAGCCAATGACAAAAAGACCCGAATGAATGGCGAGACCGCAAAATTGGAGGCCGGATCTCTCGTCTTACCGAAAACTGCACCGTGGCTGGACGAATTCATGATGGAATTTCTGGCGTTCCCGGGAGGCAAGCACGATGACCAAATTGATGCATTGTCTCAGTTCTTGCTTTGGCGCACCACCGCTGAGACGCAAACGCCATTCGGCTTCGACTTTGGATATGGTGAGGGATGCCACGCGAACGGCTCGTGGGCTCGTTTGGGGGCCCCTTCGCCGGAAGACTTTCTCGGTCATTTTCGATGAGGGGATTCTTTGACGACCAAAAGCTTCTGCTCTGTCGTAAACCGCCGCCGGCGAGCGACGCCCACCGGCGGCGATGTTCTACTACTCGCAAGACCGCAAGTGCGAGCATCCCCAGGCGCATCTGGCCCGATATGCCGGCATCCTGTAGGTCGACGCCTATGATGGGTACAACCAGCTGTATCTGGAGGGACGCCAGCCGTGGACGGCGCCCGTTCTTTGCCATGGCAGACATTGACGGGAATGGTGAGACTTCCTACTTTTCCTACCAAAAACTGTTCCCTCACGTTAACGAATTCTCGCTCTTTCGGCAGACAAGAGCTGATTCGTCGATCTCGCCGGATCGGCGCGGGGGTCGACCCAGTAGTGTCATCCCTACCCTCGTTCCATCATCTGACGGCAAGGAGGCCTGGGTCACCAAAAAGCCAGGTGTCGACCCTGCGACTCTAGTCGAGGCGTCGTCCAAACACCTACCAAATGCCAATTCAAAATATGCCTATGACGTGCGTCGGCAGAGACAGCATGTTTCCGCTCAGCTCACCTTAGGCACCAACCGGTCGGAGCTGGCAGCTGTTCTCTGTAGCCGGTTGCAGGACTTAGCCATCCGATACCCTCGGGAGGCGATCCGATGAAAGGGTGGAAAGAGCGGGCAAGATTAGCAATGCGAGCGCTGCGTCACGCGAAACATGGGCAGCGGGAAACAACACTAGCCAGCGTCGCAAATGGCAGAAATGTGAACACCCTCCGCCGTGAGGTTAAGGCCCTCGTATTTCTGGACGGCTTACGAAAATCAAATCCAGATCTTAGTCGTCGCATCACCGATCTCCCATTCGACGCGATCGAAGTCCTGGCCCGATGGCATGCGTTCGACCCGGGCGGCGCCGCAAACGCGGCGTACAAGTTAGCCTCGGGCGAGCATTCGCTGAACTCGTTCAAAACCGAAAAGCAGGTTGCCCGGAGCCAATATTCCAAGCCCGTGCGCAAAGATACGTTGTGCGACGCCGAGCCGCTAGTAAGAAAGAAAATTGCGAAGATTTTTGGCGTGAGCTTAGGTCCGGCGCAAATCTCGACGAAGAAACTGGACATTCCTCCGATCGATTTCCTCTTCCAGCTAAATCGTAGTGACGGTCCCCTGGAAACGATTGCCGCTTTGATCGTCGGTCCGTATCAAAACCCCGAGCTGTATTTGAAGCGTCGTCCGGATCAGATTTTGAAAGCAATGGGGTTGGCTTGGATATTTGATCATGTAGTCGTCGTCCTACCTCCTCCGGCCCGCGCTGACGAATATCGAGGGTGGCTGAACGAGAATGCTCTTGTTGAAACGACAGCCAAAGTCCGATCGCCTCTCTCAGATCGGACGCGCAAACCCAATGTCTATGTTATCGATCTTCCAACACCTTTGCCAAGCTCTCGAATCTGAACGCGGCGTCGGTTCATCATCCTCTGACTCAATTCCCGACTCATTGACCTGTCCATGCAGATAATTTGGCACTGCCACGGAAAAAAGGGACGTCGCCGTTGAACCCGCCAGATGTGGGGTTCATCCAAAGTTGTCCATCCAGAGAAGTTACATAAGGGCAGAATCACTGGTAGAGCCTGCCGAGCTTTTATAAGTCCTTTATGCGACGTCAGCGCGAGCCATCTCGCATTCATATGGCCTGGCCAGCACATCATGTGCATCGGATTCGCCAGGGGGGTGTTGATGGCCACGATGACCGTGAACACCCCCGATCGAAACGAGCAGCCGTTGATGACGCGCCTTCTGCGTGGCTTTCGCGCCAGGATCGATGCGTTCGTCAGTAGCCGGTTGCGGAATGCAGTCCCGAAAGCCACACGCGTAGAAGGCTCGCGATGGAAGCAAGGCGAAAGCTTCGTCGCGCAGACCGATCAGGCTGAAACGCCAACTCTGGAATTGCAGCCGCTCGGCGAGGACATTCTCAACGCCGCGATTCCGGCGTTTTTCATCGGCCGCAACAGGGCCGGGCTTTGGATTGCCCGCGAGGCCCGCGGACGAATTGGCGGAAAGTTTCTGTTCAAATGGTCAGCGCTCGCCTTTGCGCGTGCGCAAAGCGAGCCGGCGCAGTGTGCGATGGTATTCCCCTCTGAGAGGTTCGAACTTGACCTCGAAAATGAGGGCAACCCACTCGCCCAGCATGCTGAGTTGCTATTACACTGCGGAGCCCGCCTACGACGTCAAATCGCGAGATCGGTTCGGACCGCAGTTCTAGCGTTATCAGGCTTGGCCGGCATCGTCACACTTCAGGCGGCGGTCTACGTTTACGTTTGGCGACTGTTGGGCTGACATCGCGGACGGATTCGCATCCCAGGTCTGATCGCACTTTTGCAGCGCGCAACGAGCGAGTTCGCACCCGCGGACTCGCTGCGTCCGATCTTGCTCGCAATCTCCGCTAGAGGCTACGAACAAGAGCCCTTTGTCAAAGAACGTCCTCTTCCTCAGCGTCCAACGTTTTGTCTCAGGCCTCATACCTTGGTCAGTAGCACAGGAGATGCGCGAGGTTGACGAATCCTACGCGTACTCGGTCGATCTTGTGACCGATTCCCATGTGTCGATCTCCTTCCCCAGCGAGTTCAACTTGTCTCGGACTAATTTCAGTGCGTCGCTGCCTAGCAGCAGATGCATCGGTGGATCGTTGGCTTCCACCACCTTCAAGATCGCGCGAGCAGCTTTGGTGGGATCGCCAGCCTGCTGGCCACTCTTTTCTGCCCGAGCCTGTCGGATGGGGTCAAAGAGCAAATCGTAGTCAGCAATACTCCGCGGCGAACGGATCATCGATCGCCCCGCCCAGTCGGTCCGGAAGGACCCTGGAGCAACTGCCGTTACCTTGATGCCGAAGCCGCGCACTTCATACGCCAAGACTTCAGATACGCCTTCAAGAGCGAATTTGCTGCCTGCGTAATAAGGGATGCCCGCTAACCCCACATATCCCGCCATCGAGGTAATGTTGATGATATGCCCACGGCGCCTCTCACGCATGAATGGCAGCACCGCCTTGATCATCGCGACTGCTCCGAAAACGTTGACGTCGAACTGACGCCTCATCTCTTCGAGCGGACTCTCCTCAAGCGTCCCTTCGTGGCCGTATCCTGCACTGTTGACGAGAACGTCTATTGGACCAACATCCCTTTCGACCCGTGCAACCGCTGGACCGATGGCAGCGAAATCCGTGACATCCAATAGGATGGCTCGCGCGCGTGCGGGATCCATCGCGTTGAACTCCTGTCGCGCCGCTTCACGTCGCACCGTGCCGATCACGGAACATCCGGACAAGAGCGCTTCCTTCGCAAGGGCCCGTCCGAAGCCGGAACCCGCACCCGTGATCAGAAAATTCTTCTTCCCACTCGTCGCCATGTCCTTCCACCGGCCTCTTAGCCGTCTTCGGTGATCTCATAAGCTTCTGCTGTGTTGGGTTCTGCGATATGCCCAAAGCATATCGGGACACGATGGGGCAAGGCTCACCGATATGAGCCGCCGGCGTCGGGCGAGCGGGCTGGCGCCGAAGCGTCGGCCGACTACGCAAGCATGAACGGTCTTTGCCTTTCCAGGGAGAAAAGGAAGAACTCGAAATTACGAAACGGCCACCATCATCCGGTTCTGCGCATTTTGAGCCCGAAGAATCCACGGGTCGCGCAGGCATACATATTGATTTCCATTCCAACCGACACTTCGACAATCTTCGGCGGAGTCCATTTCATGTGTTTACGTCCTTATGTAGCGAAAGCCGATTTGTGCCGTGTCCAACCGACACTGAAAGGAAGCGGTCGACAACAGATCCTGGAGAAATGCTATTTCTTCGCTCGAACTGCGTCTGCCGTCCCCTGGATGAAAGCCTGGATTTTCACGACATCGTCCTCGGACAATCTGCCCGTAAAGTCCGGCATGCCCTGATCCAAGAACGGCCCCTTGAACACGATGTCCTTGAGATTGGCGATTTCCTCGGCCGGGACGTAGCCAAGATTCTTGATATTCCCACCTTTGTCGACGCCTGGGACACCATGACAGAATCCGCAGTGGCTGACATACAATAGCGTACCAGGACCGACATTCGCTGGATCGTACTTTACGCCCTGCAAAAGACCTGCGCTCTGATACTTCTTGAACTCAGGGAGCGGCGCTTTGCCGCCGATGGCGAAGGTGAAGACCGTGCCCGGAGCTTCCTTGTCGGTTGCGCGCGCGCTCTCGCCATAGACGCCGCCCCATCCGACCGCCACTGAGACATATTGAGTACCATCGACTTCATAGGTCGCCGGCCCGGCGACGACGCCGGTGCCCGTCGAAGACTCCCAGAGCTTCTCACCCGTTTTCGCATTGTAGGCGACGAAGCGACCGTCAGCCGTGCCCTGGAACACAAGATTGCCTGCCGTTGTCAACGTGCCTCCATTCCACGGAGACGCGTAATCCTGCTTCCACACCTGCTCCTGCTTCACCGGATCCCATGCAATCAAGCGGCCGAAAGGCTGGCTCTTGGGCGGCGTCACATTTATATCATAGCCGAGGTTCCAGCCCAATCCACTCATTGGATTGCCGGGAACGCTGGCGTTGTGCTTCCACTCCTTCTGCGCCGTCAGATTCATCGGAATATTCTGCGCTGGAAGATAGGCATAGCCGGTTATCGGATTGTACGACATGGGATGCCAGTTAGAGGCCCCGTGTGGATCAGGGATCGCATCGAACGACTTGTCGCCCCGGGCTTCCGGCACTTCGATCGGTCTTCCATTCGCGTCGTAACCGGTTGCCCAGTTCACATCCACGTAGTTCTTTGCCGAGATAAATTTGCCGGTGGTCCGATCGATGACAAAGAAGAAACCATTTTTCGGTGCGTGGAGGATGACCTTGCGCGGCTGGCCGCCGACCGGGATGGTGGCGAGGATCATCGGCTGTGTCGACGTATAGTCCCAATTGTCACCTGGCGTTTCCTGATAGTGCCAGACATACTGGCCCGTGTCGGGGTTCAACGCGACGATCGACGCCAGATATAGATTGTCACCGCCGCTGGGGCTTCGCAGCTTGCGGTTCCAGGGAGCTCCGTTGCCGGTTCCGACGTAAAGAAGGTTCAGGTCCGGATCGTACGCCATCGTGTCCCACGGCGTACCGCCTCCGCCATTGATCCAGTATTTTCCGGCAGGATCCCAAGTCTTCGCCGCCGCTTCCATCGACGCATCTTCGTAGGGCTTGCTCGGATCACCGGGTACGCAAAACCATCGCCAGGCTTGCTCGCCTGTCTCCGCATCGTAGGCGGTAATGTAGCCACGCACGCCGAACTCAGCTCCGCCATTGCCGATCAGCACCTTTCCTTTCACGACGCGCGGTGCGCCCGTAACAGTGTAGGAATGACTGTGATCGATGATGGTATCTTTTTCCCAGACCTTCTTTCCGGTGACCGCATCGATCGCGACTAACCGGCCATCGTACGATCCGACAAAGACCTTGCCTTTGTAGAGCGCGACTCCCCGGTTCACAACGTCGCAGCAACCCTTGTAACCACCCGTCCGCGGCACCTCGGGATCGTAGGTCCAAATCCGCTTTCCAGTACGCACATCGATGGCATGAACCACGCTCCATGACGCCGATACATACATAATTCCGTTAACAACGAGCGGCGTCGCCTCGACACCACGCACAGACTCGAGATTGTAAGTCCACTTAAGACCGAGATTTTTTACGTTTCCCGCATTGATCTCGTTTAGCTTGCTGAAGCGAGTTTCGGAATAATCGAGACCATAGCTCAACCAGTCTTTGGTTGTTTTCGCGTTGGCTATGATCGCCTCACCGTCGATTGCCGACGTAATGGATCGGATGCGTTCAGGCGACAACGCCTGGCCGCCCGCCTCCTCCGCCGACGTGTTTGTTCCGCAACAAATCGCGACAAGGATCGCGATCGCGAACCCCGCTACATCCGACTTGTACATGAAACGGGTAACAAACTGTGCGGAACCGTAGCGGGGCGCCTTGAGCTTCATGTTCTTCCCTCGGTACAAAACGTTGTTTTGGACGTGTGCTTTTGGACGTGTGCTTAGATCGGCTTATTTGTTATTTGTTCAAAGGAAAATTCATGTGCTTCGCTTGTCAGGCCGCAGAGAAAGTCACGGGCGCAAGGACATCCAGACTCAAACATTATCGAACTCGAAATCTGATCAAGCGCGCTCAGCCGCGAAGGCGCACCCGTTCACCACCAGCAATTGCGGCGAATAGCGTTGCGCCAATATCGCGTCAAACTCAAAGACTCAACTTACGTTGCTGCCTAGCTGACGTCGAAGTGACAGTCGTTTCGGCGCAAAATAATCATCCGCGTTCGCGAGGGTCAAACGAATAAACATGATACTCTTATCGCCGAAAGAGATGGGTCTTTTCGTCCTCTCCACACATCGTCGACTTCCAAGTCGCGTAAAAGCGCCGTGAGGTGATCAATTCCGGCGTTTAAGTACGTAGCCAGCTGATCTCAATGTGCTAGCCTGTAGTCTGCAACGGCTTGCCTCTTCGGTTGGGAGGGGGACATGAGGCGACGCGACTTCCTGACCGCGCTTGGCGGTACCGCCCTTCTGGCTAAAGCAAACGCACAGCAGCGGCGACCGGTTATCGGTTTCCTGCACCAAGGGGCGCTTCCTCCGCCTTCATTGACGGCTGCCTTCAGGGAAGGACTGGTCGAAGTCGGCATCAGTGATGGCCCTGATATTCGCATCGAAGATCGCGCTGCAAACGGCGAATACGATCAACTTCCTGCGTTGGCGACAGACTTGGTCGACCGTCAGGTAGCGGTCATAGCGGCAGAGCTTCTGCCTGCCGCGTTGGCCGCAAAGGCCGCTACTCATTCGATCCCGATCGTTTTCCTCAGCGGCAGTGATCCGATCAAGTCAGGTCTGGTGTCAAGCATTACCCAGCCCACGAGTAACGTCACCGGCATTGCAGTCATGTTCACTAGATTGGGAGCAAAGAATTTAGAGTTGTTGCGCGAGCTGGTACCACAAGCCGCGGTAATCGCGGCACTTGCCAACCCTAACAATCCTAATGCTGAGCCTCAGCTCAATGACCTGCAAGTGGCAGCAAGACCTTTTGGCCTGCAACTTGTCACTCTTGGCGCCAGTAACGACGCAGAGCTTGACAGTGTTTTCCCGACGCTTTCTCAGCGCCAGATCGAAGCATTGATCGTTACCGCCGATGGCTACCTTATCAGTCGGCAGGACCGGCTTGTGAACCTAGCGAACCGCTTTGCGGTACCTACGATCTATCCCCTGCGGCAGTACGCAGAGGCAGGTGGATTAATGAGCTATGGCGCGAAGCTTCCAGATGCGTTTCGCCAGTGCGGAAATTATGTAGGAAAAATCCTAAAAGGCGCCAAGCCCGCCGATCTACCTGTTTTGCAGCCGGAAACTTACGAACTCGTTGTCAATCTCAAGACCGCGAAACAGCTTGGCATCACAGTATCACCCAATCTGCTGGCGCTCGCTGACGAGATAATCGAATGAAGCGACGACTTCCGAGTGTTGCACCGTTGCTACAAGACGACTGCCTGTGCCATGTCGGCTTCCAAGGTAGCTCGGAGGACAAATGCTCAGACTGAGACAACGGAGTTTAAGCCGTGCACATGCAACACACTATGTGGGGTTGAAGTCCATACTAATTTGGTTGATGTTCCAACCTTGAGCGAGAAATAGCCACGGAGCAGGAAACATGAGCGAACACCCCGGGTCTGCCGTCCTCATTGCTCCTTCCCTTGCTGAATTCACCGATAAACTGATCGCCCGACGAGGCGTTGAGCAATCTAACCTCCTGTTTGGAGGCCAGATAGGTCCCGCTATTGAGGCGTTGAGCGCGAGAACCAACACCATTGGGGTCGGCGACCTGGCACCTACCTTTTCGTTGCCAACCGCAGAGGCGGGGATATGGAGACTGGCCGAGCATCTGGCCCACGGCAAATTCTCTTCTCTGGTTGTAGTCTTCTATCGCGGCACCTGGTGTGCATACTGTAATATCTATCTCCGCGGATTGCTCCAAATTCAATCGCAGCTGTCCGATGCCAACGCTGCCTTGATTGCGGTGTCACCGGAGGCCGCACCAGCTTCCGCTGACGGCGCCAACGCCGAAGGCCCAAGATTTCCAGTCCTAATCGATCATGGTGGCAAGGTTGCCGAGCAGTTCGGTCTTACCTTTGAGATGGATGATGCTGCGAAGAACCTGCTGAAGAGCTCCGGTCTCGATCTCGAGAAACGAAATGCCGATGGGAGATGGATACTTCCCATACCTGGGACATTCGTGATCGATCGCTCAGGCCATATTGTCTACGCGCATGTCGATGCAGACTATCGCAACCGGCCTGAGCCGCAGCAGATTGCTGCAATGTGCCGGTCACTTCACCGCTAGGCAGAATCGAGTGAGGCGGCTGACTTTTGCTTTTCGCACGAAGCTAAAGAACGGGACGTCCGCTCTACGGTCGCCATCAACGTAGATCGGACATGATGCAAACGGCCTATTTTAGTCAAGAATGACCTGACTCGGACGCTGAGCGCACATCGCCACAGCGGCGGGAAAAATTAGATACCGCTCTCCCCAATCCCTCTTGCTTTGTAGCAGGAGTACGAGCCGAGTCCGGACACCTCCAGGGCGCCCCACTTTCTCACGTGCATCTTGCAACTCTTGTCGAACCGGATGGGCCTAGCGCCGTCAGCGGCGCTGGCCGTCGATGATGTGGTGCGAGATGGATTGGCAGCAAGCAGTCAATTAGAGTGGTAATCGCGCACGAAGTTATTAGTCAGGCTTATGAACACTGAACGACGAACTGAGCGAACTCGCGATGTTCGCCGCTGTCGCTGATGCCGCAGCTTCACGTGAGCGGCGGCCACGCTTGGGAAGTCGCAGTCAGCCTTAAGTTAGTCGGTTCGCCGGCTCGAAGAGCGCCTGAAGCTGCGTCTACTCACACGCATCATCCGCAGCGTGATGCCTACGCCTGCGGGCGAGCAGCTTCTGAACAGGCTTCGGAGGGAGCGGCGCGAGCTAGGAGCGGATCACCCGCCGTGACCCCGCGCGTTGCGTAGTGCCGCGCGAGCGACGCGCAGACCATGAGTTGGATCTGGTGGAACAGCATCAACGGGATGACGACGAGCCCGGCATGCCCCGCGAACAGCAAGCTGGCGATCGGGATGCCGTTGACGAGGCTTTTCTTTGATCCGCAGAAAACGATGGTGATTTCATCGGCGCGCGAAAAGCGGAGCTGCCGGCTCGCAAAGATCAGAATGGTCATCACGGAAGCGAGTAGCGCGATATCGACGAGCGCGACCTTGATCAGATCTCCCGCATCGATCTGATGCCAGATACCATCCACAACGCCGTGACTGAAAGCCGAATAGACCAGGATCAGGATCGAGCCGTAATCCACGCTCTTGAGCGCAAACGGATAGCGCGTGAGATAGGCGCCGATCCACGGCCGCAACAGCTGACCGGCGACGAAGGGCAGCAGCAGTTGCACCACGATGCCAAGAACCGCGCGCGCGGAAATGTCGAGGCCGTGTTGGGTGAGCAGGAAACCGGCAATCAGGGGAGTCAGGAAAACGCCGGCCAGGCTCGAGGCGGTCGCGCTGCACATCGCCGCCGGTACGTTGCCGCCGGCCACCGACGTGAAAACGATCGACGCCTGCACGGTCGAAGGCAACGCGGTGAGCAGGATCAACCCGGCCCACAATGGCCCGGGGAGGAAACCTGGGGCGAAGAAGCGCGCGGACATTCCAAGCAACGGAAACAGCGCGAATGTGCTCAGGAACACCATCACGTGTAGCCGCCAGTGCCGCGCCCCAACAAGTGCCTCTTCGGGCGAAAGCTTCGCCCCGTGCATGAAAAACAGCAGCACAATAGCGCCATCCGCCAGCCAGCTAACGGCCTCCCCCGCATCGCCGCGGGCCGGCATCACGGCCGCGAAGGCAACCGTC
>Ga0210406_10005017_pt1 | contig 13986 bp, 13 predicted proteins | sample IncBWC30MmetaG_FD_155454 | JGI IMG/M metagenome (GOLD analysis project Ga0210406, IMG submission 155454) | Forest soil microbial communities from Barre Woods Harvard Forest LTER site, Petersham, Massachusetts, United States - Inc-BW-C-30-M | ecosystem: Environmental > Terrestrial > Soil >... | reverse complement strand
TTGCCGGAACTTTGTATCCCGGCGTGCACTTAGTCCTGCCGCTGATCGAGCGCGTCGAACTATTCAACACGCGCGACCAGTTGTTCACTACCGGCATCAGCGAAGATTCGCTGGCCAAAGGGGCGGCGAAGGGCGAACCGCTGCGTGTCCAGGCCAAAGAAGGGCTTACTCTGGGCCTCGCCATTACCGTGCGTTATCAGCTTGACCCGAAGCGTCTCGACTACATTGAAGCCAATCTGCCGCAACCTTTGGAAAAAGAAATCGTGCCGCCCGTGGTTGCCACCGCGTGGCGCGAACTGGTGCCGAGCTATACGGTTCGCGAGGTTTTCTCAGCCAAGCGCGAAGAAATTCGTCAGCGCTCAGCCGAAATCATTCGCAAGCGCCTCGCCGCCGACGGCATCGTGGTAAAGGAAGTTATGCTGCGCGACATTGAACTTCCGCAGGAATATGCCCAGGGTCTCGAGTCGCTATTGCTGAAGGAACAAGAGAATGACCGCATGGGTGTCGAGACCGAGATCCACCAGAAGCAAGTGAAAGTCGCCGAGGCCGACGCCGAAGCAAGCAAGGTTCAACAGGTAAAAGGAGCGGAAGGACAAGCCGCTGTCCGCGTGCTGCAAGCCAAGGGCGAGTCCGACGCCATGCAGTACTTGCTCCCGCTGAAAGAGAAACAGATTCAGCAATCGAAGCTCGAAGCCGAAGCGCGCAAGGAAGCGACGGTTAAGAATGCCGAGGCTGCCGGCGAGGCCAAGCTCATCGACAGCAAAGCCGAGGGCGAGCGCCGGAAACTACTGGCGCAAGCCGAGGCTGAGCGCATTCGCTTGACCGCCTCCGCCGATGCCGAGCGCATGGCGAGCGAGGCCGCGATCCTGAAGCAGAATCCGCTGCTGATCAACAAAATCGTCGCCGAACGCCTCTCCGACAAATTGCAGATCATGATGGTCCCGGCTGACGGCAAGTTTTTCTTCAACGACATAATGCACGGAATGAGTGCTCCGAGCCATGCGAGCCAGGCGGAAGACGTGGAAACGGCGTCCGATGGAAGATCTCAACAATAGGCGCGGGAAATGGATTTTCCCTGTGTTCCCCTGTGTCCCCCCTGTGACCTCTGTGGTAAAGATTTTTTAAACAACCGGGAACGAGGGGAACACAGCGATCCACATGCCCGCGAGTGACGAGATGAAGAGGCCGCTATCAATCACGCGCTATAATCAGCGCATTCCGCACATGCGAGCGCGAGAGTCCACCAAAGAGTCCAGCGGTCTGCGGCTTGGTTGGCTGACTTCGTTCTTACTCGCGACGGTTTTTCTTCCAACTTCGTTATGCGCTTCGGGCCTGGGAGACACCGCCCGCCAACTCGCGCACAAGATTGCCGCGGCTACCGGGCCCGGGGCCTTCGCACTGGAGGTCACCAACCGTTCGTCGCTCGACGAAAAGTCAGTCCACGAAGTGCGCGGCGCGCTCGAAGCTCAGTTGCACGTCGAAGGCGTGAACACCGCCAAAGCCGAGCAAGCGATGGGAACAGTCGAGGTCGTTCTCTCCGAGAGCCTGCGTGAATACGTTTGGACGGCCGAGATTGTGATTGGCTCCGACGAGAAGAGGGTCGCCCTGGTCTCGCTACCGCGATCATCAATGGGAACGGGAACACCCTTCACCGCCGCGTTGCCGATCGTTCTGAAAACAACTCTTCTTTTCGCGCAAGAACAACCGATGCAAGACCTCGCGCTGGTCGACATGCCCGGAGGATCTCGCCTGCTGGTGCTCAATGGCAGCACGGTCGCAATCTATCACCATCATGGCGTAAACGCGGCTGGGCAATGGGAACTTGAAGCTTCGCTACCAATCACTCACTCGCGGATCTTTCCCCGCGACTTGCGCGGACGCCTGTTGCTGCGCCGCGATCACCTGTTCGATGTTTATCTGCCCGGGACGTTCTGCCGATCGAGTTCAGTCGCGCCCCTTACGCTAACCTGCAACAACACTGACGACCCATGGCCCCTGACGCCGGACGACGGCAGCGTGCGCGCCTTTTTCGCGGCTTCACGCAATTTCTTTACCGGCGCACTTTCTCCCGGCATCGGAAAAGTCTCCAACGTTCCCTCGTTCTATTCAGCGGCAGCCGTCCCGCGATCAAGTTACACGCTATGGGCGCTCACCGCGGTGGATGGATCGCTGCATCTTGTGGATGGGATGACGGACCAATTAATTCGCAGCGGAAAATGGGGAAGCGATCTGGCCGCGGTTCACTCCAGTTGCGGCACGGGCACGCAGTTGCTGGTCTCGGAGACCGGGGATACGGAGCGCGACGGGTTGCGCGCATTCGAGGTCCCCGATCGCGATCCAATGGCGGTCAGTTCAGCGGTAGAGTTCGACGGACAAATCGTCGCGCTGTGGCCGGAAACCAGCGGCAATGGCGTGGCCGCAATCGTAAAACGAAAAGACACGGGATGGTATGAGGCTTATCGAGTATCGATTTCTTGCGGCAATTAGCGCCGTTCTTGTAGGGACGGGCGACCTCGCCCGTTCAAGCCGAGCGAAGCTCGGCAACTGCCTGCGTTCTAGACAACTTTGGATGCCGCAAAGCCTTCTGTATGCAATCCTGATGATGTTGACGTCAACAATCGCGCTAACGAACGCATCAGCAGAGACCCGCCCCCACTACGGCGGAACTTTGCGCGTCATGATGCAATCCGCGCTCAATACGCTCGACCTTCCCGCGAACGCCACGCCCGCCGACTACTGGGACATCGCACGCACCCTCTCGCTCATCGGCGACACTCTCGTAAAACTAGATGCGCAATGCCGCCCGCAGCCCGCCCTGGCCGTCGCGTGGCAGAGTGACCCGAGCGCCCGGCATTGGCAATTTACTCTGCGCCACGGAGTAAAGTTCCACGACGGCACTGCGGCTTCGCCCGCAGCCATCGCGCAGATTCTCGGCGCACTCCATCCCAGATGGAACGTGCGGGCATCGGCAGATTCGGTGTCAATAGATAGTGAGACACCCATGCCTTCGCTGCTTGCCGAACTCGCGCTTCCGCGTAATCTCTTGCTCAAGCGCAATGGCAACGAAAATGACAATCGCCTTCCCATCGGCACCGGCCCGTTCCTCGTCGCCGAGTGGCAGCCGGGGAAACGGCTCAAGCTCGCTGCCAACGAAGAGAGTTGGGCGGGGCGTCCTTTTGTGGACGCGGTCGAGATCGACTTCGGCAAATCGCTGCGCGATCAGGCAATCGCGCTCGAACTGGACAAGACCGACGTGATCGAGACAGCCCCCCAGGCAGCAAACGGATCGCAGCGGCACGGCAGATCCTCCTCGTCGTCATTGCCCGTGGAATTGCTCGCGCTGGTTTTCTCCGCGAACTCAAAGGCGCTGGACCCTCGCCTGCGAGAAGCGCTGGCACTCGCCATTGATCGCAAGCCTATCCAGTCCGTACTGTTGAAAGGCGCGGGAGAACCCGCCGCGACCATTCTTCCAAATTGGATGACCGGCTACAGCGCAGTCTTTTCACCGCAGGCGAATCCGCAACGTGCCCGGACTCTACTGACCGGTTCGCGGCAACCGACTCTCAATCTCAACTATGATCCGAGAGACCCGCAAGCCCAACTGATCGCCGAGCGGATCGCGCTCAACGCGCGTGAAGTTGGCATAACCCTGCAAGTATCGTTGTCGGGAGCGGAGGACATCCGCCTGGTGCGAGCAGTGCTGCCGAGTCCCGATCCAGCCACGTCGCTCGGAGAAGCCGCGCGGCAACTAGGTTTGCCACAGCCCGCATTCCCGGCAACGCGCGGCAACTCCCTCGACGATCTGTATCAAGCCGAACGCAGTTCGCTTGACGGATACGCCATCATCCCGCTTTTCCATTTGCCGGTGGCAACTGCGGCGAGTGTCCGCCTGCGCGGCTGGGAACCGGATCTCTTTGGGGAGTGGAGCGGGGCCGGACATTCGCTGGCTGATGTGTGGCTTGCTGATCGGCGAACGGAAGATTCGCGCGCCGAGGCGGGCTCGCGATGAGCTTCCGCAAGAAACTTCTTCTGCTGTTTGCGGCGACCGTGTTGCTCTGCGTCGCAGTCATATCGGCGTCGGTCTTTACCACCATCCGGCGCTCATTCGAGCAGGCGAACCAGGAGCGCGCGAATGCCATCGCCGCTCAGTTTCGATCGGAGTTTCAGCGGCGAGGCTCCGATGTCGTGCGCAAGGTCGAGTCAGTTGCCTCCGGCGAAACCGTTCAGCACCTCGCTCTTGATATGAATCGCGGAGCCGCCGACTCCGGCGAGTACGTGAGCGCGGCGCACACACTGGCGGGTCAGCAGCGGCTCGATTTTCTGGAACTCGTCGACTATCGCGGCACCATTCTTTCCTCCGCGCAGTGGCAAGCGAAGTTTGGATATCCCGAAACCGCGATATCCCAAACCATGACGTCCGCGGCGGCTGCCACGGCGGGAGCGTTTCTGAAACGCGAAGAACTGCCGGATGGCGCAACCCTCGGCCTTTTTGCCCTACGGGCAGCCCGCATCGGGGAGCAACCGCTCTACGTGATTGGCGGTGAACGCCTCGATCAGGGCTTCCTCTCGACCCTCGACATCCCGACCGGGACACGAGTGTTGCTGTATCAGAATCTGGACACAAAATGGAATCCGAAATCGCTGCTCGATCTGAACGGATCGGCCGCGGGAGCCGACAAAATTGCTCCGCTGGTCGCAGAGGTTCGCGACACACGGCAAGAATCTCAGGGCGTGATCCATTGGACTACCGATCCCTCGGACGCCGAAGTTTTTCACGCCATCCCGCTGACCGGACCAACCTTCGTTCCGGCGAGTTCAGCGAACCAGAGTGCGACCGATCAGCAACTGATGGGCGTTCTTCTCGTCGGCAGTTCGCGGCGTCCGCTGATCGAATTGCAGAGGCAGGTCGTCTCCACCGCAATGCTGGTCGGCGGCGCGGGAATTCTGGTAGCGGTGCTGGCCAGCTTGTGGTTCGCAGCCCGCGTCACGCGTCCGGTCGTGTCTCTGGCTGAGGCCGCGCGCCGGGTCGCGGCAGGCGATCTCGGCGCTAAGGTCGAGGTCGAATCGAGCGATGAACTGGGCGAACTGGCTGCATCATTCAACCGGATGACGGAAGATCTCGTGCAGCAAAAAGACCGCACCCTTCAGGCCGAACGCGTAGCCGCGTGGCGAGAACTGGCGCGGAGATTGGCACACGAATTGAAAAATCCTCTTTTTCCATTGCAGGTCACGGTCGAGAATCTGATGCGGGCGAAACAAAAATCGCCTGAGATGTTCGAGGAAGTTTTTCACGAAGGGACAACGACTCTGCTGGCGGAAATCAACAATCTGAAGGCCATCATCGGCCGCTTCAGCGAATTCTCCAAAATGCCGCAGCCACAGCGCCGGCCGACGCAGGTGAACGAAGTCGTCCGCTCGGTGCTGCGCGTCTTTCAAGCGCAATTGCAGGAGAAAAATCAAATTAAGGTAACCACCGCGCTGGCCGATGGTTTGCCCGACATTTCAGCCGATCCCGATCTGCTCCATCGCGCACTGCAAAACCTGGTGCTCAACGCGATCGACGCCATGCCGCAAGGCGGAGAGCTGACGATTCGCACCGCGACCCTGGGCGATCGCATCGAAATTTCCGTCTCCGATACCGGCTCCGGTTTGACCCGGGAAGAATGCGGCCGCTTGTTCACTCCTTATTACACGACCAAGCAGAATGGCACGGGGCTCGGGCTGGCGATTGTGCAGTCGGTAGTGAGCGATCACGGCGGCAAGATTTCCGTCGAAAGCACAAAAGAAAAAGGAACCACGTTCAGGATCGAATTACCGCGCGAACCCGCTTAACAGGAGAAAGCCGTGGCGCAAAAAGCGCACTTACTGATCGTAGATGACGAAGCCAACACGCTGGCGTCGCTGTCGCGGGCGTTTCGTCTGGAAGGGCATGAAGCCACCGTCTGCGACAACGCAAACAAGGCTCTCGAACTGGCTAGGTCGCAATCTTTCGACCTGATACTGTCCGACGTGGTGATGCCCGGCAAAGACGGCCTCACACTTCTCGAAGAACTCAAAACACAAGGCGTGCCGACCCCTGTCGTCATGATGTCGGGACAGGCCCACATCGAGATGGCCGTGAAAGCTACGCGCCTCGGCGCACTCGACTTCCTGGAAAAACCTATCTCCACCGAAAAACTTCTGCTCACGGTGGAAAACGCACTGAAGCTCGGCCGCCTCGAGCGTGAGAATCGCGACCTGGCGCGCCGCCTCGGCAAACACGAGATCGTCTGCAAGGGCGAGACCATGCGCGGGGTGATGGCGCAATTGGAACGCGTGGCCGCGAGCGAAACGCGCGTCTGCATTCTCGGCGAAACCGGCACGGGAAAAGAACTGGTTGCACGCACCCTGCACAACCGCAGTCCGCGATCCGGCGGTCCGTTCGTCACGTTGAACTGCGCCGCGGTTCCGGCGGAGCTGATCGAATCCGAATTGTTCGGCCACGAAAAAGGATCGTTTACCGGCGCCGCCGGACGCCATCTCGGCAAGTTCGAGCAGGCGCAGCACGGCACCATCTTTCTCGACGAAATCGGCGACATGCCTCTCACCATGCAAGCCAAGCTGCTGCGCGTGCTGGAAGAGGGGGAAGTCGAGCGCATCGGCGGTGAACGCCCTATCGCCGTGGATGTGCGAGTCGTCGTCGCCACCCACCGCGACCTCGAAGCGCAGGTACGCGACGGAAAATTCCGGCAGGATTTATTTCATCGCGTGTTCGTCTTCCCCCTCCGCCTGCCGCCTTTGCGCGAACGCCGCGAGGACATCCCGGCGCTGATCGAGCACTTTGCACTCCAGGTGAGCGCCACCAACGGATGGAAGCCGACGCGCTTCACCGCCGACGCGATGGCCGCGCTGCAAGAGCATCCGTGGCCGGGCAATGTCCGCGAACTCAGAAACGCGGTCGAGCGGCTGATGCTGCTGGCAACTTCCGATCAAGTTACTTCTGAAACCGTCGCGCTCGCGCTGCCCGCTTCAGCCGGCGCGCCCGATTCTGCATCGGCCGGCACCGGCCCGCTGGCCGACCGCGTCCGCGTCTTCGAGAAGCAAACCATTCTGGCGGAGTTGAAACGCAATCACCATCAGATCTCGAACACGGCGCGGGCGCTGGGACTGGAGCGTTCGCATCTTTATAAGAAGGCCGAGCAGGTAGGAATTGATTTGAAAGCAGTCAAGAACGAGGGCGACCGCTGACGTCCCAAATTACCGGATAGGTTATTAAGTCCGTTTGCAATTTCCCTGCCTCACAGACGACAATCGATCCGTGCCCAGCACCAGCTTTTATCAGGACCCCCAAACCGTCAGCCCATTCCGTCCCGGCGCGCTCGTGATCGCTACGTTGACGAATCCCCGCGAGAAATTCTGGGGCGCGATTCTCCATCTTGCGGGCGAAGGCCTTAGCCTGCGCGGTGTCGACGTAGCATCGTTCGACGACCTGGCCTCACAGGTCAAGAACGGCGAACCATTTACTTCCGGCGTCGTCTTCTTTCCCATGCACCGCATTGAGCGGATGGAACTTGATCTTCCCGAGGGAAACCTCCTCTCACTCGCCCAGCGTTTCGCGGAAAAGACCGGGCAGGATCCCGCCCCGATTCTGGTAAGCGAATTTCTTGGGAGCGCCGCAGGGACCGCCGCAGGAAGAGCCGTGGGAGAAAAGTAGCGGTGAACTTCCGGCAGATCCTGACCGCGCCTAACCAGCTCACGCTGCTGCGCATGATTATCCTGCCGTTCATCGTCATCAATGTGGTCAAGCACGATTTCAAATGGGCTCTGGCGCTATTCATTCTCGCCGGAATGAGCGACGGCCTCGACGGCCTCCTCGCCCGCACCCTGCATCAGCAAACCCTGCTCGGCCAGTATCTCGACCCGATCGCCGACAAACTGCTGATGAGCACCATGTTTCTTGTGCTCTCGATCGAGCAGATGATTCCCTGGAAATACACGGTCGTGGTGTTCAGCCGCGACGTTTCCATCCTGCTGATCAGCGGCGTGCTGTTCATAATTGCCGGCCTGCGCGACTTTCGCCCCAGCATCTTCGGCAAAGCCAACACCTTCGCCCAAGTGGCCGCGATTTTCTTCGTGCTGCTGCTGTTGGTCGAACCCATGCGCTGGGTCTGGATCGCGCGCACCATCTTCCTGCGCGCGACATTTATCTTCACCATCGTCTCAGCCGTGCACTACGCATTGCTAGTGCAGCACCGGCTGCATTCGCCCGCGGCAATGACAACAACCGCAATCAAGTCTTAGCCTGGTGTAGTTTCGATGGAGCGCCGGGGGTCCTCGCCCGGCCACGATGCGGCATGTTTCGCCTGGGGCGTGGACACACCTTCGCGCCACGCTATCGCAGCCCATTTGACCCCTTTTCTCGCGCGCCCCTAGAATGAAAGATTCGCAACGCGCTCGCGAACTCATCCATCATCCATGGCACTGCGCCTCTATAACACTCTCTCCGGGAAGATCGAAGATTTCCATCCCCTCGACGACAACCGCGTCCGCATGTATGCCTGCGGACCGACCGTCTATGACTACGGCCACATCGGCAATTTCCGCACATTTATCGCCGTCGATCTTCTCTATCGCTTCCTGCGCCAGAGCGGATACGACGTCCGCTACGTCATGAATATCACCGACGTGGACGACAAAATCATTCGCAACTCCGCGCGCGACGGTGTCGCCGTGCAGCAGTACACCGCGAAGTTTGTTCAGGCATTCCTCGATGATTCGACCACGTTGAGCATTGAGCCACCGGTCCTGGTGCGCGCCACCGAACACATCAATGCCATGGCCGATTTCATTGCCGAACTGGTGAAGAAGGGCTTCGCTTACCGCACTGACGACGGTTCTTACTACTTCCGCATAGCGAAATTCCCCGAGTATGGCAAGCTTTCGAAAAAAGATTTTGCCGGCATGACCGACGGCGCCCGCGTCGACGTCGACGAATACGAAAAAGATAGTGCCCGCGACTTCGCCCTCTGGAAGGCTCCGAAGCCGGGCGAAGCGTCATGGGAGACATCGATCGGGCCGGGCCGTCCGGGCTGGCACATCGAGTGTTCAGTGATGTCGATGGAGCAATTCGGGCCGAGTTTTGACTTGCACGCCGGTGGCGAAGACTTGATTTTTCCGCATCACGAAAACGAAATCGCGCAGTCGGAAGCGCTCACTGGACAGCAGTTTGTGCGCTACTGGTTTCATGCGCGTTTTCTGCTGGTCGAAGGCCAGAAGATGTCGAAGAGTCTCGGGAATTTTTTTACCATTCGGGATCTCGTGTTGCGCGGGCACAAGCCGTCATCGATCCGTTGGCTGCTGACTCAGGTCCCCTATCGCAATCAGCTGAACTTCACTTTCGAGGGGTTGAAGTCCGCGGCGAGTTCGGTGGAAAAATTGCGCAACTTCCGCTTCCGCCTGACGAGCAGCCAGTTCCCAGCTGGCGCAACCCCGGCGATGGCTCAGTTAGCGAACGAAACCATCGCGCGAATAAAGAGCGCGCTCGACGATGACTTGAACACCGCCGAGGCGCAAGCCGCCATGTTCGACATGCTGCGCAAAGCCAACACCGCGCTCGATGCGGGCGAAGTTCGTCAGGATGACGTAAAGCCGTTGCTCGCCGCGCTCGAAAAGTTCGACGAGATATTCGGAGTGCTGAAAGATGACGACCAGCCTAAGATGAAAGTGATCCTCGACTGGGCCCGAGCTGAAGGTCGCGAAAAAGAAATCAGCCCTGAACTGATGGAAATCGCCGGCTCCGCCCAACTCGCCGACGAACAAGTCAATCAGAAGCTGGCCGAAATGGAAGCCGCACGAAAAGCGCGAAAGTTTAAAGAGTCGGACGCCATCCGCGCCGAACTTGTCGCCGCCGGCATCATCGTCGAGAACACAAAAGACGGGGTGCGATGGCGAAGAAAGTAACTCAAAGAAAGTAGCGCCGGCATCTTGCCGGGTGTCCCGAGGGCGTCTCGCCCTCGGCGCGGCGGGAGAGGACGCCCACCGGACTGCCGCCGGGACGGCGGCGCTACATTCAAAGAGTCATGACTCTAGACGATTATCTCCGCGAAGCCGAAAAAGCCCACGGCCACCTCTGCGCCGGGCAGGTGCTCGGCGTGCGCCTAGCCATGTTGGGACTCGAGAAGCTGGGCATCGAAGACCCGCGCGGTAAAGATCGGAAACGTCTGGTCACGTTCGTCGAAATCGACCGCTGCGCCACCGACGCCATCGCCGTAGTCACCGGGTGCCGTCTAGGAAAGCGCGCCCTGAAATTTCGCGACTGGGGAAAGATGGCCGCGACCTTCGTCGACGTAAGCACCGGCGAAGCCATCCGCATCGCCGCGAAAGAATCGTCGAAAGCGCTGGCGCGCACCATGCATCCCGAAATCGAAAACAAGAACCAGCAGCAGATGCTGGCCTATCGCGAGATGCCGGAAGATGACTTATTCACGAAGCAGTGGGTAAAGGTCGACCTTCCCGCGGAAGAGCTCCCCGGATACAAGGGCGAGCGCATCGTCTGTGCCGAATGCGGCGAGGGCATCAATTTTCGCCGCGAAGTTTTGCGCGACGGACGTGTTCTATGCCGCGCCTGCGCTGGCGAGCAGTATTACGAGGTGTTGTAGCGCCGCCGGCCCGGCGGCTGTCCGACCAACGGCGATCTCACCTGCTCATACGCATGTGCAACTCTGAGCAACGTCGCCTCATCAAAGTGTCGCGCAAACAACTGCAAGCCAATCGGCAGCTTCTCGTGATTCTCCCCGCACGGAACCGATATCCCCGGGATGCCCGCCAAGTTCGCAGTTACGGTGTAGATATCGGCCAGATACATAGCCAGCGGATCATTCACTTTCTCGCCCAGTCGGAACGCAGGCGTCGGGCAAGTCGGCGCGGCGATCACATCCACTTTCTTGAAAGCCTCATCGAAGTCTCGCGTTAGCAGCGTGCGAACTTTCTGCGCCTTCAGATAGTAAGCGTCGTAATAACCGGCGCTCAGCGCGTAAGTGCCGAGCATGATGCGGCGCTTGACCTCCGTTCCGAATCCGCGGTCGCGGGTCAACCGGTACATTTCGGAAAGCGTGCCTGCTTTGGCCCTGAAGCCGTAGCGCACTCCGTCATAGCGCGCCAGATTCGATGACGCTTCCGCCGTGGCCACAATGTAATACGCCGGAATCGCATACTCGGTGTGCGGCAGACTGACCTGCACAACCTCGCATCCCAACTCAGCCAGCTTCTGAATCGCCGCTTCAACCGCCGCGCGCACTTCGGGATCAAGACCCGAGCCGAAGTATTCTTTGGCCACGCCGATCTTCAGCGCTTCGCCCGAACTCTTGACCGGCTTTTCCAACTCGGCAACGTAATCAGGCACGGGCACTTCTGCGGAAGTCGGATCCATGGGATCGCGGCCCGCAATCGTGCGCAGCACCAGCGCAACTTCCTTCACCGTTTTCGCAAACGGCCCGATGTGATCGAGCGACGACGCAAAAGCGATCAGCCCATATCGCGACACGCGTCCATAAGTCGGCTTCAAACCAACCACGCCACAGAACGACGCCGGCTGACGAATCGATCCACCCGTATCGGAGCCCAGCGTCGCCACCGCCATCTCCGCCGCCACCGCCGCAGCCGAGCCCCCCGACGATCCACCCGGCACGCGGCTCTTGTCGCGCGGATTATGCACCGCGTGATAAGCCGAGTTCTCAGTGGACGAGCCCATGGCAAACTCATCGCAGTTGAGCTTGCCTAAAATGACCGCTCCCGCCGCTTCCAGGCGAGCCACCGCCGTACAGTCATAAGGAGGAATGAAATTCTCAAGAATTTTCGAACCGGCGGTGGTCCGCACGCCGCGCGTTACCATTACGTCTTTGATCGCCACCGGAACTCCCGCGAGCGGCGGCAAAGGCTGGCCCTCGGCGGCCATCTGGTCGATCAGCCCTGCCTGCTTCAGCGCGCGCTCCTCGCAGAGAGTCAGGAACGCGCCAATCTCGGAATCTTCTTTCCTGATGCGCTCGTAGAACTCGGTCGCGAGCGCGGTCGCCGTCGTCCTGTCCTCCATAATCGCGCCGCGGATCTCATCGATAGTGAGATCGACTGTATTTGTTTTTCCCGCAATCTCTTTTCCCGCGGTCATTACGCTATCTCTCAATTACTTTCGGAACCTCGAAAAACGTCCCGTCGGTGTCCGGCGCATTTTTCAAGACTTCGTCATGAGGCAGGGATTTCCTCAGACCCTCCTTCACATCTTCCCTGATGGCATACGCGAACCGGTCGCTTCCCTGCCGCGACTCGTCCACGCCGTAGCGGTCCGAGACCTGGGCCATGGGTGCAACTTTACCGGTCTCCAGTTCACTGAGTCGCTCGATATATTCAAGAATAGAATTCAAATCGCGCAGCATATGAGCACGCTCTTCCTCGGTCAACTCGAGGTTGGCCAGATCGGCCACGTAGGCGACGTCTTTGTCGGTAACTTTCACGCCTTCACCACGAATTCAATCCGCTTCACGGGAGTCGCGGAATATTTGTTGATCAGGGCCAAATAACGCGGCGCCAGGTTTATGAGTTCCCGCCGCCATCCCGCGTCGGAAACTTCCACGCGCAGAATACCGTCGGAAAAACTCAGCGCCCGAGTCCGCTCGGCCACCGCGCTGCCACACGCAACAGGCCAAGCCAGCAACGGGATCTCGCTAGCGGGCGCGCGATGAAGAGCGTTGGCGATGATGGTTTCGAGGCCTGCGGAAGCGCGGTTCAAGGCATAACTCCGGAATCGCGGATGCGATTGGAAGAAATGATTGTAGCATCGGAAAATGCTGCGTCTCTCTATGCAGCCGTGGAGCCCGCAACCGCCGCAACCTTGGCGCGCTTCTTTGCGAGCTTGCGCAGGTGCGTGGCGGAATAAAGACTTCCCCGACAGCGTCGCGCTCCGCAGAAACAGGGCGCGTCATCCTCACCATCATAGAGGTTGTAGTCATAGGTCAATTCTTCTCCGGCGTCAATATCGCGCAGCGCGATGATCCACATCTTTCCCCGGATCTGATCGGTCTCGCAGTTCGGTTTGCAGGAATGATTGACGAAGGCGGCAACGCCGTATCCGTCGATGATCCGCTTGCCGCCGTCCAAGCCGAATAAATACGTGTTCGGAAAGTTGTCGTAAAGATCATCGGCCTGTTCGTAGGTAAGGTGCTCGCCCACGTATTCCACGATCAACTTCCCTTTGCGAATCGGCCGCGTGGTGTAGCAACCGTAGGAATGAATGCGAGACTGGCGAATGATGAGCGTCATGGTTCGCGATTAAGAAGAGCGTGTTTAGATTTTATCTGGAATCGCTCATCCGTGAAGTTGCCGGTTGCGCTGCGAGCAACTTGAATCCGGTTGGCTCGGAGCTCGTGGCTCGGAGCTCGTGGCTCGAAGCTCGCAGCCCATCCGACTGCTATCATTTATGGGTGGGGAATCGATAACCATGGCTCAACAGCATCCACCGCGCTTTCTGAAGATTGTCGAAGACGCCAAGCAGCGCGTCCGCGAAACCAATGTTGACGAAGTCAAAGCCCGGCTAGATCGCGGCGAGAAATTTGTTCTCGTTGACGTCCGCGAAGACCGAGAATTTGACGCCGACCACCTGCCCGGAGCCGTCCACCTCGGCAAGGGCATTATCGAACGCGACGTTGAGGGAAAGTATCCCGATCTCGCAACTCAACTCGTGCTCTATTGTGGCGGCGGATTCCGTTCCGCCCTGGCTGCCGATAACCTGCAAAAAATGGGATACACCAACGTCATCTCGATGGACGGCGGAATCCGCGATTGGCGCGGAAAGGGCTACCCGCTGGAAAAGGGACGTTGAATAGCGCCTCAGCGCCTCACAAGTAAAGGAACTGCACGTCTGATCGCCGGCAGATTGCATACCACCTTCATCTCTGAAAAAATAGGGGAACACAGTCTGGGGTCCCCCGTGATGTCTCAAATCGGCAGCTTTGCGCT
>Ga0210406_10005016_pt1 | contig 13986 bp, 10 predicted proteins | sample IncBWC30MmetaG_FD_155454 | JGI IMG/M metagenome (GOLD analysis project Ga0210406, IMG submission 155454) | Forest soil microbial communities from Barre Woods Harvard Forest LTER site, Petersham, Massachusetts, United States - Inc-BW-C-30-M | ecosystem: Environmental > Terrestrial > Soil >... | reverse complement strand
TTCAATATCTCTTCAAGCTCAAAAATCTCCTCGAAGAGCACCTCGACGAACTCTCCCGCCTGATCACTCTCGAAAACGGCAAGACCTTCGCCGAAGCTAAAGCCGAACTACGGCGCGGCATAGAAAACGTCGAAGTCGCCTGTGGCATCCCCATGATGATGCAGGGCTACAACCTTGAAGACGTCACGCCCGGCGTCGATGAAATGCAAATCCGCCAGCCGCTGGGGGTAGTCGCCGCAATCGTTCCGTTCAATTTTCCCGCGATGATCTCGTACTGGTTTCTCCCGTACGCTATCGCCTGCGGCAATACGTTTGTGCTCAAGCCCTCCGAGCGTGTTCCGCTCAGTATGATCCGCGCCTTCGAACTCCTGGAAAAAACCGGCCTCCCCAAGGGCGTCGTCAATCTGGTCAACGGCGGCAAGGATGTTGTCAACGCGCTCTGCGATCATCCGCAAGTCCGCGCGATCAGTTTTGTCGGTTCCACTCCCGTCGCCAAGCACGTCTACGCGCGCTCAGCCGCTAGCGGCAAACGCATGCAGTGCCAGGGCGGCGCGAAAAACCACGTCATCGTTCTTCCCGATGCCGACATGGAATTAGCCACGCAAATCATCAGCGACAGCGCCTTCGGCTGCGCTGGCCAACGTTGCCTCGCCGTTTCAGTAGCCGTCACGATTGGCGACGCCCAAAAATCGTTTCGCGATTCCATCGCCCACTCGGCTTCAAATCTGCGCGTCGGTAATGGCCTCGAGCCCGGTGTCCAGATGGGGCCGGTCATTTCCGGCGATAGCAAAAAGCGTATCGAGTCGCTCATCTCCGCCGGCGTCGGCGAAGGCGCCAAAGCGGTCCTCGACGGCCGCAATACTAAAATCCCGAATCACGAATCCGGCAGCTTCCTCACTCCCACCGTTCTCGACGGCCTGCCGTCCACCAGCCAACTCGCCAACACAGAAATCTTCGGCCCCGTCCTCAGCCTCGTCCACGCCAATTCCATGGACGAAGCCATGGACTTCCTCCGCCGCAGCCCCTACGGCAATCAAGCCTCCCTCTTCACCACCAACGGCGCCGCCGCCCGCCGCTTCCGCTACGAAGCCCCCGCTGGAAACATCGGCATTAACATCGGCGTCGCCGCTCCCATGGCCTATTTCCCCTTTAGCGGCTGGAAAGAAAGCTTCTTCGGCATCCTTCACGGCCAAGGCCGCGACGCCGTCGAGTTCTACACCGAATCCAAAATTGTAGTCGAGCGCTGGTCGCGCCAAGAAACCCGCAAGTTCTGATGTCCTGATTTGTAGGGGCGCAGCATGCAGCGCCTCAATTTCCCAGGCGGAACGCTCTTGAGTCTCCTGCTTTTCCGCCGCGAAGGTCTGCACTCGGTCCCCGAGCGGAGCGAAGGATCTGCTTTCTCCCGGGTTCTGGCCTTTGGTCAACGGTGAGGATTGCTTGCATTCAAGTTTGCACTTTCAATTCTCAACTCTGAACTGTTAACTTCCTCCCATGCCCAAAAATCCTCTCCACCTCGACGTCCACGAACAAATTGAATCCGCCCACACGCTCGCGTCGAAGTTTTACACAGATCCAGCGATCCTGGACGTTGAAAAATCCCGCATCTTCCGCCGCACTTGGCAGCTCGTTGGCACTCTGAACCAACTCTGCGGCGAAGGCAGAAACGCCAACGGCGCCCCTCGCACCATCGCCGATCCTGAATCCTTCTTCACCGCCGATGTCATCGGCGAACCCGTCGTCATCGTGCGTGACCAACAAGGTGCCCTCCGCGCATTCAGCAATGTCTGCCGCCACCGCGCAGGCCCCATCGCCGAAGGCAGTGGCTGCAAAAATGTTCTCCGCTGCGGTTATCACGGCTGGACCTACGCGCTCGATGGCCGCCTGATTGGCACGCCGGACGTCGAAGGCGTGGAATTCTTCGACCGCAGCACCATGGGCATGGTGCCGCTCCGTCTCGAGACCTGGGAGCAGCTCATCTTCGTCAACTTCGATCAAAACGTCGAACCGCTCTCCACCTACCTCGGTGAAATTCCTAAGCAAGCTCGCGGCTTCCAATTCGCTGGCCTGCAACTCGTCGAGCGAAGAGACTACGTCATCGATTGCAACTGGAAAGTCTACGTCGACAACTATCTTGAGGGCTACCATATCCCCATCGCGCACCCTGGCCTTATGCGCGAAATCGATTACGCAAACTACCGCACCGACACCTACCGCTACTATTCCCAGCAATTCGCCCCCATCCGAGTCATGAAGCCGGAAGACGCAGGTGAGCGTTTCTACCCGCCGGGCCGCGGCCTTCAGGAAGCCCTGTACTTCTGGATTTTCCCCAATCTCATGCTCAACATCTATCCGGATAATCTTTCCACCAATCTCATCGTTCCTCTATCGCACGATAAAACCCTCACTATCTTCGAGTGGTTCTTCCACGGCGCGCATTCCGAAAAGGTTCGCGAACGTATCAAACGCGCCGTGGCTTTTAGCGATGAAGTTCAGCAGGAAGACATCGCTCTTTGCAGAAATGTCCAGCGTGGGCTCAATTCTTCGACCTACGACCGTGGCCGCTACTCCGTCAAACGCGAGAATGGCGTACACCACTTCCACATGCTTCTAAGCGAATTTCTCGCTAAGCCGTGAAAGGCACTGAAAAGCAGCAAATAAGGTGCAAGGAGTCGTGTGTTGTTTTAAAGTCTAGAACTCAGCGCATGCGCCCGCGCCACGCACGCCGTGGAATCACGAATCACGAACTCTGGCTCGATCGCGATCTCCGGGACATATTCTTCGCGCTCCTCGATCAGACTGACCAGCGTTTGCGCCGCGATCTCTCCCATCCGCAGTAGCGGCTGCCGGACCGTCGTCAGTCCGGGATTCGCGAAAGCCGCTCCAGGAATATCATCGAATCCCACCACCGACACATCCTGCGGCACGCGCAACCCCGCCTCACGAAGCGCCCATATCGCCCCAATCGCGGAAATATCGTTATACGCAAAGAGCGCTGTGAAAGGCTCCCTCCTCGCAAGCAACTCCTTCGTTACCGGGAACCCCACTTCCGGGGTGGAAACTCTACTCTCGATCCGTATCGTCAGCTCCGGTCGAATTCGAATTCCCAGCTCTACCGCCACCTGGCAAATCGCATTCCACCGCTCCTCGGAGTCCGAGCTGAAAACCTGCCCCTGCAGGAATGCAATTCTGTCGTGACCCAATTCTTTCAGGTGCTCAAGAGCGAACCGCGCCGCCCGTTTGTGGTCCAGCACAATATTCGTCACGCCCGCGATCGGCCGGTGCCCAGCCACCGCCACGGTTGGTAGCGATGGCTCTGTCAAAATCGAGGTGTCCACAGTAATGATTCCTTCCACGCCGCGTTCCACCAGCATCTGCGAATACGTTTGCAGCAGCTTCGGATCGTGCCGGTGAACCACCGTCAGGAAAAAATAGTTTTGCCCTGTCAGATATTTTTCGATGCCGCTAATCACCTGCGAACCGTAAGCGTCGCCGATCTCTTCGGCGATCACTCCGATTGTGAAGGTGCGCTTCATGCGCAGTGTGCGAGCAAAAAAATCTGGGCGGTAATTCAACTCCTCAGCCGCCGCAAGAATCCTTTTTTTTGTGTGTTCGGGAATCGAGCGCGCAGCGGGAGAATTGTTCAATGTCGCGGACACCGTTCCGGCGGCGAGGCCCAGATGCTGCGCCACGGTCTTGAGCGTAACTCTCTTGTTCTCTCTGCGCGGTCCATCTTTCTTCTTCTGCGCCGGTGTCATTGAGACGCTCCTCGACAATCCTTCATGTCCTTCGAAAAAGCCTGCAGCACCTGCTGGAGCGCGTCCTGCTCCGAGGTCCTGCAATATATCGTGCCGCGAGTATAGCAGGGCCAGCCCCCCTTCGCTCCACGGGCCGCCTCGCAAGCGCCCCCCCATTTCCATGTACAAGCCAACGCCTTGTGCCTGCCCTGAAACGCCATGTTTGGGCCGAAAATTTCTTTTGCGCTAGAATAATTCGAATGCGCCGTCAATCCCCTCGCCTCCCCGCTCTCCTTATCTTTTCCATTCTTCTGCTTCTAAGTTCCGCATCCGACACGTTGCGCGCGCAAAGTGCTGCTGTCCCCCTACCACCGTCCGCGAGATTGCCGCCGACAAGAGTCGACCGCCCCGGCTTCCCGGCAGTCCCAAAATTCAAAGACATCGCCCAAGCCGTAGGCCTGACGGTCTCTCACATCTCCAGCGGCGAAAAACGCTACATCATTGAATCCATAAGCGGCGGCGCGGGCCTGTTCGATTGCGATGACGACGGCCGCCTCGATATCCTCCTAGTTAATGGTTCTACTGTAGACCGCTTCCTAAAAGGCGGCGACCCCATGGTCACCCTCTATCACCAAGAGCTCGACGGCAAATTCAAGGACATCACCAAACAAGCCGGCCTAACCCGCCCTGGCTGGGGCATGGGCGTCGCCGTCGGCGACTACGACAACGACGGCAAACTCGACCTCTTCGTTACCGGCTACGGCGGTAACGTCCTTTACCACAACCTCGGCAACTGCAAGTTCGAGGACGTCACCGAAAAAGCCGGCATCCGCGGCGGCGGCTTCAGCACCGGCGCGGCTTGGGGTGACTACGATCGCGACGGCAACGTCGACCTCTTCGTTTCGCGCTACACCCATGTCGACATTGCCCACATGCCGGAGCCCGGCAGCAACAAATTCTGCCTGTATAAAGGACTCCAAGTGCAGTGCGGCCCCTGGGGCCTCCCAGGTGAAAGCGATCTCCTCTATCACAACCGCGGCGACGGCACCTTCGAAGAAGTCTCGCAAAAAGCCGGTGTTCACAACCAAATCGGCTACTACGGCCTCGGAGCAATGTGGTCCGACTACGATAATGACAACTGGCCTGATCTCGTAGTCGCCAACGATTCCGTCCCCAACTATCTCTATCACAACAATCACAACGGCACTTTTTCCGAACAAGGCATGCTCTCCGGAATTTCCCTCAGCGGCGATGGCACGCAGCTCGGCAACATGGGCGTCGATTTCGCCGACTACGACCACTCCGGCCGCTTCAGCCTTTTCATCACCACCTTCCAGGAGCAGCCCAAGGCCCTTTGGCGCAACACAGGCGCCAACGGGTTCGAAGATGTAAGCTGGCCCTCCGGCATCGGCCGCCCCAGTTACTCCGACGTCTGCTGGGGCACCAGTTTTTTCGATATGGCCAATGCTGGCTGGCTCGATCTCCTAATCGCCTGCGGCCACGTCTACCCCCAAATCGATTCCCTCGAAAACGGCCCGCACTACCGCCAACCTCTTTTCCTCGAGCGCAACAACCGCGATGGCACCTTCGATGACGTCTCCAAAGAAGCCGGCCTAAGCGACCTCCCGCTAAAATCCCGCCGCGGCGCGGCCTTCGGCGACATCTTCAACACCGGCAACATCGACGTCGTCCTCCTCAACGTCGGCGAACCTCCCACCCTTCTGCTCAACCAGAACGCCACCCCCAATCACCGGGTCCTCTTCAAATTACTCGGCACAAAAAGCAATCGCGCCGCCATCGGCGCACGCATAACCATCCTCGCGTCTGGCGTTCGCCAAGTCGGCGAAGTGCGCGGCGGCGGGAGCTATCTCTCCCAAAACGATCTACGCCTCCATTTCGGCCTGGGCAGATCCGCAAAAATCGACTCCGTAGAAATCCGCTGGCCGAGCGGCAAACTGGAAACCCTGGAAGACCTCCGCGCCGACACCATCTACACCATCGTAGAATCCTCCGGCATCCGCGACAGAAAACCTCTCCCGGCACCTGCAGTACCTGCTCCATCCGCCGCAAATCATTGAACTAAGGGATGTACCCCGGGTGCTTTTCATAACAGTGGCAAATACAGAGCGTGTGGTTGACGGCGTCCGCAAGAGTGGGGGAAAAGATTTGCAGTGGTGCGTTTTTGCGGTTCTGTCTAAGGAACCGACGGGATCTGGTTTGAACGATGTGCCCCGGGTGTCTTGCAAAACAGTGCCGAAGAAGCAGGAATAGGAGGGCGACTGGTGGATATGGCTAACGGGGATTCGGCACAAAATACTCGCAATGCAAAGGGAAGAGACGGCGTCGGCGAAATAGCCTTTGTTTACGGAAGTTGATATCAAGTCGCAGCGCGCGAATTCGCATGACATAGGCGCATGGGACTGATTCGTTAATGCGCCTGTAGAAAACTCAGGCGCCCACGCATAAAACCAGCGGGTAGCTCCCCCGCAAAGCGGCAGTTCTCGCCTGTTAGACTGATTTGAGAGAATCCGCAAGCTGGGAGTCCAGTGCTTCCCGCACTTTTCGCAGGAGCTTGGCCTTCGTAAAGGGTTTTTGGACCAGAACGGTCGCCTGCTTCAAGAGGCCCCGATGAACAATGACATCATCCGTGTAGCCGGACATGTAAAGAACTCTTAGATTGGGGCGAAGAGCTACGAGCTGGTTCGCCAAGTCTCGGCCGTCCAGTCGGGGCATGACAATGTCCGTGAGCAGCAGGTCGATCTTGCGTTGAGGATCTTTTGCCGTGGCAATGGCATCTTCGACGCCGGTCGATTCGAGGACGGCATATCCGGCCTCTTGCAGCAGTACGCAGGTTAGCTCCCGCAAGGCCAGTTCATCTTCGACGACCAGAATCGTCTCCGAGCCCCCTGGAATTTCCTTCTCCACGCCGTGGGGCACGGGCAAACTCTCAACGGTGCGCGGAAAATAAATCTTGAAGGTGGTGCCTCGGCCAGGTTCGCTGTAAGCCATGACATAGCCATTGTTCTGTTTGATGATTCCGTAGACCATCGATAGACCCAGACCAGTGCCCTTGCCCGACTCTTTGGTGGTGAAGAACGGCTCAAATGCGTGGGACAGGGTCTCAGAATCCATGCCAATGCCGGTGTCACTGACTGCCAACATTACGAATGGACCGGCTCGCGCACCCAAATGCTGGCGAACGTAGGTATCGTCGAGGTCCACGTTCGCAGTTTCGATGGCCAGTTTGCCACCACTCGGCATGGCGTCCCGTGAATTGACAGCTAGGTTCATTAGCACTTGGCCCAGCTGTCCGGAGTCCGCTTTCACATAACCGAGGCCGGGTTGCAGCCTGATCGTCAATTCAATATCTTCGCCGATGATACGGTGCAGCATCTTTTGGATTTCCACGACGGACTCATTGAGGTCGATGACGGTGGGTTCGATGACCTGCTTGCGACTGAAGGCAAGGAGCTGCATCGTCAGAGCCGCGGCTCGCTCGGCCGCGTTGCGAGTTGCTTCCACACTCTTGCGCAAACGGCCGTTGGTGCCAACTTGTTGTTCAAGAATGTCGCTGTGACCGAGGATAACGCTTAGGAGGTTGTTGAAATCGTGGGCAATACCGCCGGCTAGCCGGCCAATAGCCTCCATTTTTTGCGACTGAAGAAGCTGCCGCTCGAGAGTGCGACGTTCCGTTATGTCTTCGGCAAAGACTTCGAAATAGGCTAGGGAATGTTTTTTTTGGAAGACGGGGTGCCCGGTCATTTTGACAGTGATGATTTTCGCGTCTTTTCTTCGCCAGTCGGCCTCAACGGCTCGAAAATCGTCCGTGTGCGCATGCTCTACGATCAAGCTCCGGAGTGATTGCGGATCGCGATAGATATCTTTTTCCATGTTGCGCCGCATGAGCTCCTCTTCCGAGTCGTAACCGAGCATCGTTACCAGCGCAGGGTTCACGTGGAGGAGCTGTCCGTTCAGGGTGACTCGGTAGATTCCGTAAGGCGCGTCCCGTATAAGTGAACGAAAGTGGGCCTCCGACTTTTGGAGTTCCGCTTCGACGCGTCTTCGCTCAGTTATGTCGCGGGCAATTGCAGAGGCCCCGATAACCTTTCCTTCGCCGTCCTTGACGGGAGAAATGGACATCGAAACATTGATTCTTGCCCCATCCTTTCGGGCACGAACGGTTTCATAGTGTTGGATTCGCTCGTCCCTCTTCAGCCTTTCCAATATTTCAGGCAGTTCGTCGCGTTCTTCGGGAGGCACAAGAATGCTGATTGGCTGCCCGACCACTTCACTGGCTGTGTAGCCATAGATTCTCTCGGCACTAATATTCCAACTCATTATCTTCCCATCCAACGAATTTCCTACAATTGCATCGTCAGAAGATTCGACAATCAAGGCTAGTTGAGATGCTGCGGTTTCGGCGCATTTCCGGTCGGTGATGTCGTGGGTGACGGAGAGCATGCAAGGCTTCCCGTTGATCGGGACACGGACGGCGGACACTCGGCCGTAACGGATTTCACCAGTCTTGGTCCTGAAACGAAACTCTTTCCCCTTGACCAGACCTTGCGTCTCCACCATCTGTAGCGTTGCTTGGTGAGGCTCCTGTTCTACCCACAAATCCAGCTCCCCGGGCGTCTTTCCCAGCACTTCCTCGGCGGTGTAGCCAGTAAGACGCATGAATCCTTCATTCACTTCGAGATAGCGGCGATCTGGGAGACTCCGCAAGGTGATGGCGTCGGGACTTGAATGAACCATGCTCGCGTACTTCTCTTGAGACTGACGGAGCAGTGCGTCGGATTGCTCACGCTCCGAAATATCGCGGACGATCCCGGTGAAAGTGTGCCTTTTCCCGCTGACGTGCTCCCCCAAGGAGACCTCAACAGGAAATTCCCTTCCGGAGCGGTGCAAACCCGTTAGTTTGATGGCAGTCCAGGAAGAATGCTTCTGACCCGTTTGCAGGTATCGCCCGACGGCCACCCGATGCGCGTCATGAAGGTATCGGGGCATAAGGATGGTGATCTGTTGGTGCATCATCTCCGAGATGGAATAGCCGAAGATCCTTTCTGCAGCTTTGTTAACAAAGAGAATGGTGCTTCGTTCGTTGATTGTGAAGATGGCATCCGCGGCCGACTCGGCGACGACACGGAAGAGTTTGGCAGGCTGCGGGAACCCCTTTCGGGAATCGCTCCGTCGAACTGTTTTAGAGTCCCGAGGTTTAGACATGGCCGATTCACTACTTGGCGCGTGGCTAGGGCTGCACACACACATGCGAATTCGTCCGGGGCTCAACCAGCCCCAGAGGTTGGTCGCGACGAATGTAGCATAACCGTCTTGAGCCATGCGTCGCCCGAGGAGAAAATTGTCCAACTAGAAAACAATGCAATCGATGCCTCGGCGGATGGCAGAGAATGGCAAAAGATGTTTCACGGTTTTTCGCCCACACTGGGCAGAGGAAGTCCTAGTTCCGAATTTTCGCGTCAGCTGTGAGTCGCTCCAACCAAGGTCGCACGGTCACCGCTTCGCGGCGATCCCCATGATCTCGCAGAAATGCGCGCAACACTTGCGCCGCATCTTCATAGCGCCCCACGGCCGTGAGCGATTGCGCCACTAGCTGCCCAATCTCCGGAGCTTTCCCGTGGGCCCCCGCCAGCGCCTCCTGCGACATTTTCAGCGCTTCATCGTATTTTCCTTGCTGGTAATACGCTTTCGCCAGCGTCCAACGCGTCTCCCACGAGACGGCTGGGTCCAATTGTAGCGACTCTTCGAGCGGCGCGATCGCCGCGCCATATTTTCCCTGATCGCGCAGTGCCATTCCCAACGCCGCAAACGCCCGCGCATGGCTCGGATCGATCTGCGTGGCATTTTCCAGCGCTTCTTGTCCCTGCGCCCTGTTATGTTGTTTTAGGGAGAGCACGCCTTGCGCGTACCATACGTCAGGATGCCCGGGCGCCAGTCGCATTGCTTCGCCCACATACTTTTCCGCCTCTCCCATCTTGTCCGCGCTTAATGCTTGCAATCCTTTTTCGAGTGCTTGCTTCGCTTTCGGCGCGAGCAGCGCTCGCCGAGGTACTCCGCCGGTCCTTCCGCCAGCCGAAAGTCGCCGCAAGTAAACATCCACCTGCATTCTTTCCGTCACGCGGACCGAGACTTCCTTTTGTGCGCTCTCGCATCCCGCCACCTCCACGATCACCGTAAACTCACTCACATTGTTCACCACCAGCAAGGCGCTGCCGCGCGACGTCTGTCCCTGGCGGCGCAGAATTGTTCCATCTCGGTAAGGTTTCACCATCGCCGCCGGGGAGATCGGCTCTCCCGAACTATCGTGGACTGTCACCGTGATTTCCGCGCCGCTCCCCTAGAACTCATTAACTTCGCTTCCACTATCCTGGCAGCAGGCCGGAAGGACAAACACCAAGCAGGACACCATCGGCAGAAAAAATCGCTCGATCGACAGACACGCTCCTGGGATGCGCAGGCACAAAGGTTTTCTGGCCCGCACCTGAGCCCGGGCCTGCAGCGATTTCTGGGCCCCGTCGTGGGAATAACGCATGAAGGCCCCCGACCAATTGCCGCGAGCCTAGTCCCGCCCACCAACCGCGTCAAGCGAAACGTTTTGTTTTGTTTCAAGCCATCCACCTCAGAAAGCGGCCGAGCTGGCCAGCGTGTTATGGCATTACGGAGATTTTCTTGCCTGAGTATCGGACCGTCCTGTCCGCGTTTGCCGTGAGACCGCCGCCAGTTCCGTGATTTTCGCTGACAAAGACGACGCGGAAAGCGCGATTCTCGAGCATGCCCGGGAAAGAACCGGTGCGATCGCCCATGGTAAGGGTGTGGGTGGCGTCGTCCCAGGAGAAGAGAATCGTTGAATGCGCCCCCTTCTCGTAGTTGTAGGTGTCATTTTCATCTTCGTACAGGGTGAAAGCGCCGTTTGCGCCGCGATAGACGCGAACCTCGATGGGATTGGCGGATTTTTCGGCGGCGTATTCAACGTCAGGTCCGAGCGGAAGAATGGAGCCGGCGCGGACGTAGAGAGGCATGCGATCGATAGGAGACGGTGCGTCGAGCGCGCGGCCGCCTTGGATTGTGGCGCCGGTCCAGAAGTCGTACCACTTGGCGGTGGGAAGGTAGAGATGGCGAGCCGTGGCGCCCGGCTCAGTGACCGGATTTACGAGAATCGCAGGGCCGAAAAGAAATTGGTCGCTGATGCTCTGCGCACGAATGTCTTCGCGGAAGTCCATGACGAGCGGACGCATGATGGTGTAGCCCTCCGTCGTGGTTTTCCACGCGAGAGAGTAGATGTAGGGCATCAAGCGGTAGCGCAGGTTGTCGTAGGCGACCAGAGTCTTTTGGGCGTCGGGGCCGTAAGACCACAGCTCGTTCTGGTTGGTGATGCGAGTGCCGTGGACGCGAAAGATGGGACAGAACGTGCCGAATTCGAACCAGCGCACAAAGAGTTCGCGGTAAGCGGGCTCGTCGGGATTTGCTGCGACGAAGCCGCCGATGTCGGTGGTCCAGTAAGGAAGTCCTGAGAGCGAATAGTTTAGGCCTGCGGGAATTTGGCGTCGAAAAGTTTCCCAGTTGGGGTTAACGTCACCGGACCACGTGGTGACGGCGTTGCGCTGGGCGCCTGCATAAGCAGAGCGAGAGAGAATGAAAACGCGCTTTTTGTCGGAGGCTTCGCGCTGACCTTCGTAGACGGCGGTAGTGGTGAGAAGAGGAAACTCGTTGGCGTAACGCGCGCCGTTGCCGATAGCGACTTTGTTTGTGACGAGGATGTTCGTTTCGCGGCCTTCGGTTTCAGGTTCAGTGGTGTCCAGCCACCAGGCGTCGGCGCCGATTTTGAAGAGGGCTTCGTTCATGAGGCTCCAATAGTATTTCCGCGCGTCGGGATTGAACGCATCGTAGAGCGCCATGCGTGGTGGATGAAAGCTTTGGACTTTTGTGCGGTCGATGAAAAAGCCGCGCTTGTCCATGTCGTCGTAGACGGACGATCCGGGGCGGAAATAGGGCCATACGGAAATCATCAAATGCACGTTGTTTTTGTGGAGCGCATCGATCATGCCCTTGGGATCGGGATAATTTTTGTTGAAGACCGGATCGCCCATGGTATTCCACCAGAACCAGTCTTGAACGATGCTGTCGAGCGGGATGTGTAGGTCGCGATATTTTTGGGCGATGGCGAGGAGCTCCGCCTGCGAATCGTAGCGATTCTTGCATTGCCAGTAGCCGTAGGCCCATTTGCCGAAGAGGGGCGTGGTGCCGGTGAGTTCGCGATAATCCGCGATGAGCCGATCAAAGTCGGGGCCGTAGAAAAAGTAATAGTCCATTGAGTCGGAGACTTCCGAACTCCAATAGAAGGCGTGAACAAAGCGATTGTCGAAACGACTGCGCGAGCCATTGTTCCAAAAGATGCCATAGCCGTTGCTGGAGAGGAGCAGAGGAATGGAGATGTTGGTGTTGTCCTGCGACAGGTCTACGGATTCGCCGCGGTAGTTCCAAACACCGGCTTGATGTTGGCCGAGGCCGTAGAAGGCTTCTTGCGTGTCCCACATGTTGACGAAACGCTCGGAGTGGTAGGTTTTTTCGCCGTTGACTTCCACCGGTGTGAGCGTGCGGGTGTTCTCCTGTGTGAGTTTGTGGCCCTCAGCGTCGGCAAAGACGATAGAACTGTCGGCGCGGGTGATTTCGATTTTCAAGCGTGAAGTAGTTAGCGTGATGAGTTTAGGATCTTCAGAGTGCAGCTTGAACTCGGTCTTTGGCCAGGACTTCTTCGTGACTAGAAAGTCGGTGCGCTGGGGCACCTCTCGTTCCTTGGAGTAGACCACGTGAACGATCGAGTCCGAGCAGATTTGGAAGCGCAGGAAGCCGGACTCGAGAACAAGGACGACACCATTGGGTTGCGGATCAGCGGAGGCGACCGGGTTGAGTGGCGCCCACTGAGCCGGGAGTGCGGGCGCGACCGCTAAGACGAATAGGAGCAAGAGGGAAGCGGAGCTTTGGTAACGATCGAATAAGGATGCTAATCGCATAAAATTCTGGAACTCCGTGTACGATAACGTTATTTGGGGGGCGACTGCTCGGGGCACATTGGCACTCCGGCTCCACCATTGTCAATGGCCTTTCGAAACGCGGGGGATGGGCGAGCGGAGCAGGGCCGGCCCGGCAAGTCTAAGAAAAATAAGGAGAAGATTCGCGATTGATGAGTTTTTGTGATACAAGGCGTTGGGGAGAATCAATGCATCCCGAGTGTCTAGAGGGCCGAGGAGGATGGCAATGTTGCTCTGGGGGAGACTCTGCATGATGGCATTTTTGATGGTTTGGGGTCCGGAGATTCGATCGTCAGCGCCCGGTAGAGAGGCGCAGGCAGCGGCCAACAAGGGCGCGCACGTGGAGAAAGCGGCGTTTGGGCAGACCGCCGATGGCACGGCGATCGAGTCTTACACGATTTACAACTCGCAAGGGGCTTCCGCCAAGCTGATTACCTACGGCGCCACAGTCGCCGAACTGCATGTTCCGGACAAGAATGGCAAGACGGGCGATGTGGTGCTGGGATTCGACAATCTTCAGGGATACTTGGGGCAGCATCCGCACTTCGGCGGGGCGATCGGGCGGTACGGCAACCGGATCGCGAAGGGCAAGTTCACGCTGGATGGCAAAGAATATCAACTGGCGATCAATAATCCGCCGAACAATTTGCACGGGGGACCCACTGGCTTTGACCGGCGAGTGTGGAAAGCGCAGCCGGTCGAAGTGAGGGATGGAGCGGCCGTGCGGTTTACCTATCTTAGTAAGGATGGAGAGGAAAACTTTCCCGGGAATCTGACCGTCAGCGTGACCTACACGCTGACGAACACGAATGATTTGAAGCTAGAATATTCCGCCGAGACCGACAAAGATACAGTTGTGAATTTGACGAACCATAGCTACTTCAACTTGGCTGGCTCGGGAGATGTGCTGAAACATGTTCTTTATTTGAATGCGGACAAGTACACCCCGGTGGATTCGACGCTCATACCGACTGGCGAAATCGCCAGCGTCGAGAATACGCCGCTGGATTTCCGGAAACCGACGGCGATCGGGGCACACATCGGCGAAATCAGGGATATCGGCGGCTACGACCACAATTATGTGGTGAACGGAGCGGCGGGGAAGCTGCGGATTGCCGCGCGGGTGACCGAGCCTACCTCCGGGAGACAGATGGAAGTTTGGACCACGGAACCGGGAGTGCAATTCTATTCGGCGATCGGGCTCA
>Ga0210406_10005012_pt1 | contig 13992 bp, 11 predicted proteins | sample IncBWC30MmetaG_FD_155454 | JGI IMG/M metagenome (GOLD analysis project Ga0210406, IMG submission 155454) | Forest soil microbial communities from Barre Woods Harvard Forest LTER site, Petersham, Massachusetts, United States - Inc-BW-C-30-M | ecosystem: Environmental > Terrestrial > Soil >... | reverse complement strand
ATCGACGTCGTGGCGGGCCATGTGGATGGCGCTGTGAATGACAAAGCCTGCGACGTTGACGTTGTAGTCGGTCTGGTTGAACAGCGTGTTGCCCTCGACATCGACCTTGATCAGGCAGGACGCGTTGATCTCTTCATAGAGCATGCCGTAGGGATTGATCAGGAACTGGTCGTGATGCCCGGGCACGCGGCAGGAGATGTGGTTCGCAATCATCTCGGTATAGCCGTACAGCGCGGTAAGGCGGTAGGCAGCGGCAAGGTTGACACGCGCATTCCACTCCTCGGGAGTGACCTGCTCGCGCACTGATTTGACGATCTTGATCGCGGGCGCGCTGACGGGCGGATTCATGGGTATCTCTCTCCGTTTGAACGGGACGTCTTTTGGCGTTCCTGGGTTTAAAGGATATCTGCAACTATAGTCTTACCGCAAGGCGGGCAGGGCATAGCAGGTGCTCCCCAGCTTTGTTGCAGGGCAAAATGGGCTCGTCGCAAATCCTTCATCCGCGGCCTATACTGGGAACCAATATCGCCCAGACCCCAATAAGCCCGGAGCCTGTCGTATGAAAACCATCCGTTTTGCCCTGATCCTGCTGGCGCTGGCTTGCCTTGCGCCGTGGCAGTCCGCCAAAGCGGCTGACGTCATCTGCTACAACTGCCCGCCGGAGTGGGCGGACTGGGCTTCGATGCTCAAGGCCGTCAAGGCTGACCTCAACTACGACATTCCCCACGACAACAAGAACTCCGGCCAGGCGCTGGCGCAGATCCTGGCCGAGAAGGCCAATCCGGTAGGCGACATCGGCTATTTCGGCGTCAATTTCGGCATCAAGGCCAAGGCGCAGGACGCGCTCGAGCCCTACAAGCCCGCCAAATGGGACGAGGTGCCCGCCGGGCTGAAGGACCCGGATGGCTACTGGACCACGATCCATTCCGGCATGCTCGGCTTGTTCGTGAACAAGGATGCGCTCGGCGGCAAGCCGGTGCCGGCTTGCTGGAAGGACCTTTTGAAGCCCGATTACAAGGGCATGGTCGGCTATCTTGATCCGACGTCGGCGGCGGTGGGCTATGTCGGCGCGGTTGCGGTTAACTTGGCGCTCGGCGGCTCACCTAAGAATTTCGATCCCGCCATCAGCTTCTTCAAGGATCTGCACAAGAACGATCCAATCGTTCCGAAGCAGACCTCCTACGCCCGCGTCGTCTCCGGAGAGATGCCGATCCTGTTCGACTATGACTTCAACGCCTACCGCGCCAAGTATACCGAGAAGGGCAACTTCGAGTTCGTGATCCCCTGCGAGGGCTCGGTGGTGTTTCCCTATGTCGTTGGTCTCGTGAAGAACGCGCCCGACAAGGAGAAGGCCAGGAAGGTTATCGACTACCTGCTGTCCGACAAAGGCCAGGCGATCTGGACCAATGCCTATCTGCGCCCGGCGCGCCCGATCGAGCTGCCTGCCGCCGTCAAGAGCAAGTTCTTGCCGGACAGCGACTACGCCCGCGCCAAGAGCGTCGATTGGGGCGAGATGGAAGCTGCGCAAAAAGGCTTTGTCGACCGCTATCTCGCCGAAGTCCATTGATGCAGTATGGTGCCTCGGCTTGGCCCGGGGCACCATTTCGCTGATGTCGCATAAATCCTTTGTCTGGCTTTGCCTGCTGCCGCTCGTCGTGGTGACGGCGGCGTTTTTCCTGTTGCCGATGGCGCGCCTTGTCGTCACCGGCGCGGAAGGGCCGCAAGGGCTCGCCGGATATCTCTCGATCCTCGTCGAGCCGCGCTATCGCGCAACGCTGATCAACACGGTGCTCCTGGCCGCGGCGACCACCGTGGCGACGCTGGTCATTGCCACCATCGCCGGCATGTTCCTGCAACGACATCGTTTCCCCGGCCGCGCGGTGTTGATCGCGATGCTGACCTTCCCGTTGGCGTTCCCGGGTGTGGTCGTCGGCTTCATGATCATCCTGCTTGCCGGTCGCCAGGGCCTGATCGGCTACCTCTCCGACCGTCTGGTCGGGGAGAAACTCGTCTTCGCCTATTCGATCTATGGCCTCTTCCTCGGCTATCTCTATTTCTCGGTCCCGCGCGTCATCCTCACCATCATGGCGGCGGTGCAAAAGCTCGATACCGGTCTCGAAGAAGCCGCGCGCTCGCTTGGCGCAAGCCCCTGGGCGGTGCAGCGGGACGTCGTATTGCCGGCGCTGGCGCCGGCCTTTGTCGCCTCCGGCGCGATTGCCTTTGCGACCGCCATGGGCGCCTTCGGCACCGCGTTTACGCTCGCCACCAATATCGATGTGCTGCCGATGCTGATCTATACCGAGTTCACGCTCGCCGCGAATTTCTCGACCTCGGCATCACTCTCGGTCGGGCTCGGCGTCATCACCTGGTTCATCCTGGCGCTCGCCCGATCCTTTAGCGGCAGCTCCGTTGCCGCGGCCGGATGACATCATGCGCGACCGCCTGATCTTCACCGGCCAGCTTGTCTTCACCCTGATCGTCGCTGCCTTCCTGGTGGTGCCGGCGGCGCTCTCGATCACCGCGGGCGTCACCGTGAACTATTTCCGCGGCATTGCCTCCGGCGTCACCTTGCAATGGGTCACGCAGGTCTGGGATCTCTATGCCGGCACCATCTGGCTCTCCTTCCTCATTGCATTCGCGACGCTTGCAGTGACGCTCGTGGTCGGCGTGCCTGCGGCGTACGCACTGCATTTGCGGGGAGGGCGACTGTCGCGCATCGTCGAGGAGGTCATCACGCTGCCCCTTGCGATACCCGGCCTCGCCATCGCGCTCGCCTTGCTGCTGACCTATGGCAGCTTCGGCGAATTCCGCCGGTCCTGGCTCTTCATTCTCGTCGGCCATGTCATCTTCACCATGCCATTCATGGTGCGCTCGGTGATGGCAGTGTTCGCGACCGTCGACGTCAAGACACTGGACGAGGGGGCAGCCTCGCTCGGCGCCTCGCCTTGGCGGCGCTTTCGCGATGTCATCGTCCCCAACGCCGTGCCCGGCATTCTGGCCGGCAGCCTGATGGTGGTGACGCTCTCGCTCGGCGAATTCAACCTGACCTGGATGCTGCATACGCCGCTGACCAAGACGTTGCCGATCGGGCTTGCCGACAGCTACGCCTCGATGCGGCTCGAGGTAGCTTCCGCTTATACGCTGATCTTTTTCGTCATGATCATTCCGCTGTTGGTCGCCATGCAGCTCTTTGCCGAGAAGGAGCGCGCTGCATGAGCGACATTGTCGGACACGGCTCTTCCGTGCGCATCGAGAATTGCGGCAAGACATTCGTCGACGGCACGCGCGCGCTGGAGCCCGCGACGCTCGACATCGCCCGTGGCGAAACGCTGGTGCTGCTCGGTCCCTCCGGCTGCGGCAAGACCACGATGCTGCGCATCATCGCAGGCCTTGAGGTGCCCGACGAAGGCGGCAAGGTGTTGTTCGACGGCAAGGACATGACCAAGGTGCCGATCGAGAAGCGCAATGTCGGCATGGTATTTCAGTCCTACGCGCTGTTTCCGAACATGAGCGTGGCCGATAATATCGGCTATGGCTTGAAGATCCGCGGCGTGAAGAAGGACGAGCGAGCTTCACGCGTTGCCGAGCTGGTTCGGTTGACCAACATCACCGGCCTCGAAAATCGCAGAATCGACCAGCTTTCCGGTGGCCAACGCCAGCGCGTGGCGCTCGCGCGCGCGGTCGCGATCCGGCCGGGCATCCTGCTGCTCGACGAGCCCCTGACCGCGCTCGACGCAGCCTTGCGCGAGCGCTTGCGGAGTGAGCTCAATCGTCTCCTGCGTGCGCTCGGCATCACCGCGATCTATGTGACTCATGATCAGTCCGAGGCCATGGAGCTCGGCGACCGCATCGTGGTGATGAGCAAGGGTAGGATCGCGCAGATCGGGTCGCCGCGCGAGATCTATTTCACGTCGCGCAATCGTTTCGTTGCCGAGTTCATCGGAGCTGCGAACATCATCGAAGCGTCGGTCGAGAGCGGCCAACTTGTATTGCCGGGCGGGCGTCAGCCGATCACGAGCCAGATCAATCTGGCGGCTGCGGTGGCGATGGTCCGCCCCGAATCGATCCGCCTGGTGGAAGCGGCGGGCGCAGCGCTGACCGGCGTGGTCGATAGCGTTGCTTTCAACGGCGAGAAGCAGCGCCTGGTCGTGAGCGGGGCCTCCGACAAGCCATTGACGGTAGATGCGCCTAACTTGGCGCAGGTCAAAGTCGGTGACCGCGTCGGCCTTGCGATCGCGCCGGAAGCCGTCCGTCTGCTGCCACCGGAAGATTGAGAAGTTCGATGCCGCCCAAGCAGATTCGTGTCGCGCAGATTTCCGACCTGCACATCAAGCCGCCGGGTCAGCTCGCCTACGGCCGTGTCGATACGGCCAAGGCGCTGGAGCGCTGCGTCGCCGCCTTGAATGCGTTCGAGCCGCGGCCCGATTTCGTGGTGATTTCGGGCGATCTGGCCGATACGCCAAATGCGGAAGAGTATGACTATCTCAAACGCCTGCTGGCGCCCTTGAGGCTGCCATTCGCCGGCATTCCCGGCAACCACGACGGCCGCGAGTTGATGCGATCAGCGTTTCCGAACGCGCCTTACGCCTTTCCCTCGGGCGCGCTCAATCAGAAAATCGAGGTCGACGAGATCGATCTGCTGCTGCTTGATTCCAGTGTGCCGGGCAAGCCGCATGGCGAGCTCGATGCGCCTACCTCGCAATGGCTCGATGCTGCGCTTGCGTCTTCAGCAAGCCGGCCAGCCTTGGTGTTCCTGCATCATCCGCCGTTCATCGCCGGCATCTGGCACATGGATCGCCAGAACCTTCACAATGCAAGAGAGCTCGAACCGATCATTCAGCGCCACAAACGTGTGCGCATTGTCGCGACCGGCCATGTTCATCGCGCGACCTTAACGATGTTCGCGGGCGTGCCCTGCACGATCTGCCCTGCGCCCAATCATGCGGTCGATCTCGATCTGGCGGAGCTGCGCGGGCCTTCATTCAAGATCGAGCCGCCAGCCTTCCATCTTCATACCTGGTTTGAGGGCGAAGGATTTGGCCAGCTCGTCACCCATCACGTGCCGATCGGCGAGTTCGACGGGCCGCATCCCTTCTTCGGGCCGAATGGTAAATTGCTGTGAGCGAATCCCTGCGCGTCTCAGGCTTATCTCAGTCAACTCCCGCGCGTTGTGGCGGTCGCTTTCACGCTCATGGCGATTGGGTCATCGACAGGGAAGAGATGACTGAAGAGCGTCTCCTCCCAGCGCATTGTCGGATGGTACCGCCCCGAGGTCACGTTAGCTCATCACTGATGTCGGGCGCGAGTCGCTCCCCCACTATGCCTTTCCAGTATTGCCGACGCCAATCTACTAATTTCTGGCAACCTGTACGCTTACGGCAGCAGAGCACTCCGACACGTCACCACGGACTCTGACCAGCTATTGATTGCGTGGCCGGTTTAGCGTGAATCGAACCTGCAATCAGATCGTTATGAGCGACAGGGCAGAGATCAGGTTCGTTGATTTTGCTATTTTGTTTAGTTTCGATCGCGTTTGTTGTGGTTCGTTCAGGTCGTTTCTGGCGCCAAACTGGTGAGGTTCGCAGAGTTCGCCCAGTGCGACCCACCGGCTTACTCCGGTCGTGCGAAGCACCGCATGGTGTGCGGGCGGATCTGTCCCATGATGGCTGGACGGACTGAGCGGAAAAAGCGAAGTACGATCAGCACTTAAACGGGGTCGTGACCAGCCGTGCAGTACCAAATGCAGTACCGATGAGGTAGTACGCGGTTCACATCAAACTTCCTGTATGGTCATTTCGCCGTAACAGGGCCGTCATTTGCATTGGTTTTGATTTTCAGCGCGCGCCAGGTGCATGGAGATCAAGAATGTCCGAATTCGAACCCCTCAACGTTGCGCACTATCAGCAGCCCACTACGCCTCTCAGCGACGGGGCAGCTCCGGTCATGGATTAGATCGAGGTTAAACGTCTTGTCACCGACAAGACTTATCAACGAGAGATATCCAGGGCAGGGTCCATAAATGTAGAGCGTATCGCTGAATACTTCGAGTGGGCGAAATTTTCTCCCGTCATTGTTGCCCCGGTGGAAGGCGGCATGTTCTCAATCATAGACGGTCAACATCGGGCAACGGCGGCGATGCTGCGAGGCATTGAGAAAGTGCCACGTGAAATCGTCCACATCGATCGGGCTCGGCAGGCAGAAGCCTTCGCGGCCATCAATGGAAGCACAACACGCGTATCTGCACAGGTGGTCTATTACGCGCGTTTGACCGGGAAGGATCCCGCGGCTGAAGAGATGGCGCGGGTCCTTTCGGCGGCAGAAGTCAAGGTCTGCAGAAGTGCAAGGAATTTGCGTACAATGAAAAGAGGCGAAACAAACGCAGTCGGAGCAATTTCCAAACTCCTCACCAAGTTCGGCTCGGAAACCGTTATTTCTGCACTCCAATGCATCACCCAAACGGGATCTGGCAATCCCGGATTTCTTCGGGCGATGATCATCGAACCGTTATGCGTGGTGCTTCATCGAAATCCAAAATGGAGAGATTCAGGTGAACGACTGCTACGCGAGATGGATAGCTTCGATTTTATCGAAGCTTGGGACGCAGCAGTGAAAGAGCGACAGACCGTTCCAAGTGTGACAACCGAGATGTTGATCGCAGATGCTGTCACAGCGCATTTGACGACTGCAATGTCAAAAAAGAGTGCTGCCTGAGAAACGCAGCCTCGCCGCGCGCAGACAGGATCGAAAAAAATAACATGAGGCTATATTAGTTATAGACCATATCCAGATCGCGCCTTGTGGTCGCCTATCCGTCGCGCCGGGTGAGGGCGCCGGTGAGCAAATTCTCCTCGATAGTGAGATGGCCGAAGCAGCGACGGCCTTCCATCACCTGGATGCAGCCGCGCCGCACCAGTTCGTTGGGCGAGAGATGTTGCACCTCGGCGCCGTCGAACGAAATGGTACCCTTGGTGACGTCGCCGCGACGACTTGTCGCAAGCCTCGGTGCGCTTCGGCCAGCCGGTATTCTTCTGGATATAGTTGGCCGCAGCCTTCTTCAGCAGCGGCTGCACCTTGTCCTTCATCGGCTCGATCCAGTCGGAGATCTTCGCCCACTTCGCACCATCCCGCTGCTGCATGTAAGCGGGGCTATGGCCGTTATGGTCGGCGCAAGTGGTCTGCACGATTGTTCCGAGGTTCGGAAGGCCGAACTCCTCCCAGCGAGTCTGGGTTGGCAATCCGGCTTACGTCCCCCGCAGTGCGGGTGTCAGGACGCGGGTGTTGTAGCCGCCGTGCGCGGCGGGAGCGCTATTATTTCGTGACCATCGGCGAGGGCAGGCAGCTCGCCCCAGCCTTTGCGGATAAAGCGGAAGGAGACCAAAAGACCGAGCCGATCCGGTGCATCATCGATACTGCAAACGACCCACGCGAGATCAGCCTGGACGACAGCGTCACCCGAGAAAACATGCATCCCGCCGACCAGTTCGAGGCCTTCAAGAAGCTCTCGGAAGAACGCGGGCTTGGCGCCGACCAAATCGATCTGCTGGTTACTGCAAAAGCTGGGTCGTACGGCCGATGCCTTGCGGCACGCTGAGGGACGGAAATGGACGAAAGCCCATCTTGATTTCCCGCACGCACATGGCATGCGGCTGATCAACCCGGATCCGGTCGAGCTTTCGATCAGGCTGCCCTTGAGGCGCGGCAAGTGCACCGGGGTCCGCTCTCGTATAACCAAGGGGGTAACCACTTTGATCCTGTTGATTGTGGTGGGCTTTCATTTAACGTCTAAATCGGCATATACGCGGGCGGCGGTCCGGGAAAGCGGCCATCGCTGAGCGAAGATCCGGAAAAGGCAAACCAATCGGAGATCGGAGCGCGGGGTGGCGTTTCGCCGATTGATCAAAAAGGGGGACGGGCAGGGAAACCATATGGGCCGGCCGTCAAGCTGTCCCACGTCAGCGAGGGCTACAATGAAGCGGGAGCCTATTGGAACCGTTCTTGTCGGGCCAAGCGCGCTGTTAAGGGAAGGCCTGGCTCGGATTTTGAGTGCGGCTGGTTTTCGCATCCTCGCTTCGGTCACCGGTGTTGACGATCCTGTCTTGAGTTCGCTCCCGCAAGAGCAGCCCATCTTGCTCATCATCGATGTCAGCGATGATTTCGATGCAGCATTAGGACAAATCGGGTCTTTCAAGCAACGGTATGCGGCAGGGCGCGTCGCCGTGCTGGCTCATCAGCAACAGTTGACCGAGATGATGTCGGCGTATCGCGCGGGCGCCAATGCGTATCTGGTCAAGGTCGCATCCTGCGACACATTCATCAAATCCCTCGAATTGATCATGCTCGGCGTGACGCTTTTTCCTCCCGAAATCTTGACTTTCATTTCCGACCGGCAAGACTGCTGCCGCAACGGCCACGCAGCCGATGACAAATACGATCCTGACGACGGACGCGCGAATGACGACGATGATGATGACGATAGCGAAATGGTCGCGGCCGAGGTGGGAACGAATGAACATGTACAACAGGCCGCGACCGGCTACACGCCGCAGCTCTCGGCTCGGCAACGATCCATCCTGTGCTGCCTGATCCAGGGTGACGCCAACAAGACCATCGCGCGCAAGATGGCTATCACCGAGGCCACTGTGAAGGTTCACGTCAAAGCGATCCTTCGGAAGATTCGAGTTCACAACCGCACGCAGGCCGCGATCTGGGCGATGAATACTGGCCCGTTCATCGCGGCAATGGACGAGGTTTCGCCTGCCCTGGAGAAGCTGCCGGTTGAGCCGTCGCCCAGTTTGGATATTGCGCAAGTCCTTTCTGCGGGGCACGAGAACGGATCGACATTGTTGCCGACGCTCAAGCCCAAAGGATCGAACCATGTCGCGTTGCCGAACATCGTGCGTCTTGTCCGCCAGGGCATTCATCGGAAAAACGATTGATCTGCTGACGGCGATGGTTGGGCTGGCGTACGGCGCTGCGCTGCCGCACAAGGGCAATCTATCCAACGACGGAAAGTGCAGGGTGGTGCGCGCCACCTGGTATCAAGGCATTGTTCGCGAGATTGGTATTTTTCGAATCGGCGAGTCCCGTTTCATCAAAAGGGGCTTGTTGACGTTCGGCTTGCTGTGTTCGATCGCTCCGGCGGCAGCGGCAGAATACAAGGTCGACGTTGGAGATGTGGTCGAGATCCTGGTCGCGAGGGTGCCCGAGCTGCAGCGTCGTGTTCCCGTGAAATCCGATGGCAGCATTTCGTTCCCACTGCTCGGCACGCTCCGCGTAGCCGGCCTGTCGTCAGCTGAAGTCGAGGCCAATATTCAGGCAGCATTGGCCACCAGGATCTTTCGGCAGAGGACGCCGGACGGACGCGAAAACGCGGTGGCGATTGAGCCCGATGAGGTCACTGCGGTCGTAGTGCAGTATAGGCCGATCTACGTAAATGGTGACGTGTCGAAGCCCGGTGAGCAGGCTTTTCGTCCGTTGATGACCGCGCGCCAGGCCATCGCCCTGTCGGGCGGTTATGACATCCTGCGTCTGCGAATGGAGAATCCCATTCTTCTCTCGGCAGACTTGAGAGGCGAGTATGAATCGCTTTGGACAGAGTTCGCCCGAGAACGGGCGCGTGTATCGCGGCTGAACACTGAGTTGGGAGAGAACGACTCGCTCGATCAGAAACTCCTGGCCGATGTACCGATCGCTCCATCGTCCAAGGCTGAAATCGTAAGCGTCGAGGCCGAGCATTTGCAGACCGACCAAGCCGACTATGAGCGTGAAAAGGCATTCCTTCGGCGCTCCATCAAGGAGGGCGACGAACAAATCAAGGTCCTTTCGGAGCAGAACACCAAGGAGGAACAGGGAGTGCAGGCCGACGTCGAGGAATTGCAGAGGATCAACGAGCTCTTCGGCAAAGGCGCCTTGCCAAGCCCTCGCGTGACCGACGCCCGACGAGCGGTGTTGCTGTCATCGACGCGAAAACTGCAGACCGCTGCGCAGTTGATGCAAGTCAGGAAGCAGCAGGACGACATTGCAAGGCAACTGGAGCGGCTTGATGACCAGCGCAGAATCAAGCTGCTTCAGGACCTTCAGGATGCTGGCACGAGGCTCGGCCAAATTCGGGCAAGGCTGCAGAGCGTCGGCGAGAAGTTGCTGTACGCGGCAGCGAGGTCGCAAATCGTGCGCGGCAACGAACTCAAGCCGGAGATCGCCGTCATCAGAAAAGGCAAGAATGGCCCCGAACGCATCATGGTGGATCAGGACTCCGAGCTACAGCCGGGCGACGTCGTCGAGGTTGCCCTGCGATTGGACGACGCGGTCGGAAAGGACAAGCTCGCTCAGACAGGAGGCGTCGCGGCCCAGTCGGAACCGACCGCCACGGCGGCAAACGTCGGAAACGCCCCGCAGGAGAGGACTGCCACCGCTGATGCGCGTGCGGGAAACGCGACGGCCACAGGCTCAGCCCGCCAGGGCCGACCCTAGCTTCGATGCCGGCAGCAGAGCTGCGGTCGACATCGTTAGCGCTGTGTTTTGGAAACGTTGGAATCGTAGGACCGCCGGCAGGCTACCGGAGGAAAGGAAAGAGGTGATGACGAAGCTTCCGATACTCACCCGCCGGGGCGCCGGACTAACCGTGCTCACCATCATTGTTCTGTCGGTGATGCCGGGCAAAATGCGTCCTCATATACTGGGAAATGACTATTGCGAGCATTTCATCGCGTATTTCGTCGCAGGCGGCCTATTGGCCATTGGATATCCGCGCGCCCTGCAATTGCTGTCGAGCGGCGTCGTGCTCGCGATGTGCGCCGGCGTAATGGAGTTCGCCCAAATATGGATCCCAGGCCGGACCGCAAGCGCCGGCGGTTTCGTAAGCGCTGCGATTGGTGCATGGATAGGTATCGCGCTCGTCGTTGTCGTCAGACGGGCTCTTGAGCGCAGGTTCGTCGTCTCTTACAAATGATACAAATGAGCCAGACGCTTTTCGAAGTGCGCGAGTTGGTCAAGCCCTACTTGTCGGCCTGCACCTTTCGCAGGCGACGTCTCCCGGCCTCGTCGAACCTCGGCAGACGCCCCGCCTGATCCGCGGCGCACGCCATCCCGATCGGTTTGCAGCAGCATAGCGCTCCAGCATCATCCGCGCCGCTGGATGCCCGTGCTCGACCGCGGCGCGGAACCAATGCCGGGCGGCGTCATGATTTGCCAGTACGCCGTGAGCGCCGCCATGGGCGTGCTTTTCTATCTCTCTCGCAGGACTTCTTGTCGGTAGCGGACGAGCGGGGAAAGCAGGTAACTGATGATGCGACGCGAGCCGGTCTTGATCTCGACGATGACGGTCATGCCGGACAGAAGCTGAACGGGCTCGCCCTCGATCTCCATCTGCGCGCGGTCGAGCACGACGCGCGCGGCGTAGACCAACTCCTGGCCGTTGGATTCGCTCGTGCTCTGCGCCGCGGTCGGCGCCGACCGGGAAGGCTCTTCATGTCTGTCGCGGGCGATGGCGTCGCGCGAAACGCTGTGCACGCGGCCGTGCAGGAGACCGTAACGCGTGAAATTGAACGCATCGACCTTGATCTCGGCGTCCTGCCCGGCGAAGACAAACCCGATGTCGCGGTTCGACACCATGGCCTCGATCTCGAGTTCGCTGTCACGCGGGACGACGACGGCGAGGGGCTGCGCAGCCGTGACTACTCCTCCGATCGTATGCACCGCGAGCTGCTGAACGGTCCCGCCGATTGGTGCAGTCAGAATTTGTAGCTTGGCCTTTTGCTCGGCCTTGATCACGTCCTGGGCTAGGCCCGCCGCCTTTTGTTCGGCTTTGGTCAGCTCATCGAACAGGATGCGGCGATACTCCGATTCCGCCTTGGAACGCGTTTGCGCGAGCGCTTCAATCGCCGCGTCCGCTTCGTGCCGCCGGCTCTGCTGGACCAGGAGTTCATGCTGTTGCCCGACGAGATCCTGAAATTCGCTGAGATAAGTGAGCTTGGTGCCGACTTGCCGTTCATAGAGGAGCTGACGAACATTCACCCGCTCCAGGAGCGGCGGAATGATCGCCTCGATCTTCGCAATCATGGCCGTAATCGTGCCGCGTTCCGCAATTTTCTGGGCGAGCTGTCCATCGATCTCGGCAATCCTGGCTTTGTGCTCGGCCTTCTGGGTTGCTAGGAACCGGCGCTGCGTCTCAACGAGTCCCTCATCTGCACCGGTCGGCGGCGTGAAACCTGCGACCGAATCGGCCGGCCCCGGAAGCGCCGCTCGGAGCCGGGCGACATCGAGCTCGGCGCCGACGAACTCGCTCCTGGTATGTTCGACATCGGCAGCGCTGATGGTGGGATCGAGCTCGATCATTACGTCGCCCGCCTTCACGAATGAGCCGTCGCGAACACGAATGGCACGCACGACGCCGGCTTCGAACGGCTGGATGGTTTTGCTCCGGCCGCTGGGAACGATCTTGCCCGGAGCAGTTGCAACCATGTCGACCTTGCCGACCGAGGCCCAGATCACGGCGGCACAGAACACCGCGATGATCGTTGCGCCGATGGCGCGGCCGATCGGCGACGGCGGTGTCTCGATGACCTCAAGCGTCGCCGGCAGGAATTCCGTCTCGTGGGCGGGCCGGCGTTGCCGCCGGTCCGGGAACTCGACGACCTTTTTGACCGTCGTCATTGGATCCCCGTTTGCAGGTAATGCAGGTTGGCGTAGGAACCCTTCGAACCCATCAGTTCGTCGTGCGTCCCGTCCTCGATGATGCGGCCGCGCTCGACGGTGATGATCCGATCGGCGCGGCGCACCGTCGACAGGCGGTGAGCGATCACGAACACGGTGCGGCGCTCGCATATCTTCTGCATGTTGTCCTGAATGATCCGCTCGCTCTCATAATCGAGCGCGCTCGTCGCCTCGTCGAAAATCAGGATGCGAGGGTCGGTGACCAGCGCGCGCGCAATGGCGATGCGCTGACGCTGACCGCCAGACAGGCTGCTGCCGCGCTCGCCGACCAGTGTGTCGTAGCCCTCGGGGAGCTGGAGAACGAAATCGTGTGCCCCCGCGAGCGACGCCGCGGCGATGATCTGCTCCATCGACATGGCTGGATCGGCAAGCGCGATATTGTCACGCACCGAGCGATTGAACAGCATGTCCTCCTGGAGCACCACGCCGAGCTGTCGGCGCAGCCAGGCTGGGTCCACCATCGCAAGATCGACGCCATCGACCAGGACGCGCCCGGCTTCGGGCACGTAGAGGCGCTGGATGAGCTTGGCGAGCGTACTCTTGCCGGAGCCTGAGGGCCCGACGATCCCGACGATCTGGCCCGGAGGCACATGGAAGCTGACGTCGTGCATGATTTCCGGTCCGTCGATGCGGTAGCGAAAATCGACGTGCTCGAAGGTGACTTCGCCGCGGATCGGCGGCAACGCCGAGCGGCCCGAGCCAATCGTCGGTTCCGGACGGGTGTTCAGGATATCGCCAAGCCGCTCTATGGAGAGACGCGCCTGGTGGAAGTCCTGCCAGATCTGGGCGAGCCGGAGCACCGGGATGCTTACGCGGCTGGCCAGCATGTTGAAGGCGACGAGTTCGCCGACAGTCATGTTTCCCTCGATGACGAGCTTGGCGCCGAAGAACAGGATGACGACGGTGACGAGCTTGCTCACGAGCTGGATGGCCTGGCTCGCCATGTTGCCGAGACTGAGGACGCGGAAACTGGCCGCCACATAGGCCGCGAGTTGCTCGTCCCAGCGACGCTGCATCTGGGGCTCGACGGCCATGGCCTTCAGCGTCTCGATGCCGGTGATGCTCTCGACCAGGAAGGCCTGGTTTTCGGCTCCGCGTTGAAATTTCTCGTCGAGGCGTCGGCGGAAAAGCGGCGTCGCACCAGCCGAGATCCCGATATAGAAGGGAAAGGCGCCGAGAACGATCAGGGTCAGCCAGGCCGAGTAGACCAGCATCACGCCGAGGAAAATGACGGTGAACGCCAGATCGATGACGAGTGTCAGAGCCGAGCTCGTGAGGAAA
>Ga0210406_10005011_pt1 | contig 13992 bp, 9 predicted proteins | sample IncBWC30MmetaG_FD_155454 | JGI IMG/M metagenome (GOLD analysis project Ga0210406, IMG submission 155454) | Forest soil microbial communities from Barre Woods Harvard Forest LTER site, Petersham, Massachusetts, United States - Inc-BW-C-30-M | ecosystem: Environmental > Terrestrial > Soil >... | reverse complement strand
TGCAGCATGAAGTCGCTTGCAGCCATTCGCAGTGGATATGCTGCCGACCTAATCGGACGCGCAGCAGACGTAGTGCTGAAGGAACGGCGAAAGCTGGTTCTTCTTCCGCGCGAAAGCCCCCTCAACGATATTCACCTTGAAAACATGCTAGCGCTGAGTCGAATGGGCGTGGTGATGATTCCGCCGGTGCCTTCTTTTTATAACCATCCCAAGACTTTGGCGGAGATGGTAGACCACATTGTTGCCCGGGTTCTCGATCAGTTCGGACTCGAAACGCCGAACGCTGCTCGATGGCATGGACTTCGTGAGCTAGATCCCGCAGGCAAACGCCTGAAAACTGCATAGGAGAAGAGATGCCTCGCGCAACACTATTCCGCAGCCGTGCTACAAGGCGGAGCGAGTAATGTCTGAGGAGCAGTCTATGGATACTAGCCATGAATCAAACCCAATTGGAGCCGCAGCAGAAGGGAGAAAGAGGGACATCCCGAAAATTGGAATCATCGTCGGCAGTACGCGGCCGGGACGAAAACCCGTAGCCGTCGCCAAGTGGGTGCACGATATCCTGAAGAGCCGGAAGGACGCGGACTTTGAGATTGTCGACATCGAAGACTACAAGCTGCCGCTCCTCGATGAACCCGTATCCCCTAGCATGAACCAGTACAGCAAGTCGCACACGAAGACTTGGAGCATTCGTCCGTCGGATTAGTAACGACAAACGCCCTTGCATTTAGTGATCTGGCCAATTTTCGAGTGACACCGCGAAGCGGAAATTCTCACAAAAGCGGCGATGCTGGAGAAAGATTGCCTTCCGATCTGGTGTTCACCAACTGAGGCGGCGGTTTTCCAAACCTCCGATTTGAGTGGCAAGACTCAATGTGAGTTGCTTTGAGGTGTTCTAAAGTGATCTGAGGTCTTCTCAGTTGCAGCGGTTTGCTAATTCATCCTGCCCTGTTCGTACTCACCACGTTTCATTTGTTCTGAATAACATAGCACCCTGTCATTTGCACCAGATTCCCCCATTTGCAGGCTAGAGTGCACCAAGAGTGCACCAAGTTTTGCTTCCACGCGCTTCCTGTTTCTGAACATCTATTTAAACGAAGCTCACCGAGTCCTCTTAGGGTGCCTGCCGTGACCGAAATCGGTAAGTGTACGAGAGACTGACGTAGGAGGGTAACCTCAATCCCACGACTCGCTCGAACGGCGCAAATTCGCCCGGAAGTGCCAAGACCTCGGTGGTCTGACCTGTATATCCGCTGGCAATCAACAGGTTCATCCCAAGACTCATTCTTCCGTCTGCAAGCGTATGCAGAAGAGCGAAGCGAAACTCCTTTACGGCCACTCCGCTGAAACCATCTCCGAGGGGCTTCGCGCCGACGTACTCGAACTCACCGCGTGCTTGAAGGTGAAGAGGTAGGCGATCCAACGTCCCAAGAACGTCCAGAATTGTGCGCGGGGCCTCCGGGGTCGGTTCGCCAGTGGACAGATCGCGCGCGTCGGCTTTTGAAAAGGATGCTTGAAACATGGCATCTCGGAAATAACGACGTGCAGACACGGTCATGAATCGTAGCCGGCCGGGTCCTTCATCGAATTGGAGTCCGGTGTCTGGATCGATTTTTGCGAGCGACGCCTCCGTAGTGACATGACCGAGCGTGACTCGCAATTCTGTTCCAGCCAGCGTCTTATTCGCCACGAGTTGATACGAGTGCGCACGGCTCACGAGAGCGCCTCGACCGGTGCCGTTCCCAATCCGTGGATCGTTGGTGAAGAACGCTTCGCCAGCGCTTACGGATACGAAAGGAAGCAATGAATGGTCGCTCGGAAGAAACGACAGAGTAGCTTTCGGCGAGTTGACGCCGATCCGCCTATTGAAGGAGTGAAGGGGAATCAGCAGATCAACGTTGTCGAAACCGATTTCATCGCGCCGGAACCCGCCGTAGTACCGTAGGTGCCGCGTCAGCGAACCGTTCAACGCAACAAACGGCGCTACATCCCCAATGGTGACATTGTTAGCTGTCACCTTCTGAAAAGGACCATAGACCGCTTGGTCGGTTGACATGAAGTGGTCCAAATCCAGCCGACGCGGGGCGTCATGCTGATAATCCATTCCCGCCAGCACCGTCAGGAATTCGGCGACTTTATTCGTGTATGTTGCGTTGCCGCCCGTGACTGTGCGGAACTCGCTTTGCCGAATTAATCCGTCGCCAAAGTTCGAATAGAGCGCCAAGTTGTAGGTTCGAAAGAATCCCGAGAGTAGGACCTGTTGCTTGGCTGTGAGCTTCCAGACATCGTTCGCTGCGATCAATGCGGTATGAGTCTGATCTTTCTGTCGCGGATCAATCGTATCGTGCAAATTCGGAACTTCGATCGGGGTCAGCCCAGGTATGAACGAGAAGCCGTAGTATCCAACAGCGAAGAGACTTAGATCGTGCTTGCTGAAGTTGAATTGGCGATAGGCATTGATCTTGTACTGTTGGCGATGCTCAAGCCGATCAAGAAAACCATTGCCGTATGATGCTTGTAGTGCAATCCAGGAGTGGGCGTTATCCGGACTCCAGCCGGCCACTAGGTCAAGATCCCGGTAGTCTCCCGTAAGAGTGACGAAAGGTTCCAGCTGAGAACGCAGTCCGTACGTTGCCGCGAGGTTTTCGGAGTGATTTCCCTCCCGTACGTTAAAAGCGCCTCCATCCGTCTGCACACTCTCGATCACAGAAGGCACGAGAATATTTGGGTCGGCGTATCCATTTCCGTGGGCGTTGGCGGAAAGATTGTTCGGGACCAAGTAGCTTCCCACTTGGAGGTACTGCGCAATCGGCTCGCCGTGATCTCCCGCCACTCCCGGCGCAAAATACTGTGGAGCCTTGGTGCCCCCCGAAGCCGTCTCGATGGGCAGGCCGGGAATCGAGACCGGAGCGCCGGGTCGTCCCGGATTTGCATCCAGAGTTTCATCGCGAATCAGCACTCGTTGTGCCGGATCAGGTGCCAGAACGTTTCCTTCCTTGATGTCCGCAGTTACTGTGACAGTTTGCTGTTTTGGCGTAATCTTGAGTTCGATACCGACAGTCAAAGGCTCCGTGCCGCCGACAAGAACGCTCTGGCTGACGGGTTCAAATCCTGTGACAACCAACTTGAGGGTATATTTCCCCGCTGCTATCCCAATGAAGGAAAACAGACCTTCGTTGCCTGTAAGAGTTCGTTGAACGATCTTATTTTCAGAACTCGCGAGGGTCACCGCGGCGTGAATCACAACATTTCCTTGCGGGTCAGTGACGTGCCCTTGAATGCTGACGCCTTGTGCGGAAGCCGAATTAGGAAGAGCAAAAATGCCAGCGAGAACAAGAATCCATCGGATCAGTGTGTATTGACCTTTCGTTCGCATTTTGCCGCCACTTACCGTCATGAGTATTACGATTTTATGACGGCAATCGGTGCAAGTGCCATTCGGTTCGCAACCGAAGGGTCGGCTGGATTCCCTTTCGAGGCAAGCTCACGGGGTTATGCCGTGAAATGTCTTCTATAGTTACTTGGCTTTACGCCGAAGCACCGCTCGAACGCTCTGCGGAATGCATCGGCGCTTTTGAAGCCCACAGACGCAGCCACGCTCGAAATCGTCTGACCGGGTTTTGTAAGCCGTCTCCGCGCCTCGCCGAGTCGCAGGTCTTCCACAAACGCAGCTGGCGTAGAGTCGAAGGCATCTTTGAACCGGCGACTGAAGTGGCGCGGACACAGACAGGCCTTCTCGGCTAAGGCCTCCACCGATAAGTCCTGGCGTAGATGCCCCGTCATCCACGCCGCGAGTTCGGCGATGCGGTCCCTAGATCGAGTCTGAAACTCTAGGGGCTCGGAGAACTGCTCCTGCCCACCTGACCTCTTGAGGTAAACGACCAACTCGCGCGCGACAGACAGAGAGACACCTGCACCGTAGTCTTCCTCGATAAGCGCCAAGGAGAGGTCGATGCCGGCTGTGATGCCCGCAGAGGAATAGAACTTTCCGTCGTTAATGAATAGCGCGTCGGGATCGACTTTTAGCTTCGGGAAGCGTCGGGCCAAGTCGCGCGCATGACGCCAATGTGTCGTAACCCGCCGTTTGTCAATCAGCCCTGTCGGAGCGAGGGCATAGATACCCGTGCACACAGATGCTATGCGGCGAATATGTTCGGCCCTTTCCTTTATCCACACCGACACTTTGGTGTTCCCTTCGGCTCTACGCAAGACGGCACCGCCGGGGACAATAAGCGTGTCGAGAGCCGGAGCGTTCTGGAAAGTGGTATGCGGCTTGAGTACAACGCCAGACTCGGACGTGAATGGCTTTGCGGTTGCGGCTATGATCACGATCTTATAACCGTATTGCGGAGCTGCGTTTCCGTCACTCTTGCCGATGACCGCGGATGCAAAAGCCTCTGCCGGCCCGGTGATATCGAGTGCGTTGACCCCGTCGTATCCGACGATCCCAATGAGCTTCGCTTTCATCTTCCTCTTCTGACCTCGATGATGGGTATCTACTTCGGCCCAGACGTTCCGCCTTGCGATTCGACATCTCCAAACGGACTTGACATCATTCTTACATTAACAGCCGTCATGATGATGACCAGGCACGCTGATTAAATAGGGCAGATTGACGCCGCCGGCTCCGGCGCTAAAGATGAACGGCAAGGTAGCATCGTTTTTGGCTGCATCGCGCGAGAAGCCTAGGTCATTATTCGTGATGCCATACGCATAGAACATGTAGTGGCCAGGATAGTTCTGTTTCGTTACCTTTCCGCTTTTCGAATCCACATTCACGTCGCCTGCGAGCATATAAGCTACACCGATGCGGTCGGGATGATGGAATCGGCCGTCTGAAAAGCCGGTGTCGATGTCAGCGCGAATGTCGCCCAGTGTCTTGCCGGCTGCGAGTAGTTCACCGACTCTTAGCATCACCGGAACATACGTTGACGCTCCCTGAGCGTCCCAACAGGTCGGCTTAAATGAGGTGTCGCCGTAGAAGAAAGCGTCGCGATTTACCATGCAGGTGAATCCGTTGTGTCCTTCACGCACCAATGTGAAGCCGGCGTTCCCAAACACATATACCGCCGAACCTTCACGCAGGTGCTCTGGAGCGGCAGCTACCGCCAACTGAATTTCCGCCTCGCGCGGAAGGACGACATTCAGACTCGCCCGCGTGTCAGTAGTCTGGGCCGTCGACAGAAATGCGAACGATTGAGCGGCAACTGCGAGTCCTGCGATCGCAAGGATTCGAAAGTACATTTAACACCCCAATCGATATTTCAAATGTTTCGAGGTTTCGTTGCAGGCAAAACACTCTCCCCTGCCATGCGCCAGGGAGGGTAGCCTGGCAGGGTTTTCAACGAGATCAAGCGCAGTATTTGGCGCCTGCGACACATTCCGCTGTGCCCACCCATGCTACGTTTTATTGGTCCACGTAGGTTTCTGGGGCAGTGTCGAATCTATCCTTGTGATCTTGCATGCAAAAGTAGAAGGTCTTGCCTTTGTAAAGACACTTGGGACTAGTCACCGCATCAACATCCATCTTGCAGACCGGACAGAGAGGATGCGCGTCAGTTGAAACGAGTTCTTTCAAGTAAATGTTATTTGAATCTGGGTTCATCCAGCCTTGACCTTGATATTCCAATTGGTAGACGGTTTTACTGGCGACCTCGCGGCCGAAATAGCGCTCGACCACTCTAAGGGCGAGATCGATGCCGCACGACAGTCCGCCCGAGGTGGCGAGATTGCCGTCCTCGACGAACCTAAGCCCGCGCTTAAATTGGATATTCGGAAACTGCATGACAAATCTTCGATAAGAATTATGATGCGTGGTAGCCGCTTTGCCTGACAACAAACCGGTGCGGGCCAGTACAAATGCCCCGACGCAAACCGACATGGTTACGTCTGTGCTTTTGGTCGACTTGCGAATCCAATCAATCATCGCTTCGCTGCTTCCATCCTGGCCCGGAATCACTATCACCTTGGGTGCAGGAGCAGTATCGAAAGTGTAATCGGGTATGATTTTCATCCCTCCGCTGGTATGGATAGGGTTGGTGGTCTCAGCGACGGTGTAAAGATGGAATGGATCATCCGTGCGGCCGGGGACGTTCACATTCTCGAACACTTCCCATGGTCCACAAAAATCGATGACTACCGCACCTTCTGAAAGAACAAATGCTACGGGAACGCTGCCTTTCGCCGGAGGGGTGAGCGGATTTCGCACAGTGGCAGGTTTGCTCCTCCCTCTTCCATTCAACGCCTCTGCCGTGCCTAAACTGGCGGCAGGCGCGCCAAGCGCTGATGAAGGGATCGCAGCGACAACACCTAATACTGCAGATTTTTCTAAAAACTCTCTTCGCCTCATGGTTTCTAAGCTCCTCTCACGCGAAGATACCGAGAACAAAACCAAGGCCGCTATGACTACGTAACGACAATTTCGGACATTCCTCTACGACTTGTTCGGCCATCGGTGGCAACAACCTTCCCTTCGAGAGCCATATCCGCGGGCACGCAGCCCGGAGAACACGTTCACCCCGAAGTGGTTCAGGTCATGCGTGAGGAGGGAATCGACCTGGCCGGCGTCAGGCCACAGTTCTTGTCGACGGAATTAGCGCTGCAGGCAAGTTTGCTCGTAACTATGGGATGCGGAGACGCCTGTCCGTATGTGCCTGGTCTCAAGAAACTCGATTGGCCTTTGCAAGATCCCAAGGGTCAGCCGATCGAATCAGTCCGCAAAATTAGAGACGAGATTCGCGAGCGCGTCGTGGCCCTCGCGACGGGAAAAATTGGCTCTGAGCGCGTTTTGCGGACAGGACGGCTATCATTCGTTTGAGTGAATATTAAAAGCTCACTACGCCCAAGTCCTGGAACAGCGCAGCTTCAACGGACAGCCTGCCACTTTCGACCCACGTGCTATTTACTAGGTATCTGAAACTCCGACCGGATGAACGGCTTGATTCCTTCCTCTCCTGTCAGCCGAAGACAGAGCAGGCTGCCCTCGCGCTCGAGGTCAATATGAAAATCGAAAAAGGGGCAGCACTTGCCTTCGGCCGCAACCCAGTCGGCCAGCTCGCCGATCGAGACATTCGATGGACTGAACTGGAATTCGTAACCCTTTTCTGTTTCCACGATCTCCCTCCGTGCCGTGACCAGCTTATCGGTCAATTGCCTGTGGCGCTCGCGCTCCGCCGGATTCAGAGCTTTGATCTTGCAGTAGAATTTGTTTTGCGTCGTCAGCACCTGTTTCTCCTTTTCCTTAGTCTTCGTTTCCTGCGGTGACGCTTGCACCAGCGCTGCACTCGCAAGCAACGCCGCAAGCCCTGCAACCGCTGCTCGCTGCTTACGCTTTCTTCTGTTTCGATCTCCCTGCACTGTCATGACTTTCCTCCTGTGAGACCTGGCGCGTCCCATTGCAAAATGCTAGAACTTAAAGTCAGCTTTAAGTCAAGCACCTCTATGCAGGGACCAGGGGGACAACGCAATGAAGATAGGCGAACTCGCCGACCGTTCGGGGCTAAACGCTTCCGCGATCCGTTATTACGAAAGACGTGGATTACTCCCCGCGCCCCACCGTGCGGGCGGCCAACGCCGGTACCCCGCGGACGCACTTGATCGCGTCCTCCTCATCCGCTTTGCGAGCGAGATTGGATTCACGTTGAGCGAGATCAAAGTTTTCCTCAATGGGTTGCGGGATGACTCACCAGTCGGGCCGCGCTGGAAGAAACTCGCCCACCGAAAGATTCAGGAAGTCGAGGGCAGCATCCTGCGCGCGCGGCGCCTGAAATCGCTCCTCGAACACCTGCTGCATTGCAGGTGCGCGTCACTTCAAGTCTGCGTCGAGCGTCTGAGTCTCAGTCCCAGGCTCCGACTCATTAGAAGCGTCGCCAAAACAACACTGCCACTGTTCAAGAAGTAGCCCGCCGGAACATTTGGCAGAGAACCGAATACTGCCTTCATCTCCTCAGCAATTCGGAATGCGACCTCTTACCACCCTTACAACATGTTGCGCGGGTCCGCGAAGTGGCTATCCAACCAAGACGCCCGACAAGGTGACCAAGCACCTGAAGCCGGTGGTTTTCCAATCCGCCGATTTTTCGTTGCACCAGTCAATATGAGTTGACCTGAGGTGTTGCAGGGTGACCTAGGGTCTTCTCAGTTGCAGCGGTTTGCTAATTCATCCTGCCCTGTTCGTACTCACACACTTTCATTTGTTTTGAGCAACATAGCACCCTGTCATTTGCACCAAATCACCTCATTTGCAGGCTAAAGTGCACCAAGCGTGCACCGAGTTCCCGGGATTACGAACTCACCCGGATTTTTGGATTTTGTTCGCGAAGTGAAGGAAAGATTTCAGACGCTATAAAGCGAAATGCAGGTTCGGCGAGTTTCCAGTTCAAGCTGGAACACCGTTCGCTTACCGCTTTAGGATCTCGAGCCTGCTGGGGCGGGCGATCGAGTTGATGTCCGGGTTGTAATACTCGTAGACGCGCGAAGAGAAGGTGTGGGCGCGGATCGGATATTTCGCGCGCAGCCGGTAGCGAACAGTGACCGTTTGCCCGGCAGCGAATGAATCAAAGTACAGGATGGCTTGCGTCGCAGTCTGGCTGTATTTTTCCAGACGCCCGCTCTTCTGGTTGGCGGACTTTTCCTGATACTCCTGCAAATCCTCGCTCAACAGATCGAAACCCGGAGGAATCCCGAGATCCACCATCACCATCTTGGCCGATTTGTCCAAATTGTTCCGAATCGTCGCCGTAGCCGTGGCGATATCGTCTTGCGCCAGTCGCGTGCGGTCGTACGACACGTCGATCGAGAGCGGCTCCTGCGCTCCCTTCTCGTCCCACGGCACAAAATACTGCCCGACGACCTGGTACCCCAGATTGCCTTTCCCGGCGAACCGCACTTCCACGTGATTCGTTTCTTTGTTCTCCGATTCCTTGTAAACGAACTGATGGAACAAATCGCTGTTCTCGGGCGTGAAGTTCAGTTGCGTCACACTCTTCCCGTTCAGCAGCACCTCCAGCGTCCCGTTCACGTCGGAAGCGCTCTTCTCGGACGCCAGGATCAGCGCCCGAAGCGCCATGATAGTCGCCTGCGTGCTGCTCCACGTCCCGTACGCATCTTTCTTCGCCGTAAGATACGTCAGCGCTTTGCGTGCTGTACTTGACGCCTGCCCCCACTTCAACAGCGCCTGCGTGGCCAGCCCGGTGGTCTCGATGTTCGCCACCAGCCCGGTGGAATACATACCGGTTTCCTCTGACGTCCACCAGGCCTGGTTGTCCTGCTCCGTGCGCGCGTCAATGAGCATCTGCATCGCCTGCCGCGTGAACTCTCGGTCCTTGCCGTAGTCCACCGCGAAATTCGCCACCGCCGCCAGCGTGTACGCATCGAGCTTGCCGGAAATGTGGCTCTGGATGTACTGGTTCGCTTTCTCTACCGCCGGACCTTGGTATCCCGTGTTCTCCAGTGACCACGCGATGTACGCCGTGATGCGCAGTACGTCCGTATTGAACCTGTTTGTCGCTCCTTCGTTGATGAACTGCGTGTCCGGCTTCCAACTCCCGTCCGCTAATTGCTGCGACGCCAGCCATTGCTGCGTCCGCTGAATCACCCGCGGATCCACGTCGTGCACCTTGGCCATGTCGGCAAATTCCATCAAGCCGTACGCTGTCAGGATTTTGTTCGCCGGAGCCTGCCCGAACCACGAGAATCCCCCGCCTTTCACTTCAAACGTAAGCAGCCTCTGGTAGCCGTTCGCGATGTATCCTTCCGCCTTGGCGTGCACTTCCGGCGTCAGCTTCTTCGTACGTTTCATGTAATCCAGCGCCAGTACGTTCGGATACGTCGCCGAAGAAGTCTGCTCGAAGCAGCCGCTCGGCATCCGCAGAATCGCATCCATGCCCTCCATGATCTGGCTCAATGGGCCGGGATAAATCCGCACGAAGACCTTGCTCGCGTCTGGAATTGCGTTCGCCGGAAACGTCACGTCATGCGCTGCACCCGATTCCAGTTGCCCGTTGAACACCACATTCTGCTCCCGCCCATTGGGCACAACTTCAATCTCGCGCACCACAACGTCCGCGCGCTCCGTTGCGCCCTTCATCCGCGCCGTCAGAGTGAGCCGGTACTTCCCGATCCGCTTCGCCCCCAATGTGAACTGCGACCCGCCCACGTGCTGCGCATCCACGTTCACTGTCTTCGCCGCTGAGTCGTCCACAAGCCCGAACCAGCTCTCCGGCTTCAGCTCCAGCTGCACGTTGCCTTTCGTGTCCGTGTAGTTGTATATGGCCACCGGCAGCGACACCTGGTCCCCCTGCGTCAGCGTCACCGGCAGGTCCAGATCCACGAAGAAATCCTGGAACACTTTCAGGCTCGACGTCGCCGTACCCAGCGCGCCGTGCTGCGTCGAAGCGATCATGGCCATACGCCACGTCGTAATGTTGTCCGCGATCGGGACCGCAATGCTAGCTTTCCCGTCCCGGTCGGTGATGATCTCCGGATTGATATACAGCGCTTCCGGGAACCAGGAACGCACATGCACGTCTGGTCCCGGCTCCTTGCCATCTCCATTCGCGCCAGCCTCATCCTTGGCAAGTCGAACCCTCGATGGTTTTGCCGGGGGCGCAGGCACAACTAACTGCATAAAATTTCGATTGTTCATGGGCAAGTTCATCACCTGCTTATCCTCGATCATGCCCCCAATTACACCGCCCATCGCGCCACCGGCAACACCTCCCGGAACACCGCCAGCGATGCCGTTGCCATGCCCCTCGCCGAATTGGGCTTCCGTGGTCATCAGGATTTCTGCCCCGCTGACCTCGACTGTCTGGGTGGTTGCACCGACTTCCAGGCGAGCACTCAGTTGAGCACGATCCCCGGTTTGCAGGTAGAAATTCCGTTGAGCCTGCTTGAAACCGAGACTGGATACCTGGACGACATAGCTGCCCTTACGGAGCGAAGCGAAATGGAACTTGCCAGACTCGTCGGAAAGAGTGTGCGCAAGATGGCTGGTGGAGGTGTTGTGAAGGCTTACGGTCGCGTTAGGGATGACAGCGCCGGACGGGTCCAGCACAATGCCGGAAACCTCCGCGTGCTCTTCCAAACCACTGGGATGATGCTCGACCCGCACATCAATTTTTCCCGTATCGGAAGACGGGGAAGCCACAAGTGGGCTGCGGCGGAAATACAGGAAGGCCGTCAGATCATCGCCAGTGTTGAATTGCTCGTCAGCTCCTGCGCCGCGGATCCAGTACTGAGTTCTGCTAGAGTCCCAGGTTACCGGCTCCAAACGTAGGGGCGTGCCCCAGGGATCACGGAATCCCGGCGCGCCCGACTTCACCAGTTTCGCGAACGCGTGGTTCAGGTCCGTTTCTTTCGGGTCCGCCAGAAACGCATCGAGGATTTGCCGCGCCAGGTCCTTCGCCGAATCCTGAAAGTGTTGTTTATAACGCTGATAGTACTCATACTGTTTGTCCGTCGGAATCGTCCTCCCAACTTCCGTATCGAACTGGTTCGGACGAACTATTTCCGTCGCGGCAAACAGCGCGCGGCCCGCTCGGTCCCGCTGTTCCTCCAATGACTTTTCCGGTGGTTCCTCGACCACCTCCGGCAAGCCGATCGCGTGAATTTCATACCGCGGCTTCATCACTTCCTGTTCCAGATAGAAGAACACCTTCGCGAACCCCGGCTGTTTTTCCGCCAGCGCAAACACGGCTTCGTCTACAATCTGCAGTCCCAGCGCCGCATGCACTCCCTGCCCGTGCGAGTCCGTCACGCGAAATCGGATATGGCCGTCGTCCCCCGGCTTGTACACCACCGCGTCCGCCACCGCCTCGATTTTCAATTCATCCGCCGGCTGCACGAACACGATCCGATGGTCCGCTACGGGCTGCGCATTGCGTCCGAAAACGTATGCATGAATGTCCAGCGTGCCCGCCATGTCCGGAGTCGCCGCCAGCGCCAGTTCCGCCGCCCCGTCGGTAAGATCCAGGTCTCGCGTGACGACCGTCTGCCCGTCGCGGATCACGTCCACATACACCGTCCCACGAACCTTCGTGCTCAGAATCTTCAGTCGTATGGGATCGCCCGCATGGTAAACGGCATGTTCGGTCCGCAACAGCACTTGGTCTTCCCCCGCGCGAAGTTGCAACGGCACCCTCGTCGTCACGCTTTCCCCGTCTTTGCTTCTCCCCTCGATCGCCAGCGTCTCCGCCACGTATGACGACTTCAGCGTGATCACCGCCACACCGCCGCCATCCGTCGAAACGTGCACATCGGGCTGTGAGTCGGAGTGAACGGTGAGATCCGCTTGCACCGGCGTGCCGTCCGGATACGACGCCAGCAGGAAAATCTGATTCTCCAACTTGGGAACCAAGGCTCCGCCCTCCGGGATGGCCGTCAGCAGAAACGCCGATTCGCTTACCGTAATCGGCTCGCCGCGCGTCTCCGAATGCCCCGCTGTGTCTTTTACCGTGGCTTCAATCAGCAGCCGCGCCGCGCCCTGGCTGAGCGGACGCCCCGCAAGATACGCGGGAACGGGAAGATCAAAGTGGTACGTACCATTGCGGTCCGTTTTGCCCTCTGCCGAAGCGGCCTGGAATTCGGTTACGTCCATGCCCAAGACTTTCAGCGAAACCTCCGCCTCATCCAGCGCCTTCCCGAAAAAGTAGTTGGCCTGTACCGTGCCCGTAATATGCTCGCCGGGACGATAGCCATGCTTCTTCGCGTTGCTCTTCGACGTGAGATTCAGTTCCACCTTGAATTTCGGCAGGACGTACTTCTCCACGTTCAGCGCAATCTCCGCCGTGTTCGCCGCGCCATCCACGCCCGCATCTCCCAGCAGCGCGCGCAGATGATACGTCCCCAGGTTTACTTCACTCGCCAGCCCGAATTCGCCGGACGCGATCCCGAACTCGTCCGTTTTCGTCACTCTCTTGAACACCTTATTCCCGCGTGAATCCTCCACCTCAAAGGTCAGCGGGCGGTTCGCCACAGCATTGCGGCTTGCGCGGTCCAGCGCCAGCGCGCGGATGTGAATGAGCTGCCCCGGCTGATAGATCGGCTTTTCCGTTGTCAGCAGGATTCCCGCTTTATCCTGCAGCCGCACGGATTGCGTGAATTCCGTCGATCCTATGGAGGTGTCTACGACGTAGTGCAGCTCGCAATTCCCCGCAATTCCCGCCGGAAATTCGATACTCGCTTCCGCTGTCCCCCGGGAATTCAGCCGCCCGCTGAAGAGCGTGCGCCGCTCCTGCTGGGGCGTTTTCAATTCGATACGCAAGCTCGCTCGCCCGGGAATTGGCTCGTTGTGCGAGTCCGTAACGACCACGCGCACCGCCGCCTGGCTGCCCGACAGATACGATTGCTGGCCCCGTATGTGCAATACCGGCATTCGCAGAATCCGCGAGATGGATTCCACGCCGCTCAGCTCCTGAAACTTGTTTCCCTCATAGACGAACCGGTACCGCACCCTGTGCCATACGAGTTCATTCAACGGCACCGCCTTGTCGAGCTTCATCTCCGTCTTCCACTCCCCGGAGGAATTCCTAATCGTCGCGTCCTTCTCCACCCGACCCAGCACCTGCTCTTCCGGGCCCAATACCTCCAGCGTCAGATGGCCCGCTCCGGGATTTGCGTCCTGATAGGGAATTGCGAAGTGCAAAACACCGTGAGAGTACTTGGCCGCTCCCGGTGAAGCATTCGAGGCAAGAAACGCCGGGACCACCAGCAGGGCAACAACCACCACTACCGCTAGGACCAGTGAATAGAAAAAGGATCGGCTTGGACTTGGGCTCCAGAACGCTGGCTCCATGTTCTCGCTCCCTGAAGACGAGTTTCAGCGCCTTATTCGCTTTCCGCGCTCATCCTGAGAACGATGGTGGCCGCTGTCCTTGCACGGAAATTCCCGGGTCGTGTCCCTTGCTTACGTATGAATGGACACCGTGGAGCGACATTCGGTGCCCGGCAGCATTCCGTCTTTGTGCAGGTTGGTACTTCTAAACGCACAGG
>Ga0210406_10005010_pt1 | contig 13994 bp, 12 predicted proteins | sample IncBWC30MmetaG_FD_155454 | JGI IMG/M metagenome (GOLD analysis project Ga0210406, IMG submission 155454) | Forest soil microbial communities from Barre Woods Harvard Forest LTER site, Petersham, Massachusetts, United States - Inc-BW-C-30-M | ecosystem: Environmental > Terrestrial > Soil >... | reverse complement strand
GTTACCTGCGAGCGCCCAGTCGTACGGGGGATTGCAAAAGCAGAGCGAGAACGACTCGACGGCGCAATGGGTTTCCAGACAGTTCCCCTGAACAATCTTGGTCAGTGAGGGCCCGGCTTGTTCCGCGCGATAGGCATCCAATTCAATTCCGTAGCGTCTTGCGCTGGAATCTCCGGTAATCGCAGCGAACGCCGCGCCGTCGCCGATGCAAGGATCCAAGGCCGAAAACAGCTCGATCGGAAAGCGCAAGAGATTTCGAATTCTTTCCGCTTCTCTGAGCGGCAGCGGGTAGTAGTTGCAGCGAACTTTGGCGATGAGGCGGGACACGCAAAAACTCCTATCGTTTGATTAGCGGGGTGCGACTTGAAACACAGAGTGAATGCCACTGCAAGCTTCCATTTCTGATCTGACGATCGGCTCGCGTGAGTGCATAGCCAGAAATCAGTTGATTACAATGCTGGGTGCGGCAACCTCCGGTAGGCGCCGCTAACAAATGGCGTTGGAGAGACGCCAGGCTCTACACTACAGCTGTGCCGGAATCGAAGACAAAAGCCGCCTTCATCGAGCCCATGTTGCTTCTCAGAACTGAGCGACTGCCAGAGGGAAGCAAGTGGGTATACGAACTGAAGCTGGACGGCTACAGGGCGTTGGCCATCAAGACAGGCGGCAAGGTGCATCTCCGATCCAGAAACGACCATGACTTCAACCTCCGATATCCTGCTGTCGTACAGGGGCTTGGGGCGCTCCCAGATGAGACGGTGATCGACGGTGAGATAGTGGCCCTGGACGAATCTGGTCGGCCATCGTTTAACACGCTGCAAAATTATGGGTCGGCGAAAGCGCCGGTATTCTTTTACGTGTTTGACGTCCTGGTCCACGGCGGCCGGAACGTAATGTCGGAGCCGCTTTCCGTCAGACGGGAATTGCTACAGCAGCGTGTTCTTCCAAAACTGGGCGAGCCCATTCGCCATTCTCCCGAATTGGATGCCGGCGTCCCGCACCTGATTGATTCAGTACGCGCCCAGGGACTGGAAGGACTGGTGGCAAAGCGACTGGACAGCCCCTACGAACCCGGTCGACGCTCCGGCGCATGGCAGAAGATGCGGCTCAACCAGGGGCAGGAGTTCGTGATCGCAGGATATACACCGAGCGCGAAGAACTTCGACGCATTGGCCTTTGGCTACTACCGTGGCACCGATCTCATCTATGTGGCAAGGACGCGCAGTGGCTTTACGCCAGCCTCGAGAGACCAACTGTATAGACGATTCCGGGGGCTTGAACTAGCCGATTGCCCCTTCGTGAACCTTCCGGAGGCCAAAAGTGGTCGGTGGGGACAAGGCCTGACCGCCGCGAAGATGAAGGAATGCCGGTGGTTGAAGCCCAAGTTGGTCGGGCAATTTGAGTACGTTGAGTGGACGCCTGATGACCATCTGCGGCACTCCCGATTCGTTGGGTTGAGGGAGGACAAGAACGCTCGTGACGTACGGCGGGAAAAGTAGCAGAGTTTAGTGCAATAGCTTGAACTCGCGTTGACGGACAAAGTTCACTAAGTCTCGATTAGTCTGATACCTGTTTGCGGGAGCCGTATCAAGGGGCGATTCCCAACTTCCGAGCAGGCGATCGTCGGACCGGAGCACAGCCGGTCCGCACGATGCCATGTGTGCAACTCGGGCGATGCGGCCAAGTGGCGGTCGCAGCGTGCATCAGCGGATCGAAGCCGACCGTTTCTAAATCCAGACACCCTTGGTGGAACACTGAGACTCCTCAATCAGTAGCCACCCTCAAAACTCAAGTGAAATCTGTCTTCCCGCCACACGTGTGTGCGAATTGTGTGCCCGCTTTCGAGCCGGAGGTATCCAATGGCTCGAAAAGCAGGGCAACTGATTTCACGCGGCCCGCGAACATGGCTTGTTCGCGTATCACTTGGCCGGGATCCGGAGACCGGAACTAGGAAGTACCACAACAGAACCGTTCATGGCTCATTCCGTGAGGCACAAACGTACCTGAACGCTAAACTTCAAGAGCGCGATATCGGCCGTCTTCCTCGCGCCGCCGCGATCAGAACTCGATGACTATCTGGACCAGTGGTTGGCAACATCAGCCAACCGAGATTGCGGTCGAAAAGCTATACCGACTATGAAAGTCTGCTACGTCTCCACATCCGTCCATGTCTTGGCGCCGGGCCGATAGGGGCAATCACTCAGTTCGACATTCAGAGCGTTTATGCTCAGATGTTTAACCGTGGGCTGTCGCCGCGAACAATCGAGTAGACAATGCCGTCTTGCAGTCCGCATTCCGCCAGGCAGTGCGCTGGAAAATGGTAGCCGAAGATCCTTGTGTCGGAGTTGATCTACCACGGTTGAAGAGGCGTGAGATGGAGGCCTCAGCGTTGAAGAATGCAGGCGATTCCTCATGGTCGCGAGAGAGACCGAATGGTACGCGCTGTTTGCGCTCGCCCTGACAACCGGAATGAGGCCCAGCGAATACTTGGCGCTTAAATGGAGCGACATCGATTGGCACCGTGGCACCGCGAGTGTCTGCCGGACGATCCAGATTTCGTCCAATGCGTGGACCTTTTACGATACCAAGCGCAAGCGAAGTCGCCGGGTCGTGAAACTCCAGAATTTCGTTCTGGAGGCTTTAGATGATCTCGGCGGCCAGCGTGAGAGGGAGCATGACCTGGTTTTCCATAAGGGTGGACAGCCCCTGAGACAACGAAAGATCAAGGTCGAATTCCGGAGGCTTCTTGCGGCGGCTGGCATAAGATCGATTCGCTTGTACGATCTTCGCCACACCGCCGCTACATTGGCCGTGGCGGCCGGCGTTCCGTTAAGGTGATTTCAGACCAGCTCGGTCACGCGAGCGTTTCGTTCACGCTGGAGCGTCATTCCCATGTTCTTCCGAGCATTCAGGATGAGGCTGCGGCCAAGGTTGAGCGCATGCTCATAGCCTGAGGTTCGTTTCACATCGTTCTAATGCGCGCATCTGCCTACCCGGCAGGTGCGTCGCCCGCCAAAAGCGCGCGTCTGGACCAATGTACGAGTTTCTGACGATCCACTCGGGGCAGCAGGCGGCGCTTCCCAGATGGCCGTTTGGGGCCCAGTGGAAGGATCGGTGGACAACGCCGCCGCAAAGCTGAGCGCAGCGGATCGGCAGGCGCCTTCGGCCTGGTTGCACGTCCCAGCGTCAACGCCGGGGCTCCGGTGGAGTGATTCCGCGGCCGACTTCCTCGTACACCCACATGCCAAACTTATGGTTTGATGAGAAGTTCTCGACCGGCGCTGTGCTATGGACGTGCAGCATCGGCACCTGACCGTGGACGAAGCGTATGGACCCATTGACGACCGCATATTATGAACTGCGGTTTGAAAACCAGTTCCTTCGAGCCAAGGGCTTCACGTTTCAGACGCTCTTCGCCACGCTCATGGGGAACGCGCATCCGGCCGATTTCATCCCATGCCGCCCCTGGGGCGCAATGGGCGATCGCAAGAACGACGGGTATCTCAAATCCGAACGCCTGCTGTTTCAAGTGTACGCACCCAACGAGCTGCGTGCCGCACGCGCCATTAAGAAGATTAGGGAAGACTTCACGCAGGCACTCCCTTACTGGAAGGACCATTTCGACACGTGGGTCTTCGTACACAACGCGATCGACGGCCTATCAGCTCCAATCCTCGACACTCTTCTCGCACTCGAACGCGAGAACCCGCCGATCAAGATCACGGCCTGGGGTTATCACGAACTCGTACTTCGGTTCCGCACACTCTCCCTCGAAGCACGCACCGCGCTCTATGGCGTACCACCGCCACGCGAGACCATCACGATGATGCTCAGCGCCGTACGAACGCCGGCGGTGCGTGAGTCGCTGACCATCATCATTGCCGTGCACAATGAAGCACGAGCCATTCATGCCTTATTCAAAGGGCTCCGCGCAGAAGGATTCACGGATCACTACCGGATTCTCATCTGTGATGACGCATCAACCGACGAGTCGTTTGAGCTGCTGGAATTGTATAGCAGGAATCTCCCGAACGTCACGTGTCGGCACCTCACCACCAACACGCACAAAGTTGGCGCCATCGAGCAAATGGCCGCGATGGTGCGCACGCCGTTCGTCCTGACCTTAGACGCTGACTCCATGCTGACCGAGCTGTGCGCGGACGCGCTGGAGAACCTGCTCCAAGAGATGCACCATCAGGCATACGACGCCGCGTACTTTCGCATCACGCCCGATTACCAGAACACGCTCGAACGCCTTCAGCGGCTTGATTACACGATTTTCACGGACACCCTGCGCCGCTGGCTCGGTGTGCCAGTCTGCCTGATCGGGCAAGGCGTTATTTGGAACACGCAACGTTTTCGCGAAGTCTTATCCGTGCACAGCAAGAAGTTCGACGGTGATGACCTCGAAAACACGATCATCGCACTCTCGCAGCGGCTGCGCTTGCACTGGCAGCGCGAGCACCTCGTCGTCACTACGACCCCCAAGCCGTCCCTCGCTAGCTTGCTCAAGCAGCGGGCACTCTCGTGGGATTTTGGGCTGTTTCGCGTCCTGCTCACGAAGCGCGCGCTCCTCCTCGGGGGAGAGGCCGGGGCGTTCTACAAAACCTTGCTCTGGACGGACCTGGTCGCGCACCCGTTCCGCGTCCTTGCGATACCGATGCTGCTGGGCGCTGTGCTATTTCGGTATTTTGGGCATGGCGTGACTGAGCGGGCGACGCGCGAAATCATTTTCCAGTCCTTTCAGTTCAGCTTTACTATTGGGTCACGTGCGATTCTGGGTACCCTCGTCGCCAGCGTGCTCACCGCGGCCGTTTGCGTTCGTGGACGACCACGCTCCGTCCTGAAGTGGGCGGCCGTGAATCTCGTGTACCTCTTCTCGCCGTTTGTGTTCTTCCTGTACTACCCGCTAGTCCATGCAACTAACGTGCACGCCGAGGATGTCTTCGGCGCCGCCGTGCATTGGTTCGGCCTGGGGTTGTTTCTGACGTACGCCTGGTGGGCTCTCGTCACCTTGGTTTTGCTTTCGTTCTCATCCTTGCGCGGCCGTGCGAAGCGCGAACTGCTCCCCTTCGTCCTGCTGGCGCCAGCGTACTACTTCCTGCTGCTCCTCGTCGCCAAGACCGCGGGAATCCTTAAGGCATTCAAAGAACTGCTCATCGGACGCTGGTAGCGAACCGGCTCTTCGGCCGCAGATCGTCGATTGTCCAAGAGCGCTTGACGAATTCGATAAACGCGCCGGCTAGCGGCGTTATTGCTGTTCGCCAGGCGTCGTTGTGCACACGGATGGTGGCGGCTTCCTCGGAGTGCACGCAAGTGACGCGGTTAGCAATCTGCCGCGCAGCGTTTCACTGCCGCTGTCGCTGGTTTCGGGGAGTTGCGCCGGATCGTTCGGAAAACATGGGACGTTAAACACAACCGATGGGTTCAAACTGGACCTTAGATATGTCTTCGTGTGCTCCACGAGGACCGAGCGGCAGTTCACCGGTCCGACGGCGACACTTGATTGATCGGCGACAATTTGAATTCCCGGACGTGAAATGCGGTTCACGGCAGAAAAGGGAGCTTAGCCGCGCGGTTCTGACGCGACTTGATCGTGTCCGGACCACGCGGCACTCTTCCATAGCTTCACGGAAACGGCTCTCCGACGAGCCGCATCCGAGCTTTGTCCAAGTGTCTGACGATCCACCCAGAACGGTGCGACCCACCTGCAGCGCCAGTTGGGTGGGCACCTGCTTGCAGGCAGCATATCGTCTCCACTCCGTCCACTTGATCCATCAGCGGCGAAGCCCCTACGATCTGAAAGATAATGTTTGAAGCGGAATATCGAGGTGCGAAGCAAACGAAACCAGAAATTGCTCAACCGAAATCAGCCGACCGAGACCCTCGGGCTCATATTCATTCAGCAATTTGCCCATCAAATCGGCGCAATCTGGCGGCCAACGCCAAACGATGACTACGGGCTCGACGGGGAACTCGAACTTACCCGTGACGGTGTGGTCACTGGGCTCATTATCAAGGTGCAGCTAAAGACTGGCCAAAGCTATTTTCGCAGACGGAGCACCGCTGGGTTTGAGTATCGCCTTACTGCATCCGATGCAGGGTACTGGGATTCCGTGAACTTTCCCGTAATCCTCGTTGTTTATGATCCAGAGCGAGAGAGAGCGTATTGGATGGATCTAAAACGCTACATCAGGAGTCATGAGGACTTCCGAACCGCGCTCGTCATCCGCTTTTCGACTGTTACCGATATTCTCTCGCCAGAAGCATCTCTACCGTTCTCACGGGATGCACTCCTCGAGACCACGACCAGCACACCTGAAGTCCTTGCCGGCGCGAGCCACTTGCCTATGGCAAATCGTCGCGCCCTCATCCTGAGCAGCGTCTGCGGAATCGTAATTGCCTGCGTGTTGGTCGGCTTAGGCTACCTTGCGAACCGTTCACGTTTTCGCGGCATCGATTCTGGTCCGAAGATTTTCGGTTGTTCAACTTCGACATCGATCGATTCGCTCGAGCGCGGAACCTATGTGGCGTCGAGGATCGAAGAAAGCCAAGCGCCACGCTTGTGTCGTCAGCTTTCGCAAATGGGTTTAAAGGCGGTTCTTGTGCCCTCCAGTCTACCAGGAACCGCCCTTAACCATCGACAGAGAAGTGTGCTTGTGGGACCGGTGATCATTTCCGATTTGATTTGGGTCAGCAGACAAGTGTCAGATCTGGGCCTTGAGGTTCTGGGTGCGACGCTGGACGCAGGAGAGCGAAACGTCGGCACCTTCGCAATTCTCATTCCGCCCCCTCTTCCCGACGCGATCGGTTCCCGCCAGGCGAACTTAGCACGCGTTACGCCCCTCATAGAGGCTGCTCCGGTCGGAAGAACTGAAACCGGGTGGTCGGAGATGGCTGCAGGGGCATCGGCAGTCTCCCTGAGACGTGCTGATGTTACATTAATCGGCACTCTGAAATTCGTCCGCGTACGAACAGTTGCATACGCTTCGATAGCAAAGACAATTGCAATTTCGCCAGATGGTCGCTCACTTGCGGCAGCCTCGATGTCGTCCGGAACAACAATCTGGGATCTTCAGTCTGGTCGCGAACTGAGGTCTTTTCGTGATGCCAGTGCCAGCGTCATCGCATTTTCCCCTGACTCGCGAATCCTTGTCACGAGCTCGGACCAAGCGGGACTCTCGATCTTCGATCCCGGACTCGGCCTGTCACTTGAGCGCTTAAGACCAGCAGGAGAGATTCGGGATTTGTCCTTCTCTCCCAATGGTACTCGGTTGGTCAGTGCCGGAAGTGCCGGCCTCTCGATTTGGGATCTATCGAGGAGGCGGGTCACGCGGGTCCAAGATTCCTTCCCAGCGGCCCAGGCTCAATGGTCGGACACCGGGCGATACATCGCGTCTGTTGGCCCTATAGTTGCCGCAGAGACATCCGCAGTCAGGTTGTGGGATAAGGAGATCAATCGTACCAGCCAGATCACGGGAGGTTCGGCCGTCGCATTCTCACCTGGTAGCGAGACTCTGGCAGTCGGGGAAAGTCGCGCTCTTAAACTATTAGCAATGCCAGCGCTGGCAGTAGTCGCCGAATACAAAGGCCTTCCGACGCTAGTGGGCAAGATCGCTTTTTCCCCTAATGGCGAGCTTGTCGTTGCAGTTGCGGGATCGAAGGTCATGGTCTTCAGGTCATCTGACTTGGAGCTCTCTCAGACCATCAGGACGGATGACCTTCACTCACTTGGCACTCCGCTTCTCGTCGCAATTGGCATGTCGGGCAGTACGATCAATCTCGCCATCTCGGGTGTTGGCTGGCAGCAAATTGATATCTTCCGGGCCGACACTATTGATGATTCGCACAATGTTCAAGATCCCCGTTAAAGCGAATTGCGATCCGCAACTGTTTCCAGTGGAAACAAAGGTCGTCAGTGAAGCCACGTGCATATCGTCAGAGTGGCACAGAACCACACCAGCACTCCCGCAACGTAGATTGGAGGTCGGGTGAATGCTTACTACCGTTAAGTTCCTACAACTCGCTCTTGTTGTGGCGCTGGTTGGATCACTTCCTCTTGCTATCCCGGCTGCCTTTGCAAAGACCCCACGCAAAAGGGCTACTCTCGCCGCAACGGCCGGGGTCGTCTCGCTCGCTGCGACCATTGTGATGTGGCCGCTGTTCTATTTCGAACTCCCCGCCTTATATCAGCCTTGGTGGGGCATGGCGGGAACATGCGTCTGGATACTGTGGGTCCTCAGCGCAACCATTGCTGCCGTCAAGGAACACGCTCTCGTGTGGGTAATACTCTTTCCAATCGTGCTCACGATTATATGGGCCATCTCTTGGGTTGTGCGCGGAACCGAGCTCTTCAATGCCGACAAATACGGTGGATTGATTGGCCATATGGAAGTGCGAACCTGGACTCAAGATATTCAACCCAAAAGTGCAGAACATGTTCGTACGAACTCAAACGAGAATGCCGCGTATATGGCGAAGCAGGCACTCGGGCAAGCAGGAGCCATCGGCAGCCAATTCAAAATCGGCGAGGCCATTACGCAGCAGAAGATAAGGGGAGACTTTTGGTACGTTGTACCGCTAGATCACATGAGCTGGACTACCTGGCGTTATACAAGAACGATTCCAGCCTACGTCCGGGTGAGTGGCCAAGACCCATCCCTTCCGGCGGAGCTACTTCGCCTTCCAATAGATGAACAACTTAGATATACGCCGAGCGCATTTTGGAACGACAACTTGGAACGGCACTTGTGGGCGCATGGGTACGCCAATACTGGGCTGATTGAGTTCGTGCCCGAAGTAGACGAAAGTAACAAGCTTTGGTACGTCGTTACGACGTTTCAGTACGCGATCAATGCGTGGGCTGGTCGTCGTGCGACGGGAGTATTAGTCATCGATCCCGTCACAGGAAGCATCAAGCAAGAGTTGATGGAGGCGCTCGATGACTGGTTGGACCGAGTCATTCCCCCAGAACTAATCCAACAAAACATCAGATACAAGGGCCTTTATCCAGAAGGTGATTACTGGAATACCGTCGGGTTCGGAATTGGTGCTCGAAAGGGTTTGACAGAGCCAGAGGCCAGCAATCTGGTCTATGGTTCGGATAATAACCTCTACTGGGTCACTGGCGTCACTGCATTGTCTAATGCGGATCACTCGCTGATTGGCCTTTATTATTCAAGCACTCGCACCGGCAAGACAATTTATTATCAGACAAATGGATCGGCGGACGTAGCATTAGTGGCTGCAATAGACAAGCATCGCGATGTGCAGTATCGGCACCTGCATGGAGTGTCTCCTCAGATTTATAACATCGCGGGCGCGATGACAGCGATAATACCGATGATGAATGGAAATGATGCCTTCCAAGGGCTGGGCTTTGTCAACGTTAAAAATCTTCAAATTATGGCGTTTAGTCCAAAGCAAGATGAAGCATATGAAGCTTACCTGGTCGCTCTCGCTGAGGCGGGGCATCGATTGACACCGGATGCGGAGCGAAGAGTTCAACCGCTAGAGGGAACCGTTGATCGATTTGTTACCGAAAGCAATGGCACTGAGACTACGTTCTATTTTCACATTAAGGGCATCAATCACATTTTCTCTGGAAACAATACGCTTTCCAATAAGTTGAGGCTGACGCAGATTGGCGACCACATTACAGGACTCTATGTTGCAACCGGGGCGGAAGTTGAGCCCCTCCGACAATTCGATAATGAGTCACTCGTCGTCGAGCGCGGTAAGGCTCCAGGCGGAATTGAGCCCTTTTTACGCGGCAAGCAATAGACCTTAATGGCGACTGGTTTACAGACGGCGGGTTTACAAGAAAAGACAAAGCCGTTTGCCAACAAGCAGATTCTCCAATGTCTGCACGGCCTACCGAACAAGCGCCAGGTTCTCTCCACCGTGTCAAGAATCACGACAGCCTACCTCCGCGGTCCCGAACCCTGGGTGATCGGGTATAGCGGCGGCAAGGACTCGACAGCGGTGGTTAAACTGGTGTTTCAGAGTTTGCTCCGTCTTCGCCATGCGCGGAAGCCGGTGACGGTCATTTACTGTGACACGGGCGTGGAGATACCGATGGCCTCGGCGTTGGCACGGAGAGCCCTCGGCGATCTCGAAGAGGAAGCCGCCACTCTCGGCTTGCCGATTTCCGTAAGAGTTCTTTTCCCGCCCATGAGCGAGCGATTCTTCGTGAAGGTCCTGGGGCGGGGGTATCCTCCGCCGACTGACAAGTTCCGCTGGTGCACGGATCGACTGCGCATCGATCCCGTGACGCGGTTCCTGGAATCAGAAGATATGCAATCGGCGACTGTAATCCTCGGTGTGCGGGAAGCAGAAAGCGCTACGCGATCCCTTACTTTAAGCGAGAACGATACTCAGGATCGATTTTGGAAAGTTCAGCGCGGCGAGCAGCGGCGCCTTTTCATGCCAATATTGGACTATTCCATTCTAGACGTGTGGCACGTCAATCTGAAGTTGGATCTTCCCCGCTCACTACGTGCGCAGGAGGTCGCAGCGTTGTACGCGAATGCTTCCGGAGAATGTCCGACGGTTCGTGACGTCCAGGGGGCGCCTTGCGGAAAGGCAAGATTCGGATGCTGGACGTGCACGGTGGCCAAGCACGGCACCACGCTAAGGAATCTGGTGTCTAGTGGGCACGCCAATCTGGAACCTCTATTGGAGTTTCGGCTGTGGCTGGAGCGGCACCGGGACAACCCTCGCTTTCGACGAACCAGGCGCAGAAACGGCGCGGCCGGACCTGGCCCGATGACCTTGCCGTGGCGGAAAATGGCCCTCAAGAAGCTGCTGGACACTCAGGAACGATCTGGCCTTCAGTTAATTGGCGATGAGGAGTTGGCCGCGATACACGAAGAATGGCGCGCTCATGACGCTTAACGCACTGGAGTCCTCAAGGAAAAAAGCTCCGTTCGCCATCAGCGTAGCTTGCGTCGTCCCCTGGATTGCGATACGGACCCAGAGCTTGGGCGAATGCGCAGTGGTTGTTGTGTTCGCGCTCATGGTCGGCTTCCTGTATATGATTCTCGATCTGCGCGGGCCGATCTGGCACCGGGAGAAGAACAGGTACGTGAATACCCAGATCCGGGACAATCTGATTACTTTAATTCCCGACGATATCCATGTCACCGCGGAGGAGCGACAACAACTAGCGAATTCACAGATCCTCGGGGATTTGGGCGGAATTTTCTGGAACACGATCGATCAGAATGTTGTGCTTCGCTCTCACAAGGAGCACTTCTATTCGAACGGGTTCGCGTATACAACGGCGTTTGACGGATTTCTTTTGTGCACGGTTTTCGGAGTTTGCTACGCGGCCGCATCGCTTGTTCTGAGCGATGCCATCCTTATGATTACCGGCGCGGCTCTGATTCTGGTCGGCGTTATCTGCAGATGGCTGGCTGTCCCGGCGCGGCGGCGGCGTCATTTGGACTTATCACTCGAACAACTCAATCTGTTGAGACAGGAGCGGGGTGACTTCATTGCCGATCGCTTTCGGCAAATTGTACTCGGGTGGCGCGACCACGGGCGAGCCGCCGGTGTTGCTCCGGCCGACCCACCAGAAGGTTCGATGCTGCGGAGGGAGTTGGCCATCGGGCTCTGTTTCGTCGGAGCCTTCGTCGCCCTAGTCTTCCTCAGCCGGGGATGGTTTGGTCCCGGCCCAAATGTTAAACTCGCTCCCGAGGTTAATTCCGGATATGTCACGGAGGGATCACACAACAAGTTGGCGGTGGTGGTTTTTGTCCATGGCATCTTCGGCACGAAGGATGACACGTGGCTGAGCGCGAACCACAACGCCACTTTTCCACAACTGCTGGCTACCGACCCGGCGGTCAAAGATAAAACTGATGTTTTCGTGTTCGAGTACTTCACACCTAAATTCGGGGCCGCGCCGTCAATTGTGGATCTCGCGGATCAGCTTCGCGGCGATCTGGATGACCATCATGTTCTTGAGGACCACCAGAAGATCGCGTTTCTGGCCCATAGCATGGGCGGCCTAGTGGTTCGCGAATACCTGTTGAACCACCAGGATCGAATTGGCAAAGTGCCGATGGTGTTTTTTTACGCGACTCCAACAAACGGGGCAGAGATGGCAAGGGTCGGGCAACTGGTATCTGTTAACCCGCAGTTACGCGGCATGGTGCCGATCGAGGGGAACGATCTGCTGCAGGCAATCCAAAGTGGGTGGATGAATTCAGACAAAGCCAAATCGATTGCCTCGTTTTGCGGCGTAGAGGAACTTCCGACGGCGGGGATTATGATCGTGACCCGATCGAGCGCGACTTCGCTCTGCAATCAGCCGCTCGATCCTTTCTCCGCTAGCCACATCGACATCGTCAAACCTTCGAATCGCGAGGACCCGCGCTACACGCGATTCGTCAGCGCGCTGCAGAAAAAGGTTCTCGCCACCAACTCACAAGCGCAGGTGGGTCACGAGGGCTCCGAACCGGAGGTTGCGAAGTTCGAATTTGAAATTAACGCGCGCGCCGATGGGGCCGATGCCGCTCTTGACGCGCTTGCAAAGATGACCTGGCTGGACGGGGACTCTAATACAGGAAGCGGCACGTCGCTTCGATTTGCAGGCAATGCAATTTCAGGGGTGATGTACAGCCTGGATCGTCCGAGAGAGGGCGTTCCCGAGTTTAAGGAGATGTACTTCCTCCCGCTTATGCTGGCTTTCATGCAGCGCGCGTCGGGATATCCACGGGCCCGGATCGATGGGTCGATCGCGGCGTACAAGCGTATTAAGGAGTTCTGCGGTACCCAGCCGAAGTACGAGGACGTGGATCGCAAGCTAACGCGGGAGGGGATTAACGAGGCGATTCAGCGATTGCGAAAGGATGTTAGTGCGCTGAGGGTTAAGAAATGAACTGGGATGACGGTGGGGCAGGCACCGCCACCGTTTCCGGAGTGACGAATTTGAGGACGTAAGGAGCACTGGCCGCAAATTAAGTCTGAGGGTATCTCGCAGCGACGATCATAATCCGGCTCCCGGAAGTCCGCGAGCATCTGGGACAATACCCCCGGGCGACAACAGACCTTTGCACCTGCGACGCATTCAGGCTATCTCGAAACGGCTCGAGCGACCCCGTCAAGATCTCCTCCCTGATAACTCACCATTCGGCAATTGGCAAGAAGTCCGGATCTGGGAAGTGTCGGACCGCGCTTTGGGCGAACTCGTACGAATCGTCGGCGGCGCCTGGGACTCCGACCTCGGTACGTGTTCCTGACGAACCGGAGAGCCCGCCGCCCGTCGTGCCTGCTCAAATCCCGGTTTTTCGTGGGAGGGGCTGCTATTGGAGTCGACTCAAAGCCACAGCGCTGGCCTCAATAGCGGAAGTATCGCGCAAGCGTGAACAGCTGGATACATGTGCTGAAGCCGAGATCGCTAAATCTGGCACAATTGAGCAGATCGAGTTCCTGTGAAAAGGCCAGAACAACACGTTACTGACAGCGAGGCGGACGCAGTATTCCAGGGCGTATTTGCCGAATGGTGGCAATTCCTCAAACTCGATCTCATGACGGGCGGCGCTCTTCATGGCCGCCTGTCTGCGTATTGGTGTTTGCAGCTTCCAAGGCCGGCGTATCAATGGGGTGCAAAACGGCCTCAAAATCGGTGAACCTGCGGCTGTCTTATACCGGTGCTAACAAATACGCGCCACTCGTACGAGGGTCGGCGTGACAGCGGGCCGATGGCGGTTTTGTTGGAGTTGGAAGGTGAAGATCAAACGGCGGACCAGCTGCCTCGCAAGCAGGTATCGGTTCGCTCTGGTCCGTCACCTACCGGGTAGCTTGCGTCCACGCCTACGCGACCATGAGCGGTTGGTTCACCAAGGAGCCCGTTCACGAAAGGTCTTAATCGGCGCGTAGCCATCCGATCATCGCGCTCGTTCACTGGCGTGAATATTAGGCCCCTGAGCCTCCAAACCCACTGTCACCCCGGTCGCTCGTCTCTAGTTCGGAGACCTCCCGAAGGC
>Ga0210406_10005009_pt1 | contig 13995 bp, 13 predicted proteins | sample IncBWC30MmetaG_FD_155454 | JGI IMG/M metagenome (GOLD analysis project Ga0210406, IMG submission 155454) | Forest soil microbial communities from Barre Woods Harvard Forest LTER site, Petersham, Massachusetts, United States - Inc-BW-C-30-M | ecosystem: Environmental > Terrestrial > Soil >... | reverse complement strand
GAATACGATCTGGCGGGATTTATCGTCGCCGTGGTTGATAAAGATCGCATCATCACCGGCAAGAAAGTCGAGATCGGCGACATCATTCTCGGTTTGCCTTCCAACGGTCTGCACACTAACGGATTTTCATTGGCGCGGAAGCTCCTGTTCGAAGTCGGAAAGTATTCGCCTGAGACTTACGTGAATGAGTTGAAGAATAAAGTGGGCAATGAGCTGATGCGCCCACACAAGAGCTACTGGCCCGCGTTGAAGAAGATGATCGATTCGGAATCCATCTCGGCAATGGCGCACATAACCGGCGGCGGTATCACAGAAAATCTGCCCCGCGTGCTGCCTCGAGGGACTGCCGCTGTCATTGAATTGGGTAGCTGGCCAAAGATGCCGATCTTCGAGCACCTGCAGCAACTTGGCAACGTTCCGCAAGACGAAATGCTGCGCACTTTCAACATGGGGATTGGAATGCTGCTGGTTGTCAATCCCAAGAAATTCAAGAAAGCACAGACTCTGCTCGAGCGTGCCGGTGAGAAATACTTTACGGTCGGCCGCATTGTGAAGGGCGAACGCAAAGTTACGTATACCTAGAACGCCATGCTGCGCCGCCTGCCCATCCTGCTTGTGTTTCTGGTTGTGCTGCCATTGTTTGCGGCACCTCTTCTGCAAGATCCTGGACTTTACGACTACGTCGGCGATCTCGATGGCAAGACGGTCATCGGAATGACTTTGCACCAACGGGACGCGCAGAAAGTCAGCGGAGCGTATTTCTACAAGAAGTACTTGAAAGATATTCCGCTTGCGGGCGAGTTCACGGGCGAGCGCGATCTAGTCTTGCGCGAGAACGATGCTAAAGGACAGCCAGCCGGGACGTTCACTTTGCATTTCGCCGAGAGCGATCCGCGGCACACGCGAACGGGAGATGCCTTGACGGTTGATGTCCTGACCGGAAAATGGACCAGCGCTGACCAGTCAAAGTCGTATCCGGTTTACCTAGCTTTGACGACAATCGTCGCGGGCGCAACCGAAGGCAAGCGCTACCGGGTGGCAGGAGCGACGAACGACGCATTTGTAGAACGCAACATACAGGCTTTTTGCTCGGCGGTCGAAAGGGGTGATCGCAAGACCGCTGCCGGCTTCATAAGTTATCCAGTAGCGTTTTCTCTGGCCGGCAAGCGCACCCGCGCGCCCAACGAGCAGGAGTTCCTTGCCGACTACGACCGAATCTTCATGGCGCCCTTCGTGGAGAAGGTCCGCAACGCTGTCCCGCACAACATGTTTGCCAACTCAGAAGGGATCATGATCGGCGACGGCGCGGTCTGGTTTAACGAGAAAGGCCGCGTCAAAGCGCTCAACAACTGAGTCCCATTTAAGTCTTCGGCAGATCACCGAAGTTCCTAAGTCCTAGAACTGCAAGCCTTCCACCCGCGCTAGAAATCCCACCAGGGGAGCCAACTTGCGGGCTGCCGCAGTTACATCCGTCAGAAATTTCTCTCCGCAGGCCTGCTTCTCAGTGAGTTCGATCGAAGCGATGAAGTCCTTGCGCTTCAAGTCAACGATCATCCGGTGAGTTTCGGGGTAGCCGCGTGGCGGGCGGGTGAGCGTGTCACCACCCAGGACGAGGCCGCGCGTAACCTTCTTCCACTCCGCGGACTTCCATGCAACGGCATCCCGAATCTTGGCGAGCTGCCGCCGCTCCGGATGCCACACGCCGCCAGCCAGAAAGATCTCGCCGGGTGAAAGGTGCAGGTAATAACCCGCCCCGTGAATCTCTTCGGTCGATCCGGCGTGCCAGAAACTCATCCCAACATTCGTTTTGTATGGCGTTTTGTCGGGCGAGAAGCGAGTATCGCGATAGATGCGCATGAGCGATCCGCCATTGGGCTTAGGGTTGGCGACAATCCAGGCACTGATGCTGGGCAGGCGCAATCCGAAGTCGGTGATAAAGCGCAGGCAGGGCTGCTTCACGACCTCTTCATAGCGGTCTTTGTTCTTCGAGAACCAGTCGCGCCGATTGTTGCGCTTGATCTGTTTCAGAAATTGAAATAACTCGGGAGTGAAGTATGCCTTGGCCATCGGGTGCTCCCACAAGGGACTGCGCTAAGGGACTGCGCTTAGGAAGGATGGAAAAGGGGCGCTGTCTGAGCGCCCCTACGGTGTGAAGCGATGTTTATTGTGCAGGTGACGGAGTGGGAGGAGTGGCGACAGCCGGCGGCTGCTCTCCTGCTCCGTGATTGACTAAGTCCTTCAACTCTTTGCTGGGCTTGAAGAAAGGAATCTTTTTCGCGGGTACTTCCACGCGATCGCCCGTTTTGGGGTTGCGTCCGACGCGGGGCTTGCGCTGCCGGGTACGGAAGCTGCCGAAGCCGCGTATCTCGATCTTGTCGCCTACGCGGAGCGAGCGCACGATGCTGTCAAAGATCGTCTCCACAATCACTTCGCTGTCTTTGCGCGTCAGTTCCGCCAGCCGGGAGACTTCGTCGATCAGATCTGCTTTTGTCATACGCCTTTGGCTCCAGTGAGAATGTAACGCGAATGGCTGCCGGACACCCAGCTGCCCCGGGCCTCTTCCATTGGCCTCGATAACTCTCTCAAATTTCAGGTACTTCGCGCAAGTTCTGGATGAGAGTCGGATTTTTGATTAGGGCAGCGCTCCGATTGCGGCGTTGAAGTTGGATTCATGCAACGGGAGACATGCTTAGGAAGACCACTCCACCGTCCAACGCCTAAAGCCTGTCCTTACTTCCACATGTAATAAAAGCTGACGTGCTCGTCCATGACCTTCTCTTTGGTCGGCAAGTATTCGGAAACGTCACCGAACATCAGATCGAGCAGGCTTTTGCGGTCTTTGTCGGGACGCACCAGCGTGGGTTCGCCCTTAATATTCACGGACTTCGCTGTGTCTTCCACGGCGGACTGGAAGTCAGCCAGCTGATCGACGAGTTTGAGCGACTTTGCTTGTTCGCCAGTCCAGACTCGCCCGTCGGCAATCGCTTTGACGTCGTCGAATTTCATTGCGCGGCCGTCGGCTACGGCCTGGATGAATTGGTGGAACATGTTATCGATGAGGCCCTGCAGGTAGGCCCGTTCGGCGGGGGTGAGTTCACGGGTGGGCGTACCCGTATCCTTGAACTCGCCGGTCTTTATAATCACGGACTTCAACTTGGCCCACTGCAGCAGGTCGCCGTAATTGACCCACTCGGCAATTACGCCGATGGAGCCGACCACGCTTCCGTTGTCGGCATAAATCTTGTTGGTCGCGGACGAAACGTAGTACGCGCCGCTGGCGCCGACGGTCTCGATTGAGGCGACAATCCGCTTTTTCTTCTCGTCGCGGATGCGCTTGACCTCGCGGTAAATCTCTTCGGAAGCAGCCACGCCTCCACCCGGCGAATTCACGTGGATGATGATGGCTTTGATCGAATCATCGTCGGCGAACTTCTTCAGTTGCTGGATCGTAGGGCCGGGGTTCATGATAACGCCTTCCAGGTCGACGACGCCGATCTTGTCGCCGAAGCCGCTCAATCCGGCAGAATTGCTACCGGCGTGTAGCGTTACGTAGACCAACGAAAACACGGCCAAAACAAAGAGGAAGAATGCGCCTCCTCCAATCACGATCCAGAGCCAGGTACGCGAACGCTTTTCGTCACTCATACTGAGGCGTAGTGTAGCACTGCCGCGTAGGCAGCGGCTGAGGCGGGTTCAGGCATAATGGAAGGCATGCATCACGCGATTCTTGGGCCGGGTGGTGTTGGTGGGTTGATCGGGGCGTGCCTTGCGCATGCTGGCGACCGCGTGACGATGGTGGTTCGCCCAAATGCTCTGGTTAACTTCCCGCAAGCGATTCACCTGGAGAGCACGTTTGGGACATTCGACGAGCCAGTGGAACGAGCTGCACAGGTTCCACCTGCGGACGTGCTCTGGATCACGGTGAAGACGACTGAACTGGAAGAAGCGCTCAAGTCCGTGCCCGACCCAAACACAACGGGCGTGGTTGTGCCACTACTGAATGGGATCGATCACATTACACTGCTGTCGCAGCGCTTTGGCGCGGACCGCGTGATCCCCGCCACGTTTGCGGGAGAGACCGAGCGGGTGGCACCGGGACGCATTTCGCATCCCTCGCCGTTTGCGCGCCTGAATGTCGCCGAGCGAGGCCGTGACCGGTTGGCTGGCACGCTGGCGAAACTCCAAAAAACCGGTTTCACCTGCAGTTTTGTTGCGGATGAAGCCACCCTTATGTGGAGCAAACTGGTTCTGTTGGGTCCTCTGGCGTTGAGCTCGTCGGCTGCTGGGGCGCCCATCGGCGCCGTCATTGCCGACGCGCAACGCCGCCAAGAACTAGAAGCCTGCGTGCACGAAGCGTGCGCCGTCGCCACGGCCGAAGGTGCTCAAGTAAAGGCCCAAGCGGTCTTGGCAACCATCCTAAGCTTGCCGCCTGGCATGCGCAGTTCGATGCAAAAGGACGTGGAGCGCGGCAGCCGGCCAGAACTGGATGCAATCGCGGGCCCCGTTTTGCGGGGCGCAGCCCGGCACGGCATTCCCGTTCCCGCCACACAGGCTCTAGCAGCCGCGGTCGAGCGCCGTCTGCAAAGCAACCTTGATTCCCGACCAAAAGCTTCGTAATATGGCCGCCCTGTTTCTGGGGTGCTGATCGATGGGCGGTCTTCGCCGCTGGCCCCCGGGAACATCGCGGGGGAATCATGGCAAAGTTCTGCGTGAACTGCGGCGGTGGATTGGCCGAAGGCGCACGTTTCTGTCCCAATTGCGGTGCGGGGGTCGGGGCACAGGCAGCGGCCACGACCCCCATTGCACCCGTCAGCCCATCTGTCTCCACGGTTGCTTCGCCGGACACAATGATGATCGGCGCCCCAATTACGAACACTCCCACGGGATCTGTCCCGCCTCCAGCGGCCAGTACACCGCCACCTTACGTGCCACCGGTTGCGAGCGCGCCACCCGTGACCTCTTATGCCCCGCCTGCGAAGACCGGAAGCGGCGTCAAGATTCTGTTCATCGTGCTCGGCGTGATCGCTTTCCTGGGATTCCTGCTTGCCGGGAGCTGCGTGTACCTGGGCTTCCGTTTCAAACACAAGGCCGCAGAACTCAGCGCCGAGATGGGGGGCAATACTCCGCCTTACAGAGGAAGCCGAGACGCCTGCGGAAAACTCTCGGAAACCGAAGCAAGTCAGGCGCTGGGTCAGAAAGTCACCTCTGTCGAGTCACGCGGCTCGATGTCGTGCATTTATCACTTCGGCCCCGGCGGAGAGAAACAGGTTCCCGTGGAGTTCACGTGGCAGGGCGGAGCGATCGCCATGAAGCTGAGCCACGGCGCGATGACCCAGATATCCGGAACAGACACATTTACAACGGTTCCGGGAATCGGAGATGAGGCATACCTGGCGCCGATGAATTCCTCGCTGCTGATGCGCAAGGGCGACGTGATGGTAAATATCGACATGCGAGTGGCCGACCTGAATGCCGAGGCCGCGAAGGCGATGGCGAGAAAGATTGCTGGGAGGCTGTAGCCTATACTGCAGCGATGGACAATATCGAAGGAGAGCCAGAATTCGAGAAGCTAGTCACGATCCGAAAGTTTCGCGATCTGCCCGAGGCACTGCTTGCCAAGGGGGTTCTCGAATCAGCCGGAATCGAGTGCAACTTGCTCGACGACAACATGGTTCGATTGGATTGGTTTTGGTCGAACCTGATCGGCGGGATGAGGCTACAAGTGGCTCCCGAAGAAGTAGACGAAGCAAACGCGATCCTGGACCAGCCGGTCCCGGAGAATCTCGAGTCCCCGGCATAGGCGACTACCCACAGCCACGATGCCCAAAATGCGAATCGCTTGATGTCTCTTACCGGGAGCTTTACGCGCCGGTCGCTTATATCAGCGCCTACGTCGGTTTTCCGATACCCATAGAGCGCAGAGCATGGCGCTGTCACGCCTGCCACGCTGAGTGGAAGGACGATGTTGGACCTGAGCTTCTCGATCAGACTCGTGCGTGAATTTGGTTCAGCCGGAAACTGCTTCTGATAGGCTCGTCCCGCGCATGCGGGCTGCCGCCATTCTCGGACTTGGGACTTCACCTCGCGATCTTCGGAAATTCCAGCTGGGATCTTCGGACGAGTGGATCGTTGGATTGCCCTCGGCTTCAGACGCAGTGGATGCCGTGCTGGTCTTTGGCGGCGATGGAACTGTTCATCGGCATTTGAATTCGCTGGTGCGCTTGGGTGCGCCGGTGCTGGTCGTGCCCGCGGGGAGTGGTAACGACTTCGCCCGGGCGCTCGGGCTGCTGAAACTTCGTGACTCGCTGGCGGCATGGCGAGCGTTTTCCGCTGGCCACGGCTCCGTGCGGACCATCGATCTGGGATACATCACATCAGTTGGTGAAGGCAAAGCTCAGCACTACTTCGCCTGCGTTGGAGGTCTTGGTCTGGACGCGGAGGTATCCCGCCGCGCGAATCGTTTGCCTCGTTGGCTGCGCAAGTCAGGCGGGTACGCGTTGAGCTTCGCGCCTGCCTTGTTTTCGTTTGCTGCCTTTCGCACGAGGCTCTGGCTTGCGCAAGACAACCACGCAACTCGAAATTCTGGCGTGGAAGCGGCTGCTGTTTCCTTGCCGGAAACGGAAACCCGTGATGGCTTTTCGTTGCACAGTAACCAACCGACCGTGCTCGCGGCGTTTGCCAACACTCCGTTTTATGGCGATGGCATGAAGATCGCCCCTGAGGCTCACCTTGACGATGGATTGCTCGATGTCTGCCTTGTCCGGGGCATGGACAAGTTCAAATTGTTCTGTCTGTTCCCGACCGTCTACTTCGGACGCCACTTGGGCGTACAGGAAGTCGATTACTTTCACGCTACCCGAGCGTTAGTAGAGACGGAGTATCCACTCGACGTGTACGCGGACGGAGAGTTTGTGTGCAAAACACCCGCCGAATTCCTGGTTGAGCGTTCGGCTTTGCGGGTGATCGTGAAAGAAGGCTCTGGGCTTTGAGCTGCGAGCCACGAGCAAAAGCCGTTGAGCCGCATGGTTTAGCGCCCGCGCTAAAGGCCGCCGCTTCGCCTCTCGCTATAATCGAACTGCATGCCATCCTTCCCTCCGGTTGACGAACAACTCGCTTACATCAAAAAGGGCTCAGCGGAAATCGTCCGCGAGAGCGATCTGCGCGCGAAGCTGGAACGCTCGCTCAAAACCGGCAAGCCGCTGCGCGTCAAGCTGGGCATGGATCCGACCGCGCCTGATCTGCACCTCGGGCACACCGTGGTCCTGCGAAAGCTCAAACACTTTCAGGATCTCGGACACACGGTGATTTTCCTGATCGGCGATTTCACTGGCATGATTGGCGACCCTACGGGCCGCTCGGCCACGCGCTCGCCACTGACGCGCGAGCAGATCGACCAGAACGCTGAGACCTACAAGGCACAGGTGTTCAAAATTCTCGATCCGGTGAAGACGATCGTCGACTTCAACAGCCGGTGGTTCTCGAAATTCAGCGCCGAGGAATTCATCCGGCTTGCCGCCAAATACACGGTCTCGCAGATGCTCGAGCGGGAAGACTTCCACAAGCGCTTTCAAGAAGAGAAACCGATTGCCATGCATGAACTGCTTTACCCGCTAGCGCAGGGATACGATTCGGTTGCGCTGGAAGCCGACGTGGAACTGGGCGGCACCGATCAGAAATTCAATCTGCTGGTGGGCCGCGAGCTGCAGCGTGCTTACGGGCAAGAGTCGCAGGTGGTCCTGACCACGCCGATTCTCGAAGGCCTGGACGGCGTGAACAAAATGTCGAAATCGCTGGGCAACGCGATCGGCATCCACGAGCCGCCGCTGGAGATGTATGGCAAAGTGATGTCGATCTCGGATGCAATGATGTGGCGATTCTATGCACTGCTGACCGATGTGCAGTTGCCGGAGATCGAGAAGATGAAGCAGGATGTCGCGAGTGGAGCAGCGCATCCGATGGCGCTGAAGAAAGAGCTGGCGCGGAGGATTGTGGCGGACTTTCATTCGGCCGAGGCGGCGACTAAGGCTGGGGATGACTGGGCTAAACAGTTTCAGAAGGATGAGGTACCGGAAGATGTCGAGGAAGTGACCATACCACTGGCCGACGTATTGGCGGCCAGCGATCAGGAAGCAATTTCAGACGCAGCGGCGGAGGGCAATAGCTTCCCGGAGTGCCGGATCAAGCTCGACAAGTTGCTCGCTCGCGCAGGTCTGGCAGACTCCGGGAGCGACGCCATCCGCAAAATCAAGCAGAAGGCAGTCCGAGTAAATGGCGAACTAAAAACTGAGCCGGTGATTTTCTGGAACCCGAGAGAGCCGATGATGGTTCGCGCAGGAAGAAAGATCAAGAAAGTTCTTCTCACATTTTAGCAATCGACCTGACAAGTCGACGGCCTACAATCTCATACTTCCCCTCCACCACAATCCGAACCGCTTCCGAGTAAGCGACGTGCTCCTGCTCCAGAATCCTCGCGGCGAGCGTGTGCTCGTCGTCGGTGTCGAGAACCGGGACAGTTTTCTGCACAATGATCGCGCCGTGGTCGAGTTCTTCGTCGACAAAGTGCACGGTGCACCCCGAGACCTTGACGCCGTAGGCGAAGGCCTGCTGCTGCGCTTCGAGGCCGGGAAATACGGGGAGCAGCGACGGGTGGATGTTCAGTATGCGCTGCGGAAACTGCTGCACGAACCAGGGCGAGAGCAGGCGCATGTATCCGGCGAGGCAAATGAGATCGACATGATGGTCGCGAAGCGCGGCTACGACTTCGCGATCGTGATCTTCTCGGGTCTTTCCTTTCGACGGAATTGCCAAGGCCGTAAGCCCCAGGCGGCGCGCGGTATCGAGGCCGCCAGCGTCGGGCTTGTTCGAGATTACGACGACGATTTGCGCGCCGGGAATCTTGCCCGCGGCGATATTCGCTGCAATGGCTTCGAAGTTTGAGCCGTGTCCGGAAAGCAGAATGCCTAGGTTGGTCGTCGGTCGACGGTCGTCGGTCATCGGCTTTTGGTCCCTGCTCTTCGCGCGGCCGTTTTGATTCCTGCTACTGCCAGCATGCGTCCCGTCACACCGCGTTCCTTGCGAAATGAAAACAACAGATCCGTTCGGCAGGACGTGCAGAGCGGCGACGCCGTGATGTTTCTGGCGAGTACACCCACATCCAAAAGTTGTCGCCGGTTCGCTTCGACGAGATCGAGAAAAATCTTGATCGGCAAATCGCTATGCCCCGGCGCACGCGCGGTTAAGAACAGCAAGGGATATTTTTCACGCGCCGGATCCGAGTCTTTCAATTCGTGGAAGAGACGGCCCGCATACTCGAACTGCGATTCGAACTGCTCGCGCACTTCTTCGCCAACTTCGTAGCAGCAGCTGTGCACGCCCGGACCAATTGCAGCCCGCAGGTCGTGCGGGCGACTCCCGAACCAGCGCCGCATCTCACCGACACCCTTTTCGACAATCCGCTTCACCGTCCCGCGCCAACCTGCGTGGAAGACGCCGACGGCACGCTGGCGGGGATCGGCGAGAATCACTGGCAGGCAGTCGGCGGTCTGGATCGCGATCAGCAAATTCGGCGTCGCCGTGACCAGTCCATCGCCCGTCAGAGGTTGCGCGGGAGCGGCATTCACGAGATGAATAATGTCGGAGTGAATCTGGCGAAGCGTGACGAGAGCCCAGGTCGTTGGATGCAATCTCAGCTTTTGAAGGAACAGCGCCCGATTCCGGCGCACCGCGGAATCGGTATCGTGCTTTCCGAATCCCAGATTTAAAGCCTTTCCCTCGAAGGCCGAAGAAGTTCCTCCGACGCGCGTGGAGAAACCATGTACCAGCCAGGGCAACTTCTGGAGAGACCTGCTGCGCAGGATGTTCAGCTTGGCAGTTTCGCGAACCACGGTTGGCACGGATTTATCTTAGCCGACTCGCAAAGGCTGGAGCGGGTCAATGCACACCCGCGTGCACAGAATTTCACGTTTGCTCGGGTTATTCAGCCACAACTTCAATTTGTTCTACTGCAATGGTTGCCCCTTGGCGGTCATCTGGCTGAGCAGTTTCTGATCCTGCTGCTGGAGTGCCGCCGGCAACTTTGCATAGTTCAAGCTCTCTGCAGAGGCTTGACCGTCGGTGATGACGTACTGCAGGAAATTCTTCACCGCCTGCGCCTTGGTCGCGTCGCTTCCGTCCTTCGGAACAATCAGGAATGTGAGGCCGGAGATGGGATAAGCGTCTTTCGCGGTTGCGGGCGGATCGACGATCGGGACGCGAACGTCGGCTGCGAGCTCCGCCGCGTAGGCATCGATGGCTGCGGTCGTCCCGGCCGGGCTGGGCTTCTCGTAACTTCCCGCATTATTCTTCACCACTGCCACAGGCAGATGATTCTGTTCGGCGTAGGTGAGTTCGACATATCCAATCGCGCCCGGGGACTGTTTCACAACACCGGTCACTCCTTCGCTTCCCTTCCCGCCCAGGCCAACGGGCCACTGCACGGAAATCCCCTTGCCGACTTTCTTCGACCAGTCGGAGCTGACTTTGTCCAGGTAAGTTGTGAAGATTCCGGTCGTACCGCTGCCGTCCGAGCGGTGCGCGACGACCACGGGCGTCTGCGGGAAGTTCACACCAGGGTTGTCTTTCTTTAGCGCAGGATCTTGCCATGTTTTGATCGTTCCCATGAAGATACCTGCCAACGTCGGCCCACTCAGCCGGAGCGGCTCCTTCAGGTCGGGGAGGTTATACGTGATGCAAACGGGTCCAGCGCTTTCGGGAATCTGGATGACCAGCTGCATCGCTTTGATTTGATCATCGGTCAGCGCAGCGTCACTGGCGCCGAAGTCCACTAGGCTCTGCTGGAGCTGGCGGATTCCTCCGCCACTGCCAATCGACTGGTAGTTGATCTGCACGTTGTTGTGCGACTTTTGGAAGTCTTCGACCCAGCGACTCATCGCGGGATTAATAAAAGTGCTGCCCGCACCGGTAAGGGACGTGGTTGAAGGGTTCGAAGCGCTCTTTCCAGAATTCGAGTTGCAGGCGAGACCAGCAAGTAGAAGGGCGAGGGTGACAAGAGCAGCAAGCCGGGGGAAACGCATCACTACCTCCGGAAGTTGATTTCGCAAGGCAACGAAAAATTATAGAGCGCAGCGCGACAGGAATATTAAAGGTGCATGAATTCCCAATCCGTCGATGAATTTGGCCGGAGCTCTACAGGATTCGTGGTAGATGGCTCAGTTTGCCTGAGCGGATTCGTCTACGCCCCTGCGGGTGAACGTGAAGGTTAGTGTCCACTTGCTGGCGGCAGGCTGTCCATCGGCCTGAGGTGGAACAAACGTCCAGCGACGTGCCGCTTCAAGGGCGTGGCTCGCAAAGTAATTGCTTGGTCCAGCGGAGATGAGTCGCGCTTCAACAACCTTGCCCGACGGGTCTACGTGAAGTGCGATGCGTACATGAATCTTTCCCGTGATCGTGGCGCGGGCCGACGCGGAGACATCGGGCTCGACCCGTTCGAGCACACGGCCGGGAGAGGATGCTGATGCAGAAGGCGCTGCTGGCTCGGCTGGTGATGATTTCGCCGGTGCGTTGCGTGAGTCTGTCCCTCCCGTTGAACTCGATGCAGTCGAGTTCGAAGCTCCTGGCACCGCCGACTTCTCCATGGATTCCCGCGCGGACCCTGCAGCATTGTCATGCGAGTCGCGGTGGAGGAATTGCGTGCCCAGATAGATTGCGCCCAGCACCAGCAAAAAGCTGATTCCCGAAACCATCAATTTACGTCCCGAGCCCAACTCAACGGGCGCCCTTTCACGAACGACGGGAGGCTCCGCAGGGACTCGGCGAGCGGCTCCAGCACCGGGAGGTGGAGAGGATTTCGAAGCAACCGCCGCTGGAGATGGCTGTTCCGCAGGCTTGGCGGATGAATGCGCCCCCCCGAGCCGCTCGATAATTTGCGCCAAAGTCCAACGGTCCTTCGGCGACTCCATCAAACACGCACCCGCAATCTCCCGAAAGGGTTCCGGAAGAGATCCAGGAACCACAAGTTGCCTAGGCGAAATGCGCTCGGGGACACGCTGGGTGAGTACCTCGACCAAGGTCGCACCGAGCGACCAGACGTCGCTGGCAGCCGCTGCGCCCTGCGACGCCAGCTCTGGGGCGGCAAACACCGACGTATCATTCGCCAGCCCAGCCTTGCCAAATCCGCGAACCTGATCGCTCGATAACTTCAGTTGATCCTGCACCGCCATGATGTTCGACGCCTTCAGCGATCCATGGGCGAGCTTCTTTTCGTGGAGATATTTGAGAGTCTCGAGCACGGGACCGAGCGTGTCGCGAGTCTCGTCGGCAGTGAGCGCACGGTCCGGAAGAATTTGGCCCAGATTTTCTTCGGCATACTCCATCACCACAAAGAGGAGATCGACGTTTCCCAGCCGACACTGCCCGCTGCCGAAGACTCGGATCAAGTGCGGGTGTGAGAGGCGGCTAGTTTGTTCCCAGGTGGCGCGGTGAAAGTCGAGCGCCTGCGGATTGGCCGGGACAAATTTTATGGCCGCCTTCGCTGGCGGCGTGCCTGCCGCGGTCAGGAATACCGCGCTATGGTCGGAGCCGCCGAGAAACTGTTCCAGGCGGAACTTACCATCGACAATTGTGCCTTCCCACTGCTTCCAAGTTTCGGCCATGCACACCTCTAGCCGCAGAGACGGTTGCCGCCATTGTAAGCGCAGGCAATAAGGCTTGCAGACGCCAGAAGGGCAAATTTGACGTAGTTCCGGAGCGAGTCGGGAGAACCGTCGGGATTTCGACTGCCTAGTATTTCCAACTAGTGAGATCCGCTCCATGGGGCGCGTACTTCTCCATTTGCTTCACCATGTCAGGGTAAAGCCGCTGCGGAATCGTCAGCCCGGCCGGACCATTGGAATCCCCGGCGCCCGAATAGCAATGAGGTTCACGCACGCCGAAGTCAAAGGTCGCATGAGCATATGGTTCTTTCGTAGCTTCCAGAAAATCGCGCAACAGATGCACAGCGCGATCGAGATACCAGGTGTCGGCCTCGCCGACATAGAAATGCATCTTGCCCGCGAGCTTCGGCCCTAGGGTTCTCCAATCACGCTGCAGAATCGCGCTCAGATCATAGTGCTCTTTCCAGTAGTTCGCGACGTCGTGATCGATTTCGCCGGTGCGCTTGTCGAAAATGGGTTTCGGATACCCATCTTTGTCCGCGGGACTGAACGTAGCCTGCCAGATATCGAACTGCTCGCCCGACCGGCCGTGCGTGCCGAGCACCAATTCGTAATAGTTGGCGCCTTGCATGGTCGCGAAGAGCATGCCAGTCCTATCGCGCTGTTCGGGCCGCGGCACATCGCCGAAGGGGCCTTCTACGAAATACGCATTCTTGTCTTCGTATATGTTCGTGGTCGGATAGGCACGGAAATCCACTACGTCTGGACAGAAAACCCAGGCGCCGTCGTAGAAATCCGGATAGAAGACTTGGGACGCGAGCGCCTCCCAGCCTCCGGTGGATCCGCCGTAGACTACACGCGCCCAGCCTTGGCCGATCGCACGAAAGTTCTTCTCGACATACGGGATCAGTTCTTCGGTGATCGCGTCGCCATACGGACCCTGGTTCGCGGAATTTACTGCGTAAGAATCGTCGAAGTAGGGCGTGGGGTGCTGAATGGTCATCACGATCGCGTGCGGCAGGCGCCCGGAAGTCCAATCCTGAAAGAATTTGTAGCTGTACTCGGCGTACATGCGTTCCCCGCCTTTCAAGTCCGGCGGCGGTGGCTCGGTTTGAAAGCCATTCGGCAGAAAAAGATCGCGATGAAAATGGTCTTGCTCCACGATCAGCGGGTAATGCGCGTTGGGATGTTCGTCGAAACCCGGGGGAAGCAGAACCACCGCACCCAACTCCGTGGGCTTGCCCCAGAACTTTGTGAGCATCGGGCTGGGCACTCGAATATGCTTCACCCACTTGCTGTCCTTCGGATGCAAGGCAGAGGTTCGTCCCCAATCGAGTATGCCGTC
>Ga0210406_10005008_pt1 | contig 13995 bp, 10 predicted proteins | sample IncBWC30MmetaG_FD_155454 | JGI IMG/M metagenome (GOLD analysis project Ga0210406, IMG submission 155454) | Forest soil microbial communities from Barre Woods Harvard Forest LTER site, Petersham, Massachusetts, United States - Inc-BW-C-30-M | ecosystem: Environmental > Terrestrial > Soil >... | reverse complement strand
AACTTGGGCGCTAGTAACGCCATTGGTAATGGAGAGGTCGATGGTTCAATCCCATCTGGCAGCACCATTTTTCAAAATTCACCCACCGCCCTCGCGGCCTTTTTTGCGTGAACGATCTCGCGTTTCCGGCCGCTTGCGGCAGCACGGTCGAGGCGGCGAATTAAGGCTTCTTTCAGGTTTGATTAAGGCTCCATTAAGCACAAAATCCCGATGTTCCACAATAGGTTGCATTATCCACGAGTGTAGCTCGTGGGTGACAGTATTTCAGCCGAAAGATGTCTATGTGCCCGCCGCAAGACGAGCGCAGAAGGCGCCCGGTCTTGAAACTGAAATGCACTCTGGAGACCCAAGTAATGAAGAAGCTTCTATCGGCAACGGTGGCCCTCGTCGCTCTCGGCGCGACCGTGCCAGCACTCGCAGCCGATCTCCCCGCCCGCACCTACACCAAGGCTCCGGCCTATGTCGCCCCGCTCTACAACTGGACCGGCTTCTATATCGGCGGTCACATCGGTGGCGCGTTCAGCGGCAACAACAATTTCGGTGGGCTGGTCACGGGCAACAACAATGACGGCCGCTTCCTCGGCGGTTTGCAGGCGGGCGCTGACTATCAGTTCGCCACGAACTGGGTGATCGGTGCCGAACTGCAGTACAGCTGGCTCGGCAGCAACAACAACGGCATCATCTTCCCGGGCGGCTTCGTCTACACCAATAACCAGCGCGCGCTCGGCTCGGCGACCGGCCGCCTCGGCTACACCTGGGGTCCGGGCCTGCTCTACGTGAAGGGCGGCTACGGCTTCTCCGACAACAACGAATCGCTCGTAAACGCCGGCGCCCCGGTCCTGTTTGCTTTCAACAGCGGCCACAGCAACGGCTACACGGTCGGTGCCGGTTTCGAGTACCTGTTCACGCAGAACTGGTCGGGTAAGATCGAGTACCAGTATTACAATTTCGGCAGCTCGAGCTTCACCGTCCCGGCGGCGCTTGCCACCTTCGGCAGCTTCCGCACCGAGGACCACACCGTGAAGGTGGGCCTGAATTATCGCTTCAACTGGGGCAGTCCGGTCGTCGCCAGGTACTGATCCGCGACCGTCAGGTGAGACTGGAAAGGCCGGCCCCGCGCCGGCCTTTTCATTGGCGAATTGCTTTGTTGGGTCCTTGTTCGGACAATGCCCGTTCAGAGCATTTTACCGACGGGGCGAACTTTTGCTCCGGTGCATGGGCAATTGGCGATTGTGTTCCGCCGGCCGGGCGCCGATAGTGCGTCGATAGTTTTTCATTTTGCGAATACGACACACGATGCACTCAAAAGCAGAATCCACTCAGTCCTCGGCCGAGGCACTTGGCTATCCGTTCGAAAATCATCCGGGCCCCGATCAGGTCGTCGAGGTGATGCCGGGCGTGTTGTGGGTTCGCCTGAAGCTGCCGTTCCGGCTCAACCATGTGAACATCTATCTGCTTGCCGATGGTGACGGCTGGGCGATGGTCGATTCCGGATTTGGCAACGAAGAGTCGATCGCAGCCTGGACCACGCTGTTTGACGGCGCGCTGGCGCACGTCAAGGTCACTCGGCTGATCGTGACCCATTCGCATCCCGATCACGTCGGGCTGGCCGGCTGGGTGGTCGAACGATTCAACTGTCCCCTTTACATGTCGCAGGTCGAATATCTGCAGTCGGTCTATTTCCAAAACCGCGGCACCGAGGAACGCAAGCAGGCGCAGCGACTGTTCTTCCGCCGTCACGGCATGGATGAGAGCCTGACCGACAAACTGCTCGGCCGCGGCCAGGACTATCTCAAGCGGGTTTCGATCCTTCCACCCGCCTACCGCCGCATTTCGCATGGCGACGAGATTTCGATCGGTACGCGCCGCTTCAAGGTGATCACCGGTGGCGGTCACGCACTCGATCAGGTGATGCTGTACTGCGCCGCCGACAAGCTGTTTCTGTCGGCCGATCAGGTGCTGAGCAGGATTTCACCCAATGTCAGCGTCTGGGCGGTCGAACCCGAGCAGAACTCGCTCGGGGAATATCTGGCCTCGCTGGCAAGCCTCACGACCACGCTGCCTTACGATCTTCTGGTGCTCCCCGGTCATGGGGTCCCGTTCTTCGGATTGAAGACGCGGATCAAGCAGCTGGCCGATCACCACGAAGAGCGTTGCAGACGGATTGCCGAAGCATGCCGGGAAAGTTCGAAGACTTCCAAGGAGCTGGTACCGGTTGTGTTCCACAAGCACGTGCTCGACGCTCATCAGATGGGATTTGCAGCGGGCGAACTGGTCGCGCACGTGAACTACATGCTGGTCGAAGGTCGCCTGACGGTGGAGGAGAGCGATGGCATGCTTCGCTTCCGCACGACATGAGGGCGTCAACCTAATGCCGTGCTCCCGCCGATGACGGGCCCGTCCGTCCGGTCTGTTGAAAAATCAAATTTCCATTTCGCCTGCGGACGGCACGCCTTTTGCGCGTCTCAAGTGTCGAGATTGAACAGCCTCGCAGCGGTGCGGCCGAGAATATCGGCCTTTTCGTCGTCGTTCAGCGAGGTGCAGGCGAAAATGTGGTCCACCGGGCCGAGCTGCCAGGGATAGGGATAATCGCTGCCGAGCACGATCTGGCTCGCGCCAACCTGGGTCGCCAGATGGCGGATCGCCTCCGGCGTGAAGACCAGCGAGTCGAAATAGATTTGCCCGAGATATTCCGAAGGCCGCTTCTTCAGCTTGATATCGGGATTGCAGCCTTTGGGGCCGACCATGCAGGCATGGTCGGAACGCTCGGCATAGGACGGCAGATAGCCGCCGCCATGGGCTGCAATCACCTTCAATCCGGGAAAACGGTCTAGCGTGCCCTCGAAAATCAGGTGGGAGAGCGCGATCGTCGTATCGAGTGGATTGCCGATGGTGTTGTCGAGCCAGCCATTGCCCGACAGCCGCTTGTTCAGCTCTGGTATGCCGCGCGGATGGATGAACAACGGCACGCCAAGCTCCTCGGCCCTGGCCCAGACCGGGTGGAATCTCGAATCGGAAAAATCGACGCCATTCACCGAGCCGCCGATCGCGGCCCCCTTGAGGCCCTGCTTCTTTACCGCGGTCTCGAGCTCCTGGACGGCAAGGTCGGGCGCCTGCAGGGTAAGCGAGGCGAAGGCGGCAAAGCGCTCGGAATTCGCACCGCAGAATTCAGCCAGCTTTTCGTTCTGGAGCTTGACGATTTTGGCGGCAAGTTCGCGATCGCGGTTGTACCAGAATGGATTGATCGACAGGATCTCCATGTCGACGGCCTGCGCGTCCATGGCGGCAAGCCGCTGGCCGATGTCAATATAGGTTTCCGCCGCGCCGTTGACCGGTGAGATCTGGAGCCTGGTCCCTTCCTCGCCGAGCAGCGCACCGGCCTCCCGAAAATGGCAATGCGCGTGCACGTCGATGGTCCTGACCCGCTTGCCATCGACCGCGACGGGCAAGTCCCGGCGCACCTCGGCCTGCGCGTCGTGCAACAGGCCGCAGCCGCAAAAGACGATACCACTGGCAACGGCGGCGCTGCCGGCCTTCAGAAAATCGCGGCGCGTGGTCATGACATTTCCCCATGGCTATTGTTTTCATTCGCGACCGGCCGTTGCCGCGTGTTGAATGCCTGTTCTTTGGCACGTGATTTCCGAAACATTGCCGGTATCGACCGTCATCCGTCATCGCGTCCCGTAAGCGAGACGACCTTGCAGCCGTTTTACGAGTTGGGAGGCTGTGTAGCAAAACACAAAATAGATGACGCCGACGGTCAAATACATTTCAACCAGCCTGCCATCGCGCTGGGCGATCTTGCTTGCCGCGCCGAGAAGATCGGTCGCCGATATGACGTAGACGAGCGAAGTGTCCTGAAACAGGCTGATGGTCTGCGTGAGCAGGATCGGCAGGACGTTGCGGATCGCCTGCGGAAAGATGACGTAGATGTAGGTGTTGAGCTTCGAGAGTCCCAACGCTGCGCACGCCGCATATTGTCCGGGAGAGATCGAACGAAACCCGGCGCGCAGGATTTCGGCATAATAGGCGGCTTCGAACAGCACGAACGTCACGTAGATCGTGAGCGATGCCCCCACCGCAACCGGACGGGCGCTGCGGGTCACCCATCCGATCGCCCATGGCACGAGGAAGAAAACCCAGAAGATCACGAGAATGAGCGGTATCGAACGCATCAGGTTCACGTAAGCGCCCGAAAGCGCGGACAGGATGCGGTTTTGCGACAATCGCGCGACCGCAAGCAGGCTGCCGAACACGACACCGCCGGTGACGCCAACCAGTGTGATCTGCACCGTGAACAGGAGGCCCTTCATCAGAAAGGGCATCGCAGCGGCGATAGCGGAAAGGTCAACCATCATGTCCGCGAAATCCCGCTGGCGAAGCCCGGCAATTGTGCGGCCCGCTCGATCCGCTGCATCAGCTGCCAGGCAAGAAGGGCGATCACGAGATAGACGATCGTAACGACGCCGAACGCTTCGAATGTGCGGAACGTATTTTCGTTGATTTCGCGAGCGGTGGCGGTCAACTCCACGAGCCCGATCGTCAGTGCCACGGACGTGTTCTTGAAGATCGTCATGAATTCGTTTGTCAGCGTCGGCAGAATGATCCGGAACGCCTGCGGCAACAGGACCAGGCGATACATGCGGGTGCGACTGAGGCCGAGCGCGAAGGCGGCCTGCGTCTGGCCCGCCGGCAGCGCCTGGACCCCGGCACGAACCTGCTCGGCGATCCGTGCTGCGGTAAACAGACCAAGGCAGATCAGCGCCGGGACGAAGCTCGCCCAGGGCGGTTCCATCTGTTTGATCGCCAGGCCGATGCGTGCCGGCAGCAGCTCCGGAAGGACGAAGTACCAGAAGAACATCTGCACGAGCAGCGGAACATTGCGGAAGGTCTCGACATAGACCCGGCCGAGCTTCGGCAGAATTCCGCTTCCCAGGGTGCGCGCAACGCCGACCAGCGTGCCAACGACCAGCGCGATCGTCCAGGCGCCGAGCGCAAGCGAGAGCGTCCAGCCGAGCCCGTTCAAAATCCAGTCGTAATAGCGCCCTGCGCCATCAGGGGTCGGCTCGAACAGCAAGGACATGGGCGCCCCTCGGTCAGATCATGAACAACGTGATCAACCGATCATGATCTCGTCAGCCGCTCTATTGCCCGTTGGCCTTGTCGCTCGGAGACTTGATCAATTCCTTGAGCTTCTCCGATTGCGGGAATTTCAGGTTGATGTTCTTGGGCGGGATCGGGCTCTCAAACCATTTGGCGTAAAGCTTGTCGTACAATCCCGAGCTCATAGCTTCGGTCAGCGCGTCATCGACCAGCCGTTTGAATTCGCTATCGCCCTTCGACATCATCACGCCATATGGATCGCTCGGATAGGCATCGTTAAGGAACACAAAATTGTCCGGCGAACCTGCGTTAGCCTTGAGGCCGGCGAGAAGGATATCGTCCTCCATGAATGCGGTGGCCCGGCCTGTGTCTACCAGCAGGAAGGATTCGGCGTGGTCCTTGCCCTGCAGGATCTTCATGCCAAGACCCTTCTCGGTGTTGAGCCTGGCCACGAACTGCGCGGTATTGGTGCCCTGGGTCACGACGACCGCCTTGCCCTTGAGGTCATCGGTCGATTTTACGCCGGACGATTTGAGCGCAAGCCATTTGAATTGCGGCGCGTAGAAGATCACCGAATAGGCGACTTCCTGCTGGCGGGCGATGGTATTGGCAGTCGAGCCGCATTCGATATCGACCGTGCCGTTCTTGACGAGGGGAATGCGGTTCGAAGAGTTGACGGCCTGATAGGCAATTCTGAGATTGGGCAGGCCGATCCTGGTCTGTATTTTCGCGACGACAAGGGCGCACAGATCGAGCGAGAAGCCGATCGGCTTCTGGCCGTCATCGAGATAGGAGAACGGCACCGAGGAGTCGCGATGACCGATCGTGATTGTGCCGGCGTCCTTGATTTTTTGCAGGGTGGGACTGGGTCCTTCGGCCGATGCGGCCGATGGCGCGAATGCAAGGATCAGAAATAGAGTGGCGAGGCCAAAGGCACGTTTCGTCATGATGTACTTCCCCTCTTCCAAAATCGACCGCCAGGACGAGCGAGCCGGCGTCAAACTCACCCGACCGATGCGACCGCCGCATCGATCGCATCGCCGAGACGTTCGACGATGACATCAATCTGTTCCCTGTTCACGATGAATGGCGGCGCCAGCAGAACATGGTCGCCTCGCGCGCCGTCGATCGTGCCGCCCATGGGGTAGACCATCAGGCCGCGCGCCATGGCTTCGCGTTTGATCCGCGCGTGAAGCTTCAATTCTGGCGCGAAGGGCCGTTTGGAGTCGCAATCCGAAACCAGCTCGACGCCGCGGAACAGGCCCCGCCCGCGGATATCGCCGACGTGATGGTGATTGGCAAAGCGTTCTTCCAGCCGCCGCTGCAGGTGATTGCCCATGGTCACGACATTGGCCAACAGCCCGTCGCGGCGAATGACGTCCTGCACGGCAAGCCCGGCGGCGGCCGCCATCGGATGGCCCATGTAGGTGTGGCCGTGCTGGAAAAAGCCGGAGCCCTGCGAAAAGGCCTCGAAAATCTTTTTGTTCAGCAGGACTGCGCCCACCGGCTGATAGCCGCCGCCCAGGCCCTTGGCAATCGCCATCAGGTCCGGCGCAATGCCGTCCTGCTCGCAGGCATGCAGGGTTCCGGTACGGCCCATGCCGCACATCACTTCATCAAGGATGAGCAACACGCCGTAGCGATCGCAGATCGCCCGGATCTGTTTGAAATAGTCCGCCACCGGCGGCACCGCCCCTGAGGTCGCGCCAACGACCGTCTCCGCAACGAAGGCGATGACCTGGTCTGGGCCGAGTTCGAGGATCTTGTCTTCGAGCGCTTTTGCAGCACGCCTCGCATAGGCGGCATCGCTTTCCCCTTGTTGCTGCCAGCGATAGGCATAACAGGGATCGATGTGGTGGGTTTCGATCAGCAGCGGTTGGAACTGCGCACGTCGCCATTCATTGCCGCCGGTCGCAAGCGCACCGAGCGTATTGCCGTGATAGCTCTGCCGTCGCGCGATGATGTGGCGGCGCTGCGGCTCGCCCTTCTCGACAAAATATTGACGCGCCATTTTCAGCGCGGCCTCGACCGCTTCCGATCCGCCGCTGACGAGGTAGACGTGATCGATGCCCTCAGGCGCCGTCTCGATCAGCCGATCGGCCAGTTTTTCGGCAATCTCGGTCGTGAAAAAGGCGGTGTGCGCATACGCAATCGAATCGAGCTGCTTGTGAAGCGCCGCTATGACATCCGGATGCCCATGCCCCAGGCAGGACACTGCCGCGCCGCCGGAGGCATCGATATAACTGGCGCCGCGCTGGTCGAACAATTCGATGCCCTTGCCGCCAACGGCCACGGGCAGTTCCGCATTGGCGGAACGATGAAGGATATGGGTCATGACGATTTCTTGCTGCCTCTTGGCTTGAGATGCGTGTTCAGCGCGGCCAGGTGCCCGTCGGAATGCCGCAGCGAAGCCAATGCGTCCTCGCCGCCGCGTCCGGCGATCACAGCGCCCAGGACTTCGGCAACAGCGAAGGCGGGCGACATGGCATGGAAAAACGACGGGCTCTCGGTCGGCACGACAATGACGTCCTGCGCAATCTGGGCCAGCGGGGCGACCTCGCTGTCGGTGATCGCAACAACGGCGATCCCCCGCCTTACGGCATATTCCGCAAGCTCGACGGTCAGGCGGGTGTAGGGCATGACGCTCGTCACGAGAAGGATGTCGCGGTTCGTCGCCCGCGCCAGCGCGTCCGCACCTGTCGCGCCGATGCCGTCAATGTGGATCGAGCGGTCCCCGACCAGAGTCAAAACGTAGTGAAGATGCCAGGCGACCGAATGGCTGGAGCGCAATCCGAGACAGTAGACGCGACGCGCCGACGTCAGGGCTCGCGCGGCCGCCACGAGGCGATCGAGGTTGGCCGGCGCGGCGAGCCGCTCGATTTGCTTGCCGATCGACTTCAGCATGTCGGCCGCCAGCGCCCTGTCGCCCTTCAATTTCTGACTGACGACCTGGACACCGGCCTTGCCGGCAAAGCCAAGACCGCCGTCGCGCACGGCGGCAGCGTAAAGTTCGCGAACCTCGTCATAGCCTTCCATGCCCAGACGCTTTGCCAGCCGCGTCATCGTCGCCGGCTGAACGCCGGCCTGGCGCGCCTGCTCGCGCATCGACAACAGCGCCACATCGCGCGGCCGGTCCAGCACATAGCGCGCGCCCGCCTGCAGCTGGGCGGGCATGTCGTCGAACGTCTTGATGATCTGCTCGGCTAGCGGCCCACGGTCCATGCCGTATCCTAGTCGCTTCGTTTGCATATTTGCAACAAATGTTCCAAAGGAAGATCGATTAATCCAATTGGATCGCAACCAGGGTACGTTGGATCGCGGGCAGGCTGCTCCGAAGCATGCCTCCTCTGCGAAATGTGTCCGGTTGGGCGCACGGCCGCTGCCGAGATTTCGGGAGAACACATTTTCCGAAAAAACCGCGAAAAATCGCAACACGCTTTTAGCGGCAATTTGCTCCGATCGGCGCACTTCCGGATTTGCTCCAGGACACCAAGACTTGATCCGGATCAAGACGCCAATTCCTGCTCGACAATAATCCTAGAAACGCTCTAAAAAGACGGCAACCGCTCCGACACCAGCCTCTTCCCAGGTTTTAGCAATGGACTACAGCCAATTCTTCCGGACCGCTCTCGACCGCCTGCATGATGAACGGCGATATCGCGTTTTCGCCGATCTGGAACGCTTGGCCGGCCGGTTCCCGCATGCGGTGTGGCATTCTCCGAAGGGCGCGCGGAACGTCGTGATCTGGTGTTCCAACGACTATCTGGGAATGGGACAGCACCCCAAGGTCGTCGGCGCAATGGTCGAGACCGCTACCCGCTCGGGTACCGGCGCAGGCGGAACCCGCAACATCGCGGGCACTCATCATCCACTGGTGCAACTGGAGAAGGAACTGGCCGATCTGCATGGCAAGGAAGCGGCGCTATTATTCACCTCGGGCTATGTCTCCAACCAGACCGGCATTGCGACCATTGCAAAACTGATTCCGAACTGCGTGATCCTGTCGGACGCGCTCAACCACAATTCGATGATCGAGGGCATTCGCCAATCCGGCTGCGAGCGCGTTGTGTTCCGCCACAGCGACATGGCGCATCTCGAAGAGTTGCTGCGTGCCCTCCCTCCCGACCGGCCAAGGCTGATCGTCTGCGAAAGCCTTTATTCGATGGACGGGGATATTGCGCCGCTGGCAAGGATTTGCGATCTCGCCGAGCGTTATGGCGCGATGACCTACGTCGATGAGGTTCATGCGGTCGGCATGTACGGTCCGCGCGGCGGCGGAGTTGCCGAGCGCGACGGGGTCATGCATCGCATCGATATTCTCGAAGGCACGCTCGCCAAGGCGTTCGGCTGTCTTGGCGGCTACATCGCCGCCAGTTCCGAGATCGTCGACGCCGTCCGATCCTATGCGCCAGGCTTTATCTTCACGACCGCATTGCCGCCTGCGATCTGCTCGGCTGCTACCGCGGCGATCCGGCATCTGAAGACCTCGAATTGGGAGCGCGAGCGCCATCAGGATCGCGCTGCCCGCGTCAAGGCGATCCTGACCGCCGCGGGACTGCCTGTCATGTCGAGCGATACCCACATCGTGCCGCTGTTTGTCGGCGACCCCGAAAAGTGCAAGCGGGCATCCGATCTTCTGCTCGAAGAGCATGGTATCTATATCCAGCCGATCAATTACCCGACCGTAGCCAAAGGCACCGAGCGGCTGCGGATCACGCCTTCGCCCTATCACGACGACGTCCTGATCGATCAACTCGCGGAGGCCTTGGTGCAGGTCTGGGAACGGCTTGGCCTGCCGTCGAGCGAGAAGTCGCTGGCGGCGGAATAACCTCGTATCGGGCGGTGAGATCCTCGTGGCGAGGAGGCGCCAGGCGCCGTGAAGTCGCTGGCTTATCCCTGAAGACGCGATAGGCGCGCCTCGGGCCGAGGTTAACCTTGGCGTCCATTTCGGCGTCTTCTTGCTTGCGCATCGTGCTTTGCCGGTCCAATCCGGCTATACTTTCGCCGGTCCAGTCGCGCAAAACTAGGTGCACGGCCGGAACCCAGGGGAGTAAGCAGCGATGCTGCACGACTGGGTCGTAATAGCGGCCGCGTTCGGTTACATCGGGTTCCTTTTTTTCGTCGCCAGCCATGGCGACCGCCTGTCGCCATCGCAGCGCGGGCGGGCCAGCGCGCTGATCTATCCGCTTTCACTGGCGATCTATTGCACCTCCTGGACATTCTTCGGCTCGGTCGGGTTCGCCACTCGCACCAGCGTCGACTTTCTCGCCATCTATATCGGCCCGATCCTGATGATCGGACTATGCACGCCGTTGCTGCGCCGCGTGATCCTGCTTGCGAAATCGCAAAACATCACTTCGATCGCCGATTTCATTGCCGCGCGATACGGCAAGAGCCAGGCAGTCGCCGCGACCGTGGCCCTGATCGCGATGATCGGATCGGTTCCCTACATCGCCCTCCAGCTCAAGGCGGTCGCCTCGTCACTTGAGACCATCCTGAGCGAAGACCAGGCCTTCTCTTCGATTCCAATTCTGGGCGATATCGCATTGACGGTTACGCTTGCGATGGCGGCATTCGCGGTGTTGTTCGGAACCCGCCAGGCCGATGCGACCGAGCACCAGCACGGCCTGATGCTCGCGGTTGCGACCGAATCCATCGTCAAGCTTGTCGCCTTTCTCGCCGTCGGCGCCTTCGTCACCTTCTGGATGTTCACGCCGGTCGAACTGGTCGAACGGGCGATGAAAACTCCGGAAGCGTTGCGCGCCATCGAGTACACGCCCTCGATCGGCAACTTCCTGACCATGGTACTATTGTCGTTCTGCGCAATCATGCTGCTGCCGCGCCAGTTTCATGTCAGCGTCGTCGAGAATTCCAGCGATGCAGAGGTGGGCCGTGCGCGCTGGTTGTTTCCGCTCTACCTGGTGGCGATCAATCTGTTCGTGATCCCGATCGCGCTCGCCGGACTCATCGCCTTTCCCTTCGGCGCTGTGGATAGCGACATGTACGTGCTGGCGTTGCCGGTGGAGGGAAATGCGCCGCTGCTCAGCATTGCAGTCTTTGTCGGGGGATTGTCGGCTGCAACCGCGATGGTGATCGTGGAATGCGTCGCCCTTTCCATCATGGTCTCGAACGACATCGTGATGCCACTGGTGTTGAAGCGCGGACGCGGGTCGCGCGCCGGCCAGAAGAATTTCGGCCGCTTCCTGCTCGCCGTCCGGCGCTTTGCGATCTTTGCGATCATGGCGATGGCCTATTTTTATTACCGCGCGCTGGGCGAAGCCCAACTGGCGGCGATCGGCCTGTTGTCCTTTGCCGCCATCGCGCAGCTCGCCCCGGCGTTTTTTGGCGGCCTGTTCTGGCAGCATGCGACTGCGCGAGGCGCCATGGGCGGCATGCTGATCGGCTTTGCGACATGGACTTATACGCTGTTCCTGCCGAGTTTCCTGGACGGAACGACCGCCGGCCTTTTTTTGCTGCAGCACGGTCCGTTCGGCATCGAGGCGCTACGACCGCAAGCGCTGTTCGGCGCCGATCTGACACCGCTCATGCACGGCGTGCTCTGGTCGCTCTCGCTCAACCTTCTGACCTATATCGGGCTGTCGCTCGGCCAGCATCCGTCATCGATCGAGCGACTTCAGGCGGACCTGTTCGTGCCAAATGCGCTGGCGCCGATGACGCCGACGTTCCGGCGCTGGCGCGCAACGGTGACGGTGCACGACATTCAGAGCACGGTTGCGCAGTATCTTGGTCCCGACCGCGCCCGCGATTCGTTCGAAGCCTTCGCAGCCTCACACGGTACCTACCTCGACCCCGTCGCGCCGGCGGATTTTGAACTGCTGCAGCACGCCGAACATTTGATCGCGTCCTCGATCGGGGCCGCCTCGTCGCGCCTGGTAATGTCGCTGCTGCTGCGCAAGCGCGCGGTCTCGGCCAAAGCCGCGCTCAAGCTTCTGGACGATTCGCACGCCGCGCTTCATTTCAACCGCGAGATTTTGCAGACCGCGCTGAACCACGTACGTCAGGGCATCGCGGTTTTTGACGCCGACCTGCAATTGATCTGCTCGAACCGGCAATTCGGCGACATCCTCGGACTGCCGCCGCATCTGATGCAGATCGGGATTCCCTTGAAGGAAATCCTTGAATTCATGTTGGCTATCACGCCTGCCGGCTTCGGCGACGACAGGGATGCGTTGATGGAGAAGCGGCTGGCTGCCTACACCACCGAAGGCGAGCCCTACCTGGAGCGCCTGCCCGACCGGCACATGGTGGTCGAGGTCCGGGCGAACCAAATGCCCGGCGGGGGTCTTGTCATTACCTTTTCCGATGTCACGCCTTCATTCGAGGCGGCCGAAGCGCTGGAACGCGCCAACGCCACGCTGGAGAAGCGCGTGCGCGACCGCACCGAGGAGCTGACGCGCCTGAATTCGGAACTGGCACTTGCAAAAAGCTCCGCCGAAGATGCCAGCATCTCGAAGACGCGCTTCCTGGCAGCGGCGAGCCACGACATTCTTCAGCCGCTCAACGCAGCACGGCTCTATGTGACAAGTCTCGTCGAGCGTCAGAACGGCGGCGAGGATTCGAGGCTCGTTGAAAACATCGACGATTCGCTCGAGGCGATCGAAGAGATACTCGGAGCGCTGTTGGACATATCCCGGCTCGACGCCGGCGCCATGACCACGGCAATCACGAGTTTCAAGATCGGCGACCTGATGCGTTCGCTTGAGATCGAATTCGCCCCGATCGCGCGAGCCAAGGGGTTGAAGCTGACCTTCGTGCCCTGTTCGCTGCCGGTCGAATCGGATCGCCTGCTGCTGCGACGGCTGCTGCAGAACCTGATCTCGAACGCCATCAAATACACCCCGCGCGGGCGGGTGCTGGTTGGGTGCCGGCGCCGCGGACAATCGCTGCAGGTCGGCATCTACGACACCGGCGTCGGGATTCCCGTTCTCAAGCGCGGCGAGATCTTCAAGGAATTTCACCGCCTCGAGCAGGGCGCTCGGATCGCACGCGGCCTTGGCCTGGGATTGTCGATCGTCGAGCGGATCGCGCGCGTCCTCAATCACGGCATTGCGCTCGATTCCATCGCACGCGGTGGCTCGTTCTTTTCGGTCACGGTACCGACCGCGACAGCCGTCAACCATACCGCAGCGGTCACCAGCGCAACTCCGCTTTCCAGGACTCCAATTAGCGGCTCCCTGATCGTTTGCATCGAAAACGACGCCGCGATCCTGGACGGCATGAAAACGCTGCTGACCGGTTGGGACGCCGAGGTGATCGCCGCAACCGATCCGGAAGCCGCCATCGAGGCAATCGAGGCCGCGGGCAAGCGCCCGACCGGCCTGCTGGTCGACTATCACCTCGATCGGGGCAACGGCATCGCCGCGATCCGCGACATTCGCCGCCGTTTCGGCAACGGCATTCCGGCAATTCTGATTACCGCGGACCGAAGCCCGCACGTACGCGCCGCGGCGCGGGAGGAAAACGTCGCCGTACTGAACAAGCCGGTCAAGCCGGCTTCGCTGCGTGCGCTGCTCGGTCAGTGGCGCACGCAGCAGATGGTGGCGGCGGAATAAAAGTTGCGGCACTGTTTGCCGCTGCCCGCGGCTTGTCGTAGTTTCTCGTGAGGAATCCATGAGAATTGGTCGCCTATTCGTCGGCGTCTTGATTGCAATGGCAAGCACTGCTGCAAATTCACCAGACGCCTTCACCCAGGATGCCCGCGAGGTTTTGGCGCCGACGGGCCGGCTGCGTGTGGGCGTTTATCCAGGCACGCCTACGTCGATGGTCCGGCATGCCACGACCGGCGAAGTCCACGGCCTGAGTTTCGACCTCGGGAACGAGCTGGCAAGGCGCCTTGGCGTTCCATTCGAGCAGGTCAATTACCAGCGGATT
>Ga0210406_10005007_pt1 | contig 13995 bp, 10 predicted proteins | sample IncBWC30MmetaG_FD_155454 | JGI IMG/M metagenome (GOLD analysis project Ga0210406, IMG submission 155454) | Forest soil microbial communities from Barre Woods Harvard Forest LTER site, Petersham, Massachusetts, United States - Inc-BW-C-30-M | ecosystem: Environmental > Terrestrial > Soil >... | reverse complement strand
GCGCGCGAATTCGGGGTCAAGACCGTCGTCTGCGAACACTGGGCCCGAGGCGGGGCCGGAGCAGAAGATCTCGCCCGCGTCGTCGCCGCGCTTGCCGATGCGGGCGAGGCGAAATTTCGACCGCTGTACCGCGACGAGCTGAGCTTATGGGACAAGACGCTAACAATCGCGCGAGAGATTTACGGCGCCGCCGACATAACGGCGGAAGCCTCGGTGCGAGCGAAATTTGACGAGCTCCAGGCCGCAGGCTGGGGCCGGCTGCCGATATGCGTCGCCAAGACCCAATATTCGTTCTCGGACGATCCCTCTCTTATGGGCGCGCCTAGCGGCCACGTCCCAAGGATCCGCGACATTCGTCTTCGCGCAGGCGCGGGCTTTGTCGTCGTGCTGATGGGGGATATCCGCACGATGCCAGGATTAACGCGCACCCCTGCTGCTGAGAGGATTCGCGTCGTCAATGGCGAGATCGACGGCCTGAGTTAAGGACGGATAAGAACGCTCAACGGGGCGCCGGCGCGTCCTCGCGCAAGAGCTTCTCTGCTTTTAGCGCCCGCCAGAGCCCAGCCGGCAGCTTTGCTCCCATCATTGCAGCGTTCCGCCTGACCTCGCTCGCGCGTTGCGCGCCGGCGATCACGCTAACGACTGCAGGATGACCAAGCGGAAAGCGCAGCGCGGCCTCCGGTAACGCGACTTTGAAACTCTTGCATATCTGCTGGATTCGGCGCACCCGGTCCTTCACCTCATCCGAGGCCGGACTATAATTGTAGCGAGCCTCGCCCTTCACGCCCGTCGCGAGAATGCCGGAATTGAATGGGCCGCCGATCACCACGGCGATCTTCTTTTCCTCGCAGAGCGGCAAGAAACTCGTCAACGCCTCCTGTTCGAGAAGGGTATAGCGGCCCGCCAGAAGGAAAACGTCGAAGTCGGCCGAGCGCGCCAATTTCTCGGCGATCTCCCATTCGTTGATCCCGGCTCCGATGGCCTTGACCGCTCCGGAAGCACGCAATCGCTCCAGAGCGCGATAGCCCCCAGTCATGAATTCCTTAATGCGCCCGTCGGCGGCTTCCTTGCTTCCGTGGGTGTAGACATCGACATCGTGGCAGTAAACGATATCCACCTGGTCGAGACCAAGTCGCTCGAGCGAGAATTCGAGTGAGCGCATCACGCCGTCGTAGGAATAGTCGAAGCGCTCCCGCCGCGAGGGTGTTTCAAAGAACATGCCCTGACCCGTGCGTTTCTGCGGCTCGCACAGATCGAGCAGCCGGCCGACCTTGGTGGAAATCAAATAGGAATCGCGCGGCTTCGGACGCAGGAAACCATTCAGTCGGGTCTCTGAAAGTCCCAACCCGTAGAGCGGCGCGGTGTCGAAGTAGCGACAGCCAACCGCCCAGACGGCGTCTAGCATCGCACGCGATTCTCTTTCCGTCATGGGTCGATAGAGATTGCCAAGCGGCACTCCGCCGAAACCGAGCTCGGTGAATTGCAGCTCGACTCCACCGCGCGTCGTGAACTTTCGGACCCGCGCGCTCCGCCCATTCGCGGTCGCCATCAATTCTACCCTCCCTGGCAAGCGCGTGAACGCATGCCGCCGCTTTGGGCGTATGGCGCCCGGCTCGTGTCCGCGCTCATATGCCCTCCCGCACCATCAATGCTTTGTTGGCGAGAGGAACCGGGGCAGTGCGGCGATGCTGTTGCCTGACGAACGCATAAACCTTCAGCACTCCTCGGGACAAGTCAAGCGATCTGCGGCTTATCGAGGCCTTCTGACGCTTCGAGACATTCTTGATAGCCTTCGACATATGCTATCGGTTCTCACGCAACCATGCGCGATCAGTGGAGGCGATAAAGGAGCGAAGACGGGGCAGGCTTGGATCATCCGGAGCCTTCGCCTCCAGATCGGCCAGAATCTTCCGCAAGGCTAGGCGCGCCACCGGCCAATTATGAGAGCCTTGTCTCAACATTAAGCGCGTATGGCGGATCGACCGACGAACGACTTCGTCAATAAAAGCGTCCATCGGGGCGGCCCACTGCTCTCCATCGGCGATAACCTGGATGAGGCAGTGGCAAACGCGGCGCCGTTGACGTAAATCGGCAAATGTCTCGATTTGGATCAGGGCGCGCAATATTGTTTGAAACGACAAGCGTGTGCGCGCTGACAACGCGCCCAGTTTGAGACTTGGGCCGCTAGAGCTGAGCGTCGCGCCATCGCCTCAAACAGGCGCGCGCTGGCGATAGCCAAGTCGTTCGTTCAGCCGCTCGAGCAGATCTTGCGCGGCCTCGGCGATGACGGTGCCGGGCGGGAAGATCGCGTCCGCGCCCGCCCCGCGCAGGGCAGCGAAGTCTTGGGCAGGGATGACGCCGCCGACGACGATCATCGTGGCGTCAAGACCGAGCCTGCCAAGCGCTGTCTTCAAAGCCGGCACGAGCGCGAGGTGGCCTGCGGCAAGCGACGAGACGCCCACGATGTGAACCTGCCCTTTGGCCGCACGCGCCGCCACTTCTTCCGGCGTTGCGAACAAAGGTCCGATTTCGACGTCGAATCCGAGATCCGCGAACGCCGAGGCAATGATCTTCTGCCCACGATCATGCCCGTCCTGTCCCATCTTGGCGACCAATATCCGCGGAGCGCGGCCCTCGTTCTCGGCGAAGGCGCGGGTCATCGCGATCACACGTTCGTTGGCCTCTGCGTCCGGCCCAGCCTCCGAGAGATAGACGCCGGAGATGGCGTGAGCTTCCGCGACATGACGGCCGAACGCCCTCTCCAGAGCCAAGGAGATCTCGCCCACAGTGGCCTTCGCCCGCGCCGCCTCGACGGACAGTTGCAACAGATTGGCCCCACCTCGTGCGCCCTCCGTGAGCGCCGCCAGCGCCCCCTGCGTCGTTTCCTCGTCACGCTCGGCGCGCAGGCGGTCAAGCTTCTCGACTTGACGCGTGCGCACCGCCGCGGCGTCAACCTTCAGCACGTTAAGGTCCCGCTCGATGGTCGGCGCAAAAGTGTTAACCCCGATCACCGGCTGACGGCCGGAATCGATACGCGCCTGCGTTCGCGCAGCCGCCTCTTCAATGCGCCGCTTGGGCAAGCCGCTCTCGATCGCCCGGGCCATCCCGCCGAGGCGTTCGATCTCATCGATGTGGCCCTGCGCCCGCGCGGCCAGTTCGGCCGTGAGGCGCTCTACGTAATAAGAGCCGCCCCACGCGTCGATGACCTTCGTTGTTCCAGTCTCCTCGATCAGAAAAAGCTGGGTGTTGCGGGCAATGCGGGCCGAAAAGGGCGTTGGCAGCGCCAGGGCCTCATCGAGCGCGTTGGTGTGAAGCGACTGCGTATGTCCCTGCGTGGCCGCCATCGCTTCGATTTGGGTGCGCACGATGTTGTTAAAGGGATCTTGAGCGGTCAACGACCAGCCGGAAGTCTGGCAATGCGCGCGCAACGCGAGCGACTTGTCCGATTTGGGACCGAAGCCCTTAACGATACCGGCCCAGAGCTTGCGCGCGGCCCGAAGCTTCGCGACTTCCATGAAGAAATTCATGCCGACCGCCCAGAAGAACGACAGCCTGGGGGCAAACGCGTCGATGCTCATTCCGGCGGCGACGCCGGCGCGCAAATATTCTTGGCCGTCAGCGAGCGTATAGGCGAGCTCCAGATCCTGCGTCGCCCCCGCCTCCTGCATGTGATAGCCGGAGATGGAAATCGAGTTGAACTTCGGCATATTCGCGGCAGTGAAAGCAAAGATATCGGCGACGATCCGCATCGAGGCCGCGGGCGGGTAGATGTAGGTGTTGCGGACCATGAACTCTTTCAGAATATCGTTCTGAATGGTTCCTGAGAGGGCGGCCATTGGGACGCCTTGCTCCTCGGCGGCGACAATGAACAAGGCCATCACCGGCAGCACGGCGCCGTTCATCGTCATCGACACGCTCATCGAATCGAGCGGGATGCCGGAAAACAAAGTGCGCATGTCGTAGATAGAATCGATCGCGACGCCGGACATGCCAACGTCGCCGGCTACGCGCGGATGGTCCGAGTCGTAGCCACGATGTGTCGCCAAGTCGAATGCGATGGACAGGCCTTTCTGGCCGGCGGCGAGATTGGCGCGGTAGAAAGCATTCGATTCCTCGGCGGTCGAGAAGCCCGCATATTGTCGCACCGTCCAAGGCTGCGTGAGGTACATGGTCGGATATGGGCCCCGCAAAAAGGGCGGGAGGCCGGGCCAGTCACTCGAGAGATCAATGCCATCGCGATCGCGCGGCCCGTAGAACGACTTGACCTCGATGCCTTCGGGCGTCGCCCAGATTCGCTTGTCTCCCGAGTCGCTCGGCTTCGACGGGGTCGCGAATGAAACGCTCGAGAAGTTCGGGATGGGACTCATGGGGTCACAATTTCCGGCGCCTTCGTCTCGACCCCGATGCGGCGATAGAGGCTTTGCAGCGTCGCGACGGCGTCGGCGCCGACGAAAATGAAGTCGTCGACGCCTGCGGCGCGCCATGCACGCTCGAATTCGCCAGGCCGGCCCGCGAGCGCAACACCCTTCGCGCCCGAAGCCTTGAACGCCTTCGCGAAGGCTTCCGCCTGTTCGGAATATGCGTCGTCGGTCCCGCACAGGCAGACGAGCAGCGCGCCGCTTGCTTCAAGCCGTGCGACCGCCGCTTCGGCCGTTTTGGTCTCGCCCTCGTAGACGGCTTCGACACCGCCGACCTCCAGCCACTCACGCATGAACTGGACTCGACGACGATGCCCGGCCTCGGGCCCCAGCGCGGCGAGATAAACCTTGGGCCGCCCGCCGGTGCTCCGAAGGTAGGCGTCGGAAAGATCGCGCAAACGCTCGAACGGCTCTGCGAGCCGAATCGGCGCGAGCGCGCCTTCGGCGGCCGCAAACGCCTCGCGATGAGGCGCGCCGGCGACAACCTCGATCGGCCGCTCGGCGAGATCGGCGTGGGCGCTCACGCCGGTGATCGGCGCCTTGAGGCAAGCGGCGTTTCGAGCCAGCGCCGCCGCGCTGGCGGCGACCTGTTGTTGAAACACGCCGTTCGCTAGCGCCGACGGCAGTCCACCCAGTCCTTCGATCTCCTGAAAGAGCCGCCAGGCCTTGTCGCAAAGCGCCTGGGTCATCGCCTCGAACGCCCCGGCGCCCGCGGCGGGGTCGGCGACAAATCCGAGGCTGGATTCGCGCAAGAGAATGAGCTGGGCGTTGCGGGCGAGACGCCGCGCGAGGCTGTCAGGAAGGCCGGCGGCCAGAGTGTGCGGCAGAACGCTGACGCTGTCGGCGCCGCCGAGGCCGGCCGAAAACGCCGCCGCGGCGCCGCGCATCACATTCACGTAAGGATCGCGCGCCGTCATCACGCGCCACGCGCTCTCCGCCTGCACACGAGCCGGGCGCGGCTCGAGGCCGCAGGCTTCCTCACCGCGCGACCAGGCGATGCGCAACGCACGGAATTTCGACAATGTCGCCAGTTCGTCCGCGTCAGCGGCGAGGCGGAACGCGATCAGCTCGCTCGCTTCGCGAAGCGGCGCTCCTGCCTGTTCAAGCAGACGCAATAGGATCACCGCGGCTGCGAGCGCAAAGGCAAGCTCTTGCGCTGGGGTCCCGCCAGCCGCATGGACGCCGCGCGCGTCAGCGACCAGGAACGGCCCTATAAAACCCTTGCTTCGCAACGCGAGCGCGGTCTCGACACAGCGTCTCGCTTGAGCGCTCCAGTCGGCTGGAAACGGTCCCCGCGCCGAGGCCGTGAAAGGGTCGAGCCCGAACGAGACTGCGCAGTCCTCAGGCTTCGCGCCGGAGCGTTCGATCAGACCGCCAAAACGAAGCGCCTGATCGGGGCCGTCGGGCCCAAGATCGAGTTCGAAATTCGCCCCTGCATCGAAACGCACGCCATCGAGGGCCTTGTGGAGTGTGGCGGAGTCGAATTGCCGAAGACCAAAACCGTAGGCGCCGAGCGCGCCGGAGGACACGACCTGCAGGCCGTCCGCTCCATTGGCGAGGTCGTCGAGCGCTTGCGCGTTGGCCTCGTCGGGGCTGGGATGATCGAGCCGCGCGATGATCCGCCAAGGACCGCCGGATCGAATCGCCCTGGGGCCTTCCGCTGGCGGATAGACAGGTTCGATGCGAACGCCATCCGCGGTCTCGGACACAAGCGTTTCGAGATTCGCGCCCTTGAGCACGGCTTCAGCGGCCTTGCGCCAGTCGGCTTCGGTAGTGGCGTGAAAGAGATTCTCGACCGCGCCCAACGCCGCCTCTCGCTAGATGAATTGGGAAAGTCCGGGAATCGCCGCCGAGATTTCGCCTACGACCTCATCGCCCGCGGTTTCGCGTGCGTAGGCGAAGACTTCCTTTCCAACCGTCTGGATTTGCTCCATGTCGAGACCCAGGCTCAACAATTCCGAGCCCAGCGCCATCAGGCCGCCCCCGCCCATGGCTCCGCTCGACACGCCCATCAGCCCCTTCAAACCTACCCCCATGCCCTCTCCCCCGGTCTGCGTGCTGGAGGCGATAATGGAGGGAAACGCTGGCGCCTTTTTGAACAGTTCCTTGACGGCCTCCTCAGGCGCCTCGCGCTGGATGAAATCGCCAATCAGAGCGACGGCCTTGCGGGCGACCTCCGGGCTCAAGTCCGCGGCGGTCGCGACGCGGGCTATTAGGTTCTCCATTTCACGCTCCTTGGCCGTCCGGGAAAAGACCCGCGACGTCGGTTGTCTCGCGGCTTGCGTCGCCGAAATCAAGCGCCTTTCAACCATAGCACTTCCTTGAGCGTTCGGTGCGACATCGAGGGACGGCCCGCGCGGACTCCCGCAGACACTAGGGAGATGGATAACTTTTTGTTGCGACGCACCATCGGCAAAGTCATGATTTCTTCACATATGTAAACGCCCGTTAATAATCCTACCGGCCCATTTTTCTGCCGGAAATGGCCACCTTTCCGGCAAAGAGAATCGAGAGCAGGCATAATTTTGCCTATCCAGGCGACAAAACGGCCGATGCAATGCTGTGAACGCATAGCTGGGCTTCGCATGTTGTGCCTACTGCTAATCTCAAAGGGCGACTATGTTGCAGCGCGGTAGGCCAGTGCCCGCCGGAAATGGAGTCAATATGTCCCCCCTTAAGACGATTTCGGAGAAGCTTGCCGCTTGGCGCCGATATCGCGAAGCGGTGCGTGAATTGTCTCAGCTCTCCAATCGCGAGCTGGACGATATCGGCATCCGCCGCGGCGATATCGAATTCATCGTGCGCCGTTCCGTTGCGAGCCAGGTTTCGGCCTGATCGCGAGATCCTGAAAAGCCGAGACGCGCCGGGAAACCGGCGCGTCGGCCCAGGGCCGGCCCTCGAAGCCGCGACCCTTCTCTGACAACCCCCGACAAAAACCGTTGACGACGCCGGGCAGCTTTGTGACAAGCGCGCCCATGCGTCCGATCCACATCATTGGCGGAGGCCTGGCCGGCTCGGAAGCCGCGTGGCAAGCGGCAAATTCCGGGGTTCCGGTGGTTCTGCATGAAATGCGGCCCATCCAAACGACGGCTGCGCACCGCACTCCCCACCTGGCCGAGCTGGTTTGCTCGAATTCCTTCCGATCCGACGACGCCTCGACCAACGCGGTCGGGATCCTGCATCGCGAGATGCGCGCTCTCGGCTCGATCATCCTTCAAGGCGCCGACGCGCATCAGGTGCCGGCCGGAGGCGCGCTCGCCGTCGATCGCGACGGATTTTCGCAGGCTGTCGAAGCCGCCCTTCTCAGGCATCCTCATATAACTCTCGACCGAGGCGAGATCGCCGGCCTGCCGCCGGAGGACTGGGACAATGTGATTGTCGCGACCGGGCCGCTGACCTCCCCGGCGCTGGCCGAAGCGATCGGAGGATTGACCGGCGAAGGCGCGCTTGCCTTTTTCGACGCGATCGCGCCGATCGTGCACCGCCATTCGATCAATATGGACGTGGCGTGGATGCAATCGCGGTACGACAAGGTAGGGCCGGGAGGGGATGCCGAGGCATACGTCAATTGCCCAATGAGCCGCGACCAGTACGAGGCCTTCATCAACGCCCTTCTCGCGGCGGAAAAGACAGAGTTTCGCGAATTCGAGGGCACGCCCTATTTCGACGGCTGCCTGCCGATCGAAGTCATGGCCGAGCGCGGGCGCGAGACCCTGCGCTATGGGCCGATGAAGCCGGTCGGACTCACCAACGCGCATGATCCGAAGGTCAAACCCTATGCCGTGGTCCAGCTCAGGCAGGACAATGCGCTCGGCACGCTCTTCAACATTGTCGGCTTCCAGACCAAGCTCAAATACGGCGAACAAAGTCGCATCTTCCGCATGATTCCGGGATTGGAAGGGGCCGAGTTCGCCCGCCTCGGCGGCATGCACCGGAACACCTATCTCAATTCGCCTCGCCTGCTCGACGCGCGTCTGCGCCTGAAGGCTGCGCCCCGCCTGCGCTTCGCCGGCCAGATCACCGGCTGCGAGGGCTATGTCGAAAGCGCCGCGGTCGGCCTCATCGCGGGCCGCCTCGCCGCCGACGAGCGGCTGGGTCTAACACTTGAGCCGCCGCCGCTGACAACTGCCATCGGGGCTCTTCTCAATCACATCACCGGCGGCCACATCGAATCGATCGACGCCGGTCCGCGCTCGTTTCAGCCGATGAACGTCAATTTCGGCTTGTTTCCCCCAATCGCCACGCCGCGGTTGGACGAAGCGGGGAAACGTCTGCCCGGACCGGAGCGCGGCCTCGCCCGCAAGCGCGCGCTCTCTGCGCGGGCGGAGGGGGACCTGGCGCGATGGGCGGAGCGGGCTCGCCAGCCGGCGCCATTCGCGGCGGCCTGAAACCCTAGCGAAGGCGCTACGCGAGCGCAGCCCGCCTAACTCGCCTCGGCCAACAGCGACAATTGCTGGCGTCCGGAATCCCCGAACTGGTCGACGAGACGGGTCGGATAGTCGCCGGTGAAGCAATGATCGGTGAACTGCGGCTGTCTCGGATTGCGCCCGGAATAGCCCATGGAGCGATAGATTCCGTCCACGGACAGGAACGCGAGCGAGTCGGCGCCGACGAACCGACGCATCTGCTCGAGGTCCATGCGCGCTGCGAGCAGCTTGTCGCGCTCGGGGGTGTCGATGCCGTAGAAGTCGGGATGGGTGATCGGCGGCGACGAGATCCGGAAATGGACCTCGCGCGCGCCTGCGTCCCTCATCATTTGCATAATCTTGATGCTGGTGGTGCCGCGCACGATCGAATCGTCGATGAGCACGACCCGCTTGCCCTCGACGACCGCGCGGTTGGCGTTGTGTTTCATGCGAACGCCGAGTTCGCGAATCGACTGGGTCGGCTGAATGAAGGTGCGCCCGACGTAGTGGTTGCGAATGATGCCGAGTTCGAACGGCAGCCCGCATGCGCGCGCATAGCCAATCGCGGCCGGAACGCCTGAGTCGGGGACCGGCACGACCACGTCGGCGTCAACCGGCGCCTCGCGCGCCAGTTCCGCCCCCATCGCCTTGCGGGCGTCGTAGACCGATCGGCCATGAACGATCGAGTCGGGCCGCGCGAAATAAATGTATTCGAAGATGCAGGGCCGAGCCGGCTGCCTCGGCAACGGGAAGAAGCTCTTCACCCCGTCATCGTCGATGACCACCACCTCGCCGTTCTCGACGTCGCGAACGAATTTCGCCCCGATGATGTCGAGCGCGCAGGTCTCCGAGCAGAGGATCGGGCTGCCCTCGAACTCGCCGAGCACGAGCGGGCGGATGCCGAGCGGATCGCGCGCGCCGATCAGCTTCTTGTTGGTCAACGCCACGAGCGCGTACGCGCCCTCGATCTCGGCCAGGGCCTCGACGAAACGGTCGACGATCCTGGGGCGACGTGAGCGCGCTGCAAGCAGCAGCACGACTTCCGTGTCGGTGGTCGATTGGCAGATGGCGCCGGTGCGAATGAGCTCCCGCCTCAGCGTCAGTCCGTTGGTCAGATTGCCGTTGTGGGCGACCGCGAGGCCCCCGGCCTCGAGCTCGGCGAACAGCGGCTGGACATTGCGCAGCACGGTGTCGCCGGTCGTGGAATAGCGAACATGGCCGATCGCTTGTCGGCCCGGCAATCGGTCGATGGTCGCCGCATTCGAGAAGTGATCGCCAACCAGCCCCTGTCGGCGCTCCGAGTGGAACCGCACCCCGTCGTAGGCGACGATGCCGGCGGCCTCCTGGCCGCGATGCTGCAGCGCATGCAGCCCGAGCGCGACGATCGCTGCGGCGTCGGGGTGGTCAAAGATTCCGAAGACGCCGCACTGCTCGCGCAACCGGTCGCCGTCGGGGTCGAAGCCGTCTTCGCTTGGCGGATCCGAGGCGAGCTCAGGCGTCGACGGCATCACTGCTTTGGAGCCGGAGCGAACGGAGCGTTCTTGTTGATCAAGGCGTCGAGCTTCTGCTTGTCCATGGTGGAGCCGCTCGATCCCGCCGTCGAATCGGGTTTCTTCTGCGGCTGAGAGGGTATCGCGATCGATTGGTCGTCGTCGGTCTTCGGGCGCGAAGCGGCGGCGTTGTTTGTCGGAGAGAAGTCGTTCGCCGCCGCGGTTGCGTGCGACTCGATCCAGCCGTTGATCGTCTGGGCCGCGTCCGTCGGCAGCATGGCGACGATTCGATCGGCGGTCTCGGTGAGGACCGGCCGCGTCCTGGCGTTCTTGACCCATTCCGGTTGCTGCTTCTCAGAGACCAGCCAGTTGAAGATGGCGAAGGCGACGACGGCAAGGAGGAACCCCCTGACGACCCCAAACACGAAGCCCAGTGACCGGTCGAGAGCGCCGATCTTGCTGTCGAGGATCGCGTCAGACAATCGAACCGTGAACAGCGACACGACGATCAGCGTGAGGAAGAACACGATGGCCGCGGCGGCCGCCTGGGCGATAACCTCCTTATGGATATAGGGAGTGAGGTAAGGCATGAGAAGTGGGTAAAAGTAATAGGCGGCGGCGGCGGCGGCGGCCCATGAGGCAATGGCGAGAACCTCGCGGGTAAACCCCCGCATCATGGACAGAAGCGCCGATACAAGAACGATGCCGAGAACCGCTAGATCGAGATAAGATGGCATTTGCGAGAGAACCTCGTCGCGCGACGACCTGTCATCCTGTGCGCCCAGTGGTGGCCGACGCGAGCGCCTTATAACCAAGCCGCCTCAGTTCGTCACCCCACTGCGGGCCGGAGATTTGGCGCGTCCCGCTCGCGTTTCGACCGCGCTCGCCGCGATCAGCGCGACGAGAGCAGCCACATTATCGATCGGCTGCGTCGCGATATTGACCGGCTCGGCGCCGGTGCGAAGCGACTGCGGCGCGAACGCGCGCGCGAACCCAAGCTTGGCGGCCTCCTTGAGCCTCAAGCCCGCATGCGCAACCCCGCGCACCGAGCCCGATAACCCGATTTCGCCGAAATAGACCGCGTCGCGCGGCAAGCTCGCGCCGGTGAGCGAGGAAATGAGCGCCGCCGCTGCGGCAAGATCAGCCGCAGGCTCCATGATTCTCAAGCCCCCGGCGACATTGAGATAGACGTCATATTGGCCGAGCTTCATGCCCCCGTGGGCCTCGAGCACCGCGAGCACCATGGCCAATCGGCTCGGCTCCCAGCCGACAACCGCGCGTCGGGGCGTGCCGAACGTCGTCGGCGCGACCAAAGCCTGGATCTCGACCAGAAGCGGCCGCGCGCCTTCGACGCCGGCGAAGACCGCAGCCCCGGGATGGGCCGCGCCGTCCCGGTCCGCCAGGAACAGGGCCGAAGGGTTCGGCACTTCGGCGAGGCCGCCGCCGGTCATCTCGAACACGCCGACCTCGTCGGTCGCGCCGAACCGGTTCTTGGCCGCCCGCAGCAGCCGGAAGGCGTGCGCGCCGTCGCCCTCGAAGGAGAAGACGGCGTCGACCATATGCTCGACGACGCGCGGCCCGGCGATCTGGCCGTCCTTGGTCACGTGTCCAACGAGCAGCAACGCCGCGTCGCTCGCCTTGGCGAAGCGGATCAGCGCCTGCGACGCCCCGCGCACCTGGCTGACCGTTCCAGGCGCCGATTCGATCGCATCGCTCCACATGGTCTGAATGGAATCGATCACCACGAATTTCGGCGCAACGCCTGAGCCAAGCGTCGCCACGATGTCCTCTACGAACGTTTGCGCTGCGAGCTGTACGGGCGCCTCAGCAAGCCCAAGCCGGGCCGCGCGCAGGCGCACCTGGGCGGTCGATTCCTCGCCCGAGACGTAGACGACACGTCCGCCCGCCCGCGCGACCGCGGCGCAGGCCTGGATCAACAGGGTCGACTTGCCGATGCCCGGCTCGCCACCGATCAGCGTCGCTGAACCCGGCACGAATCCGCCTCCGGCAACGCGATCGAGTTCGCCGATGCCGGTTACCAGCCGCGGCTCGGTCTTGGACGAACCCGACAGGTCTTCAAGAGGAAACGGCCGACCTGCGGCGCCCCTTCGGGCGGCCGCGCCGCCGACGCCGAGCGCGGCGGCTTCCTCAATGATCGTGTTCCACTCGCCGCACGATTCGCACTTGCCCTGCCAACGCTGCGTGATGGCGCCGCAGTTCTGGCAGACATAAGAAGAACGAAACTTGGCCATGCGCCGAACTCGCAGGTTTGTCCGGACCTGTCGAGAGGGTTTTTACGCCCGCTCGGCTCCTATTCTCTGGGAACCGCGCCGTTAACGAATGGCCCGTCCTTAACCAATGAGACGCCTATGGCCTCAATCCATTCAGCGAGCGTTCAACGACGGCCCATTAAGGCTGGCCACGCTGCAAATCGAAAGGCCACTTCATGCGAAACATCTTGATTGCCTCTGCCTTTGCTCTCGCCGGCCTCTCGGCCGCGGCGCCCTCCCAGGCGATGCCGTTTGCTCCAGCTGACAAGGCCCCATCCGCGTTCACGCTCACAGCGGGCGGCTGCGGCGGCGGCTTTCATCGGGGACCGAATGGCGGGTGCCGACCAAACGGCGGCGCATATGCGCACCCCTATGCACACCCCTACGCCCACCCTGGGCGCCATTGCTGGTGGCGCCACGGCGTGCATGTCTGCAATTAAGCGGCGAAGCGCGTAAAAGACCACGAGGCGCTGGCCTTTAAGCGGCTGGCGCCTCACGCAGCCGCGCTGGGCCTCATCTTCAACGCCTCGCGCCAGCGGTTGAGATAAACGAGCTCGGACGGGATCGCGATCCGCGCGGACTTGGCGAAATCAAGCGCCACGAGCCCCGTGATATCGGCGACTGTGAAACGGTCGCCAGCGATAAATGGCCGGCCGCGCAAGGCCTCATCGACAATCGCCATCGCGTGAAGCGCCCTCGGCCGATTGACCGCAGCCCAGTCGGGAACCTGTGGATTTTCCATCTCCGCCATTTTCGGATGGCTGTGACGCACGACCTGCGCGATCGGGAATAGGAGCCGCCATTCGAGCTGGCGCTGCCACATCTCGGTCGTCGCCTGCTCGAGCGCGGTCAAGCCAAACAGGTTTGGCTCCGGCCGTAGCGCCTCGATGTAGCGGCAGATTGCGATCGTCTCGGCAATCCTTGTCCCGTCGTCGAGTTCGAGGATCGGAATTGTCTCGAAGGGGTTGAGCGCTGAGAATTCCGGCGACTTGTGATCGAGCTTAGCGAGATCGACCTCGACACACGGGATCGAGACGCCCTTCTCGGCCAAGAAAATGCGCACACGACGAGGGCTCGGCGCCAAATTGGAGTTGTAGAGCTTCATGCTGCTTTGGCTGTCTCGCGAGGCCCGGTAAGGCCCACGCAAGCTAAAAGATCCTAAACCTGAGGCCGCAGTCGGTTGCGCCACAATGAGTATTTATCCCTATTAAGCTTCAGCGTGTCGGAAGCGGCCGAAGATTTTCATGCCTGGAACCTCGACAAATTGGCTGAGGTTTCGCGAGCCTGGCCGCAAACGAAATGCCGGCACGAACGGCTGGCGAGCGCCTGAGCAACGTCAATCAAATTATCGTCAAAAATCTCCCAATTCCAAATCATTGCGTCAGCAGCTCGTTAAGCAATTCGGCCGCAT
>Ga0210406_10005006_pt1 | contig 13996 bp, 10 predicted proteins | sample IncBWC30MmetaG_FD_155454 | JGI IMG/M metagenome (GOLD analysis project Ga0210406, IMG submission 155454) | Forest soil microbial communities from Barre Woods Harvard Forest LTER site, Petersham, Massachusetts, United States - Inc-BW-C-30-M | ecosystem: Environmental > Terrestrial > Soil >... | reverse complement strand
CACGTCGTCGCGCGCATGGATCTCAACGGCTTTTATCTGATCCAGGATACCCGTCAGATGCGCGAGGGGAAGGAAAGCTTCGCGACCCACGGCGTGTTCACCTATGACCGCGAGGACCGGCACTACAAATTGTTCTGGCACGATTCGCTCGGCTACTACTCGCCGGCGCCGGCGTCCGGAGGCTGGACCGGCAAGACGCTGATCCTGGTGCGCGGCTCGCTGCGCGGCAATGCGCGCCACGTCTATGAAATCCTCGATGACAACAGCTACAGCATGAAAATCCAGTTCTCGCCCGACGCGGAAGGATGGGCCGACGTGCTCACCGGCGTCTACCGGCGGATCAACTGAGCCCTCACGGTTCTTTCGCGAAAGCAATCCCAGACATGTCCATCCTGATTGACAAGAACACGAAAGTCATTTGCCAGGGCTTCACCGGCAAGAACGGCACCTTTCATTCCGAGGCCGCGATCGCCTATGGCACCAGGATGGTCGGTGGCACCTCGCCGGGCAAAGGCGGCTCAACCCATCTCGGCTTGCCGGTGTTCGACACGGTGCAGGAGGCAAAGGAAAAGACCCGGGCCGATGCCAGCGTGATCTACGTGCCGCCGCCGGGCGCGGCGGATGCGATCTGCGAAGCCATCGATGCCGAAATCCCGCTGATCGTCTGCATCACCGAGGGCATTCCGGTGCTTGACATGGTGCGGGTGAAGCGTGCGCTCTCTGGATCGAGATCGCGGCTGATCGGACCGAATTGCCCGGGCGTGATGACCGCCGGCGAGTGCAAGATCGGCATCATGCCGGCAAACATCTTCAAACCGGGCAGTGTCGGCATCGTCTCGCGATCCGGCACGCTGACTTATGAAGCCGTGTTCCAGACCACCCAGGAAGGTCTCGGCCAGACCACCGCGGTCGGGATCGGCGGCGATCCGGTCAAGGGCACCGAATTCATCGACGTGCTGGAGATGTTTCTCGCCGATCCGAAGACCACCTCGATCGTGATGATCGGCGAAATCGGCGGTTCGGCCGAAGAAGACGCCGCCCAGTTCCTCAAGGACGAGGCCAGGCGCGGGCGCAAGAAGCCGATGGTCGGCTTCATCGCCGGCGTTACCGCGCCTCCCGGTCGCCGCATGGGCCACGCCGGCGCGATCATCTCCGGCGGCAAGGGCGACGCCGCCTCCAAGACCGCAGCGATGGAGGCCGCCGGAATCACCGTCTCCCCGTCACCCGCGCGGCTCGGAAAAACCCTTGTCGAAAAATTGAAACACTGATTCAATTTTTGGTTCTTTTCGGCGCGAAGATTCGTCCCATATAGGGTAAAGGTCTCCTTATCAGGCTGATCCGGTGGCCGGATTGGCTGTTGCGCCGTATTCCATGCGCGAAACAAAAATCACCAGGACGCCATCATGTCTCGCCAAGACGCGAACGCAGCCTTTGCCCTCTCCTCGTTTCTCCAGGGCGCCAACGCCCCCTACATCGATGATATCTACGCCCGCTACGAGAAAGACCCTGCTTCCGTCGACCCGGAATGGCAGGAGTTCTTCAGGAGCCTGAAAGATCAGCCGGGCGACATCCTGAAGAACGCCGAAGGACCTTCCTGGAGCCGCGACAGCTGGCCGCTGACGCCGCGCGACGAGCTGACCTCCGCGCTCGACGGCAACTGGGCACAAGTTGAAAAGTCGATCGGAGCCAAGCTCGCGGCCAAGCCGCAGGCCAAGGGCGCCGAGCTGACGCCGGCCGATGTCCATCAGGCGACGCGCGATTCGGTGCGCGCGCTGATGCTGATCAGGGCCTATCGCATGCGCGGCCATTTCCACGCCAAGCTCGACCCGCTCGGGATCGAGCCGCCGCGCGATCGCGAAGAACTCGATCCGCGCTCCTACGGTTTCGTCGACGGCGATTTCGACCGCAAGATCTTCCTCGATCATGTGCTGGGCATGGAATACGCCAGCTTGCGCGAGATCGTCGCGATCTGCGAGCGCACCTACTGCCAGACGCTCGGCGTCGAGTTCATGCATATTTCGAACGCCGCGCAGAAGGCATGGATTCAGGAGCGCATCGAGGGCCCGGACAAGGAAATCAGTTTCACCCGCGAGGGCCGTCGCGCCATCCTGATGAAATTGGTCGAGGCCGAGGGTTTTGAGAAATTCTGCGATCTCAAATTCACCGGCACCAAACGGTTCGGTCTGGACGGCGCAGAATCGCTGATCCCGGCGCTGGAACAGATCATCAAGCGCGGCGGCAATCTCGGGGTGAAGGAAATCGTGGTGGGCATGCCGCATCGCGGACGCCTGAACGTGCTGACCCAGGTGATGGGCAAGCCGCATCGCGCGCTGTTTCATGAATTCAAGGGCGGCTCGGCCAATCCCGACGCGGTCGAGGGCAGTGGCGACGTCAAATATCATCTCGGCGCGTCGTCGGACCGCGAGTTCGACAACAACCGCATCCATCTGTCGCTGACCGCCAACCCGTCGCATCTGGAGATCGTCGATCCCGTGGTGCTCGGCAAGGTGCGCGCCAAGCAGGATCAGCATGGCGATCCGCCGGACCAGCGCATCTCGGTGCTGCCGCTCTTGATGCATGGCGACGCTGCGTTCGCCGGCCAGGGCGTGGTGGCGGAATGTTTCGGGTTGTCCGACCTGAAGGGATATCGCACCGGCGGTTCGCTGCATTTCATCGTCAACAACCAGATCGGCTTCACCACCTATCCGCGCTATTCGCGCTCCTCGCCCTATCCCTCCGATGTGGCGAAGATGATCGACGCACCGATCTTCCATGTGAACGGCGACGATCCGGAAGCGGTGGTATTCGCCGCCAAGATTGCGATCGAGTTCCGGCAGAAATTCCACAAACCGGTCGTGATCGACATGTTCTGCTATCGCAGGCATGGCCATAACGAAGGCGACGAGCCGGCATTCACCCAGCCGGTGATGTACAAGAGGATCGCGTCGCACCCGACCACACTCGAGATTTATGCCAAGCGGCTGATCGCCGAAGGCGTCATGACTGAAGGCGAAGTCGACAAGGCCAAGGCCGACTGGCGCGCGCGGCTCGACGCCGAGCTGGAGGCGGGCTCGGGCTACAAGCCCAACAAGGCCGACTGGCTCGACGGCAAATGGGCCGGCTTCAAATCCGCCGATGCGGAAGAGGATGCGCGCCGCGGCGCCACCGGCGTCGATCTCGCCGTGCTCAAGGATATCGGCCGCAAGATCACCAAGGTGCCGGACGGATTCCGGGTACATCGCACCATCCAGCGCTTCCTGGAAAATCGCGCCAAGGCGATCGACAGCGGCGCCGGCATCGACTGGGCGACCGGCGAGGGTTTGGCGTTCTGCACGCTGTTGCAGGAGGGTCATCACGTCCGGCTTTCGGGCCAGGACAGCGAGCGCGGCACCTTCTCACAGCGGCATTCGGTGCTGATCGACCAGGAAGACGAGAGCCGCTACACGCCGTTCAATCATCTCGGCCTCGATCAGGGCCATTACGAAGTCATCAACTCGCTGCTCTCGGAAGAAGCGGTGCTGGGCTTCGAATACGGCTATTCGCTTGCCGAGCCCAATGCGCTGGCGATCTGGGAAGCGCAGTTCGGCGATTTCGCCAACGGCGCCCAGGTGCTGTTCGACCAGTTCATCTCGTCGGGCGAGCGCAAATGGCTTCGCATGTCCGGCCTCGTCTGCATGCTGCCGCATGGTTACGAAGGGCAGGGGCCGGAGCATTCCTCCGCCCGGCTCGAGCGTTATCTGCAGATGTGCGCCGAGGACAACATGCAGGTGGTCTATGCCACCACGCCGGCCAATTTTTTCCACGTGCTGCGCCGGCAATTGCATCGCGAAATCCGCAAGCCGCTGATCCTGATGACGCCGAAGTCGCTGCTGCGGCACAAGCGTGCGGTGTCGCGGCTCGATGAAATGGGCGCCGGCACCACCTTCCACCGCATCCTCTACGATGACGCGCAGATGCTGCCGGACGAAAAGGTCAAGCTGGTGCCGGACGACAAGATCCGGCGCGTCGTGCTGTGCTCGGGCAAGGTCTATTACGACCTGTACGAGGAGCGCGAAAAGCGCGGCACCGACGACATCTATCTGCTGCGCGTCGAGCAGCTTTATCCGGTGCCGTTGAAGGCGTTGGTGCAGGAACTCGGCCGGTTCAAGAACGCCGAAGTGGTCTGGTGCCAGGAAGAGCCGCGCAACATGGGCGCATGGCACTTCATCGAGCCCTACCTCGAATGGGTGCTGAACCAGATCCATGCGCCGAACAAGCGTCCGCGCTACGCCGGGCGTGCCGCGGCCGCGGCGACCGCGACCGGTTTGATGTCGAAGCATCTGGCGCAGCTCAAGGCCCTGCTGGATGACGCGCTGAACTAATATTTGCCGAAATGGTCATGCCCGGGCGAAAGGTGCGAAGCACCGTCTTCCCCCTCTAGCTCCGGGCAGCCAGGTTCTACTTCGGCAAATGTCTCGCTTCCCGAAATGTCTTGCTTTGTGAAAACCGATTGAAGGCGTGGATGGCCGGGTGAGCCCGGCCATGGCGCAAGGAGGAAACGACATCATGACTGAAATTCGCGTTCCGACGCTCGGCGAATCCGTGACCGAGGCCACCATCGGCCGCTGGTTCAAGAAGGCCGGCGATGCCGTTGCGGTCGATGAACCCCTGGTCGAACTCGAGACCGACAAGGTCACGATCGAGGTGCCGGCGCCTTCCGCAGGCACGCTGGGCGAGATCGCGGCCAAGGACGGCGAGACCGTCGCGGTCGGTGCGCTGCTCGGACAGATCATGGATGGCGCGGCGGGAGCCGCGGCCAAGCCGGCCGCCGCGCCCGTCAAGGCTGCGCCGCCGTCACCGCCCCCTGCTGCCGCCGCACCGGCGCCCGCTCCGGCCGCGCCCAAGGCAGCTGACAAGGCTCCACCGGTCGATGCGCCGCTGGCGCCGTCGGTGCGCAAGATTTCGGCCGAAAGCGGCATCGATGCCGCCACCGTGCCCGGCTCGGGCAAGGATGGCCGCGTCACCAAGGGCGACATGCTCGCCGCGATCGAGAAGGCGGCTTCGGCGCCGACCCCGGTCAATCAGCCGGCCGCCTCGGTGCAGGTTCGCGCGCCGTCACCGGCCGACGACGCCGCGCGGGAAGAGCGCGTGAAGATGACGCGGCTGCGCCAGACCATCGCGCGCCGGCTCAAGGACGTGCAGAACACTGCCGCGATGCTCACGACGTTCAACGAAGTCGACATGAGCCACATCATGGCGATGCGTGCCCAGTACAAGGACGTGTTCGAGAAGAAGCACGGCAGCAAATTGGGATTTATGGGCTTCTTCACCAAGGCCTGCGTGCAGGCGCTGAAGGATATCCCGGCCGCCAATGCCGAGATCGACGGCACCGATCTGATCTACAAGAACTACTATCACGTCGGCGTCGCCGTCGGCACCGACAAGGGCCTCGTGGTGCCCGTGGTGCGCGACTGCGATCACAAGTCGATCGCTGATATCGAGAAGAGCATCGCCGATTTCGGTCGCCGCGCGCGCGACGGTCAGCTCAAGATCGATGAAATGCAGGGCGGTACCTTCACCATCACCAATGGCGGGATCTACGGTTCGCTGATGTCGACGCCGATCCTGAACGCGCCGCAATCCGCGATCCTCGGCATGCACAAGATCCAGGATCGCCCGGTGGCGATCGGCGGCAAGGTCGAGATTCGCCCGATGATGTATCTGGCACTGTCCTACGATCACCGCGTGATCGACGGCAAGGAAGCGGTCACGTTCCTGGTGCGGGTCAAGGAAAGCCTGGAAGATCCGGCGCGGCTGGTGCTGGATCTGTGATCGCGCGTTGAGCCGGGGTGGCGGCACAGCCATCCCGGGAATTGTGGTTGGGTATGATTGGGGGCTGATTTGACCGATAAAGTAGCGATCATCACCGGCGGTAGCCGCGGCATCGGCCGCGCCACCGCCATCGGCGCTGCCGCGCGCGGCTTTCGGGTCGTCGTTGGTTATGCCACCAACAAGGCCGCGGCTGATGAGGTTGTCGCGCAGATCGGCGCCAGCAACGGCAAGGCGATCGCGGTGAAATGCGACGTTGCCGAGGAAGGCGATATCCTGAGACTGTTCGAAGCCGCCGACAAGTTCGGGACACTCGGCGCGCTGGTCAACAATGGCGGCATTGTCGGCAAGAGCGGGGTGCGGGTCGATGAGATGTCGGCCGAGCGCATCCAGCGCGTGATGGCCATCAATGTCACCGGCAGCATTCTGTGCGCACGCGAAGCCGTAAAGCGGATGTCGACACGCCATGGCGGCAAGGGCGGCGTCATCGTCAATCTGTCGTCGGTCGCGGCAAGATTGGGCGCCCCCAATACCTATGTCGACTACGCCGCATCGAAAGGCGCGATCGATTCATTCACTGTCGGTCTGGGATACGAAGTCGCGGCCGAGGGCATTCGCGTTGCCGGGATCCGGCCCGGCCTGATCGATACTGAAATTCATGCCAGTGGAGGCGAGCCCGACCGCGCGCATCGTCTCGCTGGCAACGTACCGATGAAGCGGGTCGGCTCCGCTGATGAAATCGCCAACGCCATCGTCTGGCTGATGTCGGACGAGGCTTCCTACGTGACCAGCGCCATCCTTGATGTATCGGGTGGGCGTTAAGACCCGTCACAATCTTCAGCTACAGGACTTCCATCATGGCTAGCTACGATCTTGTTATCATCGGCACCGGTCCGGGCGGCTATGTCTGCGCGATCCGTGCAGCACAGCTCGGCATGAAGGTCGCTGTGGTCGAGAAGGACGCGACGCTCGGTGGCACCTGCCTCAATGTCGGATGCATGCCCTCGAAGGCGCTGCTGTATGCCTCCGAAATGTTCGAAGAGGCCGGCCACTCCTTTGCCAAGATGGGCGTCAGCGTTTCCGCGCCGAAGCTCGATTTGCCCTCGATGATGAATTTCAAGCAGCAGGGCATTGACGGCAACGTCAAGGGCGTCGAATTCCTGATGAAGAAAAACAAGATCGATGTCATCAACGGCAAGGGCAAGATCCTCGGCACCGGCAAGGTCGAAGTGTCGGGCAATGACGGCAAGAGCCAGATCGTCGAAACCAGGAACATCGTCATCGCCACCGGCTCCGACATCGCGCGGCTGAAAGGCATCGAGATCGACGAGAAGCGCATCGTGTCGTCAACCGGCGCGTTGTCGCTCGACAAGGTTCCTGAAAAATTGCTGGTCGTCGGCGCCGGCGTGATCGGACTCGAACTCGGTTCGGTCTGGCACCGGCTCGGCGCGAAGGTGACGGTGGTGGAATTCCTCGATCGCATCCTGCCCGGCATGGATGGCGAAGTCGCAAAACAATTTCAGCGCATGCTCGAAAAGCAGGGCTTTGCATTCAAGCTTGGCGCCAAGGTCTCGGGTGTCGACACCTCAGGCAAGACGCTGGTTGCGAAGATCGAGCCGGCGGCCGGCGGCGCCGCGGAAACGCTGGAGGCCGACGTGGTGCTGGTGTGCATCGGCCGCGTGCCCTACACCGACGGTCTCGGCCTCAAGGAGGCCGGTGTCGCGCTCGACGATCGTGGCCGGGTGCAGACTGATTCGCATTTCGCGACCAGCGTGAAGGGCGTCTATGCGATCGGCGACGTCATCGCCGGCCCGATGCTCGCGCACAAGGCGGAAGACGAAGGCGTCGCCTGCGCGGAGATTCTCGCCGGCCAGGCCGGCCATGTGAATTACGATGTTATCCCAGGTGTTGTGTATACCACGCCGGAAGTCTCAACGGTCGGCAAGACCGAGGAAGAGCTGAAGCAGGCGGGTATCGCATACACTGTTGGCAAATTCCCGTTTACGGCCAATGGTCGTTCCAAGGTCAACCAGACCACGGAAGGCTTCGTCAAGGTTCTCGCAGATGCGAAGACCGATCGGGTGCTTGGTGTGCACATCGTCGGCCGCGAAGCCGGTGAAATGATTCACGAGGCCGCGGTGCTGATGGAATTCGGCGGTTCCGCCGAGGATCTGGCCCGCACCTGCCATGCCCATCCGACCCGTTCGGAAGCGGTCAAGGAAGCGGCGCTTGCAGTCGGCAAGCGCGCGATACATATGTGATCGGCGCACGGTCCTGGACCGGGCGGGGATGACATAGATGATGCGCCGCCTGCTTCAGCCGGTCTGGATTCTGCTCGCGATCATCTTCCTGATCGAAGCCTGGCTGTGGGATCATCTTGAGCCTGTCGTGGCTCGGGTGGTGGCAGCACTTCCGTTGCGCGCCTTCAAGCAGTGGCTTGCGGAGCGCGTTGATTCGCTTTCGCCGGCGATGACGTTGATCGTGTTCATCGTGCCGATCATTCCGCTGTTTCCGTTGAAGCTGGTCGGCTTGTGGCTCCTGGCCCACGAATACTGGATGAGCGCCATCGGCACCATCATCTTCGCCAAATTCCTCGGCGTCGGCGTCACCGCGTTCATCTTCGATGTGACGCGGCCGAAGCTGCTGGAGATGGCATGGTTCGAGAAACTCTATGAATTCGTGATAGCGCTGCGCGCCAAGGCGATGGCGCTGGTCGATCCGATCAAGCAGCGAATCATGGATGTGCTGCGCGGCGATGGCGAAGGCTGGTCATCGCGGATGCTGCGGCTGATCCAGCGCTTCCGCAAGAGCGTGCACGAAGCGCGATAAGCCCCCGTCATCTAGGCATCACGGCAGGGTTCATCTTACCTCTCCCATAGGGAGAGGTAAGATGAGCTTGCGGGAAAGCTCGATCAGAACGCAGTCGCTACGGCAGGTGCAGCAGATGCGGTGCGAAGAGGCCGAGCGCGGTCATCGCGATCCCCGCCAGCGTCAGCAGTCCCGAGATCCAGGCCAAGGCGAGGATGCCGGTGATGATGGTCGCCGAAGCCAGCACGATGCCGATCTGAAACGCCGCGGATGCCAGCTCGTAATGATGGTACTTCGCCTCCGCGAGGTCGCGTTCTTCCTCGGCATGCCTGGCTCGCTCGGCCAGTTGCTCCGAGCCTTCCCTGGTTTCGGGTTCGGAGCGGTAGCGCGCCGCGGTCTTCTGCCAGTCGTCGATCTGCTTTTGCACCGCCGCCCTGGTGGCATCGTCGGTCCCGCTAACGATACCGAGTTTGGCCTGCTCTGCCGCTATTTGCACCGTGGTGCGCCGAATGCTCTTGGCCTGGAAGAACGCCCACAGGTTGGAGGCCTCGACATTCCTGCTGATGGATTCGGTCTGGGCGCCCTTGCCGAGCGTTTCCGATAGCGCAAGACACAGCGCGATCACCGCGATCAACAGCGCGATTTTGCGGTTTTCGTTCGACGCTTCTTTAGCCTGGTCGGCCTGCTCCATGCTCTCATGCGCGCTCATGATTCCCTCCGCTGCCCTAGGCGGCCACGATTGACCGAACGGCCTGCCCGGCGCAAGTGGCAAGCGCGGTGACGAGGTTTCGGTGCCGTTGATAAACTGGCGGTTTTCAAGCGCGGGGATGCGCGGTGCGGTAGACTTCGAGCAACCGTTCGCTGTCGATGCCGGTGTAGATCTGCGTGGTCGAGAGCGAAGCGTGGCCGAGCAATTCCTGAATCGCGCGCAAATCGCCGCCGCGGCTCAAAAGATGCGTTGCAAACGAATGCCGCAACGCATGCGGCGTCGCGCTGTCGGGCAGGCCGAGCGCGCCGCGCAAGCGCTCCATGGTGAGCTGGATGATTCGCGCCTTCAGTGGACCGCCGCGGGCGCCGACGAAGATCGGCCCTTCCGGCGGCAGCGGATGCGGACAGACCGCGACATAATCCTGAATCAGCGTCAGGACGTTTTGCAGCACCGGGACCATGCGGGTCTTGTTGCCCTTGCCGGTGACGACCAGCACGTCGCCGGCACCGGGTAGCGGCACCTCGCGGCGCTTCAAGCCAAGCGCTTCGGAGATGCGCAGGCCCGAGCCGTACAACAGCGCCATCACGGCGGCGTCGCGTGCCCAGATCCAGGGATCGCGGTCTTCGCCGGCGCGTTCGTCGGCATCGGCAAAGCGCTTGGCCGCGTCCATATGGATCGGCTTCGGCAGGCTCTTGCCGATCTTGGGCGCGCGGATCGCCGACAAGGCGCCGACCTTGCCCTTGCCCTCGCGTTCGAGAAAGCGCCCGAACGAGCGCAGGCCCGCCAGCGCCCGCGCCAGCGAACGCCCGCCAACGTCATCGGCGCGGCGCATCGCCATGAACGCCCTGACATCGGTGGCCTCGAGCGCGGCGAATCGCGCCAGCGTTATGCTGGCACCCCAGTGCTCGCCGAGAAAGACCAGGCATTGCCTGAGGTCGCGGGCATAGGCTTCCAGGGTCTTCGGCGACAACCGCCGCTCGGCGCGGAGATGCGAGAGCCAATGCGTGATCTCGCGCACGAGATCATCGGTGGCGCAGGCGATATCGATCGGTTGAGCCGCGGCAACGGATTTGACCATCGAGCTGTCTTCCGGCCTGTCTTTGGGGGGCGCGTGATTCCGTCCGATTATATCGCCCCTCTCGTTTACCATTCGCTAACTTGCCGGAACGTTGCTGCCGGACACTGGTCGCGGCCGCCGCAGAGTCTTAAGTTAGCCGGGCCTTCCGGCCTTCCTCTCATCTGATTCTCCATGGACCATCCGATCCGCGCCAGCACCTCATCGGCATCATCGACCGGCATTGTCGATGTGCTGGTGCCGGTCGCGCTCAATCAGGCTTATTCCTATCGCGTGCCGCGCGGCATGGAACTCAAGCCGGGCGATGTGGTGTGCGTGCCGCTCGGGCCGCGCGAAGTGGTCGCCGTGGTCTGGGCCGAAAACACCAATCCCGATCCGCGCCTGCATAATCGCCTGAAAGACGTCAGCGAAAAGCTCGACGTGCCGCCGCTGAAACCGGAACTGCGCTCGCTCGTCGATTGGGTCGCCAACTACACGCTGTCCGCGCGCGGCATGGTGTTGCGGATGACGCTGCGGATGGGGGAGAATCTCGGTCCTGAGCGGATGCGGATCGGCGTGCGGCTGGTTGGCGAGCCGCCGCGGCGGATGACGCCGGCGCGGCGGCGGTTGATCGATTGCCTGTCTGACGGATTGCTGCACGGCAAATCGGAAGCGGCGCGGGAAGCCGGCGTCAGCACCGGCGTCATAGACGGTCTGGTCGATGAGGGGACGCTGGCCGTCGAGGTGATGCCGCCGCCATTGCCCCCGCCGGCACCGGATCCTTCGTTCGCGCAGCCGGAATTTTCGCGCCAGCAGCGCACCGCTGTCGATGCGATGCGGGCGCTGGCGGCGAATGGCAGCTTTCATACCGCGCTGCTGGATGGCGTGACCGGCTCGGGCAAGACCGAAGTCTATTTCGAAGCGATCGCGGAAGTGATCCGCCGCGGCAAGCAGACGCTGATCTTGATGCCGGAGATCGCGCTGACCGGACAATTTCTCGATCGCTTCGCCAATCGTTTCGGCGTGCGGCCGCTGGAATGGCATTCCGAACTGACCCCGCGCACCCGCGCGCGCAACTGGGCCGCGATCGCGGCAGGTGAAGCGCCGGTCGTGGTCGGCGCGCGCTCCGCTTTGTTTCTGCCTTATGCCAATCTCGGGCTGATCATCGTCGATGAAGAGCATGATCAGGCCTATAAGCAGGACGAGGGCGCGCATTACCATGCCCGCGACATGGCGGTGGTGCGCGCGCACATCGCCAAGATCCCGATCGTGCTGGCGTCCGCGACGCCCTCGGTCGAGTCGGAGGTCAATGCGCGTAAGGGCCGCTATCAGCGCGTGGTGCTGCCGGCGCGGTTTGGCGGCCAGCACATGCCGCATATCGAGGCGATCGATCTGCGGCGCGAGCCGCCGCCGCGAGGCCGCTTCATCTCGCCGCGTCTCGCCGAACAGATTGGCATCGCGATCGAGCGGCGCGAGCAGGCGCTGTTGTTCCTCAACCGCCGCGGTTACGCGCCGCTGACCTTGTGCCGGGCCTGCGGGCATCGCTTTGCCTGCACGATCTGCGATGCCTGGCTGGTCGATCACCGGTTCCGCCAGCGGCTGGTGTGCCATCATTGCGGGTTCTCGATGCCGCGCCCGCAAGCCTGTCCGCATTGCGCGGCGCAAGAATCCTTGGCCGCGGTCGGCCCCGGCGTCGAACGCCTGCAGGAGGAAGCGTCCGCCTTGTTCCCCCAAGCGCGCACCATGGTGCTGTCGAGCGATCTGATCACCTCGATCGAAACCATGCGTTCCGAGCTGAACGAGATCGCGGAAGGCCGCGTCGATATCATCATCGGCACCCAGTTGGTCGCGAAGGGGCATAATTTTCCGCGACTCAACCTGGTCGGCGTGGTCGATGCCGACCTGGGCCTGAGCAATGGTGATCCTCGCGCCGCCGAGCGGACGTTTCAACTGCTCAATCAGGTGATCGGCCGCGCCGGGCGCGAGCAGGGCCGTGGCGTCGGCTATCTGCAAACCCATCAGCCCGAGCATCCCGTGATGAAGGCGCTGGTGGCCTGCGATCGCGAGGCGTTCTATGCAAGCGAAATCGACTCCCGCGAACGCTCCGGCTACCCACCGTTCGGGCGGCTCGCCAGCCTGATCGTTTCCGCAGGCGATCGCCCCACCGCCGAGGGCTTTGCCCGCAAGCTGGTGGCGATCGCGCCGATTGACGAACGCATTCAGGTGCTGGGACCGGCCGAAGCGCCGCTTGCGGTCATCAAGGGCCGCTACCGGTTCCGGATCCTGGTGAAGTCGCTGCGCAATGTCGATATGTCGGAATATCTGCGCGAATGGCTCGGCGCGGGGCCGAAGACCACCGGCAATCTCAAGCTCGAGGTCGACGTCGATCCGCAGAGTTTTTTGTAGGGGGCAGTGCGCAATCACTCGCCGTCATTCCGGGGCGCGCCAACGGGTCCGCGCAAAGCGCGGCCCGATGACAAGCTCCGCGCGAACTACGATGTGCAATTGCACATCGGAGAATCTCGAGATTCCCTGATGCGCAATTGCGCATCTGAGGTCTGGTCCTTCGGACCATCCCGGAATGACGACCTTGCCAGCTCAACAAACAAAAAAGCCTGCCGTCATTCGCGACGGCAGGCCTTTTGGCGCGCAAAAAGTTTTGCGGCCATTAGGCTACGCAACGCTTACCGAACTTGAAGGACGGAAGACGCGTTTGAACGCGCGGGTCAGAAGATCACTTCGGCGGTAACGCGGCCAACGCCGGCGCTGGTCAGGCCGATGGCGCGGGCGGCGCCTGTGGACAGATCGAGCACGCGGCCGCGGACGAACGGGCCGCGATCGTTGACGGTGACGACGACACTCTGGTCGCCATGGGTCACGCGCAATTTGGTGCCGAATGGCAGCGAGCGGTGGGCGCAGGTCATGGCGCTCTGATTGAAGCGCTGACCGGAGGCGGTGCGGCTGCCGGATTCATTGCCGTAATAGGATGCCATGCCGGAGAAGCTGCGGCCGCCGGTCGATGCCGGGGCGATTGAGGCGTTGGCATCGCGCCAGGAAGAGCCCTCTGAGGCGCTGGCGTGGTGGTGGCTGGCGTGGTGGTGGTGATAGCCGTGATGATGGTGGTGCCGGCCTCTAGCTGAGGCTTCAGAGATACCCCCGCCGAACACAACAGTTGCGGCGACAACAGCGAGCGCCGTACGCGACCGGGTTACAGTTCCCAGTGCCGCCTTTTTGGATACGATCATTAAACAGTCCCTCAAACAGTATTGCCACATATGTGACAAGTGGAACCCCCGCTCCGTTTGGTGCGAGGCGGCGTTTGATGACCTAATGAGGCATGAATTGGGCAGTAAAGCCGGATTGTACCCGGCTGTAATATCTCGTGACGGAATGCAAGTAGTCGATAGATGTTCCGTAATCTTGGGCATTAACGATTTTTTAACCATTTTATTACTTGGCGTTACTGTAAAACAAAGTCCTACTCTCGTGCGACGAGATTTGCTCAAGTAATGCTCGAATGGAGCGAGTGGGAATTTTTCGTTCCGCAACCTGCGTTCATGGCGGCCATGCATTTCCGGGCGGAACTATTTCGCGGGTCGCCAATGAGCGGCGCGGGT
>Ga0210406_10005005_pt1 | contig 13997 bp, 14 predicted proteins | sample IncBWC30MmetaG_FD_155454 | JGI IMG/M metagenome (GOLD analysis project Ga0210406, IMG submission 155454) | Forest soil microbial communities from Barre Woods Harvard Forest LTER site, Petersham, Massachusetts, United States - Inc-BW-C-30-M | ecosystem: Environmental > Terrestrial > Soil >... | reverse complement strand
CGGCTTAATAACGATCGAATTACCGCAGACGAGCGCGGGCCCGAGCTTGCGAGCGATAAGGAAGAACGGGAAGTTCCAGGGCAGCACGCCGGCGACGACGCCGATCGGCTGGCGGAAGAACAGGATCGTTTCGCTGGGTCGGTCGCTCTCGAGGATCTCGCCTTCGATTCGACGCGCCCATTCGGCCATGTAATCGAGATAGTCTGCAGTGAAGGCCGCCTCGACCTTGGCGAGCGGCAGGACCTTGCCTTGCTCCTCAGAAATCACATGGGCGATCTTGTCCGCGTTCTCGCGGATCTTTGCGGAGATTCGCCGAAGGGCGTTAGCGCGCTGGATCGCCGGTAGCTTGGCCCAGCTCTTCTGCGCCTTCTTTGCCGCCTGAACGGCGCGATCGACAATGTCGGCGGGCGTGTCGGGAATTTCGGCCAACACGATGTCCCGAGCAGGGTTGTAGACCTTGATGCGGTCACCCGTCTCGACGCTGAGGCTCTGGCCGCCTATGAAGTTCTTGTGCAATACGGTCATTGGCTCTGCTCCTGCGATGTTGAACCGGTCATTGCTCCACGACTAAACATACGCAAGGCCAAGGAGACCGGGAGTTCGCCGGCGAAATCGTCGTAGCCAGGCCCGGAGCGTCAACGAGAGCCGACGCTTCAAAAGCCTTCGAGGCCGAAAATCGGATGAAGCTGTTGTTCATCGCCAGCCTCCTGTCCGGTCAAGGTCTTAGATATCGCGCAGGGTGCGGTGGGTGTGCGACAACAAGAGGCCGGCCCGTAAGATGCAAGCCCGGTGATCCTCTGCCAGCTTTCAACTCCGGGCAATCTGCAATTTTGTGATTTGGGGTGTGCAAATATTCACCAGAGCTGAAGTAGGCATAGCTGTGTGACAATCGGCGTTCAAACTTGCCTCAACGGCTTCCGCCGGTGGTCGCGTCGAAACGATTATGATCGTTTGTCGAGTTGACCGACACCAAAGCGTCGGCCAAATCGCAACAAGACGCGTTCGGCAGATCAACTTTCCTTAGCCAGCTTAGTAGCCTACTGGCACATGCAGACATGTTTATCTCAATCCCGACCGGAACTTCTACAATCTTTGGCGAATTCCATTTCATCTTGAGCAATCATGACCTCGTTCGCGTCTGTCGGACGAAGACGCATTCACGGAGTTAGCGCTCGATCGAATACTCCTCGGTGCACATTCGCCTCGCCCTCACCCACCAAGGGTCGCAATGCCGAAACACGCACAGTCTTCGTGCATAAGTAGGCAATGCACCAGACTCAGAAGTTTATTTGGCCAATCTCCAAAAATCCGAACATCCTTCGGCTGAGGGCGCCGGTTCCACAGAAAAGTAGTGAAGATATCCGTCCACTCTGGATTAACATATGTTCAAATTTCAGGGAGGTTGGAGGTCGTGGGACACCGCTATCGTCGCTTTGATTGGGATGACCCTGCACTTTTTTTAGGTGTATGCCGCCACAAGACCGTTTCAGCCGCCGGCCAACATCTGGGCGTCGATCACGCAACGGTATCGCGCCGCATCGCGCGCCTCGAGCACGCGTTGAACACCAAGCTGTTTGAGCACCGCCCGACGGGCTTTGTGCCGACCGCAGCCGGGACCCGGCTTCGGCGCATGGCCGAGGACGTCGAGACCTCGATCAACGCGTGCGAGGCCGAGCTTTCGAACGCAGATTCCGCGGTCGAAGGAGTCGTTCGGATTGGCGCGCCCGATTGTTTCGCCGCCTGCTTCCTGGCGCCACGTCTCGCCGCCTTCTGCAGGATGCACCCAAAACTTCACATCGATCTTCTGACCATCACAAGCTCTTCAAGCGTGCCTCAGCGCGAGGTCGACATTTTCGTCGGCTCATCCGCCCCTATTGAGGGACGCATAATCTCGAGGAAGCTAACTGACTATCACGCTGGCCTGTTTGCGTCGCAAAGTTATCTGGAACGCCGACGCCCAATCCTTTCGGCCTCGGACGTCTTTTCGGACGACTACATCTGCGATGTCGACGCAGTGTATTTCCATCACGGCGAGTTCGCGCCAGCTCCGCGCGTCCAGTTCCGCAGCGCAAACGTCCTGCCGCTACTCCAGGCCGTCAAGCAGGGTGAGGCAATTGCGGTGCTGCCGAACTATGTCGCCTGCCAGGACGAGGCCTTGGTACCGATCCTTCCGAGACAGATCAATTTTCGCAGGAGCTTGTACGTCCTGCTGCATGAAGACAACAAGAATCTGAATCGCGTGCGCGCCGTCTCGGATTTCATCTTTAGCGAGGCACACAGGAACCGCTTCATTTTCTTGGCAGAAGCACCCTACGACCGCTCCGAGTGCGACCTGGCGGGCGTACGCATTTCCATTTCGTCGCCTGTTGTCCCGTCATGAGACGCAAATACCTCTCGTGGAGGCGCGCCTTCGAACGCCTCGCACTATCGTTTGACGATTATGGTTGCGACGATACGGGCTGATTGAAGCGTCAGGCAGAATGGCGCCCGCAGATTGCAACCCGGGATGCAGGTTTCATGGAATCGATCTTCTAGTTCGCCGAGCTTCGCCGCATAGCTGAGCGTCATCGCCGCCGATGGCGATCAGGTATTCGATGCCAATCCCCGAGAGGTTCGCGAGCACCTGGCCGGTGAGGTCCCACCTCTTGGTCGCGATGCCGCCCTTGGTACTCAGGGAAACTGGAAGGTCCTTTCCGACGAGATGATCGGGCAGCTTTTGTATTTTGGACGGATTGGTGCGGCTCGAGTGCAATACGGTGCCGCCGCGTCGGTCGATGATGCGAGTGTTTCACGGTTCAGCGGGATGAGGTAGTGAGATTGCTGGCCGGGTCGTCGAGGTTCAGGTGCGTGAGGGCCTCCCAACCACGGCGAAGACCGACGACCTCGATGTCGTTCTCACTGCCGCGATAAGTGACGCTCTTGATGACTGCGTTGAGGCCGGGGACGTCGCCGCCACTAGAATGCCATTGCCCGCTTCCTTGGATTGGCATGTCGTAATAACATAACGCCTGCGTCACGTCGCCGTTTCCATAAGGCGGTCCCTGCGTGGCTGTGGAATATTGAGACGCTTTAACTAATATACCCGATTGTGCTTTGGCGCGCTAACCAGGCGGGTGTTCGTGGCCTCACCTCCTGGCGAACGACCGCTTTGCGCCCAGTAGCGGCCCTTCGATCACTAGTCTTAGTCTAGTTAGCGCATGCGAGCCCGGTCGGACGATAGCGTTGCTGCAGAAACCGCCTTTGCTCAATCGCAACAGCAGGCGAACTACAAATCACCGAATGCGCCGAGTACGACGCTGCCGCATCTCTTCCTCGGACGCCGCCTTTTGTGCCTGCAGCCGCTGCACAAAGATTTTTGCCGCCCTCGAAATATGATTGCGGCTGAGCGACTCCGCTTCCGCAGCGTTGCCCGCAATGATGTCGTCGAGGATAGCGACATGTTCCCCCGAGGATGGTTTGCGGCATTTGCGCGTCATCGCGCAACACCTCGCCCATGACACGACGCAAATAAGCCCAATGCGGCGCGGTGGTTTCACCAATCAGCGAATTGCCGGATAGCTCATCAATGAATCCGTGAAAGCGCATGTCGGCTTCGATCTGATCGTGGAGCGAGCCGCTTTCAACTGCGGCGCGACCCGCGTCGAGATAAACCTGTCCTTCGCTCTTCGCCCGCTCCGAACCGCGTTCGGCTGCAAGCCGCGCCGCGAGACCGTCCAACATCGCCCGCACCTCATACAGGTTTCGAACAAGGTCGACGTCGAGCGGTGAGACAATAAGCCCGCGCCCAGGGGCCTCCGCACCATTCCGCGGTCCCGCAGCAGCAATAGCGCTTGCTGGACGGGCTGGCGGGAGACACCATACGCGCGGGCCAGCTCGTCTTGGATCAACCGCGAGTCGGCCGGGAGATCTCCGTCAACAATCTCAAAAACGATTGCGTTTACAACCTGTTCCACCAGGGTTGGCTGGGTGTATACGAATTCAAAAGCCGCGCAAATGCGGATTTCATAGGGAGGATGCAATGCTCAAGGTTAGCCGCCGCTCGCTTTTGAAATCTGCCGCCGGAGTTGTTGCAGCAGGATCGCTCTCGAAGAGCCCCGCGGTGCTGGCCCAGGCCGCGCCGCTCAAGCTGAAATTCGGCAACGACCTGCCGGCGACCCATTCGGTCAATGTGCGCCTGAAGGAGGCCATCGAGGCGATCGACGCCGAGACCAAAGGCCAGCTCGCGATCAGCCTGTTCCCCAACAACCAGCTCGGCAGCGACACCGACATGATGACGCAGCTGCGTTCGGGTGCGCTCGAGCTTGCCACCATGCCCGGCACGGTGCTCTCAACCCTGATCCCGACCGCCTCGCTCACCGGCGTCGGCTTCGCCTTCACGAGTTACGATAAGGTGTGGGCGGCGATGGACGGCGAAGTTGGCAAGTTCATCCGCGGCAATATCGAAAAAGCCGGCCTCGTCCCCTTCGAGGCGATGTGGGACAACGGCTTTCGCCAGATCACCAGCAGCACCCGTCCAATCAACACGCCGGACGATCTGAAGAACTTCAAGATCCGCGTTCCGGTCGTGCCGCTCTGGGTTGCGATGTTCTCGGCCTTCGGCGCGGCGCCCGTCAGCATCCCCCTGAACGAAGCCTACTCTGCGCTCCAGACCAAGATCGCCGACGGCCAGGAAAACCCGCTGGCGCTGATCGAATCCGCGAAATTCTACGAAGTGCAGAAATATTGCTCGCTCACCAATCACGCCTGGGACGGCTTCTGGCTGCTGTCGAGCGGTCGGATCTGGAAGACCGTTCCGCAGGACATGCAGCGGGTGATGCAGAAGCATTTCAACGGTGCCGCCAAGAAGCAGCGCGACGACATCGTGCAGGCCAACACTGAGTACCGCAAGAACTTGGAATCAAAGGGCCTGACCTTCAACACGACGCAGGCTGAGGCCTTCCAGGTCTCGCTTGCCAAGACATCCTTCTACAAGGACGCGAAGGCCAAGTTCGGCGACCAAGCCTGGTCGCTGTTGCAGAAGTATGCCGGCAACATTGGTTGATAGCCATGCAGATCGTGGAGGAAACCAGCGTTGCGCCACCCCGGATGACCGGGGTGGCGGGCGCCATTGAAAAGGCCGAACAATGGCTTGGCTCGACCGTCGCGGCTATCGCCGCCCTGCTTGTGGTCGCGGAAATCATCGTGTTGTTCACCGGCGTTTCCGCGCGTTACTTCTTCCAGCGGCCGCTGATCTGGTCGGATGAACTGGCCGGCATCCTGTTCCTGTGGCTTGCCATGCTCGGCGCGGTCGTCGCCTTCCAGCGCGGCGAACACATGCGGATGACGGCCTTTGTCGGAAAGGTCGAACCGCGCAAACGCGCATTCTTCGATGTGCTCGCGATCGCAGCGCCACTGGCGTTCCTCGTGCTGGTGCTGCACCCGGCTTACGAATTCGCCTCCGACGAGGCCTTCGTGTCGACGCCGGCGCTCGACATTTCAAACCTCTGGCGCGCTGCGGCGCTGCCCGTTGGGCTCGGCCTGATGTTGCTGGTCGCGCTGTTACGGCTGTTGTCGTCAGGCAATTGGCAGCTGGGCGCAAGCGCAGTCGGCGTCGTTACTGTCGTTGGCGTGGCGCTCTATGCATTGAGCCCTGTGCTGATCCCGCTCGGCAACCTCAATTTGCTGATCTTCTTCGTCGCCCTGGTCGCGGTGATGGTGTTCGCCGCCGTCCCGATCGCGTTCGCCTTTGGCCTTGCGACCTTTGCCTACATCACTCTGACCACCAGCACGCCATCGACGGTCGTGATCGGCCGCATGGACGAGGGCATGAGCCATCTCATCCTGCTGTCGGTGCCGCTGTTCGTGTTCCTGGGCCTGTTGATCGAGATGACCGGCATGGCCCGCGCGATGGTGGCTTTCCTTGCAAGCCTGCTCGGACATGTACGCGGCGGCCTGCAATATGTGCTGGTCGCGGCGATGTATCTGGTGTCGGGAATTTCAGGCGCGAAAGCGGCCGACATGGCCGCCGTCGCTCCGGTGCTGTTCCCCGAGATGATCCAGCGTGGCGCCAAACCCGGCGACCTCGTGGCGCTGCTATCGGCCACCGGTGCGCAGACCGAGACCATTCCGCCGAGCCTTGTTCTGATCACGATCGGATCGGTCACGGGCGTCTCGATCGCGGCGCTCTTCACCGGCGGCCTCCTCCCAGGACTCGTGCTGGCGGTGATGCTCTGCATCGTGGTCTGGCAGCGTTACCGCAAGGAAGACCTCTCGCATGTGAAGCGCGCGAGTTGGGGCCAAGTCGGCTGGACCTTCCTGGTAGCGCTGCCGGCGGTTGCCCTGCCGTTCGTGATCCGCGCCGCCGTGGTTGGCGGTGTCGCCACCGCGACGGAAGTCTCCACCATCGGCATCTTCTATGCGGCGCTCGCGGGACTCCTGATCTATCGCAAGTTCGAGTGGCGCAGGCTCTATCCGATGCTGATCGAGACCGCGGCGCTCTCGGGTGCAATCCTGCTGATCATCGGCGCCGCCACCGGCATGGCCTGGGCACTGACGCAGTCGGGCTTCTCGACCTCGCTCGCCCAGTTCATGACCGGCCTGCCTGGCGGTGTGCCGATGTTCCTGGCGGTAACCATCATCGCCTTCATCGTGCTCGGCAGCGTGCTCGAGGGCATTCCCGCAATCGTGCTATTCGGCCCCCTGCTCTTCCCGATCGCCAAGCAGGTCGGCGTGCATGAGGTGCACTACGCGATGGCCAACATTTTCGTGAGGCTCTGCTTCATCGACTTCCTCCCTCCTCGGCTTGGCTTGATATCGCTTACGCCTTTATGGCGTGCGAGCTGTACCCGATGGCCTTCGGATTGACGCCGAACTCGTCAGCCACATGCCAAGCGACGCCATGCAGAACAGCGGCGCATCGAGGGCTCCACGCATGATGATCTCTAGTACTTCATTCGGCACGGGGCGCCGTGACCATTTACGATGCTCTGTCGGCCGTATTTCAGCCAACGTGCAATTTTGCGAATTGGTTGTGCAAATAATCGCAAGCTCGCATTCGACGCCGGCCGCAAGAACGTGTGTTATGTATAGAACCACCCACTCACGTAATACCCAATATCCCAGCTACGGAGTTCAACACTATGCAGTCTCCAGACCATACGCGGCGCTCGCTTCTCCTGACCGCTCTTGCTACCAGCGCATGCCTCGCGGCCCGATCTGCCAAGTCTGAAGACGACAAGCCCGGCAGTGATGAGCGTCCCCAAAAGGGCGACTTACTCGTTGTATCCGAAGGTGAGCTCGCGGGACAGGTCATCAAACCTGATGATCTGAAGGTTGGTGGCCCGCCGATGAATGCTTGGCCCAAAGATCCTAAGTCATCGGTTGTCCGCAGCGGCTCGCGCCTGAATGAAATCCTGGTTATTAAGCTTGATCCCAACGATCTTGATGAGGACACACGACGCCGCAGCGCCGATGGGATCGTGGCCTATTCGGCGGTTTGTACTCACGCCGGGTGTTCGATTACCGGCTGGCTGCAGGCTGAGTCAGGCGACAAAGACGTGTTTAAGTGCTTTTGTCACAACTCCGAGTTCAATCCGCGGGAAAGCGCACAAGTCGTTTTCGGGCCCGCGCCCCGCCGTTTGGCCGCGCTTCCGATACAAGTCACCGACGGTTCCCTCACGGTCGCCGCCGCTTTCGTGGGAAAGGTAGGTGCTCAGCAACCGGGATGATGTTTGCAGTGATATATCGGCCTGAAGGTGTGTCCTGGAGACATGTATGTCGTTCGCGTCAAGAAACCTAGCGAATCGCAATATCCGTGGGACTACGAAATCAAAGCTACTATTCATGCGGAGAAAGCATTCCAGCCGCTCGCGAAGAGCGCCTGTCCGCTCCTGAAAAAGTAGGTCGGTCATGTATCGTTTGATTAGCGCGACGCCAAGCCCGTACGCCAGGAAAGTCAGGATACAGCTCGCCGAAAAGGGAATTCCCTTCGAACTCATAACAGAAGTTCCCTGGGACAACGACACCCAGACACCTCAGTTCAATCCGCTCGAGAAACTGCCGGTCCTGATCTGCGAGAACGGAGAGACGGTCTATGAATCGAGGTTCGTAAACGAATGGGTGGAATTTCAGCATCCTGACCCACCGTTGATGCCGAAAGAGAAGGACAGCATCCTGCTCGCAAAGCGGTTCGAGATTCTGGCTGATGGCATCTGCGACGCCTGTGTACTTGCTTTTTGGGAACGTGCCAGACCCGAGGGCGCGCGCAGCGAAGAATGGATGTCGCGCCAGCTACGCAAGCGCGACGGCGGCCTGCGCGAAATCTCTCGACTGCTCGGCCAAAGGCCTTTTTGCGTCGACGACCGATTTACGCTTGCCGACATCGCGGTTGGAAGCCTTCTAGGATGGCTTAGGGTTCGTATGAGCGAGCTTAAGTGGCGAGAGAAATATCCCAATCTTGCCAACCTGCAGGATCGGCTGGAGGAGCGCCCGTCGTTTGCGAATACCGAGCCTTACGCCCAAGTGATTCGCGACAAGGTCGTTTGATTTCAGCCTTCTATCAAACACTCTGGCTGTGATCGCTGATTGCACGACTTGGTTGCTATGCGTCGTTCGCGGCGGGGCCGGACAAGCAGCAAGTCCGGCAATGTCTGTTATGCCGCCGAGGCAGAAATAAGTTCAGAGCAAACGTCCTCGGTCGCAAAACTTGACACGGTGCTCTAATCGACGGCTGGCACAATTTGCATGAAAAAATCATGAACAGAATGCTAGTATTGTTATGTGCCCGCACAATTCCGCGTCTGGGTCAGCACGGAATTTCGAGAGACCATGGCGCGGCCTCATCATGTATTGAGGGGCGCCGGTTATGGATCAACGAACAATTTCATATTTACGTCCGCTGCGTCGACGATGGGGTCTGACTCAAGCTGAACTTGCCTCTCTCATCGGCACCAGGACGCATGTGGCTATATCTCGGATCGAAGCACTAAAGATATATCCGTCTCTGGCTGAAGCCATCGCCTGTACGATTATTTTCGATGCTCCGCCAATGGAGTTATTTCCGGAGCTGTATGCCAAGGTGTATGAGTTCGTAATCTTGCAGGCAAAAGAACTCTACGAGCAGCTCCAGGGCAATCCTTCTCGGGTGACCCGAGCAAAGCTCGACTTTCTCGAAGAAGTACTTGCGCGGACCCATCCACACGTCCGCGACATTGCCGTATGACGTCCCCTCTTCGTCGTGGTTTGATAGCGGCAATATACCTTAATTCGCGAGGTTTCGGCTTTGCACTGTTTGAGGGGCCAACTGCGCCGTTGGACTGGGGAACGGTCGAAATACGGGGTAAGGACAAACGCGAAAAGCTGCTAGCACGGGTCGCCGCAGTTTTTGCGCGCTATCGGCCCGATGTAGTTGTTCTGCAGGACATGTCGGAGCGTGGAACACATCGACCCCATCGCATTCGCCGATTGAACGAAACAATCACCGAGCGAGCCGAAAGTTATGGTTTTCCTGTACGGTTCTTTTCGCGCAACGATGTTCGGCGATGCTTCGCTTATGTGCAGGCGGTTAGCAAAGACGCCATCGCTTCGGCGATCGCGAAGCGAATCCCAGCATTGGAGCGCTTCTTGCCTCCGCCTCGCAAACTCTGGAAGAGCGAAGATGCTCGAATGGGTATCTTCGATGCCGCCGCACTCGCACTAACGTTTTTCTATACGCTTGACCAGAATGGATAACCTCAAAGAGAACCCCGCCAAGGAGAAACGGGCGGGGTTGGAGGGGCTTTGGGTTGTAGCGTCCATGAAACGAACGCACTTTGGATTCTCGCAAGCCGCCGTGAATGTTCTATGGCGATGTCGTGCCAATCTGGAGGTAAAACTAGGTACCAACGCACCGAGGTTCGGCATAAATTCGCCGTGTCGATCGGGTTTACTGCCAACCATCTATCCGTATGATGAGGCGGGTCAACCAAGAGCATCGACTTTTCGAACCATGCGCGACCAAGATCTCACCTGTCAGAACTGTGGGCCGTCATCAAGCCTTCGACTGCACGCTCAATTCCCGGAAGTGAACGACCTTCCGGAACTCCGGTGCTTGGAGTGCGTAACTTGTGGCGAAGTCGTGCTCGTCGAGCGGGTCACCTCTATCGCTCAGCCGCACGTCACTTACTGGAGAGAAAGAGGTTATTGACCGTTGGCACGGTCAACGAAACTTCGGCTCCTGTTCGCCACGCACCAACGCCACGGCCTCCGCGTGCATCGCCTCGGCGTTGTCCCATGTCGCGCAGCGGTTCTGGAAACGGTCGAGCGAACCGCCGAATACCTTGGTCTCGAACAACAGCGGCGGTCCGCGGCGCGACATGCGATAGTCGAGCCCCAAGAATACGGTCGAGATCATCACATCGTCGATTTTGGTCACGTCGACCCGCCACGGATCGATGCCGGTCTCCGCCGTGATGCGATCATGCCGTGCCACTTCGTCAAGCCACGCCTTCAGCGTCTCGACCCTGATCGGGATACGGCCATCAAGCTTGTAGAGGCGCATGCGGTTGGTTCCGAGCTGTACCTCAAACTTGGCAAGCTTGGCATCGAGGTCGTCGACTCGCCGTGCGCAGTGTGGAAAGCGGATCACGTTGTCGTGGTCGTCTGTCATAGCCCGATCCATGTCGTCCCCGAGCTTACACCAAATGGCGAGCAATGACAGTCACCGCCCAAGCTGCTCGGCTTAGCGCGGCCGATAGTAGTCGCCGGAAGACAAGCTGGAATAGAGCCCTTTTTCAGTTTCGACTAACTGATGATAATAAGAACCTTAGCTCCCGGGAGCAGAGAGCATGGTCGCTTGATGATTCGAGCAAGCGTGCTAAGTACATACGTTCGCGTTCAGGAGGATGAAATTGGCCAAAGCTAGGGCGAAGAAACCAGCCCGCAAACCATACACAGCATCTGAGTCAAATTGCTCAGGCACTCAAGGGCGAGAACGCCAGTATCGAAAATCGCGAGACTGATGAAAAGATCAGAAGGATCATTGAGGCAGAAAGCATTTAAGCTCGGAGTAGGTTTGGGCCATCAGCGGTAATCGCGAGAACCGCTCAGGCACGAGTGAATCGAACGAAGCGGCCACGGTTGTAGGTCGGCTTGCAATCGCGGCAAGAAGGCCCAAAAACGAGCGTCCCGCCGCGAAGGCCCGCCGAGCACCGTCAGAATAGGTTAAATGAGCGCGCCTCTGGGGCCGGCGCCTCAAAGCTAGCACTTGATTTCCAGCTGCGACGGCCGACAATGACGTCGCGCCAGCTTCCGGTACCGAACTTCATTAAGACGGGGATAACCGGCTTGGCCACGGGCTGTGCGGATCACGGTTCATACGACAAATCGAATTCTACTATCGTCGAGAAAAATTTTGCCTCTGACATAAGGCCTTGCGGTCCGCGTTCAACTGCCGACCCACGCGAAATGATTTGTGAATATTCGTCGATTTCGACTTGCGGTCGGTTGACTCGGGTGCCCGGCCGCGGAGATTGGCGACTCCAACACGATTTGCCCCGTATCGCTGAAAAGGAGGTGCGAACGGCGTCGTTTGCCATTATGAGTTGTTTGAGTACTGTGGGGGCGATGGCTGTGGTTGAGCGTATTCAGCTTCTGAGGAACGTCGGCAAGTTCGATTCCGTTATTGCGGGAGGACGGCTCCCGTTTTCTAGGATTACGTTGGTGTTCGCCGAGAATGGCCGCGGCAAGACGATAGCGAACCCTCCGGCGATCGCCTCCTCTCCATTCCCTGGCAGAAGCCGCCGTCCAAAAGATTCCGGCAAATCCTGTTACCCCACGATTCATCGCGAAACGAGGTCCGGCCGGAGCGGCCGGAACGACGGCTCCGACTGCTAGGCGCCATCGCGCGAGGCAGACACTGGTTGGACGAGATGATCTCAGGATCCGTCACTGACGCTGAGCAAATTGCTTTGCGCGAGCGATGCAGCGTCCGTCATGTCTATATGACCATCTCGCTCGCTTTCCTTGCCCCCAAGCTCGTCCGCGCTGCGGCCGAGGGCCGTTTGCCTCGAGGCATCAACATCGAGCGACTGCGCGACGCTCCGGCGGAATGGAGTCGACAATTCGAAGCGCTTGGGTTGAACCCGCACGAATAGCGCACGCCCCAAAAACCGTTGCCGGCGCGGCCGAGGTCTGAGGGACAAGCAGGCTCCGCCATGGCAGAGGGATGAAGGCTACTTCTGTCAAACCCGTTCGCTGCGCCAACTACACCCGGGTCTCCACCGACCAAGGTCTGGATCAGGAGTTCAATTCGCTGGATGCGCAGTACGACGCCTCATCAGCCTATATCAAGAGCCACGCCCATGCCGGCTGGACTCTGATCAAGGCACGCTATGATGATGGGAACCGCGCCAGGAACGGGAATTTTTCGACCAGAGACCAAGGGTCGAAATCGCCGTGGGTCGGAGATCGCAGCGGGGATATCTATTGGCGAAGCTGCCGACAGCAGCTCTTGCAATATGGAGCCCTCGACGGGCTCGAGGTTCGATTCTGGACCGTGGTTGGTTCCGGTGTGGTCGGGTTCGTGGCGCTATTGGTCTTTGCTCTGGGCCTCCGTCTCGGTTCACCGTCATTGAAGGTCCTTCGCGGGGCACGGCTGCAGGCGGGCGGTCGCGGCCTGAAGGCCTTTGCCCAGGCTTGCGTCGCCGAGTGCCGGATCCACGGTGAGGGCGTCGCCCTGGTCCCATCTATTCCCTTAGGCCGAGAGCGCGAAGCGAGGCATTTTCTGATCCTTGGCAGCCTTGGCGGCGGCAAAACCCAGACCATGCTGCATCTGATCAGCGAGGCCATTGCCCGCAAGGACGGCGTGTTGGTGCTCGACACCAAGGGCGACATGATGGGCGGTCTTCCGGCATTGGGAGAACCTCTTCTCGTTGCGCCGCATGACCAGAGATCGCTGGTCTGGGACGTCGCAGCCGATTGCAGCATCAAGCAGGACGCCCGCGAACTCGCCGCCCGTTTCATTCCGCCAAGCTCCGATCCGATGTGGTCGCAGGCGGCGCAAGAAATCTTTGTCGCCTGCATCGTCCATCTACAGACGACCAGGGGACGTGGATGGAGCTGGGCCGATCTTGAAGCCGTCGTGACCGCCGATGTCGATCGGCTGGCGGCTTCGCTCGGCTATTACGATCATTTGCAGCATGACGATTACTACAGCCGCGGTGGGGAGCCGCCAGGCCGCTGGGCGAGACGCGGCGCCGAGCGTGCTTCCGATGACAGTGCGGTCGAGCGACAGATCGTCAAGCTGCTTGCCGCTGGCTAGCCCCGACCGGAAATACCGCACCGGCGCGGCTACGGCGCGCGAGCAAGCGGGCTTTCATTCAATTGAACGAGCTTCGCATCTCGGCGACGACGCCCGGATGCTTGGTCAACGTGCGGAGTTCGTCCGTTGTTGGTTCGCGGAGTGTTAGGTCGTGCTCGACCATCATCAGATGGCCGCAGCAGCCGCAGACCGTGACGTTCATCGGCACCGTCCCAAACTCCAGTGTATCACCGACCGGCTCGATCGCATCAATCATGGTCGCACAGCGGGAGCAGCAAGTTGCTTCTATCTGGATAATCTTCGCCATTGGCAGCCACCATCCGCCCCGCGCCTACAGGTAGAGTGTTGCTTAAGATTGGCGAATGTGTCGCGCCGATTTTCTAGGCAAAGCCGCGAGCTACGGCGCGGCGGCGGGGGCCATCACGCCTTGGTTTGAGGTCACACAGTCTGCCGCGCAGGACGATGTCCGCAATTGATACAGCGGCGCGACTTGATCTGGATTGGTTGTCACGGGAATGTCGGACCCCAGAAGTTTGCACGCCAATGCACGTCGCTACCGGGAACTCAAGGGTAAGGAGATCACTTGGCCGATGCCCGCGTGATCGCTTGGCCACATTGGGCCGTCAATGCTTCGTCCGCCTTTGGCCCAAACCGACATTGAGGCAGTCGGGATGCCCAGTTGAAAGGGTGCAGCAGATCCGGAAGTTCCATGGAATTGATG
>Ga0210406_10005003_pt1 | contig 14000 bp, 15 predicted proteins | sample IncBWC30MmetaG_FD_155454 | JGI IMG/M metagenome (GOLD analysis project Ga0210406, IMG submission 155454) | Forest soil microbial communities from Barre Woods Harvard Forest LTER site, Petersham, Massachusetts, United States - Inc-BW-C-30-M | ecosystem: Environmental > Terrestrial > Soil >... | reverse complement strand
GCTTCGACACGCCGCCGAGCAAGCCGCGATCGCGGCTGACAGTCATCTTCCGGTTTTACTGCAAGGGGAAACAGGAACAGGCAAGGAGGAGTTCGCAAAGCTGATTCATCGGCTTAGCCCCCGATTTCCAAAAGACATGGTGGTCATTAATTGTGCCGCAATTCCCATGACACTGGCGGAGAGCTATTTGTTCGGACATGTCAAAGGGGCGTTTACCGACGCGAGTACCGATCACAAGGGAATATTCGAGAGCGCGGACGGCAGCACGCTATTTCTTGATGAAATCGCTGAGCTAACGCTTGAAGTGCAAGGCAAGTTGTTGCGAGTCCTCCAGGATGGCGTTGTACAGCGGATGGGAACCACAGTCCCGCGACACGTGGATGTGCGGATCATCGCGGCCAGCAACCGTGACCTGCGGAAGGAAGTGTCCGCGGGAAGATTTCGCGAAGACCTATATTTCAGGCTTGACGTCGTCTCCATCAGATTGCCTCCGCTACGCGAGCGTCGCCATGAGATTGCGAATTTGGCGCTGACCCTTCTCCGCGAGATCAATCAGCGGCGCCACAAGCCGCGGAAGCTAGGTACGGAGGCGCTGATGCGTCTGGAGCGCTATCACTGGCCGGGCAACGTCCGTGAGCTTGCCCACGTGCTGGAAAGATCAGTTCTGTACGCCCGCGACGAGGTTATCCGAGGCGAGGATCTGCTGATCACCGACAATCAGCAAGCTAAAGATATGTTTGCGGCCCTGCCGGAACCGAAGCAAGGGTTCTCTGTCGAGGACTATCTCAACCGAGCCCGCAAGCAACTCTTCCTGCGCGCGCTGGCTGCCTGCAAGGGGAATCAATCCGAGGCTGCGGCCATGCTGGGCGTATCCAAGCAGGCGGTAAACAAGTTCGTGGCCGGGCAATCTGACAACCCAGGTTGACGCCGCGTAAACCTAAGTTGTCGGCTCGGTGGCGATTTTTATCGCAAGTTATTGATTTTGCGAGGGTCTGATCTGGCCTGCGACGTGCCTCTAGTCGGGTGTGCCTGATAATCCGAAAGAGGTGCAAGCAGATGTGGACCCTTCAGGAAGAATTCGCGCGCATCGAAATTGGTCAAGCTTCGCAAGTCCGCAACCTCAAGTTATTTCCGTTGATTCGCCGAAACGCTTCACAGCCGCTCGACTATTTGCTTCTGGAAGACGGAATCGCCCAGGGCAAAGTCCGGGTGACGGAGCTTTCCGGCGGCGGATCCGTTCCGGAGTTGAGCATTACCAACACTGCGGAATTGCCGGTTCTGCTGGTTGACGGAGAGGAACTCGTCGGAGCCAAGCAGAACCGCGTTCTAAATCTGACTATCCTTGTGCCCGCCAAGCATACGATGGCCATCCCGGTATCTTGTGTCGAGGCGGGCCGCTGGTGCTCGGCCAGCGTGGACCTGAAGACAGCCGGTCACATGATGTACTCCGGGGCGCGTGGGCAGCGAGCTTCGCAGGTCACCCGATCCATGCGGTCGAGTGGCTCCCGTTCTTCAGATCAGGGTGCGGTGTGGGAAGAACTGGCGGCCAAGGCCGCGCGACTCAAAACAGCATCACCGACACAAGCCATGTCGGCTCTCTTTGATCATCACGCTAGAGGGGTAGAAGAATTCGTTCGGGCGTTTAGCTGCGAGAAAGAGCAGTGCGGGGTAGCGTTTGCGATCTCGGGCCGCGTGCTTGGATTGGACCTTTTCGATAACGCCGAGGTAATGCATAAGTTCTTCGAGAAGCTGGTGCGCAGCTACGCTTTGGATGCGCTTGATGCGGCGCCGGAGGAGCAAGAACGCGCGAGCACGGAAGAGTTGTCTACGTTCGTAGGAGGCATCGGTGTGGCCCCCAGCTTTTCGGACAGAGCTGTAGGATTGGGAAAAGATGTCCGGTTCACCGGTTCCGGCGTTTCCGGCGCGGCGCTTTGGGCCCACGGGCGCTACCTACATGTTTGCGCTTTCGCAAAGGAATCCGGAAGCGCGGAAAAGCCCGGTTTTTGGACGCGGCTAACGCGGCCGAGCCGACGCGTCCGAGTTGATTGAGGACGAGGTCGACACGAGTACTTGGGCCTGAAATGTGCGGCGCTGCGCCGTGGAGATTCCAGAATGTCCAACGAAAGCGAAGGGAACATGGGGCAAACATCATTGCAGCTCGCGCAGGAAAGAGATCCGTTGGATTCATGGAAAGAAATCGCGGCCTACCTGAATCGAAATGTGCGCACGGTGCAACGCTGGGAAAAGCGTGAGGGTTTGCCCATCCACCGCCACGTGCACGAGAGGGCGAGCTCCATCAGTGCTTACAAGAAGGAAATCGACGCATGGCAGAAGCAACGGTCGCGCGTGTCCGATGAGATTACTGAGAATCAAAGGGAGCTGGAACTCGTGATCGAGCGGCTCAGAACGAGGCTTCTGGTGAAACGTATGCGAGAGGCACTTGCCATTGCCTTGGAAGTGCATGGCCTCGAAAATGTCGCGGCTTCACGGCCAGGGACCGGGTGAGAGTAGATCCGATCGGTAACGGGAAGTCGGCTTGTAGGAAGTGATTCTCCGCGCTTGGCATCGATCCCGGACGGATTACGGACCACTCGGAAACAATCGTCTCCGGCCGAGTCTAGCTCTCCGGTCCCCCAGCGAGGTAATACCCAGGCCGCGCGCGCACCTTCAATCCTTCTTTGTCCACCTTTATTTTGATTTCGTGGTAGCCCGTGTCGCTCGTCCCCCGCGGCGTGTAGCTCAGCGAATACTGCGAGTGCAGCTCGCCTCCAATTTCATCAATTGCATTTTCTATCGACTGATTCTTGAACGTAGCAATGTCTTCTCCGCCCGTCGCCACTGCCGCCAACTGGAGCGGCTGCCCCGTAACTTTGTTCTTGATGTTTTTTACCGCCAACGCCACCGCCGCCATCAAGTCTCCTGTTCCGTAAAGGTCGCCTTCTGTGCTTGGCGTCTGCACTGAACCCGGGAACGGCGCTCGACCGAATGTTCCTGGCGGCGTAACCTGCGGCGTCGTATCCTTCGGCGGGGCTTTCAATCCCGCCATCACGGTCGACAACCCCACCGAATAAATCGTTACGTTCGCAAGCTGCGCCTGCCGCAGCACCGCCCCCAGTTTCGTCTCGCTGCCTGCGTCGTTAGCCTCCGACAAAATCAGCATGATTCGCCGCCGCCCGGGTGCGTCCGCTGTTGGCAGCGGCCGGTCGCTCAGCATCTCCACGCCGATGGCCATCGCGTCAAACAGTTTCGAACCGTCCGTCGCCGTGCTGAGTTTCGTGATGGTCTTCTCGATCGCATCCTGGTTGGTTGTGAAATCCTGCAGCTTGTCCACCGCATCGTTGAATCCCACTACCGCCGCCTCGGCGTTCGTTCCCATCACCGTCACCGCCAGCACGATTCCCGCCTTATTAATCTGCGGCATCAGCGGCGCAATCCTCGAGCTCGTTTCCACCAGAATCACAATGGAAAGCGGATCGCCCCCCAGATCGAAGTGCATGATCTGCTGCAACACTCCGTTATCCGTTACCTGAAAATCCTTCTCATCCAGCGAGTGGACCATGTGCCCGCTGGCGTCCTTTACCGTCACCGGAGTATTCACCAACGACACGCTCGTCACGATTTTACTTCGGGCAGGAGCCTGCTGAATCGGGGCGCCCGGCTTTGGCGCAATCGGCCCGGTAGGGGCTTGCGCGGAAACTGCCGCGGAAAACGCGGAGAGAAGTATTACGCCCGCTAGAGCCGCGAGCAATCTGACCGGGAGTGGCGGTTTCCTCATAGCGAGCCTCCGTGTTCAGTGTATCCAATTCGACGCAACTTCGCCCTCAGACGTTGCCGTCGCTCCCCACAATTCCTAGAATGGGGGTTCGCTCTCTTGGAGAAATCCCATGTCCTCACGGCACGTCAAGCTCAAGCCGCAGCACGCACCCAAAGCTCCGCACCAGGATCCGAAATTTTTGGATAGCACCGCCGCGCGGCCCATCCGAATCTTGGCTGAATACTTGTATCCGCTGGTGCAGCTCAAAAACGAGGGCATCGGCGACACCATCGTGATGTTCGGCTCCGCGCGCATCGAATCCCACGAAACCGCGCAGGGCCGGCTTACGCGCCTGAAAAAAACGCCCGCCGCAAAGCTGCCCGCCGCGCAACGCGCCAAGCACCGCGAAGCCCTCCGCGAGGCGAAGAGCGCTCTGGAAATGTCGCGCTACTATGAAGAAGCGCGCGATCTTTCACGCCGCATCACCACCTGGGCGCTTACCCTCGGCCCGCGTCCTCGCCGCTTCGTGATTTGCTCCGGCGGCGGCCCCGGCATCATGGAAGCCGCCAATCGCGGCGCTTCCGAAGCCGGCGGAAAATCCATCGGATTGTCCATCGAGCTGCCGCACGAGCAGTTCGCCAACGCCTACATCAGTCCCGAGCTGAGCCTCAACTTCCATTACTTCTTCATGCGCAAACTTTGGTTCGCGCAAATCGCCAAAGCGCTCATCGTTTTTCCCGGCGGCTTCGGCACCATGGACGAACTCTGGGAAATGTTGACGCTGCTGCAAACGGGAAAGCTGCCGCGCAACAATCTGATCATTATTTATGGCCGTAAATATTGGGATGAAGTGCTGAACTTCCGCGCCATGGTGCGCTGGGGCATGATCAATCAAGACGAATACAATATGCTGCAGTTCGCCGACACGGTGGACGAAGCTTTCAACCGCATCCGCGAAGGCCTCGAAAAATACCACATGAAACTGGACTCCGACCTCTAACGCGGCGCAGGCTTCAGCCTGTGCTCTTGCGATTTAATTCTGCGAATTCATGCACGCGCGCCGTCGGAGCGAGCGGCCAGACAGCAGGTCTTCTCCCTACGGGCTCTCGCTCGCCGGTGCGGAATTTCTGGTGCTTCGCTTTGCCCAGCCCGTGCTAAAATTTCTCAACCCCTGCCTTTGGCCCCATTTCTAAATGGAGGAGAGAACCTGATGCAGACCAAACTTCAGTCGAGAATTCTTGGAATCGGGAAAATAATGCTGGCTGGCGCCGCGCTGGCGGGCTTTCTGCTCTTCACCGGCGCACCGCGTTTGCGCGCCGATGACGATGCTTGCCAGCGGCGCATCTCCAGGGCCGATCATCGTCTTCATGAAGCCATCGAACATCATGGGCGTGAGAGTAGGCAAGCGGACAATGCTCGCCATCAATTGCACGAAGCGCGCGAGTATTGCTGGAACCGCGCTCATCGCTGGTGGGACGAACACGAGCACCGTTGGCACTCCGACCGCGATTGGGACGACCACGACCACGATCGTGACCGCGATCACGATCATCCGTAGCAGCTAACTTCAACAACGATATTTTGTCTTAACTTTCAGAGGCGCGGCTCGCGAGCACCGTGCCTCTTTTTTTATCCTTAACTCTATTGCTTCCTGCTTCTTAGTTTTTTTGCTTCGCCATTTTGCGGCGCGACATTTTTTGTGCGCGCGGGTTTTATGCAAGGACGCATTCACCCCCGACCAGCACCAGGGCGGCGCCCAAAGGAGGATGTATGCGACTGCATACGCACCTGAGGAAGTCTCTGTTTGGCAAAGCGGCGCTGGCGACAGCGGCGCTCGGTGGTTTGCTTTTCTTTGCCGGCGCTCCCAGCGCGCAAGCCGCGGATCGCGACGACTGTCAGCGGCGCATCGCGAAAACAGAACGCAAACTAAACGATGCGATCGAGGACCACGGCTACTACAGCAAGCAAGCCGAGCACTGGCGTCACGAACGGCGCGAGGCTTACGAACGCTGCCACCGCCGCGACTATCGCAACAACTGGGACCGCGATCGCGACCGGTACTGACAGCTCCTTCCTTACAGTGCTTCGGAGGCCGGGATGAATTCCGGCCTCCTAATTTTGATCAGGCGGCGGACTTGCGCAGGTCGGCGGCGAGCTCGTCGGAGAAGACGGCCTCGAAGCGACGGGTTTCGTCCTGATCGTGCAACATCACTATGGGCACTACGCGCAGGGACTGGCCGCAGGCGCGGCAGTTGGTGACTTCGCCCTGCAGGTCCTGCAAAAAGCCGTCGGTAAAATGATATAGCGTCCGCTCGCGGCGGGCATTCTTCTGTCCCCGTTTGCCGCAGTGGGGACAGACGTACTCGACGGTGTCCTCCTGCGGATCGCGGTCCAGAGCGGCCCAACCGGTGCGGCGCACGCCGACTACTTCCGGGTATCGCCGTTCCATGGGATTCGCCTCCTTTAGATCCACGTCCACAGGAGATGTGATGCGATTGGGGGTGGCTTCGATACAGGCTGCTAACATTTTTGTTTTCCGTAGTTTACGAAACATTCGCGATTTTCGGGCCCCCCACTTCCGCTTTCGGCTGGACACCTCGCGCAAATCTTGACTGGGCACTTTACGTTACTTATCGCGGATATAACTTGCCTTCTTGTGTTGATAGGCGTATCCATAACTGTAAGTCTGTCCCCAGTTAGAAGGGCGAAGATGCCCACCTCTCCTGTTCCTGAAGGACGCCGCTTGAAGCGGATCGCGGCGCGGAAGCGCGCCAGCCTGATCATCAACCTCGAGCGAAACCAGACGAGAATTCCCTGTCTGGTGGTGGATGCCTCGGAACGCGGGTTCCGATTGCACGGAGATTTCCGGTTGAGGCGCGGACAAGTGGTTGAACTGATCCTGGATGAGGACCCGCTCAGCGCCGTGCGGTGCAGTGTGGTGTGGATCGGCAAACCTGACTCCAAGCAAGCAGGCGAGGCCGGCCTCGAAACGGTGTAAGAGATCTACCCCCCTCCCCCCTGTTTTTCATAAGTGTTCATTCTGAAGGTAGTTAAAGTCCTTTGTTTTGATACACTTTGCAAGTGTTCATTCTAAATGTAGTTAGAGGAGAGTGGGTGGCGAGTAGTGGGTAGTGAACAGCAGGTGGCTGAAACGGGAATCGCAGTCCCCCCACCCGGGTGTCCCGAGCCGCCCGGGATACCCCCACCCCGGTATTTTCGGAAAAGAGGCTGCAAGCTATTGAAAACAAAGGGCGGCGTGCGAAAAAAGAGGACAAAGAGGCTGCAGCTGATTGAAGGGAAAGGGGATAGCTGGTGGCGGGGGACGTAACAGAGTCGATGGAGGAACGCTGACAACTCGAAAGGTTAGGAGGGGCGGGCTTCGCGCGCAGTTTGCGGCGAACAGGCTGGGGCGCCCATTTCATAACGTATGGTAGGCCGAAACAGGCGTGTTGTCAAGAGAAATATATTCTTGGTGAGTTACCCGTTCGAACGGATTGGGAAGTGGTTGGAGGAACGGGAGTTACGCCTGCAATGCTTAGCTCCATGCGGCGGACTTGGATCGATTGGGAACTACCAATGTCACGGGTTTTCCTTCTTGGGGAACGGCTTAACGTTCGACTGCTTTTCCTCTTCAGGTTTGGATGGAAGCAAAGCGGTGATTTGCTGTCGCGGCATCTTTTCCACGTTCTCAAGGTAGTACCACAGTGCGTCCGCAACGATTTCGCTCGGGCTGTCTCCCTCCTCCAAGCGTACTTGCCGCCGCCCCTCGATGATCTGCAGAAGGACACGTTCAGCCGCCGTTAGATAGACGGGGACCGGTTTCGCGTCGTCGGGTCGGCGTTTCTTCCTTCCGGGCATTTCATCAAACCTAAGTCCCGCTTGACTCTCAGTGGCAATGGTCCCATTATAACGTTATAAGTGGCAAATGGGACTTCGCAGAGAGGCGCAGGAACCTTAATTGCACTAGTCGCTCATGCTCCTGCTTTTGAGGTGTCTATGCTAAACGCCACAGTGTCCGGTAGCTTCCATCGTCACATGGAAGCCATAACCTCCGCAGTGCATGAACTGGCGGCCCTCGATGTCCGCGTCTTGTCCCCTGCCGATCCGCGAATCGTGGCGAGGCAAGGCGAGTTTTTGTTCGTAGCTAGCGACCTCGTCAGATCGGTGAAGCTAGTTCAAGACCGCCATTTTGAGTCCATACGCGCTGCCAATTTTCTTTGGTTAGTATGCCCAGACGGATATGTCGGCCAGTCGGCGTCGCAAGAGCTTGGCTACGCCATTGCGGTAGGAGTGCCAATCCTCGCCGCACGCGCTCCAAACGACTTGACGCTCCAGCAGTATGTGAAAGTAGTCCCAACGATCGCTGCGGCAGTGCGCATGAACGCTGCCAGCCCACGCCAAAGACATGCGGAAGGAATTCTTATCGATCCTCGCGCATCGGTAGAGAAAGCCCATCACATCCTTGATCGAATCGGAACTGCGCTCACACGCACAAATGTCCTCGGTGAACCTGCAAATCGGGTTCATCTCGAAATGGCGGACCTCCGGAAAACGCTGGCACTCCCAACCTACGTGTAACACGCTCTCACAAGGTCGATGCCTACTTTTGAAGAACTGACCGAAGCCCGTCGCACTCTGCAGAGCTTCTGTCTCTTACACGTGCCCAGCCTCATGAGGCAACAATCTGGTATCAGTTTCAAGCTTTTCCCTGAAGAGGGGGAACTGAAAGCCAGCCGAAAGGTTCGCCATCTCACCACCACTGCCACGTGTCTGAGCTCGCTGCTTGATTGTCCACCGAGGTTTCGTACGGCAGAGTTCGAGCGAGTCCCTGATCTCCTTTCTTCTTTCGCAAGAAAGGCCTTGATTCGTAAGGAATGGAAGTCCGAGGGCTCAGCAGGAATCTATTGTAGGTGTCGAGCCCTGCCCTTGGTCATAAATTACTCTGACGGCGTCAGCAAACTTATTGAAGGTCATGTCGCTTCGATCTTTGCTCAACTTCAACAAAGGCCTGAGCGATTTGGAATAGGAGAAGCCGATCCGACATTGGAGGAAGAGGACTGGTATCCCCCCAATGCGTTCCACACCTATTGGACCCTCGAAATACTAGATTCGCTAAGGACCAAGTCCGCGGAGGATTACGAACGACTGTCACGCAAGTTGGATTTGATACGTCGACGCGACGGTATGCTTTTGTGGGCAAGACAGCAGCTCGCTCACCAAATCGCGCTCCATTCCGGAACGCCGCCGTCATCGGTATTGGATAGTGACCAGCTAGGTTGGTCGCTGTCGATTTTTCTTCGATTCGACAAGGGCTTCCATGCGAACCTTGAAAAGCAAGATTTCATAAAACAGTCCTTTAAGTGCTTATTCTCCACCCAGACTGAGGTTGGAACGTGGCGGCACTATAAGCCGCTGTTCCACTACGAAGAAGCTGGTAACGCTTACTGCTACGTTTTTGAAACCTTCGCAGCGCTACTAGGGTGCGCACTTATCGATAGGCCAGAATCCGAAATCGTGCGGGAGTTACTCAAACCCTATTTCAAGAATCTCATGGACCTCTGGCGCTACGCCACCTCAACGCAAGTTCCTCTCGCTTCCGAGGGCAAAGTATTTGGATGGTGTTCGAGTCACAGAACTAATGTGACGTCGCCGGAAAGCTGGGCAACCGCAAGCGTTTTTTCGTACACGCAGTCACTCAGAAGGTTAACTGGCATATGGTGCCGCGAAGAAGCGCAGAGCAATCTGAACACTATCCAGAGCCGACGAGACGCGAAGGAAGCTACGAAGGAAATTGCAGATCGAGGTAAAACGTGGGGCAGCAACAGGACGCTGGTTTCCGAGCAGTTGTGGACCATGTTCATCAACCCAATACGCATGCAACAATCGGCGAACACCCTCGAACCTGACAGCCAACCAATTGAAGATAACCAAGCTCGGTCTGCTATCCTCTTCGGGCCTCCTGGAACCAGCAAGACTACCCTCGTCCGTTCGCTGGCCGATGTCATTCATTGGAAGTATGTCGAAATCCATGCGAGCCACTTCGTCAAACAGGGTTTGACCCAGGTTCAGAAAACGGCAGACAATATTTTTGAAAAACTTACAGAACTCGATCACGCAGTTGTCCTCTTTGACGAAATCGATGAGCTCGTGCGCGAACGCGACATCGAAAAGGATGCGTTTGGTAGATTCCTCACTACCAGCATGCTGCCAAAACTGGCATTACTATGGGACGCGCGAAAGATCCTCTATTTTGTGGCGACAAATCACATCAACTATTTCGATAGCGCTATAATTCGCAGTCATCGCTTTGACGCACTGATACTCGTGAGCCCGCCTTCGTTCGAAACTAAGATTGCTCGATTGTCCAGTCTCCTTTCCAAAGCACACGGTTTGCCCAAAATTCATTTTGAACTCCAAGAGCGTGATGTTCAAAAGGAGTTGGATAGGTTTCGCGACACGTTTGCGAGTTCTGTAAGAGACAAGATGGATCAGGTCCTGGAGGCGCACTGGAGGGAGTTGGAGCTGGACAACAATTACGCACTTGCGAAATTTGCTCTGCTTCGCTATGACGAAATAGACGAGCTGGCCTACCGCCTTGCCAGCATCCTAAAGGAGCGTCCCACTATTCCGCGAAATATTCCGAATGACGTCCTGAAAGATGCGTTGGCGAAGGTTACTGACTCCCAATGGAGAAAGAACAAGAGTTACTCGGACTTCTTTCGAGATATGCGGTCCGAAAGAAAAGACTACCAGATGGTCAGTATTTGGCGACTTACTGGACGTTTGCCTAAGTCAGTACATGGGTTTGTCAACTCGAACGGCGGAGAGTGGCTTTCGAGAGCCGCAGATTCGCTCAAAGATATTGATATCCCTGGGTTCGATTTGCTACCCAAGCCGCAAGGGCATGTCCAATTGCGGGCTTCGAGATCAAAGTGACTAGTTCACTCGAAGCGAGGCGATCCCAGGGATCAAATACGCTGATAGTAGCTGAGGAAAAACTGTCGGCGAACGATCCTACCTTGGCCAACATAATCACATCACTGCCAGGGCGATGGCCCTCTCGGCCAACCGAAAATCCAATCTGGGGCCTCCTCCGCATCGTCATGGCGCAGCAAGTGTCTACTCACGTGGCGTGTCGGATCGCAGGTCGGGCGAAGTCAGCGTATCCATTTCTGATGACACCGTCACCTGCAGGAGTGCCGGACCCCGTGAGCCTGCGTGCGATTGGCCTTTCGCAGCGTCGAGCCCAGTGCTGCGCCGACATCGTGCGTCAGTCAGACGAAATTCTCGCCAAGGTCGGCGAGGGGAGGACGTGGGAAGATGCGCTCGCAGGAATCAAGGGTATCGGTCCGTGGACGGTTTCAGTGTTCCGCATCATGGTCCTGCGCGACCCAGATGTGCTTCCGCTGGGCGATGTAGGACTGGAACGGGCCATAAGGACCGTGTATCGCAGAGCCCGTAATCTTGAGCGCCTCGGAGAGACGTGGCGACCCTTCCGCTCCGTGGCGTGCTGGTATCTGTGGAGAACTCTGGGCAACGAGCAACTGGGCTAACGCGAATAATATGGCAAAGCGCTTTTATGTCTCCTCAAGGAAGGATCGCAGCGCGCATGCTGACGCACTTTCCGAGGAATTAATAGCGATCGGCTGGGAACGCACGTTCGTTTGGACTGAGCAAGATGGCAAAGGGCCTAATGACCATGCCAAGATCGCGGTAAAAGAACTCGAAGGCATTCGCGAAGCTGACGTATTGGTCGTACTTCTTCCCGGCGGGTATGGAACACATGTTGAGATCGGTGCCGCACTCGCACTCGGGAAGCCTGTCATTATCCACTCGCCGGACCAGAAGACGCTGGTGACACCTTACCGCTGCATTTTTCACTATCATCCCGCTGTGAAGCTGCTCGTTTCTGAAGCTCTAGACGTTGAAGCCGTGCTGGCCTACATCTCATCACTTTGAAACTCGCTGGCGTAAGATGCCAAGCCCAGGGAGCTGACGGTGGACTATACGGCGGGGGGTCCGTTGCGGTGCTCACGACGGTGGCGGCGCTGGCGATTCTGACGAAGGCGTGTTCGGTGGGAGGGGGATGGGGCGGGGCGACAGGCTGGCGTGCGTGGTGGGAGAGCTAGCGCGCGGGTCGTTGGTTGCGGGGGTGGTGGTTGAGGTCCTTTCCGGCGGGAGCCGGAATCTCCGATCGGCTATCCTCTTCGGATAGCCTCCAGGATGACATACAACAGAGCACGGGGTCCGGGTTCGGCCAAAATTCAGAATGCGAAGATCCCGGCCTGAAGGCCGGGGACGCGATGAATCGCGCCCCTACAACGGCGCACAGCCAGAATTCATCGCGCACAACCTGCGCGATGGGGCGGAGGTGCCTGTGCCACATGGGGCTGAAGAGTCTGCGCCAGAATTCAAAAGCGAGACTCTCAGCGGCTGAAGCCTTGTCAATTTCGGCGTCACTTACGGCACGGCTGAAGCCGTGCCCTGACACGCAGGAAAGGGCAGGTTCGGTCGGGATGTCAGCAACCGGATGAGCGGGGCGGGGGGGTTATGTCGGGCGACGAAGGTGCGGCCTTGAAAGGAAGGGGAGCGTGGGTGCCGGCGTTGATCCGCTTGACGGGCTTGCGGCGGGGACTCCTTCCTTTGGTTCTTCTTTTGATTCAGGCGCTTCGGGGAATGGTAATTTCAGTTGCTTGGTCCATAGGTGGGCCGAAAGCCATCCTTGGGCGACTCGTGCCAAACGAAGCGAGAGATTGGTGACACCTCCTCCATATAGTTCGACCATGTAGAAGCCTAGCCACAGAAGCGAGCAGGCAACGGCGCTGGCGAGGGTGATGTACCAATGGCGGGTGTCCACGGTCCAGTTGTAGAAGTAGGAGAACAGGGCGACCGCGCCAACGAAGGTGCATAGGTTTTTTATTGCGCGGAGGGCAATTTTCCGACGGTGCATCTTTGTGCTTTCCGTGGGCTGGGGAAAGGGAGATTGTATCATGCGGCGTTAGGTCCACGCGAAGATGGCGAGATAAACCCGCCGCAGCGGGCAGGCTCGCCGCTACGGGACGCTGGTGAGAGTGGCCAGGGAAAGAGATTTAACACAGAGGTCACGGAGTTTGGAACACAGAGGACACGGAGACGAAATAGGGAGAATTCAATGATGAGGCGGACGGTGGAGCTCGCGGTGGTTTTGGTTGCGGCGATGGGGGTTGCGTTCGCGGCCGAAGATGGCGCCCTGAAGGGACGCCGCTACACAGATGGCGAGATGAACTCGCCGGTGCAAGACTCGTCGACGTCGTTGGGTAAACCGGTGTGGCACGACCAGACTTTCCCGCTGGCCGGCGACGAAGTTGTGCTTATCCAAGAGGGCGAGTTCGTGGCGAAAGATTTCAAGTTTCGGGTTGGGGAGACGTTGGCGGAGCTGCGGTTGCACTACGCTACGCTGGGCAAGCCGATGCGCGATGCGGCGGGGCGCCTCACGAATGCGGTGATGCTGCTGCATGGGACGGGCGGGTCGGGGGCGCAATTTTTGCAGCCACAATTTGCTAACGAATTATTTCTCGCGGGGCAACTGCTGGATGCGGCGAAGTACTACATTATTTTGCCGGATGGGATTGGGCACGGGAAATCGTCGAAGCCTAGCGACGGGCTGCACGCGAAATTTCCGCAGTATGACTACCACGACATGGTGGCGGCCCAACATGGGCTGCTGGAGCACCTGGGCGTTGCGCACTTGCGGCTGATCCTGGGGACTTCGATGGGATGCATGCACTCGTTTGTGTGGGGAGAGACGTATCCAGAGTTTATGGACGCGCTGATGCCGCTGGCGTGCCAGCCGGTGCAGATCGCGGGGCGGAATCGCGTGTGGCGGAAAATGGTGATGGACGCAATAAGGAACGATCCGGAGTGGAAGGGCGGGGAGTACGCGACGGAGCCGAAGCAGGGGCTGCGCACGGCGCTGGATTTGCTGCTGATCGCGGGGAGCGCGCCGCTGCTGATGCAGAAGACGCTGCCGACGCGGGATGCGGCGGATAAATATATGGACGAATATTTTGCTTCGCGGATGCCGGGATTAGATGCGAACGATTTGTTGTATGCGGTGAACGCTTCGCGGAATTACGATCCGTCGCCGGGGCTGGAGAAGATTCGCGCGCGGGTGATGTATGTGAATTCGGCGGACGATTTTATCAATCCGCCGGAGCTGGGGATTGCGGAGCGGGAGATTCGGCGGGTGGCGCGGGCGAAATTTGTG
>Ga0210406_10005002_pt1 | contig 14000 bp, 10 predicted proteins | sample IncBWC30MmetaG_FD_155454 | JGI IMG/M metagenome (GOLD analysis project Ga0210406, IMG submission 155454) | Forest soil microbial communities from Barre Woods Harvard Forest LTER site, Petersham, Massachusetts, United States - Inc-BW-C-30-M | ecosystem: Environmental > Terrestrial > Soil >... | reverse complement strand
CTATTCTGACCAATCGATCCGCTTCGGGGAATGGAAGCGGGCGCAGCAGAATCGTGTCGACGACGGAGAAGACGACGATGTTGGCGCCGATACCCAGAGCGAGGATGAGGATGGCGATGACTGTGAAGCCGACATCGCGGCCGAGGGTGCGCAGCGTGTAGCGGAGATCCTGCAGCAGAATGTCGAGCCAGGGGAGGCCGCGGGCAGCGCGTTGCTGCTCCTTCGCCTGCTGGACGCCGCCGATCCGTACGAGAGCGCGACGCCGGGCTTCGTCAGGCGGCATGCCATGGCTGATGTTTTCTTCGACGGCAAGATCGATGTGGCTCTGAAGTTCGGCTTCGAGGTCGGAGTCGCGCTCCTGCTTATGGAAGAAGGACAGCAAGCGGTTGAAGGCTTCGCGAATGGCTCCCATTAGAGATCTCCTTCGACAGGCATGGCGAGAACGCGGCCGATTACGGAAGAGAGGCGGTTCCAGTAGGCGGTGTCTTTTGCCCACTGCTTGCGGCCGGCTTTGGTAATGGCGTAGTACTTCGCCTTGCGGTTGTTGTCGGAGGTGCCCCATTCGGCGGAGATCCAGCCGCGTTGCTGGAGACGAACGAGCGAGGCGTAGATGGTGCCCTGGTTGAGGAGAATTTCGTCGCCGCTGACCTCCTCGATGCGGCGGGCGATGCCGTAGCCGTGCAGGGGACCCATGGTGGCGAGGGTTTGCAGGACCATGAGGTCGAGGGTGCCCTGGAGGAGATCGAGTTTTTCTGATCTTTCCTGTTTCTCTGGTTTTTCCGAGGGCAAGGGACGCTCCTGTGTTAATGCCACATCAGTATGGCATGGTTTATGTGGTTGTGCCACAGGAGGGATATCTCGCGGTTCAGGGTTGATGACAGCGGCTAGGCGATCAGCGCTGCTGAACGCGGCGCAGATGCGGAGGCGTGGGGCGGGCGGCGTTATCGGTCCAGGTTTGGGTTGCTCCCCAGGCGCGCGTGGCGGTGAGGTCGATGCGGAAGGGGCCGGCGGCGCGATTGGTGGGCAGGACTTCGGCGAGGCCATCGCCGAATTGGGGCAGGGCTGCGCCGAGGGCATGGAGACGGGCGATGGAGGCCATGCCGCTGAGGTGCAGGGTGTAGCCGGCGGTGTCGAAGTGGCCTTCGAGGATTGCGGGGTCTTTGCCGCCTAATGCGAGGGCGATGGGAGCAAGTTGGAATCCGCTCGAGAGCGTGGCGGCGGGTTGGCGTTGCGGGTGACGAAGATCAGGGATTGGCGCGGGGGTGACGGACTGGACTGTGAGATCGCCTGTGATCAGAGACGTTGTGTCGAAGCGTGGATTGATGAGGCCGGCATTGGTGATCAGCATCTCGCCTCGCCAGGGAGTTGGGGCGGCAGGGTCTGGGTGGTAAGAGAGAGTTCCAGTGAGGATGCCGTCGGCGGTGATATCTGCGGGGACGCGAGAGCTGGCTATGTGCAGCCAGTCGAGGAGAGTCGCGGCGGGGAGGCCGGGGGTGCCGATTTCAATAGTGGCGGAGTTGGGGTTGCGGATGTCCGGGATGGCGCCGGAGATCGCGAGAGTTGGGGGACCGGAGGAGCCGGCGGGGGGCCAGCTGCAGTGGATGTCCTGAAAGCTGTGGAAGTCAGAGGTGGCAGTGCCGAGGCACTGGAGGTCGACGTCGAGGGCCTGAGCTGGCACGAAGTCGGCTCGACGGGCTCCGGTGAGTTGAAGGCGGGTCTGGATGGCGCTGTCGCTGACGGTTCCCTGGGCGTTGGCGGTAAGGATCATATCGCCGCGAAGGCCGGCGTCACGACCGAAGACGATGAGGCTTGCCTGACCGAGAGGGACGTTGCGCCACTCGCCGCGGAGGCTGATGGGGACCTGGCCGAGAGAGGCGGCGCGGCCAAGAGTGCCCTCGAGTTGGATGGTGCCGGTATCGGTGGCGTTGGTGTCGGTGCGGGTGGGCCGGGCCTTGATGCGGAGGTGCCACTGCTGGGGGTCGGGGAGCCAGAGGGCGAAGTCGGCCTCGGTGACCGAGAAGGGAGACTTTTCGCGGTCGAGCTTGAGATTGAGGCGGGCGCCGGTGGCTTCGATGTAGGGGAAGCGTGGGGCGGCGCCCGCTTTCTTCTGCGCGGTGGGCGCGGCGTCGATGTGGGCGGCGTGAAGGAGGATGCTTTCGAGGTTCCACTTGCCGTTAGCGAGGTGGACGAGGTTGACGCTGGGGTCGGTGAAGCTGATGGTGGAGAACTCGACACGGCGTCGCCACAGGGAGCTGATGCGAAGGGTGGCGCGGACGGTGTTGGCGCGGATGACGGGCTCGGAGCCGAATGCAGGGTCTTCCTCGACAACGAAATTTTCCAGAATGAAGCCGGGGAGCGGAAGGAGGTTCAGGCTGACTCTGTCGAGGTGGACGGGGCGGCCGAGGCTGTCGCCGATGCTGTTGGCGATGCGCTTCTGATAGCGATTGACACTAATGAGAGGCGGGAGGAGGACGAGCAGAAGGACCGCAAGGGCTGCAAAGGCGAGATAGAGAAGACGGCGCAAGGTGCGGGTGCTGAGAGAGGGCGGGCTGTCTGCATCGACAGCTTCGCCATACTCGTAGGTTGGATCGATTTCCCGCATGAATTTTAAGTTCTCAGTTGTCAGTTCTCCGTTGTCAGTTCGATGGTGAAATCGGTTGAAGGGCTTACTGAGAACTGAGAATGGAGAACTGACAACTTCTTATCTGATGAGATGGAACGTTCGCCTCCAGCGTGTCTCGTCGAAGATGTGGAGGAGGATGTGACCCATGAAGCCGATGCGTTCGCCGACGCTCTGCTTGTTGATCTGGTCGGCGGGGGTTTCGAAGGACCAGTAAACGAACATGGGACGGCCTACGATGTTTTCGCGGGGAACGAACCCCCAGAAACGGCCGTCGAGGCTTTCAGTGCGGTTGTCGCCCATGGCGAAGACCTTGCCGGGAGGAACGACGAGGTCACCATCGACGATGTGGTTGGGGAGTTCGTAGGCCCAGCTGGCGGTGACCTGATCGTAGGGTCCGGGCGGGACAGTGGGAAAGTCGTCACGATAGGCGTTGAAGGCGTGCTGAGGGTTGTCGTCGGAGGCGGGCATGCCGGCCTGGGGCTCGTTTTGAGCGACACCATTGAGGTAGACAACCCCGTTGCGGAGGCGGATGCGGTCGCCGGGAATACCGATGGTGCGTTTGACGAGGAACAGGTCGGGTTCACCGGGTTTGAAGAAGACGATGATGTCGCCGCGGCGGACGTCGCGATAGAAGGTGAAGGGCGCCCATTTTGCCGGAGGGGCGAGAGAGATGCGGTCGACCAGAACGTGGTCACCGATGAGCAGCGTCTTGACCATCGAGGCGGAAGGAATCTCGAAGTTCTGGAAGATGAAGGTCATGACGAAGAGACCGATGGCGAGGACGGTGCAGATGGATGCCAGGGACTCGAGCGGGGTCTCGGTACGGTCCTGCTCGGCGGATGCGATCTCGTTTGGTTCGGTTGCCAGGGTGTCGGTCAAAAGGGTCTCCAGCGATGCAGCTATTAGTGTATCGCTGATGGGGGTGGGTTTTGAAAGGATGTGGTGTAGAGGATGGGTCAGCGAGAATAGAGCGGGCCTTCAGCTCTTAGTTGATGAGGAACCGATCTCGTGGGCCTTTGCCCAGACTGGTATTAGGATGCCCTTTGGCGGTCTGGTGGGGTCGAAATAAAAAACGTGCCTCGGTGGCTGAAACCGTGTTGCGTGTAAGGTCTTTCGGCACGGCTGAACCGCGCCGAAGCAAGGCGGACCTTTTTCAGCAGACTCCGGCAAAAAAATGGGCGCCATCCCATGAGGATCGCGCCCGCCCGGGTCCCGTTCGGCCAGGCTAAAAGGTAATCCTCCCGCCTAACTGGACTAACCTGGGGAATCCAAGCGTTCCCTGGATCTGTCCGAAGTTTACGTTTTGGATCTGGGTGGCATTGGAGGCGCCAAACCCATTGAACTGTGGCGTATTGAATGCGTTCAACGCTTCGGCACGGAACTGCGCATTGACCCGCTCTGTGACTTTGAACGTCTTGTTGAGGGACAGATCGGTGTTCAAATAGCCAGGGCCATAGCAGTTCGTAGTACGCGGCGCGTTGCCGTAGGTGAAGACCGGAGCGGCGGAAAATGCTGCTGTGTTGATGTAGTTGGTCAGTCTGCTCTCCGGTGAGCCGCTAAAGCAGGGCTGGATCCCCGTCATGTTTGGCCGCTGCACGCTTCCTCCAATAGTGCCGTTTGCGCCGGTCACGGCGTTGGCGTTTACTTGCGTAACCGGCAACGGCATTCCATTCTGGATGATCGTGACGTCGTTGAACGTCCATCCGCCAACAGCCATATCGACGAGCCTGCCCGCTCCGCCGAGGAACATCTTGCCACGGCCGAAGGGCAGGTCGTAGCTGCCCGTGATGGTGTAGCGAACGGGGATGTCGTTAATGGCACGAGAGTACTCGGACTTGATGGACTGCTGGTAAGCGGTCGGCGTGCTTGTATCCCAATCCTGCGGACCATTGTTGCCGGGATTCAGGGTATTGGAGGCGCCCCATGAATTATCCCAGTTCGACGACCAGGTCAAGGCAGTCAGAAGCGTGAAGCCGTGGGAAAAGCGCTTCTGCAGCTTCACGTCCAGAGCGTTGTAGTTGGAGTATCCGACACTGACGGAGTCGCTGATCGTGGTGTATTGCGGATACGGCAACAGGGTCTGTTCAAACGGGATCGTGGATTGACCGATGAGTCCAGCTCCTCCAGCCTTATAGTACGGATTCGGGACTTTTGCCAGCAATGCGGCCTGACCGAGGGAGAGGTATTTGTCCGGCAGCTGGTTGATGTTTGCGGTCAAGGGGAGATTCTTTGCGTGCGCCCCGACATAGCCCACCTTCAGAGCGAAGCCGTATCCAAGGTCCTGCTGAATGTCGCCGGAGTACTGCATCACGACGGGGGCGTGGCGATTGGAATCGAGGAGAGTCAGCGAGCTGCCCACGCCGGTCGCATAGCCAAGCGAGTTCCCTGTCGGGCCGACCAGGCCGTTGGGGAATGGATTGCTTAGGGTGTATGACCCGGGTACAGGTGCCGTGGAGGATGCGGCGACGAGGCTGTTCGTCTGGGTGTATCCCGGCGCGTAGGACGGGCTGGTTGAATAGACGAGAGGCGAATAGAACACTCCGAAGCCGCCGCGAACTACCGTGCTGGGGAGCACGCTATAGGCGAAGCCGACGCGCGGAGCGAATTTATTTCCGCTGTTGCAGCAGGCTGTCGGGTATCCATTCTGTCCTGCGAATTTCACGCCGCCTAATATGGTCGTATTCGGCGCCGTGGTAGCTGGATTGGTCACCGTCGGGTCGAGCCCGACTGCATAGTGATTGCTCCGCTCGTGAATGCCTGGCTCATTCTCATAACGCAGACCGTAGTTGACCGATAGTTTTGGAGTGATGCGGTAGTCATCCTGAACATAGAATGCGTTGTAGGGAACGTTCAGTGCGAGCTGCGTTGTCAAAATGACCGATCCCGACGAGGCCAGACCAAGCACCATGGATGCGGTGTCGGCACCAGTCGGCGTAGCTCCTGTTGCAGGCGTCTTCGAACCGCTGCTTGAGGTATAGCTGCTATCGAAGGCGTAGGTGCCGTTGCCGGTGCCTACGTTGGTGAAGGTAACGCTGATGCTGCGGTAGACATAACCGGCCTTCAGCTCGTGCTTGCCCAGCGATTTTGAAACTCCTAAGACGAAGTTACGCGAGTAGAAGACGGCGGGCCCGGAGTTGAGCGTGCCTTCGGTAGCGAGGGATTGGTTGGTTATCTGGGGAAAGGCCTTCTTCTGCAGCGCTCCGACATAGCTTGTTGGGAATCCGAGTGTGGTCTGGTCAAACCCATTGCTGATATCGAGGGTGTTGTTCGGAAAACGATTGAATCCAAATCCGGCGGTTACGATCATCGTCGGACTTACGGTGATTGTGTTGTTCACAGCAAATGCGTCGACCTTGCGGTAGAGAAGATAGGAGCTTGAACTGCCTGCAAGGCTTTGGAGTGCATTTCCGCCGGGCTCCTTGCTGCCGTAATGCATGTAGGAGACATTGGCCTGCCATCGTCTCAAGACCTGATGGTCGATCTTTCCGACGAACTCGTCTGCACGATCCCCCAGGGTATCGCCGCCGGTAAAATTATTTGTTCCGTAGGCCAGTCCTTGTGCACCGACGGGATAGGCATTCGCCAGAGCCACACCGACCTGATTCAAGCGCGCTTTAGGAATGACGTTGTCGGTCGGTACTCCGTTGTGAAGGCCTGCGTTTCCGTTGGCGACGGAAAACTGCTGCCGGGATCCGCCGGTAAAAACCGTCGCAGGATCGTAGATGTTGAGCGGGACCAGGGCTTTGGTCGTCGGATTCACGGTAAGAGTCTGGGAGAAATCTCCTGCGCGCTCTAACGCAGTAGGGACTACGAAGGAATTGCTCGCTGTCAGCGGTGACCGCTGCCGGTAGCCTTCTTCGGTGATCCAGAAGAATGTCTTGTTTCTTCCGTCGTAGACGTGCGGGATCCAGATCGGACCGCCGATCGCTCCGACGTAGCTGTAGAACTCCGCCGCCCCGCGCGGGATGGGGGTTGTGCCGTGGTTGTTGAAGAAGAGATTGGCACCCCAGTTGGTCTGACGTGTCTCCCCCTGCAGTACGCCATGCAGCGTGTTTGAACCGGACTTGAGGGTTGTGTTGAAGACGCCGCCACCGGTTCGGCCCATTTCGGCGTCATAGGAATTCTGTTGGACTTTGACTTCGTTCACGGCTTCAATCGAAGGAATGATTACCGCGCGGTTGCTGAAGTCGGTGATGGGAATATTGTCGATTTCGTAGTTGTTGCCGCTGATCGGGCCGCCGGCAAGCGAGATTTGAGAGGAGCCGGACTGATCCTGAAAACGCACAAAGCGAGGATCGCCGACCTGGGTGACGTTGTTATCGAGCTTGGAAAAGAAGAACGGGTTGCGACCCGCGTTCGGTAGATTTTCCAGCTTCTGCGAATCGATCACGAGTCCGTTCGATGCGTTAGAGCCGTCAATCAAGGGAGAGGTCGCCGTCACCTCCACGACCTGGCTCATCTCACCCAGAGTGAGGGTTACGTCGAGTGTCACGGACTGCTGGGTTGCCACGATGAGGCCCTTCTCTTCATGCTTCTTGAATCCGTTTGCCTCTACGCTCAACGAGTAAGTCGCAGGATCGAGAGCCGTGAACACATACTCGCCGGCGCTGTTGGTTTCGGCGGTACGCTTGATGTGAGTCGCTTCATTGGCCAAGGTCACCGTTGCCTGCGATAAGGTAGCTCCCTGCTTGTCCATCACGAGGCCGCGGACACTTCCGTAGTAGGTTTGTGCTTTCGCGCCCGCAACTAGAGCCAACATCAAAACAGATACGAGGACGCTGTATGTTTTCCTATGATTCCGCATGTACCGGCCTCCAATGTGATTTAGCTTTTTTAAAAGTCTGTGCATCTGCTGAGGCAGAGGTCGTTGGGCTCGTCGTGGTTCGGTGAACGTCCGGGTAAGCGACTAGAGACACTTCGAGCGAGGTCGCCAACGAAGGCATCCTGCCCGGCGAATCGAGAAACAGTCCCGGTTGTTCACATTTATTTAGTTGGTCTTTTGACTACTGAATCGTTTTGCTCTATGTGGGGCAACGCTGCCAAGGTCAAGGTGGTCAGGGTGATAAGCAAATCGAATTACGCCAAACGTGGAGTCAAAATAGGCTATCGCCTTGTTTGCTCCAAGGTTAGGAATGTCACGATACAGTTGGAGCGAAAACACTTCGGACTACGAAGCCTCTAGGTTTGCTCTGTTTCAATAACGTGAAAAATTGTTTTTTGGTGTAATGCCTTGAGAGTAACGAGGTGTCCGCAGCCTGTCAACAAAATAATTTGAGGCACAGGGCCGGCTCTGAAATCCTGCGTGCTTGCCAGGTGCCCTGTCTCAAAAAGTTCGCCACATAGGGGAACCCACTTCGCAGCGCTCCGATCGGGATGACGTCATCTGGAAGCTATCGATAAGCGGTCGGGATGACAATTTCTGTCAGAGACAGGTCAGCAGGTTGGTAGGCGGGGTGGGTCGACTAACGGACGACCTGGAAGGTGCGGCCCCAACGGGCGAAGTCGACGAGAGAGTCGATCTTGCTTGAGTGTTGGCGACGCTGGTCGGCTAGGGCATCCTGGGTGAGTGCGGTCGCGTCGTCGGTGTTGTGCTGCTGGAGAGAGAAGTAGATGAGCAGAGGCTTGCCGACGATGGCTTCGCGGGGAACGAAGCCCCAGTAGCGGCTGTCTTCACTGTCATTGCGATTGTCGCCCATGACGAAGTAGTTACCGGTGGGGATGATGAGCTCGCCGTTGTCGATGAGCGAACGCATGCGGATCCACCAGTGGGAATCGATCTCGGGGTCAGCGCTCTGGAAGCGGGGAAAGTTGTCGCGGAAGTTGTCGGGCGGGCTGGGGCGGTAGACAGCGTACGGCTCGGAGAGCGGGTGGCCGTTGATGAAGACGCGGCCGCTGTGGAGGCGGAGGTGGTCGCCGGGCAGGCCGATGACGCGCTTTACGAGATGGAGGGTGGCATCGACGGGGTCATGGAAGACGACGATGTCGCCGCGGCGGATGGCGGCAGACGGGAGGATACCGACGGAACCGTCGGCGTCGGGGCAGCTGGTTTGTTTGTCGACCAGGAGGAAATCGCCAACGAGGAGGGTTGACTCCATGGACTCGGAGGGGATGCGGAAGGGCTGTGCGCAGAAGGTAATGATGAAGATTGCGATGACGATGAGGTGGAGGAGGGACTGGAGCGCGGGGAGAACACCGGTTTTGTGGTGATGAGTGGAGGATGCGTGCGGACGGATGCTCTCGGAGGAGGAGTTAAGGGCGGAGACGAGGGAGCGGGCTTCGATCTGGATCTGGGTCTCGAGTTGAGGCTCGGTTTGGGCCTGGAGCTGGCCCGATTTCACGTCGGCGACGGGATGTGTCATTCGGGCACCTCCGCTGCGGAGACGTTGCTTGGCTGGGATTCGGAAATCAGACGTTGGAAGGCCAGGCGCGCGGCATCCTGTTGGGCCTGCTTTTTGGTGGTTCCCTCGGATTCGGCCAGGGCGCGGGACCCTCCAGTTTTGTCCTGGATGCGGACTTCGACGCGGAAGCGTTTTTGATGGTCGGGGCCGCTCTGGTCGGTGAGGACATAGTGGGGCTGGCCGGCGCCGGTGGCCTGAAGGTGCTCCTGAAGTGCGGACTTGTGGTCGCCGATGGCCCCGCTGAAGGTGTCGCCGCCTTGCATCGCGAGGTGTAGGTCAGGCAGGGTGGGCTCGATGATGTGTTTTTCGATGAAGGTGCGGGCGGCGTCAAGGCCGCCGTCGAGGTAGAGGGCGGCGATAACGGCTTCGAGGGCGTTGGCGAGAAGGGCGGGCTTGCGGCGGCCGCCGCTTTGTTCCTCGCCGCGACCGAGACGGAGGAGAGAGCCGAGGTCGATGCGGGCAGCGACCTCACCCAGGTGGCGGCGGCTGACGAGGGAGGCGCGGAGACGGGTCAGTTCGCCCTCGCGGGAGGCTGAGAAGCGATGGAAGAGCGATTCGGCGACGACGAGGCCGAGAACTGCATCGCCGACGAACTCAAGCTGTTCGTTGTCGACGGTGGGGTCGGGGAGCGAGTCGGGGTTGGTCTCATAGGCGAGCGAGCGGTGGGTGAGGGCCCAGGTCACCAGTTCAGGCCGCTGGAAGCGATGATCGAACAGAGGCGCAGGAGTGGTTATCTTTTCCGATTGCCCGGCCTTTTTGTGGCGCGTCGTCATCGAACCCCTCTACGTTACTTTACCGGACGGATGCCTTGTCCGAAGGGCTTGGTTAGTGTGGGGGTGGCGGACGATATGCGTCTTTCTCGGCTTTGCCGCTAGGGTCCAGGGGTGCGTCATCGGATTCGTCGGGGGTTTGGTGTTCGACTTTCGGTGCAACGAAGGGGTGCTTGATGCCTTGTTCGGCGGCGGCTTTGGTGTCGGGCTGGGCATCGCGAACGATGAGAGCGGCCTGGTATTCTGCCACGGCTTTCTCGCGATCGGGCACGATGTCGTAAAGCCTGCCGAGGTAGATGTGCGACCAAGCGAGGGTGCGGGGGTTCTTCGAGGTGTCGAGCACCGCCTGGAAGTCGCCGATTGCGGCACCGGGCTGGCGCTGCATGAGATTGACGCGAGCGAGGACATAGTGCGCTTGCGCGTGGTCGCCCGCAGGATCGGCGAGAACCTTGCTGGCGATTTCGGAAGCGCCGGCCAGGTCACCTTTGAAGATCTTGAGCTCGGCGAGTTGCAGGCCGGATAATTGTGTTGTCGCGCGGCGCAGAACGTCGTGACTGCTCTCGGGTAGGAAGGCGATCTGCTGATCTTTGTGGCGCTCGCGATCCACGTCCATCCCGTAGACCATCTGGCCCATGTTTTCCTTCAGGCTGACGCCGTCTTTCTCCATCGTGCCGATCTGGCCGTAGAAGTAGTCGACGAGCACCCATCCCTGACGCATGGCGAGGTCGACGGCCTTGCGGCGGACGGCCTCGGCTTCGCGCTCATAGGCGCTCATGTCGGCATCGTATCGTTCGAGATCGGCGCGTGCCTTCACTTGAGGACCCGGTTTCGGGGGCTTGGGGATGCCGACGTCCATCGTGTGAGTCTCGATCGCTTTAATGAGGCACTCAGTGAGAAGAGGCACGATCTCGGTCTTATAGGTGTACTCGAGAGGCGCATCCTGAACGGCTTTGAGAAGCGGTTGGAGGCGTTCCATGGCCTGAGCTCGCGCGTAGACCATGGGCTCGATCTCGTAGTGCAGATAGATATGGCGGATATCGTCCATATGGACGGCACCGAGAGGGTCCGCGGCGGGAGAGGAGACGACGATGTAATCGTTCGAGTAGATGCGGGCGTTGGTCGTCGACGGAGCCAGCATGGGCTCGAGCAGTACGAGGAAGCGGCGGCCATCGTAGCTGCTGACGGGAAGCCGGAGATAGATGTTGGTGTTAAGAATCATCTTTGTGAGCGGACCATGCACGCGGGAGGTGAGGTCTTCGTATTCGGCACGATGCTCAACCCAGATGGCGTTAAGGTGAATATCTTCGGCGAAGGTTCGCAGGAGGGGAAGAATGTTGACGACCTGAGTGGAGTCGGGCGGGAGTTCGGTTTGGTCGGCGGTGGGGGTCAGCTCGGGCGGTGGAGACAGGTAAAGGGCCAGCGAGATGTATTGGGCGAGGTTGAGGCCGCCGTCGGCTAGAGTGTGTTCGCGGACATAGCTGCAGAGGGCATCCCGGCTGGTGCGTGCGGCGGCCGAGGCTGCAACCTGCGTGTTGATCTCTTCGCGAATCCTGGCGCGCACGGGACTGGAGTTGGCGAGATCAGCGTCGTAGCCGCAGGTATTGAGCGCCACGGCGATGTAGAAAAGAGGCTCGCTGGTTTCGAGGGTGATGGCAGAGCCGCCCGCCTCCGGCTGAGCGATACGCGGGGCAGGCTTCGACGGGGCCTCTTTTGACGGTGTGTCGGAACTGCTGCTGCTTGAGGAACTCGGCTGTTGCGCATGGACGGGGAAGATGGATGCGTTGAGAAACAACGAGGCGGCCAGGCACAAAGAAGAGAGTGCGGGGTACCGACGAAACGACTTAGCTGGAGAAGGCACGATAAGGATTCGACGCTCCCTTTAAGTTTAAGGGAGCAAAGGGCGGAGTGGCAACCTGCTTGCTTGCCGCCAAATTACCCGTGGACTGAAATTCCGGAAAAGGTGAGGACGACACGGCCGCGGACGGGAGCGCCAAAGACGCTGGCCGGTTCGTATACGCTGGTCAGGAGTTGATCGACGACCTGGCTATGAACCGCTGGATCGTCCGGGCCCGAGACGATGTTGTAGTCGTAGACACGGCCCTCGGCGTTCACGTAGGCTTCGACGACGATAACGGAGTCATGATCGGTAACAATGGCGTGAGGTCTAACGGCCGAATAGAGGTAGTGGGGGGAGGTCATGGCTCCCAAGGGTTCGTCGTTCGCCATCACAGGCTCGGGCGCGGCGACCATGCCAAGGAGAAGTCCAATGCCTCCAATGAAAATGACGGCCCCGGCAAAACCGGCAGAGACCTGGACGAGCATCGGACGGATGGCGTTATCCCACTTCAAGCTCAGAGTGTCGACCCAGCTTGATTTTCTTCGGGCCTGTTCATGCGAAATGGCGAGACGCAGCCTAAGTCCGAGGTCTGGAGGAGCCTTCGCCGGACCGAAGGCAGCGAGGGATCGCTGCATAGCGCGCATGGCAGCAAATTCGCTCGCGCAGCCAACGCAGGATTCCAAGTGCTGAGCAATCTGCTGCATCCGCCGTCCGCTGACGGCGCCGTCGAGGTAGGGCGAGAAAGAAGATTGGCACTTCTGACAGCTTGGGGGGATCATCGCGTCACCAACACTTTCGATGTCTCAACTGAAGGATACGACGCACCGGTTGAAGAGGGTATAGCACCTTCGATACTGAGTAATGCGCGCATGGCGGAGCGGCCACGGGTGAGCCGTGACTTGACGGTGCCAAGGTTTACGCTCAGGATTTCGGCTATCTCTTCGTAGGCAAAGCCTTCAATCTCGCGGAGGATGACAACCGTGCGGAAGGCTTCGGGAATCTGACGGAGAGCGGTTTCGACGCGTTCGCGCACTTCGGCCTGGGCTGCGTGGTCGAAGGGTGAGTCGGAGGGATCAGCCAGGGTTGCGCTGAGGCAGAAACCGGTGCCTTCGTCGTCGGCATTGGACTCGTAGGGCGAGTCGATGGTGATCTCCTGCCTTTTGTGGCGCGACCACCATCGTCTCTGATTAGAGGCTTCCCGGAGAGCAATGCGATAGAGCCAGGTGCGCAGACTGGCTTCGCCATGAAAGCCGCGAATATTGCGAAAGACCTTAATGAAGACTTCCTGCGTGATGTCAGCAGCGTCCGCGGGGTCGTTGAGGCTACGCGCAACCAGCGAATAGATAGGCTGATGATATTGCGCGATTAGGAGAGCGAACGCCGACTCGGAGCCAGCTTTAAGATCGGCTACAAGAGCAGCATCTTCTGTCGTAATACCTATCGCGCTGGCTAAATTGCCCACTATCGTGCCCGCCTGCATACCGGGTACCTCTTACAGTACGACTTTGATGAAACAAGTTGCAAATACCGAGCTAGCGAGGCTCAAGAGGTAAGACAAAACATCGCCCGCGCGGACCGAGTGCTCGCTCACTCTAATATCTTTAGACACCGAGAGATACCCAATAAGTTCCCGCTCACATTGACGAATGGCCTGCGGTCATCCAGAATAGAAAGAGTCCTTCCTGAGAGTGGGCCTGTGGCGCAGCTGGGAGCGCGCTTCCATGGCATGGAAGAGGTCATCGGTTCGATCCCGATCAGGTCCACCAATAAACCTCCTACAATGAGTCTGTTGCAGACCCTGATTCGGGATCTCCTCTGTCTCCGAGGGTGCGGAAGGGTGCTGAAATTTTTCCAGGTCCAAGGAAAGCATCAATTCCACGACTTTTAGGCTCGCTTCACGCTTTTGCTGATCGACCGCGCGGGTGTAAATATCAAGCGTCGTGCGGCAACTGGAATGTCGCATCAATTCCTGAGCGACCTTAATGTCGATACCAAGCGATCTCAGGTTCGTCGCCAGCGAATGACGGAAGCTGTGCCAGCCGATCTGTTTTCCGGTGACTCCGATCCTCGCTAATGCGGGGCGGATGCTCTTCTCGAGGATGCTGTCGGGACTGAGGGGCTTGGTGCCTTTGAACCGGGTTGAAGGAAACAGAAAATCTACGTCGGTAGCATAGGGCGATTGCGCCCGCCACTCTAACAAAGCGCTGAGCACAAGAGGATGAAGCGGGACGGGGCGCCGGGACGACTCGGTCTTCGTCTTTCCGAAGCGGTTGCGTACGCAAGACCTCAGCACATTGACCTCCATCGTTCTGGTGTTGAGGTCTAACCATGTGAGCGCGATCATTTCGGATCGACGAAGCCCAGTGCTGCCA
>Ga0210406_10005000_pt1 | contig 14002 bp, 11 predicted proteins | sample IncBWC30MmetaG_FD_155454 | JGI IMG/M metagenome (GOLD analysis project Ga0210406, IMG submission 155454) | Forest soil microbial communities from Barre Woods Harvard Forest LTER site, Petersham, Massachusetts, United States - Inc-BW-C-30-M | ecosystem: Environmental > Terrestrial > Soil >... | reverse complement strand
CGAAACCGCCCAGCTGAACCTGGAATATTGCTATATCCACTCGCCGATCCAGGGCCGCGCCGGCGCGCGACTGGTCGACGTCGGAAACGTCGTGCAGGCCAACACGACCGGGTTGCTGCTGATCCAGCGCCTGGATCCGATTTATGCGGACTTCACCATAACCGAGCGCGATCTCCCCAACGTGCAGAAGGAGATGACTCGCGGAACGCTGAAGACCTTCGTGAGGCTGCCCTCCGATCCGGAAGGTCGCGCCCACGGCGGCCAGCTCACATTTCTCGACAACAACGTCCAGAACGGCACGGGCACGGTCTTTTTGCGCGCCACCATCTCCAACCCCGATCATCACTTCTGGCCCGGACAATTTGTCAACGTGAGGCTAGTCCTGGCAACGCAGAAGGGGGCGGTGCTGATCCCCAACCAAGCCACGCAGATCAGCCAAAAGGGTCCCTTCGTCTACGTGGTGAAACCCGACAACACCGCGGACCTTCGACTCGTGACCTTGGGCCAACGGCAAGGCGACAACGTCGTAATTACCAAAGGTGTTGCCGCGGGAGAGAACGTCATCGTGGCCGGCCAGATGACCGTAGTTCCGAACAGCAAGGTGCGTGTGGATACCGTGGGCGCTGGGCCTGCAGGGGGCACGCCGGCGGGTGCACCTGCGAGCACAAGCACAAAGTAATGGGGACGAAGATCCATGAATCTGTCTGAACCATTTATTCGCCGCCCGGTGATGACCGCGGTGCTCACCATCTCGGCCATAGTTTTTGGTGTGCTCGCTTACTTTGCTTTGCCGGTCAATGACCTGCCGGCCGTCGATTATCCCGTCATTCAAGTCAGCGTAGGCTATCCCGGCGCAACGCCAGAGACCATGGCGAACAATGTGGCCACCCCGCTCGAGCGTCAGTTCATGCAGATTCCCGGCCTTCAGTTGGTGACCTCCAACAGCGGACAGGGGCACTCGAGTTTCGTCCTGCAGTTTGATCTCTCCAAGAATGTGGATGCCGCGGCAACCGACGTTCAGGCGGCCATTACGCGCGCGACGGCGCAACTCCCCGTGGATTTGCCGAGTCCGCCCACCTTCACCAAGACCAATCCTAACGACCAGCCTATCATGTACGTCGGGATCACCAGCGACAGCGCCACGCAGGGCCAGCTCTTCGACTACGCCAATACGCAAGTCGGCGAGCGCATCAGCATTCTCCCTGGCGTGAGCCAGGTGGCCGTGTACGGCGCGCAGTCCGCGGTGCGCATCAAGGCCGACCCTTCCGCGATGGCCGCGCGCAGTCTGACCATTGATGATTTGACGGCGGCGCTGAAGAACGGCACCAGCACCACGGGAGCAGGCCAATTTGACGGCGCGCATCACACCTTCTTGCTTCAGCCTGAAGGGCAACTCAGCGAAGCCAGCCAGTATGAGGATTTAATCGTCAGGCAAGGCAACGGGGCTCCGGTCTACCTGAAAGACGTCGCCACTGTAAAGAACGGATTGCAAGACGAACGCATCAGCATGCGCTTTTGGTACCGCGGACACGAGGTTCCGGCCGCTACTGTGGTCGTTGCGGTTTTCCGGCGCGCGGGATCAAACGCCGTCGAGGTTGCCAAATCCATCCGCGACCTCCTTCCCACGGTGCAGGCCCAGCTCCCCAGTTCTGTAGGCATCGTTCCCATTTATGACCGTTCGCAAGGCATCGTGAACAGCGTCAAGGATGTTCAGGAGACGCTGTTCGTCGCGTTCGCCTTGGTTGTCCTGGTGATCTTTATTTTTCTAGGCCGCGCGCGCGACACCTTGATCCCGGTAGTGGCGCTGCCTCTCTCGCTCCTGCTCACCTTCGTGGTCATGGGCATCCTGGGTTACAGCCTGGACAACCTTTCCTTAATGGCCCTGACGCTGGCCATCGGATTCCTGGTCGATGACGCCATCGTCTTCCTGGAAAATACCGTTCGCCTCATGGAGAGCGGCCTTAGCGCCCTCGAAGCCTCTCTACAATCCGCAAGGGAAATCAGCTTCACGATTCTGGCCATGACCATTTCCCTGGCCGCCGTATTCCTCCCGCTGGTCTTTATGAGCGGGCTGGTCGGGCGCATTTTTCGCGAGTTCTCCATCACCATCATCGTTTCGATTTTCGCCAGCGGCATCGTTTCGCTGACGCTCACGCCGTTGATGTGTTCCGGCCTGCTTCAGGTCCACGGGGAGCGGGCGAAGAAGAACTGGATCGAGCGCGTCATCGGCGGCGCAGAAAAAAGGGTGCTAGCCGTCTACGGGCGTTGGTTGTGGTTTTTCCTTCGGCATCGCTGGATTTCCCTGGCGATTTGGGTGGTTTGCCTGCTGGGAACCGGCTACCTTTTCTATATCGTCCCGAAGTCCTTCCTCCCCGTCGGCGACAGTTCCTTCGCCCTCGGCGTGTTCATCGCTCAGGAGGGTACGTCGCACTACGAAATGCATACCCACCAAAAGGAGGTTGAGGAAGTCCTCCATACCAACCCCGCGGTGGACATGACCTTCACCATGAGCGGCAACAATGCATTTTTCCCCGCCAACCAAGGCTTGATTCTCGCGTTTCTGAAGGCTCCCGATAAGCGTCCTCCCATTGACGCCGTAACTGGGCAGTTGATGGGACAGTTGAACTCCAAAATCCCCGGTCTGGTCACATTTCTTAAACCCCAGCCCGTGCTGCAGATCAGCACCGGAGCCACAGCGCAGTTGCAGGGCCAGTTTGCTTATTCCATTTCCGGGATCGATCCGAACGAAGTCTATGCCAGCACGGCAACCTTGATGCGCAAAATGTACGAGTTCCCGGGGTTCCTCTTTGTCAACTCCGACCTGTTCAACCATACCCCAAATCTGCAGGTCGACATCCTCCGCGAGCAATCCAAGACCTACGGCGTCTCGGAGACGAGGGTTCTGAATCTTCTGCACCAAGCGTACTCGCAGAACTACGTCTATCTCATCAAGAAGCCCACCGACCAATACCAGGTGATCCTGGAAGTTGCCGACGATCAGCGTTCCGAGCCTCAGGACCTTCATCTGCTGTATATCAAGAGCGACGACGGATTGCGCATGGTTCCGCTCAACACCCTGGCGACTTGGCACACGATGTTGGGCCCGCAATCCGTCAATCACATCAACCAGTTCACAAGCGCCACGCTGTTCTTCAATTTGAAGCCGGGCTATTCCATCGGGCAGGCAACTGATTTCGTGGAGAAGGCTGCGAAGCAAGTCTTGCCGGCGGGAATTCGCGGCGAGTTCCGGGGCGAAGCGCTTACGTTCCGCGACACGGTATCAAGCCTCACCATCCTCATGTTTCTCGCGGTCTTTGTCATGTACGTGATTTTGGCCATTTTGTACGAGAGCTACTTGCATCCCATCACCGTGCTCTCCTCGTTGCCGGTTGCGCTCGTCGGCGGCCTGCTGACCCTGTGGCTGTTTGGCTCCGAGGCTTCTTTATACGCGTTCATCGGCATGTTCATGCTCATGGGCATTGTGAAGAAAAACGGAATCATGATCGTGGACTTCGCGCAACAGCGGGTCGAGCACGGTGCACCAGACGATGAAGCGATTCACGAGGCCAGCATGGAGCGCTTCCGTCCCATCATGATGACCACCATGGCGGCGCTCATGGGCGCCCTGCCCATCGCCCTCGGCTACGGGGCGGATGGCGCCTCGCGCCGGCCGCTCGGACTGGTGGTGGTCGGCGGCCTGATTGTGTCGCAGTTCATCACCCTTTTCATTACTCCGGCGATCTATCTCTATCTCGAAGAGTTCCAGGAAAAGGTCCTGAATCGTTTTGCCTTCTTCCGGGCGCGACATTCGCGGCCTGCGGGCGCAGCCGTCCCGGTACACGCCACTGCGGAGGCCGTGCCTCATGGCGATTGAGTTTTTTTTTGCTGCTTCCTGAATCGCTCGCAAGCGCTGGCGTTCCCACAAAAATAAAATGAATTCCCGCTGAATCTCCAGTAGGATTCAGCCATGCTCACACACTTCGTTTCGCGACGCTCCTTTCTCGCTATTTCGGCGGTTATGCCGTGGGCGCTCTCGGCCCGCGCGGCGAAATCGATTCCGACGGGACTCGAACTCTATTCCGTACGCGAGGGATTGAAGAAGGATCCCGAGGGCACGGTACGCGCCGTCGCGCAGATGGGATATCAAGGCGTCGAGTTCTACGCGCCCTATTTCGAATGGTCCGAGAGTCAAACCAAGCAGATGAGAAAGCTTCTGGACGATCTCGGCATCCGCTGCTTCTCGACACACAACGACAGTCCGTTCCTTAGCCCGGAAAAAATAGGACGGACGCGCGACATGAACCTGATTCTGGGAAGCAAATACGTAGTGATGTCTTCTTCGAATCCGAAGCCTGGCCTGGACGGCTGGAAGGCCATCGCCGATGACCTGAATGCCGCTGCGGAGCAGCTTGAACCATCGGGATTGAAGGCGGGATACCACAATCACGAACTGGAATTCACTCCCCTAGAAAACAAGCGGCCGATCGAAATCCTTGCCAAAAACACGAAACCCTCGATCATGCTCCAACTCGATGTGGGCACTTGCCTGAAAGCAGGCTCCGATCCAGTGGCGTGGATTCGCGCGAATCCCGGCAGAATCCGCTCTCTTCATCTGAAGGACTGGTCGCCGGAACCGGCGAAGGGCTACAGCGTTCTGTTTGGTGAAGGCGCGGCACCGTGGAAAGAAATCTTCGAAGCGGCCGAAATCGTTGGCGGGGTCGAGTACTACCTGATCGAACAGGAAGGGAGCCGGTTTGCGGAACTCGAAACCGCGCGGCGTTGCTTGCAGTCTTTCCGACTCGTCCATCCGGAGTGATTTCCGCCCTGGATTCGAATTGGTCCCCACTTTTCACTGGCTTGGCCGCGCGCGCAGGCGCTACACAGGAGATTGTTCAGGATTTCCGCGCGAAGCTATTTCGCAGAATGGCGGCTGGAATCTTGGACAGTGCGAGAATTTCGTCCGCGGCGCCGCGAAGTATGGCTTCGCGCGGCATTCCGAAAACCACACAGCTCGCTTCGTCCTGCGCGATGGTGAAAGCGTTGGCTTGTTTCATCTCCAGGAGACCATCGGCTCCGTCGTCGCCCATGCCGGTCATCAGGATTCCTACCGCGCGGGAACCCGCGGCTTGGGCCACGGAGCGAAACAACACGTTTACGCTGGGGCGATGACGGGACACCAGGGGACCATCACGCACCTCGAGAAAATAGCTAGGGCCGATGCGACGGACAAGCGTGTGGCGATTTCCAGGAGCGATGTAGGCGCGGCCGGGAACAACTTTGTCACCGTCGGCAGTTTCTCTTACTTCGATCCTGCAGATGCCGTCGAGGCGCTTGGCGTAAGCGGCGGTGAAGCCCTCGGGCATGTGTTGAACCGCGACGATTCCGGGACAATCTTCAGGCATCTGTTCAAAAATGTGAAGCAAGGCCTCTGTGCCGCCCGTAGACGCGCCAATGGCCACGATCTGCTCCCGTTGCTGAGTCGCGGCTGAGGGGACCGCATGGGGAATCACGGCATCGGCGGAGTTATACTTCGCGGACTTGCCACGGAGTAACCGAAACTTGTTCAGTCTGGCTTTCGCGGCCGCCCGCACGGTGTCTTCCAACAGGACCGCAGACTCTTCCAGGAATCCACGGATGCCGACCTTCGGCTTGGTGATGAGATCCACGGCGCCAATTTCCAGGGCGCGGATGGCTTCTTCCGTCCTTGGGCCGGTCAGCCCAGAGCACACCACCACGGGAACAGGATTCTGAGACATGAGCTTTTCGAGAAAAGTCATGCCGTCCATGCGAGGCATTTCCAGGTCCAGCAGAATGACGTCTGGCGTGAATTTTTTCATTTTGTCCATGGCGATGATGGGGTCGGCTGCCACGGTGACGCGGAATCCGCGCTTTTCCGAAAGAACCGCCATGAGGACTTGGCGCACAATCGCCGAATCATCCACCACCAGAACGTTTAACAACCCGGTGTTACCCGGGGCGGGGGCGGAGAGGGTTTCGGTTGAATCATGGTGTTTCTGGGAGCTCAAATCGTTTCCTGTTCATGAAGGCCAGCGCCGTAACTGCGTCTGGGCTTCGAGCTACTCCTTCAATCGCGAGCGGCCATTTCGCGGCGCTGAAGAATGCACAGAGCACCGCTGCGGGCCGCAGGAAGTCTCGGAGCCGGAAATACTTTTGGCGCGACGGACTGTAATTTGTCCGCCACACCATGCAAACTTTCTGCATGGCCGAGAAACAGATATCCGTCGGGAGTCAAAAATCTTCCGAGGCGGTCAACCACTTTGATTTTGGTTTCCCATTGGAAATAAATCAGAACGTTGCGGCAAAAGATCAGGTCAAATGGACCGGTAACTGAATACGGTTCTTGGGTCAGATTCATTCGTTGAAATCGGATGACCCTCCGGACATCGTCAGTCGCCTTGATCTTCCCTTTTTCCGGGCCAAAACCCTTGAGCATGAACTTTCGCTGATACTCGACAGGAACATCAGACATTTTCTCGGTGGGCCAGATGCCTGCGGAGGCGCGAGCTAAGACCTTGGTCGAGAGATCCGTGCCGAGAACTTCGATGTTCCACCCGGCGGAAGGTGGAAATTGGGACAAAAGTGTCATCGCCAGCGAATAGGGCTCCTCACCGGTGGAACACGCCGCGCTCCACACCCGCAACGTTCGGCTCCGCTTATTCGCGTCGGCCTTGGCAAGCCATTCGGAGAAGATGCGTTGACGCAAACAATCGAAGGCGGCAGGCTCACGGAAAAAGTGAGTTTCGTTGGTGCAAATGCAATCGAGCATGAGCACCATTTCCTGTGGATCGGCTTTCACGCGCCGGTAGTAGGCGGAGAAGGAGTTCAGTTCCAGGGCACGCAATCTCTTCCACAAGCGGCTGACCAGCATCGCGCGATTTTTTGCGCCAAGGTGGATGCCGGACTCACGGAGGACGAGCGCCTGGAAGAGCGCGAACTCCCCCGCCGCGAGATCCGGAATCGCTTTTGGCAGCAACGACCGGGAATGCGCCGTGGTTTCTCCATAGCTCATCAGGTCGCCTCTGGCTGGCCCTCTACAATTCCGCTGGCGTCAATCGGTATATCCCCTGCGGGCGATTGAAGAGCGGAAACGGTCAGCAGTTCGACGCTGCTCAAGACGCTGTCGATGTTCAATATGAGGGCAAACTTTTTGCCGAGTTTGCCCATACCAAAGAGATATTCCAAGCGCACCCTGGTGCCGAATGCCGGCGGCTCTTCGATATCTTTAGGAGCAAGATCAATAACCTGGTTGACGGCATCCGCGATTATTCCCATCACGGCCCGTTCGGAGTCCTGCTCGACCTCAACGATGACGATACAGGTTGTTTTGGTGACGGGGCGCTCCTCGAGGCCGAAACGCACCGCAAGATCGACCACTGGCACAACGTTGCCACGCAGGTTGATGACGCCACGAATCCAGTGTGGCACTTTGGGCACTTTGGTGACGGTCGTGTACTCGATGATCTCTTTCACTCGCTGAATGTTGACGGCGTATTCCTCATCGGCAAGGAAAAAGGTCAGGTATTGCTGCTGAACTGTTTCTTCTTTCTCTTTGATATCCATAAGTCTCCTCGGCAGCTTAGATTCGGGCGAAGGATTCGGCGTAGTCGCCGTTTGGCTTTCCCGCGTTCTTTGAGGAGCCATGGTTGTCGTCGTCTTTAAATTCCTGAAAATGCGGCTTATCGATCTTCTGCTTCTTGCCGGGGCGGTGATTGCCATGCGCGCTGACACGGAAGAAGCTGATCATGTCTTGCAAGGCTTCGGCTTGTGACGCGAGTTCTTCCGCGGTGCTGGAGAGTTCCTCGGCCCCAGCGGCGTTGCGCTGAGTAACGATGCCGACCTGGCTGATCGCGCCGTTAATCTGGCTGACACCAGCGGCCTGCTCTCTCGAAGTTGCGGCTACTTCCTGAACCAAGTCCGCGGTCTTCTGAATTGCGGGGACCAGTTCGGCGAGCAGTCCGCCCGAACGCTCCGCGATCTGCACGTTAGCGGCGGCCAAGCCGCCGATCTCCTGAGCCGCGGTGCGGCAGCGTTCCGCGAGATTACGGACTTCGCCGGCGACGACGGCAAAGCCGCGGCCATGTTCACCGGCGCGCGCGGCTTCGATTGCCGCGTTCAACGCCAGCATGTTGGTTTGATAGGCGATTTCTTCAATGACGGCAATTTTTTCAGCAATCAGTTTCATTGCGGAAACTGATTCCTGGACGGCCTGGCCGCTCTGCCCGGCGTCTTGAGCGCCCTTGCGCGCGGTCTGCTCCATCTTGCGGCTGTTTTCGGCGTTTTGAGTGACGGAAGCACTCATCTCTTCCATGCTGCTGGTGACCTGCTCGACGGCAGCTGCTTGTTCGCTGGTGCCCTGAGAAACGATGCTGGCGGAAGAAGCCACCTGCGCCGCCGCGGTGCTCACCGAGCCAGCGCCCATGCGGACTTCGCCGATCATTTCGTTGAGCTTGCCGGTCATCTTGGCCATGGCACCGAGCAAGCGGCCGATCTCATCGCCGCGATCGGCGTTGATGGACTTGGTCAGATCACCGGCGCTGATGTTCTCGACGATTTCGACCACTTCCTGGATTGGCTTGGTGATGCCGCGTGAGATGACCAAAGTGATGACGATGCTGACAAAGATGGCAACCACGGAGAAAATGACGAGGGTTGAAACGGTCGTCTTGGCAATCTCCTCGACCATCGGAACCAGGACTTCGGCATGACGATTCGTGAGTTCGGTGGCAGTATCCTCCAGGCGATGGATGGAGTCTTTGTATTGGGAGATTGTCTGGTTGCACTCCTGTGGCGTATGGAGCTTGCCCTGTTCGATCAGGCCCAGGACTTTTGTGAAGCCGCCCTCGTAGATAACCATGTCAGCGCGCATGGATTGCACGGCCAGCTTGTCCTCGGCCGTGAGCTGAAACTTATCGAGTTCCGCGAGTACGTCATGCAGCTTCTGCTGCTGGGCTCGCCATTTAGATACATAGTCGATTCTGACTTGAGGCTCGTCCATGTTGAGTTCGGTATCTTTCTCAAACCGGCGCAATTCCAGCGTGGTGGACTTGACGCGTGCGGCGAGAGTGACGATCTTGGCGTCCCCATTGAGGACCCTGAGGGTTTCCCGGGTAATGGCTTCGAGTCCCCAATAGCCGCTGAGGCCCATCGAGATGAGAACTAAAACGATCAGGCCGAAGCCAATCGCCAAGCGTTTTCCAACAGACAGATTCTTCAACATGAACATCTCCTTAGATCGAAAATTCAAAGTGCGACCTGAGCCGCCTTCTATCTTCCACGAATGGCCCTACTGCGAAATCAATTCGGCGCTCCGGCGTATCGCTTCCCCACAAAGTGCCGGCACATCGAGAATCAGCGCCACACGCCCGTTGCCAAGAATCGTCGATCCAGAGACACCGCGAATCCCCTGAAACAATCGTCCGAGTGGCTTGATCACGGCTTGTTGCTCGCCTAGCAGCTCATCAGCAGCCAAGCCGGCCCGCCCGCCCTGATACTCAACGACAATAACTTTTTCCCGCTCGGCTGCTTTTCCACCGCATTCGAAAAGATCGCGGAGCCGCACGTAAGGCAGGGCTTCCCCGCGTAAGTTGATGACCCCGCCTTCCTCGGAGCAATGCCTCTCACGGGGGAGCTCGAGGCATTCCTGCACAGAGCCGAGGGGAATCACGTAGGTTTCCGTGCCGACTCTCACGGCAAAGCCATCGATAATGGCTAGCGTGAGAGGTAGACGTATGGTGAAAGTAGTCCCCTGGCCCTTTTGGCTGGCCACGTGGATGGCGCCGCTCAGGGCATTTACATTGCGGCGCACCACGTCCAGGCCGACGCCACGGCCGGAAAGTTCGGAGACCTTGTCGGCCGTCGAGAAACCAGGCTGAAAGATAAGGTTGTGGATTTCCGTTTCGCTTAAACGGGCGCCCTCAGGAATGATTCCTCGCTTCCGCGCGTGCTGGAGAATGCTCTCGTGATCGAGGCCCGCCCCGTCGTCGGATATTTCAATGACGATGCTCCCGGAGTCGTGAAAGGCTTTGAGGACAATTTTGCCGCTAGGATCTTTTCCCGCGGCGCGGCGGACTTCTGGTGATTCCAACCCGTGGTCCACGGAATTCCGGATCATATGCATCAGCGGATCATGAATTTGTTCGAGAATTGTGGTGTCGACTTCGACGCCCTCGCCCACGATCAGCATGCGAGCAAGCTTGCCGCTCTTCCTGGCAGTGTCGCGAACACTTCGAGCAAAGCGATGGAATATCGGCCCCACTGGGACCATGCGAATCTTCATCACCAGCTCTTGCAGGTCGAGGAACAACGCTTCCAGACCGTGCTGGGTTTCAAGGAGTTCACTTCCGCTGGCTGTCCCGACGTACTTTTCCTCGAGCCCGCGTCGCAAACGACCTTGGCCAATCGCAAATTCCACCGTCAAGTTTAGCATGCGGTCCAGTTTGGCTACGTCGACCCTCAGATTCTGTACTGTAGCTTTCGCCACGGAGGCGCCGTCGGCGGTAGCTGGAAATAACGAAGCAGGGCTCTCTACCGTCGCTGGCGCTTCAGTATTCTTGAATTCTGCGGTCATTTCAGCGAGTTGCGTGCTCAACTGCTCGTGCTCAGGGAGAACACCCTCTTCTCCGCCCACCGCCCTCTTGGTCATTTGCCGCAGGGCATCTACAGATTGGAGCAAGGCATTGATCACTCTCTGTGTAAGAAGCTCAGCATGGCTGCGGCAAAGATCCAGAAGATCTTCAAGGCTGTGCAGGAATCGGGCGAGCGCGGTGAAGTCCAATAGGGAGGCGTTGCCTTTAATGGTATGCGCCGCTCGAAAGAGAGAAGCGATCAATTCGCGATCATCGGGATGGGCCTCTAACGCCAACAGAGATTGCTCCATCTCTGCGAGGCATTCCTCGGTTTCCATCCGAAACGACTGCAACAACATTTCGCGGTTGATTTCCATGATTCCTCTAAAGAGTCTTAGCCAGGGATTCGCCGGAGCCGGTGCAGAAAACGATTCGTTGACCCCGATCCGCGCCCACCTCGGTGGAAACCACGGGGATCCGCGCCTTCACCAGCATTTCGAGAGCGACTTCAACGTTGCGGCTACCCAGGTGCTGTTCTCTGTGCGAATTTGCATCACGCATGGAATCAAACAAGCAGCCACCTCCGAAAACCTTGGCGCGAAGCTGTCTGCGATCGGCACCCGCTTCGAGGAGCTTTTGTAACAAAACAGAGACGGCGACATCGCCGTAACGGGGAGACTGCGCCCCCTTGCCATCCCACGTAGGCAGCAAGTAATGCGTGGCACCGCCGATTCCGCTTGCGGAGTCCCAAATGCAAACTGCAACGCAAGAACCGAGAATCAACACGACGGAATGCCCTTCCGCCGAAACGAAAACCTGACCGGCATGGAGAAAGTGAGAATTTGAAGAGGCAGGATCATGGCTCGCGGTGGCCAGCGGCGCCGTGAGCGCCGGCAATCCCGATTTGGATGTCGGAAGAAGACTCATGTTGCTATCTGTTTCCCCTGTAATCTTTGAAAGTGAATGGCCACGGCCGCGTAGGTTTCCAGAAATTTCAACAATTCATAGTCGACCCATTCCAGACAGTTCTTCTGGGGAAGCAGGCCAAAGATGGCGATTACGCCAACAACTCCGCTGCTTGACTTTAGAACTATGCAAGCCGTTAGGTTTTTCTCGTGGGAGAGCAGAACACCATCTGGCTGCCGCTCTTGAAATTGGCTTATCCCCTGGTGCACCGCCCGACCGAACATCCCGGCTCCGGATTCGAATGGTTGCAGTACGCTTGTCTCCAAGCCCCACGACCACGCCAGGGAAAAAGTTTCGGTAGCGGCGAGATAGTTGAAAATGGCAATTTCCTCTGAACCAATCAGATTGGCGATAATTTCTGCCACGGCTTCATACACGTCGCCCTGTTCTAGAGTCTGAACCAGACGCGTGCTCGCGGCGCTGAGCCGCCCAAGGAGGAAATGATTCCGTTCCAGTTGCTCGCGAACAGAGCGCTGTTGAACGCGCAGGCACAATTCTTCCGTACCGGAAGGAATGACTGAGTTTCCATTTGCCGGCTCTGTCCGGCCGGTTCCCTGAATGGACGCGCTGCGTTCATTTTCTGCGGCTCTCATCTTTTGTCCTCGCTGCTCCTGAGTGAGATCTGCATCGTGTCCAAGACGTTCTTAATTACTCGCCGAGATAGGCTTTCAACAAATCGAGCAGCTCGACGTCGTTCACGGGTTTCGTAAGGTAGTCGCTGCACCCACTGGCGTATCCTTCCTGCACGTACTGTTCTTCGCCACGAGTCGTCAGCAAGATGACCGGTATCTTTTCCGTCGCCTTGTCTTTCTTCAGGATTCGGCAAGCTTCAAGCCCGGTCATTCTTGGCATTACGATGTCCATAAGGATCAGGTCCGGCTGTTCCTCACGCGCTCTCTCCACCGCTTCCTTACCGTCAACGGCGCTGACCAGCACGTAGTTCGTTTTTTGACTGAATATCATCCTGTTCACCAACCGCGCGGTGCAGGAGTCATCTACAAGAAGAATTTTCTTCGTCGCCATTACTTTCTCTCCCTTTGCCCTCACCTAGTTGATCTCCCTCGGGAGCCTCATCTTCGGCTAGGCTGTAAGAACGGTGTCGCTCGTATTCAGCTCGTTGCACTAAACTCGCCAGCCGCGCTGGGGGCACTTTTTATTCCACGGCCGCGTTCAACTCCCTGGTGGCAGATCCTCGCCCACATGTTCACTAGTCGCGGGAGATTTTGCATTCGACGCTTTTTCCATTTCGCCGCGGATTCTTGGGAAAAGTCGGCAAACCTCTTCCATGAGTCTTTCCGGCATCTCACTCTTCTCCACAAACCCATCAACGCCGCATCGCAAGCATTCTTCCTGCACTCCATGGCCCCGCAATTCCGTGAATATCAGGATGCGCAACTCCGGAAACAATTTGCGCAACTGAGTCGCCGCTTCCAGGCCCGTCATGCGAGGCATGCACAGGTCCGCCAGAACCAATTCCGGACGAAAGCACTCGGTTTGCTGTATGGCGTGCAAACCATCTTTGGCGGTCCCCACGATCTCGAACTGTCCTGTGAACTCGAGATAGCCGCAAATCGAACGCAGAGCCGTCCTCGAATCATCGGCAACGACAACGCGAATCTTGCCGTCACTCGACTCCATTGCGCGCTCCTTCGGGACATTTAGCCCTTTCCCTCGGTGAAGAGTGTGCCCTGTCCGCAGACGACATGATATTCAGCAGATTCCTTAAGGGGTTTCCTGTAGGAAGGGACAGGTAGTCATTTGCCCAAAATGATGTGATGGCGAACTGCGCATGACACAAGCTAGGTATTCGAATGGAAACTCAGCTCGGACAAGACTTTGGCGCGATCTGTCAAGGCCCCTTTCACCAGTCGAATGCGCAGACGCAAAAGGCAACAAAAATGTGATATAGGTGTGTGGCATCAACCTGGCAGAAAGAAAAAATCATGAGTGCGGGGCGCGCCGGCTTGCTTGCTCGCTGTTGCTCATTGTTAGGGTATGTGAGCCAAACAAGGGTGCGTCGCTTGGAAGGTAGGCCATGACTGCATCTAATTCCGACACTGTCGTTCGAGCGCTAAACGACTTTCGTATCGAAATCCCGTCGTGGGGCTTCGCCAATACCGGGACGCGCTTCGGCAAGTTCATTCAACCCGCCGCCGCCACCACCGCAGAAGAAAAGTTCAGCGATGCCGGCCAGGTTCACTCCCTTACCGGCGTATGTCCAACAGTGGCACTGCACGTTTTGTGGGACTTCCCGAAGGGAATCCAGAGTGTCAGTGACATCCAGAATTTCTCCGAGCGCTATGGCGTGCGAGCGGGATCCATCAATCCCAATCTTTTTCAGGATCAGGAATACAAATACGGCTCCTTTGGTAATCCCGATCCCGCCGTGCGAGCGCATGCCTTCCGCCACACGAAAGACAGTATCGAGATTGCGCGACGATTGCAGAGCC
>Ga0210406_10004999_pt1 | contig 14006 bp, 9 predicted proteins | sample IncBWC30MmetaG_FD_155454 | JGI IMG/M metagenome (GOLD analysis project Ga0210406, IMG submission 155454) | Forest soil microbial communities from Barre Woods Harvard Forest LTER site, Petersham, Massachusetts, United States - Inc-BW-C-30-M | ecosystem: Environmental > Terrestrial > Soil >... | reverse complement strand
TTCAGGCATGTCGACGATTTGGCCATCCGGCGCGCTGGTCCACACAAGCGACGATGTGGCCCGTATCAGGGCACGGTAGCGCTCTTCAGCGATGGCTAGCGCTGTGATATCGGGCCGCGATGCGAGCTCATCACAGGCGGTCATCCCGCATCTCCGAGCGATATGCGAAGAATGAGCTAAGGTATTCAAGGAGCTTGGCAAATACGCCGCGATTCGCCGGTTCATGAGTTCACCTCGGCGCCGGGTAAGGTAAACTGAAATACGGCGCCTCCGCGTTCATTCGCGTCCACCCGCAGCCGCCCTCCGTAAGCTTTGCTGATAGACCAGCTAATCGCCAGGCCCATTCCTACGCCGCTATGTTTCGTGGTGTAGAAACGCTTGAAAAACTCGCGATGCCGCGGATCAATGCCCGGCCCGGAATCGCGCACTGGTACAAGCACGCCCTTCGTCTGAGTCTGGTAAGTGCCGGTAAGTGCCGATCGATAGGTCGCGTGACGCCGCCTGAGCTCCTTTAGACTTGAACATCCACCCATAGCGTAAGCATGACGAAATTCGGTCGGCACCGACAAGGCAAAATGCGCTAGACGCGGTAAAATTGGGTAAAATGAGGTAAAAGAGGGATAGGAACCAAGGCATCCTGGATGAGCGGACGCATAATTTCGTTTGGCCCGTTCTCGATCCTCCCAGAGCAGCGGCTTCTACTTGAGGACGACAGGCAGGTACGGCTCGGCAGCCGCGCCTTCGACATTCTTGTCTTTCTTGTCGAGCGCGCCGGTGAGGTGGTCGGCAAGGACGAACTGATCGCTCGCGCCTGGCCGAAGACCATCGTTGATGAAGCCAATCTGAAGATCCAGGTCGCCGCTTTGCGTCGGTCCCTCGGCGATGGGCAACACGGTCGGCGCTACGTCGTCACTGTGCCGGGACGCGGCTACAACTTCGTCGCCCCGGTACGCCACGAGGAACAAGGGCGCTCCCCGGTGTTAGCGCTGGCCGTCGCGCCGGCGGGGGTGCACAATCTGCCGTTCGCGGTCACCCGGATGATCGGCCGCGAGGATGCCGTGGCAACCCTAGTCTCGCTGTTACCGCGTGAGCGAATGGTGACCATCGTCGGAGCAGGGGGTATCGGCAAGACCACGGTTGCTCTCGCCGTCGCGGAGCGCATGATCAGCGGCTATGAGCATGGCGTCTGGCTGATCGATTTGGCCCCGCTCAGCGACCCGCACCTGGTGCCAAGCGCGGTGGCAACGGTGCTTGGCCTCAGCATCCGCACTGAGAATCTCCTGCCCGGCCTGGTTGCCGGGCTGAGAGACAAGCGGATGCTGCTGCTGATCGACAATTGCGAGCACGTCGTTGACGCAGCGGCCAGCCTGACCGTGGCCGTCCTCGGCGGGGCGCCAGGCGTCAATGTCATGGCGACCAGCCGGCAGCCACTCAGCGTCGCGGGCGAGCGCACGTACCACCTCGGAGCGCTCGGCAGTCCGCAACCGTGGGGTCGACTGACGGCTACTGAAGCAGCGGCGTATCCTGCTGTGCAGCTCTTTGTCGAGCGTGCCGCCGCCATCCTCCAAGACTTCACACTGACCGATTCGAATGCCGTGCTGGTCGGGGAGATTTGCCGACGGCTGGACGGCTTGCCACTGGCGATCGAGTTTGCCGCACCACGTATTGAGGTGCTTGGGATCGAGGGCCTTGCCGCGCGCCTAGACGGAAGCCTGCCGCTGTTGGGAACGCGGCGTCGCACCGCAATACCGCGACACCGGACGATGCGGGCCGTCATCGATTGGAGCTACGATTTGCTGAACCGGGAAGAGCAACGGTTTTTTCAGGCTCTCGGCATCTTTTCTGGCGGCTTCACAGCGGAGGGTGCTGCTGCTGTGGCGCTGGACTTGTCCAATGAAGCTATCGAGACAATCGATCGCCTAGCCGATCTGATTGAAAAATCGTTAGTCGCGGTTGATGTCAGCGGCGTCAAACCGTGGTTCCGTCTGCTGGAGACGACCCGCGCGTATGCGATCGAGAAACTCGCCGACTGCGGCGACCGCGAAGGGATCGCCCGCCGCCACGCCGAGTACTACCGTGACCTTTTCGAACGCGCCGAACGTGAAGCGGCTGCGGGGCCTACTAGCGAATGGCTGGCCCACTACGCCCGGGAAATCAACAATCTGCGTGCGGCGCTCGAATGGGCATTGCTGCCCGGCGGCGACGACTCAATTCGGGTGGCGCTGACCGTCGCAGGGATTCCGCTATGGTTGCAACTTTCAATGATGGAGGAATGCCGTAGCCGCATTGAGCAGGCGCTCACTTTAGCACGTGAGACGCCAATTGATGCCCGCGCCGAGATGAAACTTCAGGCCGCGCTGGGCGCGTCGCTGCTGTTTACCAAAGGTATAGTCCCCGCGGCCAGGCAGGCCTGCGCTGCGGCTCTCCACCTCGCCGAATCGCTCGGCGACACCGAATACCAGCTGAACGCGTTGTGGCAGACTTGGATTCATCACACGAATACCGGCGAATACGCCGCCTCTCTCGCCGTAGCCCAAAAACTTTACACCCTCTCGCTGGAGCATGCCGACCGAGCCGTCCTGCCGATCGCGGATCGAATGATTGGAACCTCGTATCATTACCTGGGCGATCAAACCAAAGCTTTGCGACATATTGAACGGATGTTGAACGCCGACGTCGATCCGCAACTGCGCTCCCGGATCGTCTGGTTCTGGTTCGATCAAAAGATCGCAGGCCGCATCGTGCTGGCGCGGATTCTCTGGCTGCAGGGGTTCGCTGACCAGGCGTGGCTCATCGTGCAGAGCGCCATCCGCGATGCGGAGGCGCTCAACGACCCGGCTACCTTGTGCTACGCCTTGTCCCACGGCGGCTGCCTGGTCGCGCTGTGGCTGGGAAATCTGGCCGCGGCAGAACGTTACGCGGAAATGCTGCTGGATATTTCGAGAAAGTACGGCTTTGCGCCTTGGAATGATTTCGCCTCTCGTTTAAAAGGAGTTGTACTCGTCAAGACAGGCGACCTCAACGGCGGGGCGCCATTGCTGCGTGCCGACCTCGACGAGGTCGCCAACTCCAACTCTGGCCTTTGGCTCCTGACTGGTCTTAGTCAGATGGCAGAAGCCCTGGGCCGCGCGGGGCGGTTCGTCGATGCACTGGAAACGGTTGAGAGGGGCATCGAGCGGTCCCAAGGAGGTTGGCTCGCACCCGAGTTGTTGCGTATCAAAGGCGAGCTTCTTTTATTGCAAGGCACTTCGGGAACCACAGAAGCGATGGAGAACGTCTTCCGGCAGGCGCTCGCTGAGGCTGGTCGGCAGGAGGCGTTGTCTTGGGAATTGCGCACGGCGACCAGCCTCGCCCGCTCGCTGAGCCGTCAAGGCCGCGCGGCCGAGGCCTCCGCCTGCCTGCGACCGATCTACACTCGCTTCACGGAAGGCTTTGGTACCGCCGATCTTCTCGAGGCGCAACAATTATTGGACGACTTGGGAAATCATAGGAGGCCGCATCCTTAAGAGGCGGCGTTCGTTGCGTGCTGGTACACAAGAAAATACCCGCAGACGTCGGCTTGGCTCGCAATGACATTCCGGAACCGATATAAAATTCTGGACCTGCTACATCCATTCACCGGCTTTGTTGATACCGCCGAGGGTCTCCGCAGCGTTTCAGGATCGTTCCTATCCAGTAGCTAGTGGGCTGTGAACAACGCATTAAACGCGCAAGCTTGTAATCTGATATTAGGGTTTCTCGCGAAACGCGGATCATGATTCGGTGGTCGCATCGGAGGGAACGTTGTGACGAAAGAAACCGCAGCAACATCCAATCGCCGATTCGTAGACGTTCGTTGGATGAGACTGTTGTAGAACAACATTGGAGCAAGAGCGGTCGGTTGGCAGTCGCCTTCCTCCAAGCGAGACGGGTTTGTCGTCCTGGATCAGAAGACGCTGACGCGGCAGCAGACGGAATGGCCCAGTCGAGAAACTCGTCTCGGGGAGGGTCGCGGTAAAGCGTTGTCCGTCGTCTCCTGCGTGGACGCGGAGGGCTGGGGGTCTTCTCCCTTGCCGGGGATCGCCATTCCGGCCTACCGTTTCCCGAAGGGAACAAAGCGGCTTGGTCGCCCAACATCCCAATATAATGAGCTGAAACCACCGCTGTCGCAATCAGGAGAGGACCGTGAGCGGGCATCCCCGCCCTGTGACCTATCATCGCTTTAAACGGACCCTGGATCGACGGCCTCCAGATGCTTTTTTGGCCGCTCGCGTGACGCTCGGCCAATATACGGGTGCAATCTGAAACAAAAAAGTACAGTAATTGCCTCTTTCGAATTCGTCTGGCTGTTTCCTGCCTTCAATCATTTGCGTGATCACCCGCGTGGTTCTCCAAACGTTCAACGGAGCGAACCGAACTGCCTGCCGATGGACGAACGTCCAAAAATTTTGGCTGCTGGTCGCTGAATTGCAGCCGAAGCCCGCGGCCTCAGTAGAACGGTTCCGCGCTTGGCTTCGGCGATTCCCGATCACTAATCGTTGGGGACGTCCCAGTGAGTGGCACATCTTCGCCGTCGACCCTTCAACTTTATGTTTGCCTTACATAACCAAGTCAGATAGCCTTTTGAGTAGAGCTGACATACGGACGAGCCGACGTTTCGCTTTCAAATTAAATTTGGCGACAGCGTGCTCGTGCGTCGGCAGGCAATTATCTTTAACCTGTAATTTTTGGTCTGAAGAGCGGCCGGAGAATTCATGCTCGTCACGCGACAACACCCTACTCGCCGCGGCGTGCTGAAGTCGGCGGCGCTTGGCTCGGCGGCTGCCATCACGGCGCCATATGTCAAGGACACTTATGCTGCTGGCACGGTGAGGATCGGCGCCTGGGACCATTGGATCCCCGACGCCAACGGCACACTCACGTCGCTGTGCAGCGAGTGGAGCGTCAAGAATAACGTTGAGGTGAAGATCGACTACATCACCTCCCTGGGCGATAAGCTGCCCATCACCGCGGCTGCCGAGGCGCAAGCTGGCAGCGGTCACGACATCGTGCACCACCCGGTCTGGAACATCGGCGTCCACGCCGAGAAGCTTGAGCCGCTCGACGACGTCGCCGGCGAGCTTATCCACAAGTACGGTCCGATCAATCCGGAGTTTGAATATCTTGGCAAGATCGAGGGTACTTGGCGTGGAATACCATCTACGAGGGGGTGCCTGCTGTACCCGTGCTGCTCGCGCTTAGATCTCTACAAGACTTATGCTGGCATCGACTTGCGCGATATTTTTCCCGCAGACGAATCAAATTGGAACCAGGCCAAGCTCGATAGCTGGAGCTGGGATACGTATCTCACATCTGCCGAAAAACTACACAAGGCGGGATATCCAGTCGGCTTGCCGATGGGCCAGACCAGCGACTCGGTGAACTGGGTCGGTGCACTCTTCCGCGCTTATGGCGTCGTCATGGTTGACGCTGAGGACAATATCAGGGTCAATTCAGATGAGAGCCGCGAGGCGATGGAATACCTCAAGAAGCTGATGGCGGTGAATCCGCCCGAGGTGTACGCGTGGGATGATGCCGGTAATAATCGCTGGCTCATTTCCGGCAGGGGTGCCGGGATCATGAACGCTCCGAGCGCCTGGGCGGTCGGCAAACGCGACAACCCGAAAGTGGCAGAGAGTTGCTGGCATCACCCGATGCCGAAAGGTCCGAAGGGCCGCTTCGCAGCCGAGGTGCCGAGCTTTTACGGGTTGTGGAGTTTCTCTAAGAGCAAATCCGCGGCGAAGGAGCTGCTACTCTACCTCTCGCAAAAGCCTGCGGTCACCAAGCTCGTGCAAGCCTCGTTAGGCTACGATCTGCCCGCCTTCAAAACCATGCATGACCTCGACATCTGGAAGACCGTCGGGCCGCCGGTCGGCACTGTTTATGGCTATCCGCCGCGTGCCGACGAGGAAACCTCGATCGCTGGGGCGCCGGCACGCATGGAAGTCGGGGCGCGAATCTACAACCAGGCGATCAATAGCGTGATGGTGTCCAAGTTCACGCAAGGCGGCCAGAAGCTCGACGACACGATCAAGTGGGCTGAGAATGAACTCGAGGCAACGCTACGAGCCTAGGCGGATTCGCGACGGCCGATCTACGCCATGCGAGATCATTGCTGGCACTCTGAAAGAAGAGATGAGCTATAGATCGCGAAGCCTCGCCACCGCGCCTATCCCCAAACAGGAAATCGGAGAGAGGGTTCAAAAGGGCGGCGTCGATGAACGCCAAGCAATTCACCGGGTTGCAATTGCTGATGGATTGACGCTAAGGGCTTGCTCGCCGGCTCCGCGATTTGGCCCGCTTCAGGCTGTTGCGGCCTGCATCGACGACTCGCTCCGCCAAGTCATCTCTTCGATCAGGTCGCAGGCCACCAAAATACTAGAGGGCGCAAAGCCGGTTATCTCCGTTGTGGTTAATTTTTACGGAACCCCGATGGCCGAGATGCCGGGACATGAAGAAGGATTGTTGCACGCCGAAAATCGACTTGTCGCGAGGCGTAGCTCCAAGACTTCGTTGGACAAAACAATTGTTTCGACGTCGTTACGGTCGGTCAATCGCAATCGAATTCGCCCGATCGAATTTGATGATACCGATTCATCCGAGTGGCCGAGCGCTCCCGAGCCAGAGGAATGACGACGAGCTTGGCGGGCAATTGGCTAAGCTCACGCGGCGAGTTCGGTCGTCAAACCTGCAGGGGATGTGTTTCCTTTCGTTTCCCGGCTGCTTCTCTGGCAGGTATGAGTCAGATGTGCAGAACAACCCATCATTCACTCGCGGGCGTTTGAGCGCTCGGCAGATTGAAATGAAATACGGCACCGCGGGGTGCATTCAGCTCTGCCCGTAACCGGCCCCCATGGGACTCGATGATGGATCGGCAGATCGACAGTCCCATCCCCACGCCGCTGGGCTTCGTAGTGTAAAATGCATCGAACACGCGCTCCAAATGTGCCGGGTCGATGCCTGGACCGGAATCGCGCACTGCGACCCGGACGCCTGCGGGGTTTTGCTCGGCGGTGATCAACAGCTCTCGCGGCCCCGCTTCGACCGACCCCATGGCTTCCACCGCGTTCAGAATTAGGTTTAGGAGGACTTGTTGCAATTGAACACGGTCGCCTTGAACCGAAAATAATCCGTCGGCAAGTCGACTCTGGACCGAAACACCATTCCGAACAATTACGTCTCGCGCCAATACCATCACCTCGTTGATTGCCACACTAAGTACAAAATGATCCTTTCGCGGAGGCGCCTTCTTAATTTGATCACGGATACGATCGAGTATCTCTGCGGCTCGATCGGCATCATCCACGACACAGGCGAGCGCTTCCTTGGCGTCGCCCTGCTCTGGTAGGATTCTAGACAAGAAGTGCATGGCCGCGCGAGCGTTATTCCGCGCGGAGGCAATCGGCTGCGCGATTTCGTGAGCCAGCGACGCAGCCAGTTCTCCCATCACACTCAAACGGCTCATGTGGGTGAGATCTGACTCCAGCTGGCGCAACTTCTCACGCTCATCTTGTGCGCGCTTCCGTTCCGTTACATCGACGTTTGTGCATATTACTTCGAGCAGCGCGCCGAGCGGGGAAAATACATGATGGGTGTTTGCTTCCACGTATTTAACTGTTCCGTCGGGCAGCAAGATTCTGAACTCGGCAAAGAAAGCTCTTTGCTCGCGAATTGCCTCCTGAACTTCACCCCACACCCTTTCTCGATCGTCTGGGTGAATGCGTCCCCACATCTCCTCTCGGCTTGGAAGGCCCTGCAGCGGATCAAGCTCCCAGATCCGGTAGCTCTCGTCCGAAAAATATAGAAAGCGCTTCGTTGTCCCGTCCATAACCCAAGTACCCGTCTGGCTTAGCCTATGGGCTTGTGCAAGCCAGGCTTCGCCGCGGCGCAATGCCTCCTCGGCCCGCTTGCGCTCCGTCAAGTCAATCACGAACGCGACGCCTTGATCCCCACTGCCCTCGAAGGTCGCGACACCGATCAGCACGGGAACACGGCTGCCGTCCTTCCGAAAGTACTCCTTCTCAAACGGTTGCAGAGTCTCGGCTCCCCTGTGCTCCTCTATCAATTGCGCATCTCGCTCGCGCCACTCCGGCGGCGTGAGATCCATCCATCGTAGACGACCTGCGACGAGGTCCTTATGATCGTAACCCACGATATGGAGAAACGCTTCGTTGGCCTCCAGTATCCGGCCGTCGAAATCCCAAATGAAGATGCCGATGATGTTGGCATCCACCAACCGCCGAATCTTGGCTTCGCGCTCCTGCAACGCTCGCTCAGCACGTTTGCGTTCGATGAATTGGCCGATCTGGCTGCCGATGGTAGCCAGTACATTGAGCAGCTCCGGATCGGGCTGCTTGATCTCGCGGCTGAAAAACTCGATTACGCCCAAGGCTTGCCCCCCGAGCAGGATGGGAAAACCAAAGGCCGCGCGTAGTCCTTCCAGTTCGGCGGTGGGGGCACGCGGAAAGTTTTCATCTGGAACGACATCGGGAATGTATTCGGGCTTAAGACTGGACCATACCCGGCCCGGTAATCCCAAGCCCGGACCGAAAGTGGACTCCCGGCTGACTCTTTCAAATTCCGGGACTTCCACAGACGCTGTATGCCAATGCTCGACACAGCGCAGCGTGCTGGCCTCGCGGTCCACGCGCCAGAGCACACCCACGTCCCATCCCAGACACTCGCCTAGAGCCAGCAGTATTCTCGGACTGGCCTCTTCGATCGTAGCAGCTTCCGCCAAGATCTGCGCGACCGTGTGCTGCACGCGGAGGCGTTCTACTGCGCGCTTGCGATCATCGATGTCGTAGCCGGTCGCGTACCACTTAGTGATGTTGCCGTTCTCGTCACGCGCAGCGACACGATCGATGGCGAACCAGCGATACTGTCCGTCCGCGCGCCGGACGCGCTCCTCAGCATGACATAGCTTGCCGGTGGCAAGGGCGTCACGCCGCATTTTATCAGCGGCCGCGATATGGTCGGGATGCGTCACGACGGACCAGTCCGTGCCGAGCGCGGCCTCGTCAGAAAGGCCCGTGTATTGTTTCCAGGCCGCGTTTGCAAACTCGCACCGGTTGTCTGCCGAATAGCTCGCCACCGGGGTTCGGATAGTGTCGATCAGCTGCCGCAGCTCGCGACGCGCCTCGAAGAGTTGGGCCTCTCTCTCGCGCAACGCGTCCTCCGCACGCTTGCGCTCCGTCACGTCGATGCCGGTGCCGATAATCTCAACAAAGTCTCCAGCTGCGGAAAACAAAGGAAGGCAGATTGATTCGACGTGTTTGATCGTTCCATCAGGCAGTAGGACTCTGAACTCGTCCGGATAGCTTGTCTTTTCGCGCACTGCGCGCTCGATGTTTTCGTTCATCCTTTTTTGGTCGTCTGGATGGAGTCGCTGCCACACAACTTTGCGGCTAGGCATGCCCTGCAAAGGATCAAACCCGAACATGCGGCAAGCCTCATCGGAAAAATAGAGGATTTCCGTCACGTTGAAGGCCGCGGAACAGGTGTGGCTTATCCTCTGCGATTCCGTCAGATAGGCTTCGCTGCGACGCAATGCCTGGTTTGACTTTTTTAGCTCGCAGATCTTGAGGTCAAGCTGATCTCGTGCATAGACAAGTGACTTTGCAGCGTTGCGCTCTCTGACGCTGAGCCATGTAGCAAATAGAGCCGCCAGTAAAAATAAGATGAGAGAGGGTGTGTACGCGGCGTCAATTACGAATGTCCCGGTCGGCGGCACGAAATAATACATGAGCGCGAGAATCGACAGTGCAATCGCGAATAGCCCTGGACCCAATCCTCCGAACCAAGCCGTAAGCAAAACAGCACAAAAGTAACTTGGCGTCACAGCAAAATGGTTGTCGCCTAAATGCTGAATTAATGTCGCACCTGGGACAACAAGCCCGGCTAACCCATAGCGCGGAAAGGGGGACGACCCGCGCCAGCGGTTAATGTCGAAGCTTCCTACCATCTCGGACCTCCGAGAACTCGGCAAGTGCGCCCCGTCGAGCGCAGCATCGTGGGGCCGATTTTAAATACACGCTCGACAATGTCTTCGGTCGTTGCGAGCCGGTCGGCCGCTGGGCTTGACGCGTCATCGCAGGCTAGCCAATTCGGTAGGACTGACGATGCGCTTATTGGAGAGGCCTTGGCTGATCATTGCGAGGACATCGAGTTGCCGCGCCGTGAGTGGATCGCTGGTGCGGTGGCCGAACTACCCTGTACCGTTAGGTATGTGGTTTGCTTTCAGCAGCGAAAGCATATCTCTGCCCGACATTGAAACGTTCTGACCTCAGCACTCCTGTCCCTGGAGTTAGGGTAGGAGATTTCGAATCACCGCCCATTGATCTGTTCCTCTCGACGGAGACGAGGGTCTGTATTGATAGCTTCCCCAGGCTCCAATGTGCGTGCATGCGCAACGTCGTCATTCGAGAACGGATTGAAGTGCGGCGATTGACTGAGCAATTGCGGAGCACGCTGCCGGTGTATCAGCCAACGCATTGAGCATGACGAAATCGTGGATCGTTCCGTTGTATCTCGTGGATGTGACGCGGACGCCGGCGCGCGACAGGTTCCTGGCGTAGCTCTCGCCTTCATCGCGCAGGACGTCGTTCTCGGCGACGATGACAAAAGCATCGGGCAGACCCGTTAGTTGATCGATTGATGCACTCAGCGGTGTGGCGGTGATCTGCTTACGCGCGGGAACATCCGGGAGATAGGCGTTCCAGAACCCTTCCATGGCTCGCCGTGTGAGCCAGGGTCCGTCCGCGAAGGACATATAGGATTGGGTGTCAAAGCTGGCGTCGACCACCGGATAGAACAGCACTTGTAGATCTATCTTGGGCCCGCGCCGCTCCCTTGCCATCAAAGTGACCGCGGCAGCCATGTTGCCACCGGCACCGTCGCCCACGATCGCCATGCGCGTAGAATCGACGCCCAGATTCACGCCGTGCGCGACCACGTATTTGGTGACGGCATAGATTTGCTCGACCGCTGTCGGAAATTTGGCTTCGGGGGCACGATCGTATTCGACGAAGAACAACGCGGCACGGGCGCCGACGGCGATCTGGCGGATGAGACGATCGTGCGTATTTTTGTCGCCCAGGATCCAGCCGCCGCCCGGAATGTATAAAACCACCGGCAACCCGTCATTTCCGCCTTCCGGTCGAATGATGCGGATCCGGACGGATCCGGTGGGGCCGACGGGAAAGACCATATCGTCCAACCGCGCGGCCGGCTTACCGACGCTTCCGGATTGGAGCTCAGCGAGCGCTTCTCGCGCGTTCACAGGAGGGAGTGTATAAATCGGCGGCACCCCGGACGCGCCCACGCCATCGAGGAATTGTTGGGTCGCCGGCTCGAATACCGGTTCGTCCGGAATGTCTGCGGCTTTTTGTACATCCTTTGTCAAAAACGCCTCCTGCCTCGCCCAAAGACGCTTGATCTCGCTGCAAATCATGCGGCGAGCTATGGTTAAATCCAGCGAAACGTCGTGAAATCCCGTGAAAGCTTGAGGTTACTGGCGAGGTAAGCACTTTGAAGGCGCGCTAACTGCGATCGCTATGACTTGATGTTTTTTGGGAAAGATCTTGATGCCAGAATAACTTAGTGGAGCGTCATGACGTATCGATGAGGAGCTAGCAGCTCTAACCTCGCAGCAGGGAAAGCTCGTCCAGCAAGTTCTTCGCGCCTTTCAGGTCGCTGGTCCCGAGACCTTCGCCGAAGCGGACATAGACGGACCGCAAAAGGTCGTACGCGTCGCCGACGCGTTTCTGATCCTTTCGCAACTGAGCAAGATCGATGGAGGTTCGCAACTCCCAGGCGAGAGCGCCCTGGGTCCGAGCGAGCTCGATCGACTTTACAAAGTGGTCTTCCGCAATAGTCAGCGCGGGATTACTCTGAAATGAGAGCATACCCTTTATTCGCAATAGCTCAGGCTTGCACCAGCCCTCACCGCTGCGCTCGCTACGGGCGAGCGCCTCCTCGATGGTCGTCATGGCTTGCAGCATATCCCCGCTGGCTACCAAAGCCTCCGCCAACACGCCCAAAAACGCGGTGAGATACCGAACAAACCCGTCCTGGCGCAGCTGGTTGACGCTCGCACGAAGCCGCGGTAGTCCCGCCACCAGATTACCTTGCCGGATGAGCAATTCGCCTTCATAGCAGCCGCCGTATACGCGCCAGATATCGCCTGAATCTCTTATCGTCTGCTGGAGCAACATTGTGGTGTAGCGATCAGCGGCAGTGAGATCGCCGGCCCGAAGCGCAACCGGACAGGCTGCCTGGGCCAGCACGTTCCAGAGTGAGGGAGCATGATTGAGTGAGATGACTTCCTCGACACTGGTTTTCACACCATGCAGCGCTTGATCAGGAAACCCCTGCAGCCAGAGAACCTGCGCAAGTCTCATGCGTGCAGCCATCCGCTGGTCGAACTGAAATCGCCTCACATGCGATCGACTAGTCGGCGTCAGGTAACCCGACAGCATTCGCTCTAAATGGCGTCTGGCGGTCGACTGCTCGCCGAGGAAAAACAATACCTCCCCCATCAATCGATCACCAACAAGTTGGTCGTTAGCGTCCGCGCTGCTCTGAGCCACGATGCAGAAACGTTTCGCGAGCGATAACGCCTCGACGAGCTCGCCCCGGTTGCAGCACGCCGCCAAGTGTCCCCAGAGTGCCCGTAACGAATAGTCTGTATCGCCGAGCGCTTCGGCGATCTCCAACGTGGTTATCCATGCCGCTCTCACGTCACGAACAGCGCCCGTTGTGTACATCTGCGCCCAGGCAACGGCGGCGTAGAGTTGCATCCGCAACCTGTCGTTTTTGCCCCTCCCTTGCTCCAGAGCGACCAACGCGTGCTCCGCCCGAGAGCGACACTCCTGCATCAGCGACATCTCGAACCATAAGGGCACCGCAGCGACGGTGAGCGCTATACCTATCGTCGTCTTGCCGCTCGGTGAGAAGGTCCAATCCAACGCGCTGCGAAGATCGTCGATCTGCCCGACGTAGGTGGACAACCACTCGGAAGTGCCCTGAACGTCGTAGTCGACGTTGGCTGCCTCGAACAGCTCAAGCTGGTGCCGAGCGTGGCGCTCGGCCAACATCGGGAACTCGTCGCTTGCGCACACTTTATCCAAGGCGTAGGAGCGCGCAGTATCGCTCAACCGGTAGTACACGACAGCGGCGCCTATGTCAGCCGTGACAACCGACTTGTCGACAAGGTTCGCGACGCACTCGTCCACGATCGAAGCGGCGATTGTGCCATAACCGACAACGGCTCTTGCTGCCTCCATCGTGAATCGCCCGGCAAAGACGCCTAACCGGCGCATGACGACGCGTTCCGCCTCAGACAGTAGTTCGTAGCTCCAATCGAGTGCTGCACGAAGCGTCTGATGCCGAGGCAGAGCCGTGCTTCGCCCATGCGTTAACAACTGGAACCTGTTGTCCAGTCGTGCAGCGACGCCGCGTACCCCGAACGCCCCGACGCGGCCGGCCGCGAGCTCGATGGCGAGCGCGATGCCGTCCAGCTGTCGACAGATCTGCGCCACGAGCGAGACGTCCGCCTCAGTGAACTCATATCCGTCGGCGCTGGCTGACGCCCGCTCAACGAAAAGTTGGACAGCCGGATAGGCGAGTGCCTCGGTGGCCGTGAGTGCAGCCGACGGCGGAGCAACCTCCAGGGGCGACAGACGCTGCACACGCTCGTCCTCGGCGCGCAATGGCACACGGCTCGTCGCTAGGATATGCACGTGGGGTGCAGCCTTGAGCAATTCTTCAGCCAACCTGGCACTCGCCTGAACGACATGCTCGCAGGTGTCGAATAGGAACAGCATGCTCTTGTCACGCACAAAGGAGGTCAGCGCGGAGAAGGGATCTTCCGAGCGGACGCCCACGCCAAGAAGGGAGGCGAGCGCGCTGGCAACGAGACTGGGATCACTCACGGGAGCAAGGTCGACGAACCAAGCGCCAGCTTGGTAGGAGGCCATGAGCTTGTC
>Ga0210406_10004998_pt1 | contig 14009 bp, 10 predicted proteins | sample IncBWC30MmetaG_FD_155454 | JGI IMG/M metagenome (GOLD analysis project Ga0210406, IMG submission 155454) | Forest soil microbial communities from Barre Woods Harvard Forest LTER site, Petersham, Massachusetts, United States - Inc-BW-C-30-M | ecosystem: Environmental > Terrestrial > Soil >... | reverse complement strand
CGACAATCGCGTAGTGCTCAAGCCGGTGTCGATCGAACGCGACCTGGGTCCGGTCGTTGAACTCGCCTCTGGCCTCGCAGCGAACGATCGCGTGATCCAAAACCCGCCCGATGGAATCGGCAATGGGACCGAGGTACGCCTTGCCGGCGCGGCGGCGGGCGGCGTGCTCGCCGCCAAGGCAAAGAATAAAAATGAAAAGGGTTAAGGCCAGACTCTGGCCTGTCACAGCACTGACGCTGCTGCTCGGCGCCTGTTCGCTCGCGCCGCCGCTGAAAACTCCGATTATTCCCACCGCGGACGCCTATAAGGAAATCGGGCCCTGGACGCAGGCGCAACCGGCCGACCGCTTGCCGCGCGACAGCTGGTGGACACTCTACGGCAATGCGGAGCTCGACGGGCTGCAGAAAAAGTTGATCGACGGGAGCCCGACCCTCGCCGCCGCGCTGGCCAACTACGCGCAGGCCAGGGCCCTCGCCGACCAGGCGCGCGCGGGGCTGTTTCCCTCACTAGGTCTCAGTGCCAGCGCCACGCGCAATCGCGAATCGGCCCACGCGCCGCTCAGAGGCCCCACCACACCGACCTATTTCAATGCCAACACGGTGGGCGGCAGCGTCAGCTACGAGCTCGATCTTTGGGGACAGATTCGCAACGAGGTCGCCGCCGGCGAGGCTAACGCAGCCGCGTCCGCCGCCGATCTCGAGAACGCTCGCCTGTCGCTCATCGCACAGCTGGTCGACGATTACATTCAGCTGCGCACCCTGGACCGCGACAGCGCCATCCTCGACGAGACGGTGACGGCGTATGCGCGCGCGCTCGGCCTCACCCAGCAGCGCCACGATGGCGGCGTCGCGCCCGGCCTCGACGTCTCGCAGGCGCAGACCCAGCTCGATGCGGCACGCTCTCAGGCGGCGCAAACGCTCGCGCAGCGCGCGCTGATGGAACACGCGATCGCGGCGCTGCTCGGCGTTTCCGCCTCGACGTTCTCGATCAAGCCCGAGATCGTTACCATCGCGCTTCCGCAGATTCCCGGCGGCGTCCCGGCCACCCTGCTACAGCGCCGTCCGGATATCGCCGGCGCGCAGCGGCGCATGATCGCGGCGAATGCCAACATCGGGGTCGCGCGGGCGGCGTATTTCCCCACCCTCACGCTCGGCGCTCAGGGCGGTTTCCAGAGCACCTCCGCCTCGAACTGGCTTAGCGCGCCGAGTAGTTTCTGGGCAATCGGGCCGAACGCCCTGCTCAGCGTGTTCGACGGCGGCCTGCGCCGGGCGCAGGTCGCCCAGGCGCGAGCCGAGTTCGACTTCTCCGCTGCGAACTACCGAAGCATCGTCGTCAGCGCGTTCCAGCAGGTCGAAGACAGCCTCGCCACCCTCAATCACTACCATGACGCCGCTGTGGACGAGAAAGCCGCGGTAGACGCCGCGCAGCGCACGCTGGATTTCTCCATGGCACTTTACAAGCAGGGGGCGACCGACTATCTCACCGTCGTCACCTCGCAAACCACCCTCCTGCAAACCCAGCTGCAGGCGCTCAATCTCGATACCCTGCAGCTGCTTGCCAGCGTCGACCTCATCCGCGCGCTCGGCGGCGGTTGGGAGGATTCAGCGGCGATGGCCGCCAATAGAAACCCTTGATCATCTCGGCATTTCCGACAAGGATGGTATCGTCCCGCGCGCACTCAGCTGCCCCAGTTCGCGTTCGCTCAAGCCTAGGTCGCGCATCAGGATCGCAGCGGTATCCTGGCCCAGGCGCGGCGCAGGTTCGGCCGGCTTGCGCTCCGGCGTCGAATGGCGCAGGGGCGACGCAGCGCTGAGCAGGACGCCCACCCCGGACTGCCCAACTTCGGTGAACATTGCGTTGGCGAGCGAACAGCCGGGATCGTTGCGGACCATGTCGCCCACGCTCTGATAAAAGCTCCAGCATGCGGAGGCGGCGTCGAGTGCGTTCCGCGCCTCCTCCGAACTATGCGCCGCGAACCACGCGCCCAGTATTTCGTCGATTTCCTTGCGCGCCGTGTAGCGTGCCTCCTCGAGATTCAAGTCCAGGCCCAGTCGGTGCGCCAGCGCGGCCAATGGCGCCTGCGCGGAGGCGGCGTTGACGAGGGAGCGCCATTGACGCAACGTGATTCCCACCACCATCAACCGGCGTCCATCGGCGGTGACGAAGTCGCGCCCATACGCACCGTAAATATCATTGCCGATTCGCGGCCGCTCTACGCCGAGCCCCGCCTCGGCGATGAATCCGAGCGCGCCCATAGCGGCATAAGCCACGTCCGAGAGCGCGATATCGACGCGCTGCCCGAGGCCGTATCGGCTTCGATAGCGCTCCGCGGCCAGCAGCCCGACGGCTAGATGCAGACCGGCGATGAGGTCCCATGCCGGCAGCACATGATTGACGACGCCCCGCTCGTCCTCGCCGCCGGTCAGTTGCGGAAGGCCGACGGCTGCATTGACCGTGTAGTCCACGGCAGAGGAACCATCGGCATGGCCGCTCAGGATGAGCATGATGAGATCGCCGCGCCGCGCGCGCAGTGTCTCGTAGTCCAGCCATCCGACCGGCGGCAGATTCGTGACCAAGATGCCTGCGCCGGCACCGGCTTTCGTCGCCAACGCGGTGGCAAGCTCCCTGCCCTCGGCCGATTGCAGGTCCAGCGCCACCGACCGCTTGCCCTTATTGAGTCCGGCCCAGTACAGACTGGTCCCGTCGGGCGCCAGCGGGGCGCGTCGGATATCGGCGCCGCCGCCGATCGGATCGATCCGGATCACTTCTGCACCGAGTTGTGCCAGCGTCATGCCGCTGATCGGGGCCGCCACGAACGCCGACACTTCGACGACGCGCAGACCGTCCAAGAGTGTCTGAGTCACGCCCCTCGCGCCTCCCCGCTCAATGCATCACCGTGCCGCCGTCCACTGCAATGTTCTGCCCGGTCGTAAAACGGCTTTCATCGGAGAGCAGCCAGATGACCGATCCGGCGACGTCGGCAGGTTCCAAATTGCGCGGAATCGCCTGGCCCGCTGCCACCGTTTGAAGCACCTTCTCGGCTTTGGCGCCGAAGAATTCACGCGTCCCTTCCGTGAGCACGGCGCTCGGCGACACCGAGTTCACGCGGATTCCCTCGCGGCCAAGCTCGCGGGCCAGACCCCGCGTGAGACCGATCACCGCGGCCTTCGAGGTCGTGTAATGCAGCGCATACGGAAGCCCATAAGTCGCCGCCAGCGATGCGATGTTGACGATGCTGCCTCCGCCCGCACGCCGGAGCGCGGGGACGGTGGCCTTGCAGCAATTCCAAATGCCGCGGACATTCACCGCCATCGCCGCATCCCATTCCTTTTCCGGTATTGCATCGAAGCGTCCGCCGCGCAGCGCCCCATAGAGCGCTGCGTTGTTGACCAGCCCGTCCACCCGCCCGAAGGCACGCTCGGCCGCCGCCACGGCGGCTTCGATCGACGCCATATCGGTCACATCGACTTTCGCCGCAATGGCTCTGCCGCCTGCGCTTTTGACGAGTTCCACAGTCTGGTCGCAGGCGTTGATGTCGACCGCGATCACCGCTGCGCCGAGCGCGGCCAACCGGCTGCAATATTCCTGGCCGATGCCGCGCGCCGCACCGGTGACGATAATGACCTTATGCTCGAAAGACATGATTTCACCTCTTGGAATAATTTCTCATTGCTCAGCATCCGACAGTAGTCGTCGCGCAATCACCTGCGCTTGGATCTCGGCAGCTCCCTCGAAGATATTTAGAACGCGCGCATCACACAGCAACCGGCTCGCCGAATGCTCGAGAGCGAAGCCGTTGCCGCCGTGGATCTGCAAGGCGTTGTCCGCCGCCGACCAGGCCACCCGTGCGGCAAGCAGCTTCGCCATGCCGGCTTCGATATCGCACCGGCCGCCGACATCCTTGCGCCGCGCCGCCCGGTAAGTCAGTTGCCGGACTCCCGCGATTTCGGCCGCCATCAGCGCAAGCTTGTCGCTGATGCGCGGAAAGCCCAGGATCGCCCGGCCGAATTGCCTTCTGTCCGCCGCATAGCGCAGGGCACATTCCATGGCAGCCTGGGCGACCCCAATGGCACGCGCCGCCGTTTGAATGCGCGCCGATTCAAATGTCGCCATCAGCTGGCCGAAACCCTTTCCTCCGGCATTGCCCAGCAGGTTCTCCGCAGGCACGGGGAAGCCGTCGAAGCGGATCTCATACTCCTTCATGCCTCGGTAGCCGAGCACCGGAATTTCGCCGCCGCTCATGCCCTCCGCAGGAAAAGGATGGGCATCGCTGCCGCGCGGCTTTTCCGCCAGCAAAATCGACAGTCCCCGATGATCGTCGACACCGAGCTCCGTGCGCACCAGTATGGTCATCAGATCGGCGCGTGCGGCGTGGGTGATCCAGGTCTTGTTGCCGGTGACGATAAAATCGCCCCCTACCCGTACCGCCCGCGCATTCAACGCCCCGAGATCCGATCCCGCGCCGGGTTCGGTAAACACCGCCGTCGGCAGTATTGCACCGGCGGCAATCGCAGGCAGCCAGCGTTTCTTCTGCGCCGCCGTGCCGCCGCACAAAATCAGCTCGGCCGCGATCTCCGACCGAGTACCCAGCGATCCCACGCCGAGGTAGCCCCGGCTGAGCTCTTCGGAAACCAGGCACATTGCGATCTTGCCCAGCCCCGTACCGCCGTATTCCTCGGGGATGGTCAGTCCGAAAACGCCCAGTTGCGCGAGCTCTTCAATCAGATCCAGGGGGATCAATTTGTCTTCTAAATGCCAGTCATGTGCATGAGGCGCGATTTTCGCATCGACGAAGGCATGAAACTGGTCACGCATCATGTCGAACTCGGCGTTGAGGCCGGTCGCCTCCAGCGTCGCGCGTCCATGCGGCTCGGCCAGCAACGCCGCCAAGCGGCTCCGGCTGGCCTTACGGTCCGCAGAGGCTCGCTCGCCGACCAGCGCAGAAATCGGGTGCAGGACTACTTCGCGGAGATCGAAATCCGATGGCCGTATGAATTCGCTCTGGCTCATGGCAATGCCGCCCAGCATCTGCGCCAGGTACTCGTCCAGCAGCACGTCGGCGACGCACGCCTCTACTTCACCGAAGAGCCCGCCGCGTGCGAGCGACTCCCCCCATTCCTGCACGCTGCGCAATAATTCCGCGTAGGTTGCGTACCAGGTGAGGCCGTGCGCAATGTGTTGTTCCGCATCGATAAGTGCACGATCGATCTTGCTTCCCACCTGCACTTTGCGTGCGACCACGCTGCGCATCTCTGCAACGAGCGCATCGGCGGCAGCGACGCCATCAGCCAGCCTGTGGCGCACTTCCTTCATCGATTGGCCACGCCAGGATTTGTACCTTCCTCGGCCGAGGCCGAGTCCCGCTCCTCGATCTGCGCAAGAAGTCGTTGCGCTCGTTTGAGATGGGGCGCATCCACCATTTCGCCATCCAGGTTCAGCACGCCCGCGTCGGGATGCCTCTTGAACTCCTCGACGATCCGGCGGGCGCGAGCGACGCGCTCCGGATCCGGCGTAAATGCCGCGTTGATGATCGCTACCTGATCGGGATGAATCGCCAACATCCCCGTAAAGCCATCCCGTGCTCCGCACTTTGCATACTCTATCAGGCCGGCCCGGTCGCGAAAGGCGGGATAGACTGTGTCGATTGCCTGGACTGAGGCGGCGTGCGCGGCAAACAATGTCAGCGCGCGTACCATTTCATACGGAGAAGTGAACCGGCCGTCCGGCCCACGCACGGATACAGCGCCGACGGCGGCGGATAAATCCTCTGCGCCCCAGGTCAGCCCGGCGAGATGACCCGCCACCGATGCGTATTCACCCAATTTGAACACGGCAGCGGCGGTCTCGGTTGCGATCGGGAGGATTCCGCCAGCCGGCATCTGCAAGGCGGTCAGACGCCGCCCGAGTTCGATGACAGACTCAGCCCCTTTCGCCTTTGGGAGAACCCAGCCATCCGGACTTGACTCAGCGAGGGCAGCCAAGTCCTGGTCACCCAAACCGGAGCTCAAAGGGTTGATCCGCACGAAAAGCGGATTGGATCGCGGCTGGCGCCTGAGAAACGTCGCGACATGGACCCGAGCGTCGTTCTTGCGCTCGGCCGCGACTGAGTCTTCCAAATCGAGGATCAGGGCGTCAGCACCCGAAGTGGCCGCCTTTTGCATCTGATCCGGCCTGTCGCCCGGAACAAACAAAAGAGAACGCAGCCTCACGTAACTGTCTCCCCACGCAACGTATCGCCGGCAAGAGCCGGCTGGGCATCACCCATTCATTGTATCCCAGGTTGGCGAGCCGCACGCCGCGCTATTCGCGCGCAATCTGTGCGTCATCTTTTTCAGGAATTCCGCTCGCAATGGGCGATGAATCGGCGCAGGGACGCCGAAAGAACCTTCGTTTCGGGGTATATGAGGGCGAAGCGGCGAGTTAAACGCGGCAATCCCGTTGCCAGCACGGTCAGCCGTTTTGCCGTCACCAAGTCCTGCACGACGCAGCGCGACAGGCAGCTCAAGCCCAGCCCTTCAGCCGCCGAATTCTTGATCGACTCCGAACTGCCCAATGTCATCGACGAACGAATGCGCTGCAGATGCGGTAGCAGAGCATGCTCCACTGCTTCACGCGTACCGGAGCCCGGCTCACGCAGCAGCCATTGCGCCTCGCTCAATCGTTGGGCGGTGATCTTTTTGCGCCTCGCGGCCTTCGCCAGCGGGTGCTCGGGCGCTGCGACGATGACGAGCTCATCCTCCAACCACGGAATTACCACCATATCGGATGCGTGACACGGTCCCTCGATGAATCCGAGATCCGCCGCGAACTCTCTCACCGCGGTGACGACATCGAGGGTATTTCCGATCCGCAATTGCACTCGCGAGAACGGAACCTCCTCTCGAAAGCGCGCAAGCATCCGCGGCAGAACATAGTTGCCGATGGTCGTGCTCGCAAAGAGCTGCAGGTCGGCGGGCGCCGCGTAGTCTCCGGAGATCTGCGCCGTTTCGATGTTCTTAGCCCCGTCCAACACGGCGAGCGCCATGGGCAGGAGACCTCTGCCGCTGTCGTTCAACATAAGACGCTTGCCTACGCGGTCGAAGAGCCGGGTACCCAGGGCGCGCTCCAATTCGTTGAGCGCCCCGCTGGTTGCCGATTGCGACAATGCCACGCTGTCGGCAGCCGCGGTCGTGCTCCCGCTGAGCGCAACGGCGCGAAAGATCTGTAGCTGCCGCAAGGTAATACGCATGGCTGGTTCACAATCAAGCTACTGCCTCGATAGATTATAGCCAGATAATCTGTTTTACGTGTAGGCAATCCATCGTCATAGTGGCATGCATGAGCGAACCTTAAGACCTGGAGTAACCCATCCATGCGCCCACTGACGAATTCCGGCGTCCCTGCCGTAGCCCCAAGCCAGCCCAACCCCTGGCGAGCCGTGATTGATCGATTTCCTGGAATTGTGCTCGTGGGCGCCTTGGCCGCCGCCGCAATCGCACTCGGGAATATACGATGGTTCGAATCCACCGGCATCAGTGCGCTCACCCTGGCAATCGCGCTGGGAATGATCGTCGGCAACACGCTCTATCCGCGCATTGCGCATACCGGCGCCCGCGGGGTCACCTTTTCGAAACAGACGTTGCTGCGGCTCGGGATCATTCTGTACGGCCTGAGATTGACGTTTCAGGACATTGCCGTTGTCGGCGTTCCCGGAGTGACCATCGATCTCCTCGTATTGAGCAGTACATTTGCGCTGTCTTGGTGGATGGGCACGCGGCTTTTCGGGCTCGATCGCAAGACGGCAATGCTCATCGGCGCCGGCAGCTCGATCTGCGGCGCCGCGGCCGTCATGGCCACGGAACCGGTCGTGCGCGGCCGCGCCGAGCAAGTCACGGTGGCCGTATCGACGGTGGTCGTATTCGGCACCCTCGCGATTTTCCTGTACCCGGCAATGTATTATTTTTCCAATCGATATCACTTGCTCGCGATGTCACCCGCCTCCTACGGCATCTTTGCCGGTTCCACCATCCACGAAGTTGCGCAGGTGGTCGCCGCCGGACGATCGATCAGCGAGGGCGCCGCCAATACAGCGGTCATCACCAAGATGGTGCGGGTGATGATGCTGGCCCCATTTCTAGCCGCCCTGTCGACTTACTTGTCGCGCAGCGCCGATCCTCGCGATGAGCAAGAACCAAGCGATGCACGTGAGCCGAGCGATGCACATGACGCCAGCGGTGCGCCGCGATCGCGCATCGTCGTTCCGTGGTTCGCGCTGGGATTTGTCGGCGTCGCGGCGTTCAACTCACTGGGCATACTGCCGAAAACCATGGTTGGCGCGGCGATCAACTTGGACACGGTCATATTGGCCATGGCCATGGCGGCGCTCGGCGTGACGACACATATTTCGGCGATACGCGCGGCGGGAGTCAAACCATTGGCTCTGGCTGCGTCGCTGTTCGCGTGGCTGATCCTGGGTGGGGGTGCGATCAATGCCGGCATTTCAGCGGTGCTTGGCTGATGCGCGGGGCATCCATTGCGGTTATGATAGTAGGGCCGAAGCCGGACGGGGCGCGCTTCCGGCGCGTCCTTTCTAGAACAATTCCAAATCATGCAAGGGAAATTTTATGACAATCAATAGTCGTTTCGCCGCGTTTGCGGCTTTCTTTGGTCTTTCGTTTGCCAGCGTCGGGGCGTTTGCGGATGATCATCCGTTCACTGAAGGGCCCGTCGTTCAGGTGTCTGCGATTCGGACTGAATACGGTAAGTTTGACGATTATATGATGTTCCTCGACACGACGTGGAAGAAAACCCAGGAGGCGGCGAAGAAGGCGGGTTACATCACCGGCTACAAGGTAGTCACAGTACAGCCGCGCGGTGAAAATGATCCGGATCTTTACCTCGTGGTTTATTACAAGAACTGGGCGGCATTGGATGGTGCGACCGCCAAGTTTGATGCGGTAGCGAAAGAGGTGGAAGGCTCTGTGGCGGCCGCCAACAAAGGCGCGGTAGACCGCGGCAAGATCCGGAGGGTTCTGGGTTCGTGGACAGGGCAGCAGCTTGATCTGAAATAACCCTGGAATCGCGAAATTCAGAAACAAAAGCCGGGCCTCGCGCCCGGCTTTTGTCATCCATCCTTGCCATCTGGAGCCGGATGTTCGCACGATCGAGCGCGCCGCAGGCGAGCACGATCACCCCGTGAGCTCCCGGTGGTTCATCGCAGATGACGACCTCGTCTTGCCAGCTGACGAGCTCGTCTTGCGTCATATCGATTTTTCTCGGCCCAACTCCACGGGGGAATCAAGTTGCGCTTCGAGCGAACCCGTCGCGATTCGTCGGTGCCCGCTCCCTCTGGCCAGGTTGCCACAAGTAAGGACAGGATCCATGAAGCGACAGTCCTCGAGATAGACGGACGAACGTCGATACTTTTTGGCGTCTCCCGATCCAGCGCAGGTACATGCTGCATTCTGAAAGACTAATACCGAGGTCTCTGGCTGGGTAGCTCATATCTCTCGATGTCATCTATCGTCCGCGACGATATGAATCGAGAGTCGAGGCTTACGGCCTGGTAGGCCATATCTAGGGCATATCCTTTTTTCAGATACGTCATATCTAGAGATATAGGCTAGTCAGTGAGCTCGCCTGATCCTAGTCTGTCTCAAACAGTCCACCGCCAAGCATCGGAAGACTCATGCCGCAAACCGTCCCGCTAGCTCCCCCGCGCCATCGCCCACCGGCGTCCGGATCGAGACGTCAAGGGGTCACATCGTGCACATCATCGATGTCCTCTCCGCTCTAGGCTCAGTTGCTGAACTTCCCTCGCTGTTTCGGGCGGTCAGAGAGTGCATCGGCCGCGTTGTCAGACTGAGTAGCCCGCCAGAGCCTCGGCGTTTAGTTGCGATCCTATTTATCTGTCTCGCATGCCTGCTCGCTCTTCAGGGTTGTGCCGGCCTCGTCGTCGGCGAGTCGACATCGCCCGTCGATCGGCAGTCACTGGCGGAAACGCCGCTGACGATCCGCACGCTCGATACCGAGCATCGATTTTCACAGCTATCCTCTGCGGCAGTGGCCGAGCGGCTTCGTGCACTTCATCCGGGAGAGACTCTCAACATTCTCGCGCTCTCCGGAGGCGGCGCCGCCGGCGCCTTCGGTGCCGGCGCGGTGGCCGGCCTCACGCGCTCGGGCTCGCGTCCGGACTTTGCGGTCGTGACCGGAGTCAGCGCCGGCGCGCTGGTCGCTCCTTATGCGTTTCTTGGACCTACGTGGGACGAGCGCCTGCTCGAAGCCTTCACCAGTGGAACCGGAGAACACCTGCTGCAACCGCGAGGGCTAGGCGCACTGTTCGGCTCCAGTTTGTATCGCGGCACGCCGCTGAGACATCTCGTGGATTCGTACCTCAGCGATGCGATGATTCGAGCCGTCGCGCGCGAGGCGGATAGAGGCCGCTTGCTGCTAGTGGCCACAACCGACGTGGCTACGGGAGAGCCTGTCGTGTGGGACCTCGGCTCGATCGCCCAGAACGGCGGTCCAAACGCAAGAACCCTGTTTCGCGACGTCTTGGTGGCCTCCGCCAGCGTGCCAGGCATGTTCCCGCCGGTCGTCGTTCGCGTCCTCGGGGATGGGGGCCCCCATGATGAGGCTCACGTTGACGGAGCTGCCACGATGCCGTTCTTCGTGCCTCCGGCGTTCGTCGAGACGCCGCCCGAGGCAATCGACCACGCACGCCGTACCGCGGTGTACGTCATCATCGATGGTCCCCTGAGCGAAGGGTCACGAACGACACGGTTGACGGCACGTGCCATACTGTCGCGAAGCATTCATGCTGGGTTAGACCACCTGCTGCTGACAACGCTGAAACTGACGGCGGCGACAGCTCAGCTGCAGGGAGCGACGCTGCAGTATTCGGCCGTGCCGGGTGCCTACCCATCACTCGATCCCTTCGATTTCCGCGCTGCCACGCTGCGGCCGCTCTTCCGCTATGCCGACGAATGCGCACAAACGGGACGGCTCTGGACCACGTTCGGGCGCACCCATGACGATGGCGGCACGGTACGCAGCATGGCGGAGATTCAGAAGGTGCCGTGCCCGGCCGATGACCCGTTCATCAGGTATTTTGCCTCGCGTTGAAGTCAGCGACTCCATGCCGTCGACACCGGCCATCTACTGCGGCGATACCTGATATCGAAAGATATAAGCTACCCCGTTTGAAGCTCTCGTATTAGTCTGCGACCCGAAACATTCATTTTCATATGAATGATCAAACTTTAACAAACCACATAAGAGAGAACGCACCATGACCGTCTCGCTATACGACATTCCGCTGCGACTGATCGACGGCTCCAGCAGCCGCTTGTCGGACTATCGCGGCAAGGTGCTGCTGGTTGTAAATGTGGCGTCCAAATGCGGCCTGACTCCGCAGTACACGGGACTGGAGAGCCTGTATCAGGACAAGCGCGCCAAGGGGCTGCGGGTGCTCGGCTTCCCCGCAAACAATTTCAAAGGCCAGGAGCCGGGCACCGACAGCGAGATCGCTAACTTTTGTTCGACCAACTACGATGTTCACTTCCCTCTGTTTTCGAAGATTTCGGTCCTCGGCGAAGACCAACATCCTTTGTACACGCTATTGACGGCCGCGCAGCCCAGGGCGATCGGCGACGGTCCGTTCCGCGAACGCCTCAAGGGGTACGGCGTCAATTCGGAGAATCCGGCCGACGTGCTGTGGAATTTCGAGAAATTCCTGCTCAGCCGCAAGGGTGAGGTCGTAGCCCGCTTTGCCCCGGATGTCGAGGCCGACGATCCCCGTCTGGTCTCGGCTATCGATGCGGAGCTGGCCAAGAGTGTATAGGATCTCCGTCACAACCCCGGGCTGCTCTGCATGAGTCCGCCATCGGCGAACACCGTGGTCGCCGTCAGGTAACTTGCGGTGTCCCCGGCCAGGAACGCCACCAAGCCCGCAATCTCTTCCGGATTGGCCATCCGTCCCAGCGGGATGGCGCGGTTCAGCTTTTGCAGCAACGTCGGGTCCGCCATCGTGGATGTATTGATCGGCGTCGCCACCGCGCCGGGACCCACGCCCACCACCAGAACGTTGTGCGGCGCCAGTTCCACGCCCGCCGTGCGCGTCAACATCCGCATCCCGCCCTTCGAGAGACAATACGCTGTGTTGCCCGGCATCGGCCAATCTTCATGTACCGACGAGATATTGATGATCCGCCCGCCGCCACCTTGCTTTATCATTTGCTGCGCCGCGAGCTGGGTGCCGAAGAACGCGCTCTTGAGATTGATGGCCAGTACCTTGTCATACTGCTGTTCCGTCGTATCGAGAATGGACGTACGCGTCTCCACCCCGGCGTTGTTCACCATGATGTCCACGCGCCCGAATTCCTCGACGGCGGCAGCGAAGAGCTTTTTCAGCTCTGAATATTGGCTGACATCCGCCTTCACGCCGATCGCGCGATCTCCGAGCGCGTGAACTCGCGCTTCCAGTTCTTGCTCCGCTTCGGGATGTGCCACGTAATCAATGACGATGTTTGCGCCCTGTTTGGCCAGTTCCAAAACGATCGCCATGCCGATACCGCTGTTGCCGCCCGTCACGATGGCCACTTTACCTTTTAGACTCATGATGTCGCCTCAGATTGATATGACGTCATGATGATTCGTGCTCATGAATGCCTCGTTGTAGCTTCCGCCGATTGTCTGGGCGGCCGAAGTAGTTTAGCAATGAGGCCGGTCCAGCCGGTCTGATGCGATGCGCCGACGCCGCGCCCGCAGTCTCCGTGAAAGTATTCGTGAAACAGGACGTAATCCTTGAAATGCGGATCGGCCGCCAGTTTCGGGTGATACTTCAGTACCGGACGTTCGCCGTCCTCGCCCTTCAAGAATAGCCTGCTGATGCGGCGTGTCAGTTCCACCGCGATTTCGCAGAGCGTAATGTACTTCCCCGAACCCGTCGGGCACTCGACCTTGAAATCGTCGCCGTAGTAGTGATGGAATTTTTGCAGCGCCTCGACGAGAAGGAAGTTCAGCGGCATCCATATCGGTCCCCGCCAGTTGGAGTTCCCTCCGAAGATCCCGCTGTTCGACTCCGCCGGCCAATAGGGCACCTCGTAGGTCCGGCCGGCGGTCTGGTAACGATAGGGATTTCGCTCGTGGACTTTTGACAGCGAACGCACGCCATAGCCCGAGAGAAATTGGCTTTCGTCCAGCATGCGCATCAACAACGCCTTCATGCGATGGCCGCGCAGCAAAGAAAGCAGCTTGCGATCTTCCGTTCCGCTGATCTTCCAATTGGAGATCAGGCTCGCCGCCTTCGGGCGGTGATTCAGAATCCATTCCATCCGGGATGTGAATTCCGGCAGCTTCGCGAGCACGTCCGAATCCAGCACCTCGACGGCCAGGAGCGGGATCAGCCCGACCATCGACTGAATCTTCATCGACACGTTTTCCCCGTCCTGCAGGTTGAGATGATCGTAATAAAACTGGTCCGCTTCGTCCCACAGTCCCAGTTTGTCATCGCCGTCATCGTTGATGGCCGCAGCGATCCGCAGAAAGTGCTCAAAGAACTTCGACGCGATATCTTCGTATACATGATTGTGCTGCGCCAGTTCGAGGGCGATGCGCAGCAGGTTCAGGCAATACATGGCCATCCAGCTCGTGCCGTCTGCCTGGCTGATGAACCCGCCCGTGGGCAGCGGCTGGCTGCGGTCGAAACAGCCAATGTTGTCCAGCCCAAGGAACCCGCCCTGGAATATGCTTCGCCCCTGCTCATCCTTGCGGTTCACCCACCATGTGAAATTCAGCAGCAATTTCTGAAAGACCCGCTCCAGAAATGGCAAATCGCCGATATCTTTTGGATCGGCTTCCTGACGCTGCCGACGGTCTATCTGAAACACCCGAAACGCGGCCCAGGCATGCACCGGCGGGTTCACATCGCTGAATGCCCACTCGTATGCCGGCAACTGACCGTTCGAATGCATGAACCATTCGCGCATCAACGTGACGAGCTGACCCTTGGCGAATTCCACGTCTATTTC